>Ga0315274_10010969_pt1 | contig 13014 bp, 9 predicted proteins | sample YL17G02_20_MG_FD_203700 | JGI IMG/M metagenome (GOLD analysis project Ga0315274, IMG submission 203700) | Sediment microbial communities from Yellowstone Lake, YNP, Wyoming, USA - YL17G02_20 | ecosystem: Environmental > Aquatic > Freshwater > Lake > Sediment | place: USA: Wyoming | collected... | reverse complement strand
GCGGCATCCCGATCAGAAAGGGCACGCCTGTTGAGCCCTAGCCCGAAGCGCTGGACAATCCTGCCGCCAGCCCCTGCGCAACACTTGGAGCGTTTCCCAGCCCTGCCTCCGCTGGTAGTGCAGCTCCTGTACAATCGACACGTGCGCACGCCCGAGGAGGTCACAGCATTCTTGGAGCGCCAGTACGCGCCGGATAATCCCTACCTGCTGAAGGGAATGAACGCGGCGGTTGCCCGTCTGCGGCGAGCGATCCGCGACCACGAGGCCATTGCTGTCTACGGGGACTATGACGTGGACGGCGTCACGGCCACAGCGCTTCTCGTCCTGGCGCTGCGCGGGTTGGGAGCAAGGGCGGAACCATACATACCGAAGCGTAAGCATGAGGGCTATGGTCTCCACGAGTCGGCCTTGGAGGAGCTGGCGCGGCAGGGAGTCAAAGTGGTAGTCACCGTTGACTGCGGTGTGCGCTCCGTGGACGAAGCGAGGTTCGCATGCGGGCAGGGCATCGATCTGATAATCACGGATCACCACAATGTACCGTCGGACCTTCCGCCAGCCGTCGCGGTCATCGACCCAAAGCGAGAGGACGAGGACTACCCGTTTGCGCACTTGACCGGGGTGGGGGTGGCGTACAAGCTGGCGCAGGGGCTGCTACGAGCAGAGCGCCAGGCCCCGCTGTCCAAGGCACAGGCGACGGTGGAAGAACATGATTTCCTGGACCTGGTGGCTCTGGGTACGATCGCAGATCTGGCGCCTCTCGTTGGCGAGAACCGCGCCCTGGTGTCCCGTGGTCTGAAGACGCTGAACGAAGCTCGCCGTCCCGGAATCGCCGCGATGCTGCAAGAGTCAGCACTGAGACCAGGACAGGTCGACGCCCGAGCGGTTGGCTACGTTCTCGGCCCGCGTCTCAACGCGGCAGGACGCCTGGATGACGCCATCGCCAGCTACGATTTGCTGACAACCACTTCGGCGGAGCAAGCCGCCGTGCTGGCGAGGCAGCTGAGTGTGACGAACCAGGAGCGCCAACGCCTGATGAAGGACATGGTCGCGCACGCGCGCCAGGAAGTGGCTGCTGTCGGGGATGCCAAGGCTTTCGTCCTGGCCAGCCCGGTCTACGCGGCCGGAATCGCTGGACTGGTCGCCAGTCGCATCAGCGAGGAGTTTTACCGCCCCACGATTGTTATTGCCATTGATGGTGACAAGGGGCTAAGCAAGGGATCGGCGCGGAGCGTCGAGGGCTTTGACGTCGCGCTCGCATTGGAAGAGTGCAAGGAGCTTCTGGTCAGGCAGGGTGGACACAAGGCAGCCGCCGGATTCACGATCTCCAATGACAAGATTGATGCCTTCAGGAAGCGCATGCTGAGCATGGTCGAGGAAAGACTGACGGATGAGCAGTTGTGGCCCACCCTTCTGATCGACATGGAGTTGCCGCTCTCCGAGGCGAATACGGAGACGCTGCGGTTCATCGAGGCTTTGCAGCCCTTTGGGATGGAGAACCAGCGGCCCACGTTCGCCAGCCTTGGCGTCAGTGTGTGCAGTTGCCGCGCGGTTGGCAGCGACAACCGGACGCTCAAGTTCAAGCTGAGCAACGGCACGCAGATGTGCGATGCGGTTGCCTTTCGACAGGACCGGAGGGCGGAGCAGGTTCCGCAACGCGTCGACATTGCCTACGCTCTGCAGGCGAACGAGTGGAATGGCAGAGTCAGTACGGAGTTGGTGGTCCAGGACTGGCGCTCCGCCGAGGCGTGGCCTGGATGATTCCTAACCACATCGCATTCGGCCGGAAGGTATGGGTGTGCGCGAGAACTTGAGCCTCGCTGCGGATGTCCTGACCTTACTGGGAGCATTCTTCCTGGGCCTTGTCGTTGGTGCCCTCCTAACGCCGCTGCGGCGCCTCATCAGCAGCATCTCCCATGCCTCCGGGCAATTCACCAAGGGGGCCAGAAACGTCGGTGACCGCCTGCGCCAGGCGTTCAGAGCGGCTTCAGAGCAGCCGATTGACCGGGCGGGCTGGACCGGCGCGTTGGCCGGCACTGTGTTTGACCTGATGACCCTGCGCGTGAGACGCGCGGAAGCCAGCTTCAGAGAGGGGATTGCCGCTTTCGATGCAGGCAACCACGACCAGGCACAACGCAAGTTGAACCAGGCCATTCTCTGGGACGGCAAGCAGGAGCTGAAGCCCCTCCACGTACTGGCCCACCTGCGGCTGGGGTGGTTGCACGAAGAGCGAGGCGCGCTGGCGGAGGCGCGTGAGCACTATGTGACAGCAGCGCACCTCGATGCGGACAACCTCAACGCGACGCTGCATCTTGGCATGGTCCAATTCCGACTGGGGGAGACGGGCCCGGCCATCTTTCAGTTCCAGCGCGCCCTGGAATTGGACCCCGGTAACCTGGACACTCATTACTACTTGTACGCGGTCTACCGAGAGGCGGGGATGGAGCGCGAGGGCCTCGAGCAATTGCGCATCCTCAAGGCGGGCGAGGATGGCGGAGTGCTTGTGGAGCTGTTCTCCAGCCATGCGGAGGATAGCTTTCGCCTGGGTCGGCACGCCGAAGCAGAGTGTGACTATGAACTGGCACTGCAGCTGAACCCCGATCGCGTCCAGCTCTACGTGACCCTCGGGGACCTGCACTACCTCCGGAGTGAGCCACATACCGCCTTGGAGACATGGTCGCGCGGCCTGTGGATCGAGTACTCCGAAGCTCTGGCTGAACGGCTCCTGAAAGTAGGCGTGCAGCACGACGACATCTGGCCTGTGATCACGCTGCTGCGCGACTGCCTGAGCCGCCACGGGCGCGACGGGCGCTACCACTTGCTGCTGTCGAGATGGCTCTATCAGGCGGGGCAGGACACAGAGAGCAGGAGTCTGTTGGAGGAGGCGGTGCGGCTGTCTCCCGGGCTGTTGGATGCGCAGGTTGATCTGGGAGACCTACACTGCAGGGCCGGGCAGGAGGAGCAGGCGAGCGCCGCCTACCGTGCCGGGCTGGTTGCCGCTCAAGCGAACGAGACAGTGTACCGCTGCCGCGCGTGCGGCTATGTTACTCGCGAAGAGCAAGCGCGTTGCTTTGAGTGCAATCGGTGGGGGACGCTGGACGGAATGACACGGGGCGCGGCTGAGGCGCATACAGCCGGAGCAAGAAGGCTCGTAGAACGCGCGTCCGCTGTGCGCCAGAGGTTGGGCTCTGTGTGGGGCAGGATCACGCGGTGGCTTCCCTCAGCGGGGTGAGGTATGCCCTTTGGAGATTGGGTAAGCATCAGCGCAAAGAGCACTGAGCCTGACGGGACGGGATAGAGGGTGAGAAAGAAGGACTCTGCAAGAGTAGCGCCATCTGAGCTGATCGGGCGCACCGACGAACTCGCACGCATCCTGGGATGCGTGGCTGAGGGCGAGTGTTGCTCGGTTGTAGGGGTGAGCAATATCGGCAAATCTGCGTTGCTTCGCGCGCTGGCCGCTGGCGCAACAAACCCCGGACACCGGAGCCAGGTGGCAGAAGGCCTGGTCGTCTACGTAGACCTCAACCTTGCTCTGCAGATGACGGAACAAGGTTTCTACGAGGCGGCTCTCAGGAATCTGCTGGCTATGCTCCGAGACCGATCCGCGAACGACAGGCTCGTTGCTGCAGTACAAAAGGCCTACCAGACCGTGGTTGACCCTGCCAACCCGTTCCTGCTGCCCCTTGCGTTCGAGAATTGCCTCGAGGCCGTCTGCCATCTGCAGGATGGGGTGCTGGCCCTGTTGTTCGACGAATTCGATGAGGCCTTTGCTGACATCGAGCCACATCTCTTTGTCCGGCTGCGGGCGCTGAGGGACAAGCATGGGCGGCGACTCTGCTACGTGACTGCAACAGACCACACTCTGGACGAGATCAGGCGTGAACGGCAAGCCGGGGAGTTCTCCGAGCTATTCGAGGGTCACACGTATCATCTGGGACCCCTGCTCGAGCCGGACGCCCGAGCTCTCGCGCACAGATGGGCCGCGCAGGTCAATGCCGAGCTCACGCCCGAGGACATGACCTTCCTGGCAGAGCGTGCCGGGGGCCATCCCGGGCTGTTGCTGGCGATATCCCGAGTGTTGGCCAAGTCCAGAGACGAGGCTCTGCTGAGGCCAGCCGCGGCGGGTCATGCACGCGCTCAGGAACGCCTGGACAGCGACCCCAATGTACGCCTGGAATGCGCCAAGCTGTGGAGCGACCTGAAAGCAATCGACCAGGAGGCATTGATGAGCGCGCTCGCCGGAGGGGACGCGTCGGAGGCGCTGGACTCACTCGTACAGAAGGGGTTGGTCAGAACCACGTCGACAGGAGTCAAGGTCTTTGCCGACCAGTTTGCGGAGTTCGTGCGGCGGCAGGCCATGATGCGTCGCAGGGAGCCGCAAGGCGTGCGCATTGATGTTGAAGCCGGCGACGTCTGGGTCAACGAAAAGCTCGCTCCGGTGCTGACCGAACTGGAATACAAGTTGCTTCTGCTGCTGTATGGCCACCTTGGCAAGATATGCGACAAGTACAGGGTTGTCGAGTCAGTGTGGGGCGAGAGCTACATCGATGAGGTCGACGACGCGCGCATTGAGAAACTGGTCAGTCGCCTGCGGGACAAGATCGAGCCTAATCCGCAGGACCCCAGGTATGTGATCACAGTGCGCGGAAGAGGGTACAAGTTGGTGAGTCCAGGATGACTCTGCAGGCACCGGCCGCAAGCGCGGGGATGCGTGGAGCGTAGCGCGAACAGGAGCAATTCTTGTCTCGGAGCGTTACTCCGGAACCTTGGCGTCATCGGCCTGGGCCATCGCGTCTCTCGAGGGTGGTTTCGCATGCAGACCCGGGATGCTGTTGAGCTTGGACAGCGCATAGGCGCGCTCGTGGCACAGGGACAGATTACAAAGGCACATGCCCTCGTGGCCACAGTCCTTGCGCAGCGCACCCCCTTTCGGCTGCTGGGGTGCATCGGCGAGCCAGTGGGCGCAGGACCCCTGCAAGAGGTGAATCGCTTCCTGGAGCGAATCGCGCGGGGCAGGGCGGAGGGCGGCTGGGTCGTAATCGGCAGCGCACTGGGACAGCAATTCGGCCGTGATCCAGCCGGTTCTTTCGCCCGCTGCCGCGACTTTGTCGTTGCCGCAGACGTGTGGTATGCCACGGACATCCTGGGCGAGCGCCTGCCAGGCCCGGCGCTGCTGGCGGAGTTCCAGTCCGCGCTGGACTTGCTTTCCCCCTGGCGTGACGATGCGAATGCCTGGGTGCGGCGGACCGTCGGCATCGCTGTCCACTTCTGGGCCAAGCGATCGCGCAACCCGGAGTACCATGCTGCACAGGCACGGATGCTACTGGGGCTGCTGGAGCCGCTTTTCGAGGAGCGAGACGTGGATGCGCTCAAGGGAATCGGCTGGGGGCTGAAGACGCTAGGACGCTACTACCCCGATCTGGTCACGGACTGGCTGGAACAGCAGGTCGTCGAACTCAGGCGCCGTCCGCGCGCCCTCATGCTGCGCAAAGCACTGACCTACCTGCCGCCCGACCACCGCACCAGGATTGTGTCATCGTTCTGAGCGCGGCCAAGGCCTTCATCGCACGCGCCAGGCGCCTCTGCTAGGGCGAACTGATGCGCCGACAGGGTGTCTGTATCTCAGGGCGCAGAGGAGGTCACCGATTTCGGGAGTGCAACCCCATGAAGCCTGAGTTTCAGGAATACCACGCCCGAGGCATCGTCAACGTGCATCGCCACGTGGACGGGCCGTGGTTCTGGGGCAAGTACAGCGCGCATCCCTACATTGGTTGCCGGAGCGGATGCGAGTTCTGCTATGCCCGCAGCGGTCGCTACCTGGGCCGCCGCGACCCAGGCAGCTTCGACAACTTGATTCAGGTCAAGGTCAATGCTGTTGATTTGCTGCGGAAGGAGCTGCCGCGCCTTCCGCCCGATGTCATTGCCTGCGGCGATTGGCAGCAGCCAGCCGAGAGCCGCTACCAACTGTCTCGCGCCATGCTTCAAGTGCTGCGCGAGCAGGGCTTTCCTCTGTTCGTCGTGGAACGCTCTCCACTGTTGCTGCGTGATCTCGATCTGCTCACCGACATCAACCGGCGCGCGTGGGTCGGCACCATGCTGAGCATGAGCGGCGTCGATCCCGCTCTGAAGCGCGCATTTGAACCGTGCAGCCCGGGCGTGAAGCGTCGCCTGGGGACCATGCAGAAGCTCGCCGAGGCGGGCATTCTAGTTGGTGCCGCCCTGATGCCCATTATCCCTCTCCTGGGGGACAGCGAAGCTCACCTCGACGACGCCGTGCGCGCGGTGAGGGAACATGGCGGATCATTCGTGCTGGCTGGCGGGCTGACAATGGAGGGTGTGCAGGCAGAGCGGTCACTTGCCGCAGCCCGACGGCTGGACCCCGACCTGGAAGGACGCTGGCGAGAGCTGTATGTCTGGGATCCGGAAGGCAAACCGGCCTACGGACCTCCGCGGGCATACAATGCCCGGCTTGGGCTAAAGGTTCGGGAGCTGTGTGCACGACACGGACTTCTCGATCGCATGCCGCGCTACATTGCACCGGGACCGCTGGCCGCAAACAAGCGCATTGCGGAGCACCTGTTTCTCAAGACATACGATCTGGAGCTGGAGCAGTCTGATGAGCATCGCATCTGGGCCTACCGCAAGGCGGCCTGGACGGTGGACGAATGGCCGGGGAGCGTCGCAGAACTGTACCGGACGCGCGGGGAGGCCGGGCTGCAGGAGCTCCCGGGCATAGGCCGGGGCATTGCTGCCGAGGTTGCCCGCCTCTTGCGACTGGAAACGACATAGCTACGCTGCCGTGCGGATGTCAGCTTGCCGTCGGCGCTCCGTCATGCAACGGAGCGCAAACCGAGTACAATGAACCGTGAATCAAGAGACTGCTCTACCTGGAGAGTCCTCTGCAAAGTGTTCCAGAAAGCCAACCAACAGCAGACTGGGGAGGAGAACGATGGCATCGCTTCTGCAACGAGTAGGCACACTGATTGCGGCAAACCTGAACTATCTGGTCAGCAAAGCGCTCAAGGCCAATAGTATGGCCCTTGTAGACGAGTACATCCGCAATGTCGAGGACAACCTCGATGCCCTGGAGGACGCTGCGGCGACCGTGGGCGGTGAGGCCAAGACCCTGAAGCGCAAGTATGAGGAACTGCTCGGACAGGCCAGGGAACTGGATAAGAACATCGACCTGTTCCTCAAGCAGGGGAAGGAAGATCTGGCCTCGGCCGCGCAGTATCGCTACAACACGCTCAAGCGCCTGGCGGACACCTACGGCGAACAGTCCAGGTCTCAAGATGGGGAGTATCAAAAGCTCCTTGACGCCAAGCTGAAGCTGGAAGCCAAACTGACCGAGGCCAAGCGCGAGCGTACCGAGCTGCAGGCCATGCTTGATTTGGCCAAGAGCAAGGAGCTGACCCACAAGGTCGTCGAAGGCGTGGGCGGCATCACCGTGTCCGAGGCGGGCATCTCCGAGATTCGCGACGAGATCGCGCGTCGTCTGGACAAGGCCACCGCGCAGGGCGAGATCGATGCCAAGCGTCTGGACAACCAGATGGCTGAAGCGCTGGAGAAAGACACGATCGACCGGCAGCTTGCCGAGCGCAAAGCCAAGCTGGGGATTTAGCGCCTCTAGCGCGCCAGCGCAGAACTGAACGAGGCACTACCCGCGGGGCTTTATGGAGCCGTATGGCGAGGGGGATGCCGTGGTTGGGTGTCCCTCTCGCCGGAATGCCTTGCCGCTATCTTTGGGTCATGTCCAGTTCAGAGTACCTGATGCAGCGTTTCGTGGAGATCACACAATGAATAGAACTCGCTGGGTATTCTTGATCGTAGTGCTGCTCGCCGTGGTAATCGTGGCGGCCTCGATCTTTGTGCGCAACAAGGGCGGTGTGGGGCCGCTGATTGAGCAGCCTCAAACCTTGCAGGTGCGCATCGTTTGCGCGCTCCCCGTAGAGCCCTTTGTGCGGGAAGCAGCCGTCAAGTTCAATTCGGAGAACCACAAACTCGAGGGACACCCCATCCGTGTGAGTGTGGACCCGATGGACGGCCTGACCGCCATGGGTCGCTACGAACGAGAACAGATGAATCCGCTTCCCACTGTATGGATTCCCGACAGCCGTTACCTGGTTGAACTGGTGAACGCAACCTTCAAGGAGAAACTCGGTCGCGACATCTTCCTGACCGGTGGCGAGTACCGGGCGCGGCCGATTGTCATCTCTCTGTTCTCCTGGGGCATCTACACCAGCCGTGCTCAAGTCTTGCGCAGCAAGTATGGCGACATCGACTGGAAGGTGATCCACGATGCGGCCATCGCCAAGGCAGGTTGGCCCGAACTGGGCGGGCCGTCTGATTGGGGCTACTTTAAACTGGTCGTGCCCAATCCCAGGAAGAACGTTGGGGGCCTGGCGGCGATGATCGCGGCAGCCGGCGAGTACTATGGCAAGACTGACATCAGGGCCGCGGACATCACCAATGTCCAATTTCAGAAGTGGCTTAAGGAACTCATGAGCGCCGTCACGGACTTTAGCAGTCTGGGTGCGTACTCGGTGGAAAACCTGGCGCTCTTCGGGTACTCGATGGGAGATGGCGGGCAGCTGCTAGAGAGCGACTTGCTGGTGAACATGGCCGGCATTCAAACACGCTGGCAGGACCCACTGGTCATTGTCTACCCCAAGTACGTGACCTGGTTTGACTTTCCGTACACGATTTGGATGGGGGAAGAGACGAGCGCCTTGGAGAAAAACGCAGCGCTAGAATTCGAGCGCTACCTGCTGCAGCCCGAGGTGCAGAAACGCGCCGCCGAGATGGGACTGCGGCCAGGGAACACAGAAGTGTCTATCGAGGACCCGAATAGTCTGTTTGTCAAATGGAAGTCCCAGGGAGCGTTGGCTGTTGTCCCGCGCACCACGCGTATGCGGTCTCCGGATCGCGAAGTTCTGCTTGCTCTGCTGCGTTGGTTCGACTTGAACGTGGCTGAGCAGTAGGAGGGCATCCATGAGTCGCCGCGTCAAGAGGGATGCAGGCTCCCGCTCCTGGGCCTATGTGCTCGTTGGGGTGCTGCTCATCGTCATGGCGAGCTGCGGCGCATGCTGGCTAATCTATCAAGCGGCGCAGCGTGATGTCCGGGGAGAGAACACAGCCACGCTCGAGGTGGCTTACTCGCCCGAGAAGCAGAGTCTCTTCGATGAGCTAGTCAAACGCTTCCATGCAAGCCGGCCCAAGACTCCGTCTGGTAAGAGGGTGAGCATTGTCACCACCGCGCTGGAACCGGAGGCGATGGTGCAGGCCGCCCTGGAGGGGCGTTTCCAGGCCATCTGCCCGGACTCGTCCGTCTGGCTTTCGCAGCTGGAACTGGATTGGCAGGCAGCCGCTCAGTCTGAGCTTTCCATTGTAGGGGAGACTACACGCTTCGCTCTCAGTCCTGTAGTCATCGCCATGTGGGACTCGACGGCACGATCGCTCGGCTATCCGGACAAGGCCATTGGTTGGGCGGACATACTGGCCCTGGCGCGCGGAAACCCCGACTTTAAGTGGAGCCATCCTTCGACCTCGTCCGCGAGTGGCTTGCTGGCGACCCTGGCCACGTTCTATGCCGGAGCAGGCAAGACACGCGGCTTGACGGTCGAAGATGCCACAGCGGAGGCCACGCTCCAGTATGTGACGGCACTCGAGAAGACCGTGCGCTACTATGGCGAGGGAGAGCGTGCGGTGATCGAGCAGGTCCAGGCCAAGGGACGAGCATACCTCGACGCCTTTGTGGTCCAGGAGCAACTGCTCATCCAGTTCAATCAGCGCAGCAAGGATCGGTTGGTGGCCATCTATCCCGTGGAAGGCGCACTGTGGGCGGACCATCCGCTGGTCCTCCTTGAGAGAGAGGACACCGCTGCCGAGCAACGAGCGGCCTACCGCAGCTTCCGGGAGTTCCTGCTGTCACGTGACGCGCAAATGCTTGTGCTGGCCAGCGGCTATCGTCCATCGGAGCTCGACATTGCGCTGGATTCCGCCACGTCGCCCATCAAGGTGGCCAATGGCGTGGACCCGACTCAGCCCCAAACGACGCTCCAGATCCCCAGCCCGGCTGTCGTGCAGGTCGTGCGCGATGTCTGGCAGTATACAAAGCGCAAGACGAACCTTTACTTGATCGCGGACGTGTCCGGCAGCATGCAGGGGCAGAAGCTGGAGCAGGCGAAAGAGGCCTTGATCACGTTTCTGAGCATGATCAAGGGCACGGAGGAACGCGTCGGTTTGATCGTCTTCTCGTCCGAGGTGCGGGAAGCAGTGTCGCTCGAGACACTGGGCACGCAGCGTGCAACACTGACCGAGATGATCACCGGTCTGAGTGCAGGAGGAGACACTGCTCTGCTCGACGCAATCAACCTGGCGTACGACCGACTGCAGCAGCGGCAAGACGCCGAGCGCATCAATGCCATCGTAGTGATGACGGACGGAAAAGAGAACAACTCGCGCATCCGCCTGAAGGACCTGACTGCCCGGATTCTCAGCCGCAACCAATCCGGGGTGCCGGTCGTGGTGTTCTGCGTTGCCTACGGTAGTGACGCGGACATGGACGTGCTCGAGACGATTGCCGCAGCGGCCGGAGGGCAGGCACGCCGTGGCAGTCCTGAGACCATTCGGGAACTGTACAAGCTGCTGTCGACCTACTTCTAGGCCTGTTTGGCGGATCATCATCTGCACAGGTACCGCAGAGTCCGCAGGGGTCTTGAGGGTTCTCCATCCGAGCACTGTGATGACGCTGAGGAGTCTGGCATGGCAAAGCAGAATCAATTGAAGCAGCGGGTGACGAAGGCCATCGTCGCGCACGCCTTCTTTCGTCTAGAGAGCGCGCTGACGATTGCACTGACCATCCTGTTGACCTACTTTCTTCCCCGACCGTTCCCGTGGTGGCAGTGGTGGTACTGGCTCGTCCTGGGTTGTGCCGGCGAGATTCTGGTCGTTTGCACCAGCGTCACGGACGAGACCACCGGCCGGAAGGTCGTGACTGACCTACTACGCCAGGAGTTCAACCCGCGGGAGATACACTCTCCGCAGTTGCGGCAGCGCGTGGAGAAGGCGCTGGAGTATCGACAGCGGATTGAAGAGCGGGTGCGCGGCAGCGACGCCGGTATCCTGCGCGATCATCTAAGGGATACTACGGACGGCATAGCCGAATGGGTCGCCAGCGTGTTCGGCCTGGCCAGGCGGTTGGATGCCTACCAGAATGACGTGGTGCTGGCACGCGATCTGCGCGACGTTCCGCGCGAGATCGCCGATCTGCGCGTGCGACTGCAGCGTGAAACCGACGACGCAGTGCGGCAGACACTGGACGCGGCCATTTCCGGCAAGCAGGAGCAGCTCGTGAACCTGAACCGGCTGCAGAATGCCATGGAGAAGGCCGAGTACCAACTCGAAACCACCTTAACTGCACTGGGCACAGTGTACTCGCAGATCCAGTTGGTCAATATCAAGGACATCGATTCGGGACGGGCGCAGCGCCTGAGGCAGGACATCAATGACCAGGTGGCAGCGCTGCGGTCGTTGCAGGACACTCTGGACGAAGTATACGGCGCCCCGGGGCAAGGCGGGCGGGCCTAGGCATGTGCTCTGGCGTGCCGGGTCGCATGCCCACCAAGGGGCGTTATCCGGGCGCCGTGGCTGAGCATCGCTTGCCCTAAGCCCCGTTGGTTGCGGTGGCTGAGCTTGGCACAGCTATCAAGGGAGGTCGGTAATCCGTGAGAAGGCAAGCAAATGGTCTTACACCTGGCCTGAAGGTCTTAGTCGCCACCACCATTTTGTGTGTGCTGGCTGCCCAAGCATGCAGCACCAGGCCGAGCACAAAGGGCGAGGTGGTGGTGTACGTCGCGGCCCCACTCTCCGGCTGGCAGGCGGATGGAGGGCAGACCGTGGTGGGAGGCGTGCGCCTCATGGCAGAGCGCGTCAACGCCGCGGGCGGGTTGCTGGGCTTCAAGGTCGTGGTTGTGGCCGTGGACGATGAGGCTGATTCAGACGTGGCGGTTCAGGTAGCGGAGGAAATCCGGAAGGCAGTGCAGACGGGGAGCAGGGTCCTGGGAGTTGTCGGACACTATAACAGCGGGCAGGCCCTGGCGGCGATGGAAGTGTATAAGGACTTGCCGCTGATCGTGGTTACCCCAACGGCAAGCGATGTGAGTCTTACGAAGAAAGGCTACACCAACTTCTTTCGAGTGAACGCCACGGACGCGTCCCAGGCGCCAGTGGACGCCCGCTTCCTGGTCCAGAAGCTGGGTGCGAAGCGCATCGTTCTCGTGCATGCGAACAACGAGTACGGGCGCGGCCTGCGGCGCGAGATGCTGGCGGCATTGAGAGACCTGGGAGCGGATCCGGTCGCCACGGTCGAGATTCCGGAGGGTGCACCGACGCAGGCCAAGGCGGTGGAGCAGATCAAGGCTGCCCAGCCGGACGCGGTCTTTCTGGCTGGCTATGAGACCGAAGGGTACATCCTACTGCCCGAATTGCGCGAAGCCGGCGTGCAGTCGACCTTCATGGCCAGTGACGGATGCTTCCTCTACGAGTTCATCGATGGTTCAGGCCCCGCGGCCGAGGGCGCCTACGTGAGTGGAATCACCCCGGACCCAAAGGTGGCCGCGGATAGCAAGTGGTGGGCAGAGTACCAGAAGCTGGAGACACGCAACCCGGGGACGTACAGCATCGCAGGCTATAGCGCGATGGCAGTCATTGCGGAGGGCGTCAAGCGGGCCGGCACATTCGATATCTCCAGACTTACCGCCTCGATACGCTTGCTGGACTTCCAGAGCCTGGTAGGTCACATCAGTTTCGATCCCGCAGGGGACCTCAAGGACCAGAAGATCTACATTTTCCAGGTGAAAAGGGGCGACTTCACCCCAGTTTCCGCACCATAGTGGGTCGTTGAATCTGACAGTCCCGTTGCCCGAGAGCGCACTCCACGGCCCCTGCCCGCACCGCGGGCAGGGGCCGTGGAGTGCGGATTGGACGCTTCACGCGCGGGTCAGTGTCCACTGCCGC
>Ga0315274_10010967_pt1 | contig 13016 bp, 18 predicted proteins | sample YL17G02_20_MG_FD_203700 | JGI IMG/M metagenome (GOLD analysis project Ga0315274, IMG submission 203700) | Sediment microbial communities from Yellowstone Lake, YNP, Wyoming, USA - YL17G02_20 | ecosystem: Environmental > Aquatic > Freshwater > Lake > Sediment | place: USA: Wyoming | collected... | reverse complement strand
CCCGAACAAAGCGCAGGCGTGGATGGGCTACGAGCCGGCGGGGGCCACGATCCAGGACAGGCGGCGATCGTGCCTCCGGCCCGCCCGACTCTTAGGCAAATGGTGCTCCGTGGAAATCCAGGCTAGTCTTTGTGAGTGTGCGCGGGTTCACCCCGCGACCAGCGCGGTGGCGGGCGTCTGAAAAAACTGCTCCAGCGGCAGGCCGTCCCCGCCGACCAGGAGGATGCGTTGCGGGCGGAAGGTGTGCGCGAACGCCGCCATCCCGGGGAGTGTGCCCTTGCTGGCACCGCTCTTGACCTCGATCGCTACCACCCGCCTTCCCATGCGCACCACGAAGTCCACCTCCCGACCACGCTCGCGCCAGTAGAAGACCTCGGCAGCGGTCCCGGCGCTGCTGTTGACAAGGTGGGCACCCACCGCCGACTCCACCAGTCGTCCCCAGAATTCCGGGGTCCGGCGAGCCTCGGCGAAGGCAAGCGACGCCTGGGCGGTCACAAGCGCCGTGTTCAGGACTTGGAGCTTCGGGCTGGAGGCCCGTTGCCGGACGCGCTCCAGACTGAACTTGGCCAGGCCGGTGAGCATCCCAGCCCCGGCCAGCAGTTCGAGGTAGTGCGCCAAGGTGGTGGTGTTGCCGGCATCTTGCAGTTGGCCCAGCATCTTCTGGTAGGACAGGACTTGGCCGGAATGGGCGCAACCAAGTTGGAACAGGCGCCGGAGGAGGGCCGGCTTGTCCACGCGCGTCATTAGCAGGACATCCCGTGAGATCGTGGTCTCGATGAGGGCATCCAGGATGTAGCGCGTCCACCGGGACGGCTCGCCGATCAGGTCCGCGGCGCCGGGGTAACCGCCGTAGAAGAGGAACTGGTCCAGGGTCCAGCCGAAGGCGGCCTGCATCTCGGGGTAGGACCAGTGCGGCACCGGGATCAGCTCGAAGCGCCCGGCCAGGCTCTCCGTCAGCCCGCGCTGGACGAGGAGGGGCGCCGAGCCGAGGAGGACGACCTTGAGGGGGAGGCGTGCAGCGGTGTCGGCGTCCCAGGACCGCTTGACTACCTCGGACCAGCCGGGAACCTTCTGGACCTCGTCAAGGACCAGCACGGCTCCATCCCGCCCCCTTCCTTCCCGAACGAGGAGGCGGGCCACGTCCCACTGCTGCTCCAGCCATGTCGGACTCTGGAGGCTGGGCGCGTCGGCGGAGGCATAGTGGCTCGGGAGGGAACTGGCCTCGTGCACCTGCTGCACCAGGGTGGTCTTGCCGGCCTGCCGGGGCCCGGCCAGGACTTGGAGGAACCGGCGCCGCTCCTGGAGTCGCGCGAGCAGGGTCTGGAACATGGGCCGGCGATACATGGTTGTCTCCGATAGGTGCCGAGACCTGGGGGATCCCACGGCTTCCTTGGTGGAAAAATACTCAGAATGCTGAGTAAATATACTCAGGCTATCTCGAAGTGTCAAGCGATTGCAGGCGGGAGGCCTGATCGCGGGCAAGGCGGGTGCGGGCTCGTGCATCCGTGGCACGCTCGACGTGCTCCGCGTTGCGGTCTATGGCTGGGATTCCTGTTGACACGGCGGAGCGGTGAGCGATAGGCTCCCGCCCGAGCCTCCCGGCACCATCCCCGTCTCGCGGGAGCGCTCGCCCACATCATTTCCGCCGCGCACAACGGGCCGCGCTGGCCCTTGGTTTTGTTCATCATCCATGCATGTAGCCCCAACCCTCGTTGGTTATCCCGACGCGCGATGGGCAGGCCGGCCTCTGTGGCCCGCTACCTGACGCGTCGTGACCAACGGTGAAGGATTGGAAGCACCTCCCCATAGGATCAAGGGGGAGCTCGGAGCCAAGCCGTGTCCGGGGCTTTTCCTGGAGGGGCCGGCAAGGATGAAGCGGGAGGCTGGGGCACGATGAGGAAAAAGTCAAATAGGCCCCAACGTCCCCTAAAACACACGCCCCCCCGGAATTACCCCCCCGCCTCTCCTGTATCCCCGCCCCCCGTCTTACCGAGACGGGGGCGATTGTGATTGACATCGCGCGAACCCTTCGATACGCTCCCGCCAACGATCTTCTCCCCTCCCGTCCTGTCATCCGCGGGGGTGTTATGCTGAAGCCACGTAGCATCCCGATTGCATCGGCCCTCTTCCATGACTCCTTGTTTGCCCACAGCCTAGGCGGGCTCACTAGGTGGGCTCGTAGGCTGGTCCGATGCCGGATATAGGTTTTCAGGCGGAAAGCACATAATGTAACTATGCAGGAGGGCACTTATGCCTATAAGCGACATCATCTTAAAAATGCCTTGGTGGTACCTCTTAATTCTGTTTGTATTTAGTATGTATTACGCCATCCGAGGAATTATGGAGCAGATGGCTATTCATGCACAAGGTCCTCTTAATAGACTGCAAAGGGTTATTATTGCGTACATCCAGGAATTTCTGTTTAAAACTATTATGACTGCGTCAGGATTCTTGGCGTTGTTTATTGCAAATTATATTTTCGCATGCCTTAAATCGCTTAATGACATCGGCGCGGGTACAGCTGTTATTCTGATATTTCTTATTTTCTGGGGCATCACGGGTGTAAGTGGATACCTAACTTTCCTGATCGTATCAGGAAGATTCCCCACTCTTAAGTGAACTACCTTATCAAATGTTTGGACTTCTCCTCATCTGCGGAATCGTTGGGTTTCTATTCGTCGTCATAAAATATCTAATCGACAAGTCGGCTTACAAAAGAAAGATTGCACGCTCAGACGCTGAACTATGGTCGCGCGTTGCGGAGATTGTGTGCTCAAGAAATGAGGAGAATCTATCTAGGGAATACTATAAACCTGCAACCAACGAATTGGGGAAAAATGCGTCGGAAGAGAGAGAGCCGCCACCAGTTCGAAAGCACGCCAAACCCGAACTTGACAAGTTCTTGGATGTAAAACGAAAGACGCGAATCATTATTCTTGATGTTGAAACAAATGGCCTAACTAGTGAATGTAGCGTCTTGTCGTGCGCTGCCATCAAATATGAAATTGACCCGATTACCTATGAAATGACGGAACTTGAAAGGTTCCATCGTTATTACTACCCCGTTGAGCCATTCAACTCAGAAGCAATCGCGGTTAATCGATTAACAAGAGACGTGATCACAGACAGACGAGCCGATGCCGCCTATGCCATGCACTTCGGTGAGGACTCTGACTTTGAAAGCTTTTGCGGAGGCGTTCTAAGGTTTGTTGCCCATAATATTTCTTTTGACAGCCAGTTCATTCCATTTCTAGGACGTAAGAAGAAACTCTGCACCATGATGACCAACATGGACATAGTAGCTGTTCATTTCATGAAATGGAAAAACGAATGGAAGTGGCCGACACTATCTGAAACGGCACGTCATTATGGAATATCGTTTATTAACAGCGATCTTCACGGCAGCATGAAAGATGCAGAAATGGCGGCAGAGATATTTATGAGAATGCTTCATGCGGCGAGATTAGGATAAGGAATCTCTGGGGTCCCAAGAATGCGTAAGCGCTGAGCGGCAGAAGGGACAATCACTGACCACACTTGAGGAGCAGAAGCCATGCGAATTGACTCTGTCTCTATGCCCGACATCCGGGGCAAGACACCCGAGCAAGCGCTCAAGGCACTGTACGACCATTGCCACGAAACAGCAGTACAGGTAATGCGCTTGAACAATGAGCTTGAAGACCTCAAAGAAAAGGTCGTAAAGCTCGAGCGCAACCGTTAAGGGCTTAACTCACCTTCAAGCGTTAGGCCTTCACATCAGCGACACCCTCTCCTCCCAGTGCCCAGATTCGCCCCGTCCGGGGAGCCGTGCAGCCCTCGAACTGGGCACCTCACCTTGGGCAGCCAAAATCACCCCTCGGGTTTTAGTCGTACCCATTTTTCGACCGCTTCCGAGCCTGTAACTATTCGTCAACAATCGCGAATGTAATGCGGGACGTTGGGGCTTTATTGACTTTTACAGTGGGGGGCGTTCCAGTCTATGTCACCTGGCGTTCCGGCGCGGATGTCGGATGGGCGAGGCCCGGTCCTTTCCGAATCGTCAAGGCAAGACTCTCCTCTCAACGTGATCGCATCGTCCGCTGGTTGATATCTGCGCCCGTCGCGGGAGAGCCTTTCCCGAGATCGATCTTGCCCGTCACATTCACCGCTTCGCGTGATGGTGTGATCCGGCCTCATGCTCGGCCCCGATTGCGAGGGGGTCCCGGTGGGGCCCTGCATCCAGCCCGTTGGCGATAGCTGGGCGGCCATGAGCCTTGCGGCCGAGGTGCTGCTGCCAGAGCCGGGGGAGTTGAACGGGCTGGCGTTCTTCGGCGAAACCCCCAAGGAAGCGGCACAGAAGGTTCGGGAGTAGCTGGGGACGCCGGCAGAGCGGGACTGACAGCGCGGAACGCCACGGGCTGGAGGGGGCGAGACGCGGATGCCCTGCCGGCGCAGAGGGGCTGTCAGTTTCGGGCTGCTGTTGCTCCTCACTCCCCTGTACCCTGCCGCCGCCCAACTCCACCAGACTGCCGGCGGTCTACGGCCGGGATTCCTGTTGACAGGTCGGGGGGACGAGGGATACGCTCACGCCCGAGCCTCCCGGCACCATCGCCGTCTCGCGGGACCGCTCGCCCACATCATTTCCGCCGCGCACAACGGGCCGCGCTGGCCCTTGGTTTTGTTCATCATCCATGCATGTAGCCCCAACCCTCGTTGGTTATCCCGACGCGCGACGGGCAGGCCGGCCTCTGTGGCCCGCTACCTGACGCGTCGTGACCAACGGTGAAGGATTGGAAGCACGTCCCCATAGGATCAAGGGGGAGCTCGGAGCCAAGCCGTGTCCGGGGCTTTTCCTGGAGGGGCCGGCAAGGATGAAGCGGGGGGCTGGGGCACGATGAGGAAAAAGTCAAATAAGCCCCAACGTCCCCCAGAACTTCAACGTCCCCCAGAACTTCTTGGGGGTAGGGATGATCTCCGCCACGGGCCACTCTTTCTGGAGAGTAACCTTGTAGAGAAAGCGGAGGGCCGCGACGGCGATGAGGATGGATCCGGGCGCCAGGTGCTTCTCCTTCGTCAGGTAGACCTGGTACGTGCGAATCTCCTCGGGGCCCAGGGTGGCCGGGGACCGGCCGAAATGGCGGGCGAACTGCGCGACCTGCTGGATGTACGACTCTTGGGTGTTGAGCGCCAGGTTGCGGACCTGCATGTCCTCGAGCATGCGTTGCCGAAGGGGAGTCATGGGGGTCATGGAAAGCCTCCTTTGCGAAGCGGAAGAGGGAGGGGTACCAGCAACCCTGCCATGCTTCCCCAAAGGAGGTCGGGAAGGAAGGGAATTTACCGCAGGCCCGATGGAAGGGGCTCTACCCAGCTATGATCGCCTGGTCGGTTCCCCATACCGCGTAGCGGTTTAGTCCAACGCCTCTTATGTGGAAACCAGAAAACCGTGAGGGGCCTACCGCAATCACGGCAGAGGTTCGCGAAAAATGCTTGAAATCCATATGGTGCCGGTGTCGAATGGCGAGAGTACGCTGTTGCGATTTTATGACGGCAGCGACCACGTAAACGTTCTGATTGACGGCGGTCTCAATGGACAAGATGCCGTAGGATACCTCACGCAAGTCGGCGTGTCCCGACTAGATGTCATTGTGGCTTCGCACTTTCACTGGGACCATGTGGGCGGTCTGAATACCGTGCGCCAAAAGGTTCAAGTCGGCGAGTACTGGACAGGAGATCTCCGACCATTCGAGGAGTACTGTCGGCAGCCCACACTCTCATTGTACCTCCTTCGTTGCTTGATAACCGCCGATGCACCGTTGAGATCGAACAACGGCAGGAATCGATTGGTATGGGACGGAGTCACCAGGGGCTTTGCTGGCGGAGCCCTCAGGCTCGATGTCCTTGCCCCTCCGTACTCACTTTGGGAACACCTACGGCAGACCGGCGTTGCCTCAGGCCTGCTCACTCCATCACAGGCGGAAGCTTACCGAAGGAGGCTCCTATCGCATCCCGAACCACTGGAAATCCACGAGCGTACGCAGGAGCCGCCCCGCGAGCTCGAAGAGGATTGGGAATCAGCTACACCTATCGGGCCCGAGTACGACCGCCAACAGAAACCCATTACCGACCAAGACATTCACGAGCCTCTTGAGCCCGCCATGGCCCGCTTTCTTTCATCAGCCGTGAGCCCATGGAATGACATGTCGATAGTCGTTAAGGTGACGTATCAAGGCACCGCCGGGCCCATTACGATCCTGTTTCCTGGAGATCTCGTCGACTGGTCCTACGTATTTACCTATCATCCATCGGACGCGAGGGCTGAGGTATTAAAGGTTCCCCATCATTGCAGCGATTTGCATATCGACCGAAGAGAGGTCGAGAACTGGCTGGGAAGAGACCACGACTTCCTGCTCGAGGGCCTGGAGCGTTACGGACCGCAGTGGCTAGAACACCAGGTAGCTACTCGCTTTACACTTCATCATCATAGGCGTGGGTACCGATTGTGGCGAGAGTTCGGATTTCCATATACTCTACCATTCCTATGGAGAGGCTCGAGCCAATTCTCCGCAATACCGACGGATGTCTTGGATTGGCTAGACCCGACCGAAGCATTCTATTTTCCGCTGGACCAGGGTCAGGTTCACCTGCCGTCTTGGGCCAAGAGAGAGAGGATTCGAAAGAGAGTGAAGATGCTGTACTGCACTCGCGTTCCTCAGACACATCCGACAGGTAGCGGCGTTGGGGTGAGTTGCCGCGAATGCTCAAGCTGTGTACGTCGCTCAGAGCCCGTAGTTTTGAGGTTCGACTGACATCCAGTTGGAGCAAACCAAGTGTCTAGCAAGCGCATGCAGCAGGCACACAAGAAAATTCGGGGCGGCTGATGCCGCTGCCGTCAAGCCCTTAGACAAGCGAAAGCGTCTCTTCCCATTGCCCTCCACCTCGTCACGGTTTCGGAGCTGGCAGCCTCTAGCTGAAAGGAGCGCGTGATGAGCAAGACAGCCTCGGCAGGACTCCGGTACTTTTCGAAGATCCAAACTGTCGAACAGGCCGAGCAGGCAATAAAGGAAGTCGCCTACGTGCTGTACGCAATCGCCGCCCTTCAGGCCCTGCTCGGGTTTTTCATTTACCCACGACTTGCGTCTTGGACATTTGATGTCGCGTTCGCAGTGGTGATGGGATTCATACTCCAGAAGTCGAAAAGCCGCTGCGTAGCCCTCGTCGTCGCGGCCTATGCCACAATTGTCGCGCTCCTCACAGTCGCCATTGGCCTCGGTCTTTACGGAGGCGAGGGAGGCAAGAATATCGTGCTCGCAGCGATCGTGGCGTATACTGCTTACCGAGGCGTGTACGCCACTGTCCGGCTCCACCGGTGGAGGAACACCAAAGCGGACAGAAAAAATGTGGCGATCCTCACCGTCATTGCAGTCGTGCTCACCGCGGTTGTCGTCTTAGCAACGATCGTTATCGCCGTCGTCCTCGGGTACGATCTGCACCGAGATACGGATACGGACACAGTCGGCTTCGCGTTGTTCTTTGCGGTCTGGATGGTCTGGCTTCTAGTTTTCGACCGTCTACTACCCTTCATCAGGCGACTACAAGTAGTGAAACTTGACGCGGCGGCTCTCTCCTCCTCGTCTGCGGCCCAGAAAAAAACACTCCCTTAGCGCCGCCACACCTTGCGCACGGATCGATTCCCCTGCGATTTCGACCAGCGAAGCGGTGAGTTGAGGTCAGCTCATCGTGTCTCAGTCATACTCGGTTTCCTAACGCCTCTTGTTACGTTACCTATATAGAAGAAATTAGCGAAGACGGGATCGCAGCCTAAACTTGGGTTTCAATCCTGCTTGAATCACCGCACGAAGACCCTCGCGGCCCTTTCAAAGCTGTAGTTAGAAGCCTCTGCCCCTCCAATTGCCGCTCCTGGCCGCAGAGGTCACGCGCCAACCCTCAGACTATCACGAGCCTCTCTTTCCCAGTGCCCAGATTTGCCCTTGTTGGGGAGCCGTGCGGCACTCGAACTGTGCACCTCAACCTCTCCAGCAGAATCACCCTCTCGTGTTTTAGTCGCACTCAGTTTTTCACCGTTTCCGACCGTCTAAGCGCATGCCAACAATAGGGAAGACGTGATCCGAGCTTAAACTCGGGTTCGAATCCCGATGGGGCTACCAAAGGAAAACGCGGGGCGACATCAGCCCCGCGTTTTCCTTTTCCCGCCCGGCGCCTGACTTATCCGGTTTACTGGGCCCTTTCGATCTTGGCCTATCCGTCTTTCCGCGATACCGCGCCGAACACCAGCTTCCTGTTTATCCGTTTCAAGTGAGTTGATACTGCAGTGTTTGCCATCTTCTTCCCAAGTGGTCTATGATGGGTCGGTGACCAACTACCGGCGCAACTTCGTTCCAGGCGGCAGTTTCTTCTTCACGGTCAATCTCGCCGACCGCCAATCTTGTCTCCTGACCGAAAAGATCGATCTCTTGCGGGAAGCGTTTCGCTCCGTGCGGGGGAGACGCCCGTTCACGCTCGACGCGATCGTTGTGCCGCCCGAGCATCTGCATGCCATCTGGACGTTGCCGCCGGGAAACGCGGACTATTCAACGCGGTGGCGATTCATCAAGACGCTCTTCTCCCGCGGCATTGAACCGGCAGAGCGACCAGCGAAAAGCCGTCTGTCGAAGGGTGAACGCGGTATTTGGCAATGGCGCTACTGGGAACACACCTTGCGAGACGAGGGCGATTTCGAGCGGCACTGCGGTTACATTCATTTCAATCCGGTCAAGCATGGCCATGTGCGCGCAACGGCAGCATGGCCGCATTCGTCGTTCCACCGGTTTGTGAAGCTCGGGGTCTATCCGGTCGATTGGGCCGGCGGGGGGGAGGTCGAGGGAATTGCCTTCGGGGAGAGATGAGTAGTATCGGATTGATGGGTATCGCGGAGCTTGTCCTGAGCAACGTCGAAGGGCCTGTCCTGAGCAACGTCGAAGGGCCTGTCCTGAGCAAAGTCGAAGGGCTCAACCCATCCTACGACTTCGACTTCGACAATGGCGACCGGGGCAACGACGACAAGGACAATGACAACTCCGCCTGGGCTGTCCGGCCGGGATAATGATCGCCCTTGCTGTTTTCGTTTGAGAACCCGCACCGGCAGTATCTCCGCTGCCGGCGGAACAAGCGAAATACGCTAAACGCGCTTCGCTTCGAGGCGCGGTGCGAAGAGAATTTGCTCGCGCTGCGCGAGGGGCTTGTCACTCGCACCTACGCCCCCTCTCGTTCTGTCTGCTTCTTTGCGCCCGGGCCGAAGCTCCGAAAGATCTTCGCCGCCGACTTCTGCGACCGCGTCGTCCACTACGTGCTGGTGGACCACCTCGAGCGCATCTGGGAACCGCTCTTCATTCACGACTCCTACGCCTGCCGGCCGGGCAAGGGCGCCCACGCGGCCGTGCGCCGGCTCCAGACCTTCATCCGCCAGGCGAGCGCGAACGGCACCCGCCGCGCCTGGTATCTCCAGCTCGACATCCGCAACTACTTCCTGAGCATCGACTGCGACATCCTGTTCGCGCAGGTGGCGGCACGGCTTGCGGGCGACGGCGACGCGCTGTGGCTGGCCAAGGTCCTCATCTACCACGACTGCACCGAGCTCTACCTCTACCGGGGACCCCGAGGCGCTTACGACCGGGTGCCGCCGCACAAGACCCTCTTCGGGGCGCCGAAGACCAAGGGGCTGCCGATTGGCAATCTCAACAGCCAGTTCTTCGCCAACGTGTACTTGAACGGCTTCGACCACTTCGTCAAGCACACCCTCAAGTACCGCCACTACCTCAGATACTGCGACGACTTCGTGCTGCTTTCCCCCGAGCGCGGGCAGCTCATCGACTGGCACGAGCGGATCGCGGCCTACCTGCGCGACGCGCTCGCCCTTGAGGTGAACACCAAGCGCACCCGGCTCAGGCCGGTGAGCGACGGGATCGATTTCGTCGGCTACTTCGTCCGCCGGGAGTACCTGCTGGTGCGGCGCCGCGTGGTCAGCCAGCTCAAGGTCAAGCTGCGGGAATACCAAACAGACCTCGTGCGCGAGGGCCGTAACGTCCGGTGCTGCCGCTTTGACGGGGAACGGCTGGACACGCTGTTCGCGACGCTGTGCTCCTACCTCAGCCACTCGCGGATGGCCAGCACCTATACTCTGTGGCGGACGCTCTGGGAGCGGCATCCGTGGCTCGGCCAGTACTTCGACTTTGACCCAGACGCGCGGAAGCTCGTGCGCACCTACAAGGCCCCGCGGGGCTTCCGGCGGGCCGTGCAGCAGTACCGGTACTACCGCTGGCGGTTTCGCGGCGACGTGCTGCTTTTCCAGGTGGGTCGGTTCTTCGAGTTCTACGACACACGCGATATTTCGATCGCGCAGTTGCTCGGACTGGCACCGCTGGGGGATAATTCGAGAGACGCGCGCTACGGCTTCCCGGTGCGCCTTGTGGGCCGGTGCCTGCGAACGCTGCTCAGGACGGGACGGTCTGTTGCACTGGTTCTCGAGAGCAAGCGGTACCTGACGGGTGTGCAGGTGCGGTTGCCCGCATGCCGCTTCGAGCTGGTGGAAAAGGGACGATGTTCGGGAATTTCGGATTCGCCTGGCTAACGGCAATACCGTTCACATAAGGTCCACGATGACGTCAGCATTCCAGCAAATCCCCCCAACCCCCTTTACCAAAGGGGGGCGAGGGGGGATTTCGCCCGGCAGACGGCCTAAGTGAACAGGATTGTGGCTCATGTAATGGGGGACGTTCCAGTTCTTGTCGCTTTGTCCGAGTCGGGAGAGCCAATGCCTCGCCAGGCCCGCTTGGATGCTCGAACGCCCCTCCACCACGTCATAGTGCGGGGAATCGAACGGACCACCATCTTCCGCGGCGATCCGGACCGAGCCGACTTCGTCGCCCGCCTCGCCAGGGGGGCAGCGCAAGGCGCCCTCACCATCTATCCCTGGGCGCTCCTCCGGAATCACGCCACATGCTGGTCCGCAACGGCCCCCGGCCGCTCGGCCGCAGTATGGGGTCGCTCCTCACGGGGTTTGCCGGCGCCTTCACTTGCGGCCACAAGCGGGTGGGCCATCTCTACCAGACCACCGCAAATCCGCTCACTGCGCTGGCGCGGCAGCTTGGCATGAGTCCGTCAGGGGCAGGGTATGCCGTACAGATACGCGAGGCCATCGCCAGAGGGAACGCAAATAAACTGGCGAGGTGACTTCCTCATTTACTGAAGGGCGTCCCCCTCTGTACTCACATGGCCTCGGGCTGGTGGAAAAGTTCCGAGGGATGTCAAAGCCGATTGAACTCTTCGACCGTCAGGCCTGCTTGCTCTATGACTATAGCCTTCAAAGTTCCAATTGGGATGATCCGGTTGCCGTGGACGTGAACCGAGGTGAATCTTCCAGTCCGAGGATGCCTCAGATAATGCGCGCTGCCTTTTGTCCTTATCACTTCGAATCCAGCCTTCTTCAGCTTCCGCAATGTCTCCTTTCCGTTGAGGGGCACTAACCGATCGGGCATGACTACTTATGCGCCCGTCTGTTGGACATGGCCTTCCTTCGCCTCCTCTCTTCTCTGATCTCCAGGGCCAGAAATACCCCGCCTCCCTCTGTGGCGTCACTGGGGGGCACCGCCTTCCCTTCGTCCAGGAGCACTTCGATGAACCCGGCAGCCAGCTCCCGCAGGTTGGTCACGGCCTCCTCGGCCGTGTCGCCGAAATCAGCCGTGTGATTTAGGGAGGGCAGCTTGGCAGTGACCTGCCCGGTATTCGGATCGGTCTCAAAATCCACGCGATACACGCAACGCATTGAACCCTCCTAATGACGTGGTTTTTCGTACCACACATCGTCTCCACAGTCAAGCTGCAACCCGAAGCTCCAGCGCTTCCCAAGGAGGGTGGGGAGGGTGATACGGAATTTGCCCTGAGGGTCAATTTACACTTCGCTATGGAGTGCGTAGGTGCAGGAACAATTTGCGGACAGGGTCCGGCAGAGGGGAGGGTGTGGGACTGGCTGCTGCTCTCAGGGCCCCCTTTGGCCCTGCCGCGACGGTTCGCACCGGTCCATATGCCGGCCAGCAATTCTGGGGGCGCCCGCGATTCCCTGCCTACCGGGCCGACGGGCGCTACTGGCAGGACATCGGCTCGCCGGAGAAGCTGGAGGCAGCCCGAAAGCGCCTGGCCGGGCTGGGATCAAATGACCAATGACCGTTCGGCTGAGCTCACGACGAAGCCAATTACGAATGACCAATGACCAAATCCCAACGACCAATTCGTACGGTGTGCTCCACCAAACGACGAATCCGTTGTTTCACGGGCCCACCAGTCCGCCGCACATACCAATCTCCAGCCCCTGACCCAGGGATCCACGGGTGCCCCCCTCGCCCTGGCCCTCTCCCGCGGTGGGGAGAGGGAATAACCCAGGTTAGCTCAGCTGATACTGCAGTTGATGAAGCCGATAGTAAAGGCCCTGCCTGGCCAGGAGTGCGTCGTGCGTGCCCTGCTCCCGGATGCGGCCCCTGTGGATCACGAGGATCCGGTCCGCGAACTGGATGGTGGAGAGGCGATGGGCCACGATGATGGCCGTCCGATCATCAAAGGGGACGTTGCGCGAAAAGTCCGATTTCCCATCCTACTTAAAGGGGAGCCGTGCATGCCTCGAACTGGCCACATCATCTTGAGCAGCGGAAATAACCCCTCGTCAGACGGGACGCCGCTCGAAAAGTTCGATTTCCGGCTCCTGCCGCTGGCCACGCCTGCCTGACGTGCCGGAACCTCAGATCTTGCCCTCTCGACGATCTCGCCGCCTTGATGGCAGTCACCCATAGGTCCGCCCGACCTTTGCGACAGAAAGGACTCCCGTGCGGACCAGCGACGTCGGCATGCCGGCCGGCAATTCTGGGGCTGCTCGCGATTCCCCGCCTGCCGCGCCAGGGAGCCTTACACGGGATTTTAGGTCACCTCAACTGCAAGGGTGCACTCAGACGGATTACTGGAGGGCCTTGAGGACATTCGGTGGTCCGAAGTGA
>Ga0315274_10010966_pt1 | contig 13016 bp, 26 predicted proteins | sample YL17G02_20_MG_FD_203700 | JGI IMG/M metagenome (GOLD analysis project Ga0315274, IMG submission 203700) | Sediment microbial communities from Yellowstone Lake, YNP, Wyoming, USA - YL17G02_20 | ecosystem: Environmental > Aquatic > Freshwater > Lake > Sediment | place: USA: Wyoming | collected... | reverse complement strand
GACCCTCTCGACAACTACGTCAAGGCCGGTGCCTCTATCGGCGTACCCGGATGGAAGGCAGCCTTCATGCGGATGTCGGAGAAGCAGAACCGACTTCAGAACCTCCTGATGAACGACATAGACGATCCCGAAACGGCAGAGGACAACCTGTTGGACATCGCGGTCTTGGCTCTCCTCACGCTCGACCTGTGGAAGAAGGGACGGTAGCACGGTGGGGGAGTGGGGTCGTTCACAAGTCGAGCCGTGGGGTCTAACCCAAGGGTTTACCCGTGGCTAAGGGCGACTACGACTGGTACTGTCAGGACTGCGACTTCCACACCGACAAGTACAAGCCCTACTCAACCTACTACACCGACCACCGTGGGCAGACCGGGCGACGGTGGGTTTACATCGGGACCGTCCTGATGCACCAAGACCGGACGGGTCACACAAACTTTCGACGAAAGGTTGGACCGAGGATATGACAGCTAAAGAGAAGTACATCTTCGACGCGATACTGAGCGAGATTGGGAAAGCCGTTGTCCCGCTAGCGAAGCTTCACCCGCCAGAGACGCGCGGCGACTACCTCAGACTCATCCGGGTTGCCGTCGAGTTGCTACCAGCACGGCCACCAGTGTGATGCAATGGGAGCCAGTTGGGTTTTTGGTCTGGTGTTGCATCCGGTGCCCGGCCTGTGGTGCGCACCCGAAGGTTGAGCACCGGGCGCATGACCTCAAAATCCTCTGGCTCCTCAGACACCGTGTCAACAACCCCAACTGCGGAGGAAGAACATGAGGGTGACTGGTCGTCAGCTGTCAGTGCTGTGGGCCGAACGCGACGAGCGGTACAAGACCAACAGGCGGCAGAGGCTAACAAAGTACGAGGAGACCATCGTGCGGGAGTTTCGTGGTAAAGAGTTGAGTCTTGCACGAGAGCCGGGGGTTGCGGCGGCGAGGGCGTACCTCACCGACTGGTCAATGTCCTGATGCCACCACGGGGAAAGACCGCCACCCACATCGTCAACCGCGTCGAGCGTGCCAGAAGGCTCGACCCAACCCTAACCTACAAGAGGGCTGCGGAGCAGATGGGCATCAGCCTCAGCAGCCTTGACAAGATGCGAGCAGGAACCCGTACCGGGCAGGGGTCCATCAAGAAGCGGGTCATCGACCCACCGACCCGTAGCGACGGACGCGGGCAGTCGGTCATCAACGAGTTCAACGTTACCTTTCGGTCTGCGGACGGCACGCGGGTTGCCTCTAGGAACGTCTTCATCGAGGGCGCTAGAACCGGGGCGGACGCCGTCATGCTCGCTCACGACCCGAAGGTCAAGCGGGCAATCCAAAAGCAGCTTGCTGCGGAGGAGCGTGACGCCGCTCGACGCAAGACCGGCTCACCAGTTTGGAAGAGCAAGGAGCGTAAGGGTCTGCAGGTTACGGAGGTAAGCCGAGTCGTCTACGCCTCTCAGAGCGCGTTCTATGTACGGTACAACACACCGATGCCGTGGAGACGACCAGACAGGTGAGCAACTACCTTGCTGACCGCATCGATAAACCCAAGTACCTTCGCCTGACGCCGCTACGTCAGGGGCGGTCGTCTCGGCCTGTTGTTGTCGTCGGTTGGGACACGGAGGCGAGCAAAGGAAAGCCCATCCTGTTCCAGTTCAGCACGGGTGGCGAGTGGCAGGACGCTACCCTCATCGACATCCCCGACAGGGAGAACGCTGGTGTAGCGGAGTTTGTCAGGTGGGTAGACCGCAACTGCCGGACCAGACGTACCGAGTACCTCATCTTTGGGTTCAACCTTCAGTACGAGTGGACACAGCTGTTCGGGGACCTTCCGTCTGAGATATCAACCTTGCAGGAGTTCTCAGTCGTCGTGGAGGTTGACGACTGTCAGCGGTGGAAGCTCAACGTCATGAACTTCCGTCGCCACGCTATGATTATGACCGGGGAGCAAACCCACGTCCGCGTTCGTGTTCTAGACGCAGGGTCTTTCTATCCCGGCTCGCTTGCGTCGGTCGCCAAGATGGTCGGCGTCGAGGACAAGGAGGACATGGACAAGGCGTTCCTGTCTAACCTGACACGCGCAACCGCGTCGGACCCTGCGTTCCGCCGGTACGCCGCGCAGGACGCGGTCACGACCCGTCTGGTAGGGGAGCGGGTCGTCGCGATGCACGAGGAGTTTGATGTTACAACCTGCATCTCAGCCCCGCAACTAGCGTCGAAGGTTTACAGGCGGCAGTTCCTGCGTGCTGAGATACTTCTACCAGACAAGGAGCTTGAGCAGGCGGGGCTGTTGTCCTACCACGGGGGGAAGAACGGTTACTACCACAAGGGACCGCTACGGACGGAGGCGTGGAACCTAGACATCGTTAGCGCGTACCCGGAAGCAATGCGCATCCTTCCAGCCGTTGAGGGCGGTCGTTGGAACAACACAACAAAGTACCGGGAGGGCGTTCATGGTCTTTGGCAGGTACGGCTAGACCACAAACCCTGTCGGTACGGCGGGCTGTTCGATCACGACGGTAGAAGGTTGGGGAGGGGGACCAGCGAGGTTTGGGCTACGTCCTACGAGCTTGACGTCATGCTGGCCTACGGTGAGGCACGGCGGTTTGACATCCTTGCAGGGTTCGTCTTGGAGCCGGGGGAAGGCGAGAGCCTAGTGACCTACGTTGACAGGTTCTTTGCTGAGAAGCGGACAACCGCTGGTCCAGCGCGGGCAACCGCGAAGCTTATGCTCAACTCCCTCTACGGTAAGTTCTTTCAGAAGCAGCCTGTCGGGACGGTGAAGGGGTTCGAGGGGGAGATGGACGAGGACGGGAACGTTCGTATCTGGCAGGTTGAGACAGACCCGAACCAACAGTTCGACTACCGTGCCGGTGGGCTGTACCACCCACCGATTGCAAGCCTTATCACCGGGTTCGTTCGTGCAAAAATCCACGACCTAGAGCACCGGCAAAACGCCATCGCCACCTCAACAGACGGGCTGTTCGCTACCAAGGCACCGGACCCAACCCTCGTTGGTGATGGTCTTGGGATGCTGACTGCCGACCACGGGCACCTTGACATCTGGCGGGAGCGTTTGTACCAGTTTGGTGAGGTGCCGAGCGGGCCGGTCAACAAGTTTGCGCTCCACGGGTTTCGCGGGAAGCTAAGGGACCTTCAGGAGATACCGTTGGAGCCGGGAACCTACCGCTACAACGCGTCCCATCCGGTCACGCTCCGCGAGGCGCAGACAACGCTTCGCGGTGTAAAGTACCGACCGGGTGAGTTCGCGATGCTGGACTTCGTCCTTGACTTGGAGAAGTGAGAAAAACAGCCACGGGCAAAACCCTGCGCGTTTTTGCGGGGCGTGGTACAATCTCCTCGTGGGGACCGGGCGACCATCCCCCCGGTTGTTCGGACCCCACACATCGGAGGGACAAGGGTGCAGGACGAAACTGAGGAACCCCGAGTCGTCACCGTCTCAGACTCGGAGTCCGTCGAGCCTAGCCACAAGCCCGCACGCGCCACCACAAGGGACCTACTGGAAGCGATCCGCTCCATCCCTGACCAAGTGGCAGCCAAGGTCAACGCGGGCGACAGCGGGCAGCCTAGCGGGGCAGGCGGCAAGGGTGAGGTGACGTTTGCCGCAGAGCCGTTGCCGGAACCGGAGCAGGCTGACGCGGGGGGAGGGGAGGATGCCGGAGGGGGTGTCGCGGGCAGTGCGCCTCCTCCGGCTCCGACTCGTCAGGGGTTCAGACACCCGAGTCGTGGCCGCAGACGAGTGGAGATTGGAACCTGATGGCATCGTTCCCCATGCACCGCAAAACCGGCTCAGCCATCCGCAAGAAGGTGCGGCGGGAGAGCGGGGTGAGCATCGGCAAGACCGACCGCAAGTACCACGCCAAGACGACAGGTGAAAAACCATACCACACAAAGACAGGCGGGGCACCGTGTCAGCGGGCAATGACCTCTCGTGACTGCCCAAAGGGTCATCATTACCGATGACTGACGACATCCCCACCATCGACATCCCGGACCTCGTAATCGTTGACGCACCGGGTCAGGCTCCGGTTCGGGCGACGATTGGGCGGATGGTCGATGTTCTGAAGAAGGGTAAACCTGCACCCGAGCGTCCCACGGTGGATGTGTCAGCAGCGTTTGACAGAGGGTTCAAGGGCGCGGACCTAGTGTTAGATGAGCCTACGCCCATCTTTCCGAAGAACCCGGTTCCGTCAGGCTCAAAGAAAGCCTCAACGACGTACAGGCCGAAGGGCGGGTCAACCAGGCCGCCGGGAGCGGAGGACCTTCAGGGTCTGTTCGCGACCGGCCTTATCCTGTTGCTGGTGTTCGCGGTGGGGGAGTGGGCGTCACCAACAGCAGACGAGGCGATGGCTATCTCAGGGCCGCTGTCTAACATCATCGCGCGTCGCATCGACCTCGCAGCTAGATTGGGTAAGGACGCAAGCGACACCATCGCTTTGGCGGTGGCTGTCCTCTCGTATCTTGCGCGGGTGGGACCGATTGGGGCAGAAAGGGTGAGTGAGCGACTTGAGCAGCGACGACGTAGGGAAGGGGTTCTCAGGGAACCTACCAAGCGACCTGACGACGGTGGAGGAGCGAGTGGCATGGCTTTTGGGCAGCCTGTCCGAGAGAGTACCGCTAGTAGCGCGACCTATAATCCGTTCGATGCTATTGCCTCGGCTCAAAGAAATGGACTCAACCAGCTTGACCGAGACTTTGGGTATGCTGAAAGACCAGATAATCCCGTGGGTGATGTACGGTGACGCTGGCGACCCGTCCCTCCCAGACGATTACAATCAAGAAGGACCAGCGGTTCTTCCTGTGCGGGAGGACGGGTTCGGGGAAGACGACCCTAGCGGATCGTTTGATACGGAAGCTTGGGTATCGCACGGTAGTGATTGACCCGAAGCACTCGTGGGACTTTCCCGGCTACGAGCACAACCAACACTACGACTCCAACCCGGAGACGCTACGTCAGGTGTTTCGACCCCGTGACGACGCCGACGACGGGTGGAGAGACCTCGTTGACTACCTTGAAGACGTTTGGGGGTACGATGTGCCTTCGGTCGTCTACATTGATGAGCTGACTAGCGTTACCACACCACGAAAGGCTCCGAGAGTGCTCGCAACATTGGTGCGACTCGGGCGGCAGCGAGGGTTTGGGACGTGGTACGCTAGTCAGCGCCCAAAGGACTGTCCGGGGTTGTTCTTCACGGAGGCGGAGCATTGGGCGGTCTTTGACCTGTTGAACAAGGATGACAGGGACAAGGTTGCAGGGTTCATGGGCGATGAGGTGAAGGAGCGCATCCGAGAACCCTACGCCTTCTGGTACAACAACCCCCACATGGACGACCCGCTGTTCGTTCATCAACCCTCCAATAGAGGTACCTGATGCCGTAGCGTGCTTACAGGGCACGCAAGGACCAAACTTAGGGGGTCCAATCCCTTCAAGCAGGGAGCATCAGTGGCGAGCATTGCTAGAATCTTCTCGGAGCCGGTGGTCATCATCTTCAGTTGGATGATTCTCATCATCGGCATCCTCGGCGCTGCGCATCTCGTCGGGGCAAAACTCCCGACTGAGGGTGTCTTGGCCGGTCCCGGCGACCTACTCCGTAACGCATAGCAGGAGAAACACATGGCATGGGGCGACCCCGCAGTTACCCGTCTGCGCCGACAGGCAGACAAGTCCATCAACTACGCGGTCGGTGTCAACACACCGATCACGCTGGAGCACGTCGGTCTTCTGAAGAAGCTCCGGCTCATCACGTCCTGCGACATCACGCTCGTTGACGGCACTGGTGCCGCAACCCGTGACGCTCAGGGGCCGTGGAACCTTTACAGCAACCTCCTCATCCGGGTGTCCGGCTTGGACCTGTTGTATCAGGTCAGTGGTTGGGGGCTGTACCTCATCAACCTCGTCCTTGACGAGATGTACGCTCCTGACGTCAACCCGGCTGTCGTGACCAACGCGACGACCCCCGCGTCCCTGTTCAACTACCCGGTCAGTCCGGGCGCGGCGAAGAACCTGTTGTTCTCGCTTGACCTTCCGTTCACGGTCCCGCTCCTTGGGTTCGATGACCTTGGTCTTTGGCTCATCCAGAACGAAACGGTGAACATGGAAGTCGTTCCAACGTTCAACGCGCTTGGTGGGGCGACCGCGCTAAACCAGCCCTACGACCTCACGGGGACAGCGACAGCAACGGTCAACAGCGGCAACGTCGCCGTCTGGCGTGACTTCTACGGTGTTCCAGCCCGGTCAGAGGACATGCCTCCGCTTGGCTACGTTCACCAGTGGGAGGAGCAGTTCGACTCCATCAACGGGACACAGGTTGACATCAACCACCAGCGCGGTGGCATCCTTCTGCGACTCCTCTACCAGATTGTTGACGCTGACTCCACGGGTGGCGCTGCAAACATCATCGGCGGGCTGTCAAACGCGAACCTCGCGCAGCTTGCGTTCAAGTTCGACGCCAACGACACACCCTACGACGAAGACGTGCTCAACACGCTGGCGCGTCAGCGGGAGCTGTACGACCGGGACATGCCGCAGGGCGTGTACTCGCACGACTTCTTCCTTGACACCAAGACCCTTCAGGACACCTACAACACCGAGAACTACATCAACATCAAGACGCGGTTCCGGTTCAACAAGTCCTTGGTCTCAGGTTCCTTCATCCGAACCATCCGCGAGCGGCTCCTGCCGGTCGTGGTGAACACGCAGTAGCAGATGATTGGCATCCCGCACACCAGCACAGGTGTTGGTCGCTTTGGGGTGATGCCTCCAAACGCGACCATGCCACGGGGGAGCAACCCATCCAGCCCATCCGACTCGGGTGCAGAAGTACCGTGGTACGCTAGTGGACCCGTTTGGGTTCTGGTGTTCCTCGCGGTTGGCTACATCCTCGTCTTCCAGACACTGAAAGGATAGAGCATGGCACCAGTCACACCGGCATCCACCAACGACGCGTTTCAGCTCGCCATCGCTCAGGGCGAACCCAACGAGTTGAAGGTTGCGACAGGCACCTACGACTTCTCAAAGCAGGGTGGGGCTATCGGCACCATCGCGCTCAACGGTAAGAACGTCATCCCATCGGGGGCGGTCATCGTTGGCGGGTTCATCGACATCACAACCCAGCTGACCTCCGGCGGGGCGGCGACCATCGCAGTTCAGGTCAACGCAGCAAACGACATCTCAACAGCGGTTGCGGTCGCCTCTTGGACGGCTGGCCTGAAGAACGTTCTTCCGGCAGGCACCACCGGGGCCGTCACTGCAAGCACGGCGGTTAAGACAACTGCCGCTCGTGACATCAGCATTGTTGTCGCAGCAGTTGCGCTGACCGCTGGTGTCTGCAAGGTCGCGCTGTACTACTACGAGCCAACGAGCCAGTAATGCTGTTGCTCGGGCGGTCTCCTAACCTCGTCCTCGGAGCGCTGACGGCGGTGTTCAACATCATCGTTGCGTTCCACCTTGGGGGGTTCAACCCGGACGTAAGTCAGATTGCCGTCGTCAACGTTGGTCTTGGAGCAATCGTCGCTCTAATCGCCAACAACGACACAGTGCAGATTGCCGCTGGCAGAGCGTCAGCGGCGAGGAAGAACGGAAGCTAGGATGGAAGCACTCGGCGCGTTGCTGGTTGTCTTTGGTGTTGTAATCGTCCTGATGACTTGGACAGGCACAACTGATAAGGTTGTCAAGGTACTACTCGCATGAGCAACCCGCAACTCGCCTTGTGGCTCTACATCGCAATCCTAGTGATAACATTCATGTTCTCACCTAAGTGGGGGAACCTTACGGGTGAGCTTTCTAGTGGTGTCAACGCAAAGAAGGGGGCGTAGTGGCGAAGCGGCTTGGTCCTCCTGCCAAATCTCCACAATCCGATAAGGTTGTTCTGGCTGTTGGAGCGGTCGTTGGGTTCTTCCTTGTACCACCAATGGCACGAGCAAACCCCACACTTGTAAACGGGTTCCTTTTGCTGGTTCTGTTCTCAGTGCTGTTGCTGCGACGGGACCGATGGCTTCCCTACTTCGAGCAACTAAGCAAAGCAGTATAGGAGTTAGTGAATGGCGGCACCGTATCGTGACTACGGTCACGCGCAGTTCTCCTCCAGTGCCGGAGCAAGGAACGCAATGGCTTTTGCGAACCCGCTCTCGCCCGGTGGGATGTCTCCGAAGGGCGTTCATATCCCGACAATGGGATGGGCGCTTATCTTCGTAGCTGTAGCCTTTCTTGGCTACCACTACTTCATCAAGTGAAGAGCCTGAAAGGTCTGGTCATGAAGCCGTTTGTCCTCACCATCGCAGCCGTCATCGTCGGCCTGTTCGTCTTCGGTATGGTCAAGAAGGGATAGCTGAATGGGCGGCGGCATCGTTTCTAGCGTAACCTACTCGATGTTCCTCCTCATCATGGTCTTCCTCGTCGTGACCAACTACAAGGGGATGACCGCTGTCATGAAGCAGGGTGGAACATCGACCGTTTCTCTCGTCAAAGCACTGCAGGGGCGATAGCATGGCAGAGCAGACCATCGCTCCAATCCTGCCACCGGAGTCAAACGCTTGGTGGCCAAGGCTCCGGTCTGTCTTTCAGGACAAGTTTACAAATAGCCTGATTGAAGTGCGGGGGGTGGGGGTTGGGATTGACATGGACCCGAACCTCACCACCGCAAGACGCTACGCTGACCAACGTGATACAGTTGCCTCAGCAGCTTACACGCAGGGTCATCGTGGCCATCAGACCCGTATTCCAACTCCGCAGGAGCTAATCAAGCAGGTTACAGGCATCGGTGATGTTGGTCGTGGCAGATGACAATCGTAGAGCAACTTCGCATGAGGTTCAGCCGGTTTCTCGTTGAAACACCGGCTGGTGGGGCGGGGGGAACGGGCGTGGGTGGCTCAGGAGAGAGCACCGGCTCCACGGTCAGACAGTTTTCGGAGGGTATCTACTACGGGGCGACCAAGGCAAACCCCTATAAGCCTGATGTGGAGGAGGGGACCTTCCCTAGCATCCCCATCAAAGGGAAGAGCTTCATGCCTCCGTCAATGAACCCTCAGATGAGGTTTCGTTCTGAGGGGCCGTCACCGCAGTCCGGTCGGAACGGCATGAGTCGTGGCTCTGGCACAGCAAACCGGCACGAGCCGACGGCACCACCCGGTCGCGTCAACCCGCACGGGAGCAAGTGATGGCTAAGAAGAAGAAACTCCCCCCGATTGAGGCCGAGCCTCTTATTCAGGTTGGGGAGGAGGTACGGGTCATCCTGTCTCGTGAGCGTGGTATCGTGGAGCAGGTTGACGTAGGAGCCTTCTTTCCGGTCATCACCGTCAGGGTGAACGGGTACGCGGCTCGCTACAACAGCAACCAGTTGAAGCGGATGGGGGAGTAACCCGGTGGACCTCTCATCTATCACCGACCGGGTTAAGTCCGTACCACCTGTTGCTTGGGTTGTCGGGGCGGGGGTTATCATCCTCTTCCTCGTGTTAGGTCGTGGCAAGGGTGGGTCTACGGCAGGCGTTGTTTCTGGTGGGACATCCGGTGGTGGCGGGGGAGGGGGCGGTCAAGACATCGGTGGGGTTCCATCTGACATCGGACAGCAGGTTGTTGACCTTGCTGGTGAGCTTCGAGCCAACACCGCAGCTGACGCGGCGTTCCAACAGACCATCCTTGACGCCGTCAACAACATCAAGCCTCCGGTCCCGTCACCAACACCAGCTGGCACCGGGGGCGGTACTGGAACAGGTGCCGGAGGAAGCGTGAAACCACCGGCTCCAGCGACAGCCCCTACCAGAAACCCGTTGTGGGGCAACAACATCGCCCCAAGCATCATGAAGGCGTTCAACCCAGCGGCGTTGGCTTTGGCCATCAGGCGGGCTGGTCCCGGCACACAGAGCGCTAAGACAGCCTACGGTGCTAACATCAACACAGAGGACATCGCAAGGGCGCTGACGCGCTCCGGCATCAGGTACGGTCGCATCGTTGACGTTGCTGACATCAACAAGCTTCTCGCCAAGCAGGGCATCAGCAAGACAGCAGGGGCAGCAAAACCGTAATGGTTTACTGTGGGCAGGCAACCGCAGCGAACGCCAACTACCTGTCTAGAGCAACAGGGATGGACCCGGCGGTTGCACTTGCATGGCTGAAAAACGAATGTCAGTCAACGCCGAACCCCACCAACCCATTGAACATTCGGTACGGTAACAGCACCGGGCAGATAGGCAGGGTTGGTGGGTTTGGGCGTTACGCTTCAACCAATGCTGGCTTAGACTCAGCCGCTCACCTCATCATGGTGAGTAGTCATTATGCTGGTATCAGAACGGCTATCCGTAGCGGCAACCCTGCACAACAGGCACGAGCCATCGAGCTTTCTCCGTGGGCAGCCGGGCACTACGGCGGTGCAAAAGGTCCCGGTGGCATCAGTAGAGCATGGGCACGATTGACCGGCAAGCCACTTCCAACCGGCGGGGACGCACCGGTCTCAGGGGAGCTTGCCGGGTTCGCCGGTCTGATATCATTTCCAACCGGGCACGTTATCACACGGCAGGACATCAGAAATATATCCGCTACCTTGGACAAGAATGGGTGGTTCAAGGGCAACGGGGTTCCGGGAAGCGGTGAAATCCAAAAGGCCGCTTTCGAGGAGTTCATGTTTGCAAATGCCGAAGGTAAGGCTTGGACAAAGAGCCTACAAGACACGCTTGCCAAGCAAGCCGGAACGGATGCAAAAAACATACCCGGTGTGCCGGATATCCCCGGAGCCATCGGCTCTGCGGTAGCCTCAATCGCAACCATCGCGACCTACTTTGTGGCGGTCATCTTCATCGTCGTTGGCCTTTGGTTGTACAGCAAGGGAACAAGTCAAGCGGAGGTTCCGGTTGGGTATGGATAAAATCAAGGACGTTCCCATTGTCAACGGCAAGGCGGAGCCAAGTCGCTTGACCGTGCCAAAGGGCGTTGACGCGGAGAAGTTCTTTCAGGCATCTCAGGCGAAGGCGCTCATGCGGGCTGAGACGACGGACGGCGGGTCTGTTCTAGTCCGGTGCCCGTACTGCATCATCTACTGGCGCACAATCAACATGGTGGACGTGACAAGGTTCATCGACACCGATGGGGAGCGTGAGTGCAAGACGGCCTGCAGCAAGGGGCACGTCCTAAAGTTCAGGCCAATCCCACAGTGGAGAGAGGAACGACAGAAGATGGGACTGCAAGTCCGTGCTTGACAACTACAACCAAAACCGTGACAAGGCACTCATCGACCAGCTACGGACCATCTACCGCTCACGTCCATTCACAAAGGCCATCCCGTTCTCGAAGGCGTTTCCGGGACTCTCAGCCGATGAAATCGTTGACATCTGGATCCCGCAGAACAGCTACTTTGAGGTGGCGCTCATCACAATCCGTGCAAGCATTGCAGGTGTTGACCTCGCACTCTGCGACACGACGAAGGACAACCCGTTCCTATTCGTCATGCCTCCTACGACCATCTACCAAGAGATTGACCTTCTTCCGGGCTACCGCTCTCTCTCGTACAACGGTGCGCGGTTGGTTGCCAACGACCCAACGGTTAGCGGTACGACCATCAAGGGCGTTGTGTACGGGTGGGAAGTCACACCGGGCGGCTACTACCGATGACGCAAACCGTTGAGCGACCAAGGCTTATCGCCGGAGACAGGCGTATGCAGCAGGCGCTTACGGAGACACCACCGCCATTTGGGATGTACTTTGTCAACATCGAGGAAGGAAACATCCAGCAGTGGAACGGGTTCGGGTGGTCAGTCGTCGCAGAGCATCAGCGTGGCGCACCGACACTGGCACCGGGGCAGGAACCAGACCGCGAGCGAAATATCGGTTGGGTTGGAGGAGGAAGCGGGGTTTCCCCGGCACCAAAAGCACCCGGAGACCCGTCCATTACGGATGCGATGTCAGGCTCTATCCCGACCGTGCAGTTGCTCCCGTCAACATTTGACCCGGCACCACCGGCTCCGTTCAATCTCAATGCCGGTGCAGAGCAAACGATATTCACTTGCAACGCACTTCCGGCATCCATGTCAACCGTTCCTACAACGTGGCAGGCAATAGCCATCCTCTCGTTTAGCGCTGGCATCCTTGCTGGACAGACAGTAACGTACAGGATGAAGAAGAACGGCGTTACGGTTCAGACCATCTCACGGGCTGGTGGGCCAGTCACCATCTTCAGCGAGTTCATCCAGACCGACCACTTTCCGGGTGATCCTTGGCTTGCTGGTCAGGTGCTAACCGTCACCGGACAGACCAGCGCAGGTCTGTGCGCCGTGGTACCGCAGTTGATGAACTTCTTCGTCTTTTCTATCTTCAACGCATGATGACGCAGACCGTTGAGTATCCTCGGGCCCTTGCAGGGGACAGCCGGACGCAGCAGGCGCTTACGGACGCGTCACCACCGTTCGGAATGTACTTCATCAACACCGAAGAGAGCAACATCCAACAGTGGAACGGGTTTAGCTGGTCCGTCGTCGCAGCGCACCAAGCCGGAGCACCGACACTGGCACCGGGACAAGAACCTGACAGAGAGAAAAACATCGGTTGGGTTGGCGTTAGAGGGGTTTCCTCACCAGCCTCCGCACCCGGCGCTGGCGGTGGTGCGTCGGGCGCAGCAGCAAGCGGTGGCGGAGGCGGTATATCACCTGCACCTAGTACACCCGGCTTGGACCCACCCGTTACAGCCCCGGTCGTCGGTGGTGCTCCAAACTTTGGTTTCCAAAACCAAAGCGGTGGAGGAATGACCTTAGCTGGCAACGTCTACAATGCGGGGGAACAGCAGGTGACTCCGGGGGTACCGTTTGACGCTTACCATGAACCTACGTTCTTCTTCCCTAGCAGCCAGTCAGCAGGAAACATGACTGTCCTGATGCAAGGAAACATGTGTACTCTTGCTGGCGCTCTAGATGCGGACGTTCAGGTGCTCATAGATGGAGTAGTACTCGACAGCGCAAACGTAGTAGCGGCGGGCGGTAAAGGAAGCCCGTTTATGTCGTTTGTGGCAGGAAACCCGTTTGGCTTTCCTG
>Ga0315274_10010964_pt1 | contig 13017 bp, 8 predicted proteins | sample YL17G02_20_MG_FD_203700 | JGI IMG/M metagenome (GOLD analysis project Ga0315274, IMG submission 203700) | Sediment microbial communities from Yellowstone Lake, YNP, Wyoming, USA - YL17G02_20 | ecosystem: Environmental > Aquatic > Freshwater > Lake > Sediment | place: USA: Wyoming | collected... | reverse complement strand
CCTTTCGTTTGGGCGAAGACTTCCGGGCCCGTCGTTTCATAGTGCGCCAGGCAATTGTTCGGATTGGCGAATTGATTGGGCATGAAATACCGTTCGCCCTCTTCCGCCATGATCTCATGCGCCTTCTGGATCGCGCCGTCCGTACCTTCGTGCGGCGGCGTGAGCACGACCTCCGCACCGAAGGCCTCGAGGATATGCCGGCGCTCGGTGCTCACACACCCGGGCAGCGTCAGCTTCACCCGATACCCCTTTGCGGCGCCGATCATCGCCAATGCGATGCCCGTGTTGCCCGAGGTCGGCTCGAGGATGACCTTGTCCTTGGTCAGTAAGCCGCCCTCCTCCGCCTTCATGATCATGTAGTATGCGGCGCGGTCCTTGACGGAACCCCCCGGATTGCTCCCCTCGAGCTTGGCAAGAATGCGCACCTTGAGATTGCGGTTCAGTTGTCTGACCTCGACCAAAGGCGTGTTGCCGACGGCTCCGAGAATGCTCATGAGCTAGTCTCTCCACTACCCAGCCATATCCAACGTGCGGCATACTCTAGCCTGGATTCCCGGCCCTTCGCAAGAACTCGAACCCGCTCCGCTGATTCCCTTGCAGCAGATCCATTCAGGTGCTCTTTTTCCAAATACAGCGGTAGTTGAACCGCCGGTTCGGGGCACTGTCGCCGTTGACGCACAGTGAAATCGGGTCTTTCAAGTCAGCCGGATTGTCACACCAGTGGAAATCAAACGTGAATGCGTCGCCCTTCAAGCCGATAAGCTCGCGCGGCACGGCCAGCTCAAGGGCTTTGCCCGTGTAACGATAGTTTAGCTGCGCCTGCTCGAGCCACGGATTGCCGGGGGAATTTGGATCGTAATGCATGAGCATCGTGGTTTTGTCGTCCACAACCTTCTTGTTGACGAGGTAGTCGTAGCTGTTCCATCCGGTCTCGTGGTTCTGATCGGCGTCGATCAACAGGAGCATCCAGTTGTTGCCCGTGTGCGGCGTAAGCGGCCCGTTCGTCTCTGCGTAGAAGTACACATTGTCTTCGTCAACGGCGACTTTGCAGGTCACGATGTCGTTGCGGCCCGAATCGTTCTTATGTTGCAGTCCGCCGTAGCCTTTGTAGTCGCGATGGAAGGTGTCACCGACGGTGTCGCGAAACTCGACTCCGATCGTCTTCCAATCCGCGAAATCTCCGTCTATCGTCATCGTGGACAATCCGCTCAACTCCGGTATGGCCCGAACGCCCTTGTAGCGTCGGATGTTCTGGGCCATCTGCATGTAGTAATTGTCGGTATACCCGTCCTTCATCGGATGCAGGCAGCGGTTGAACTCGGAATTGTACTGGTCGATAAAGCGGTACGTGCCTTCGCGGCGCATGAATGGGAAGGTGTGTCCTGCCTCGGGCTGATACTTGCCGGCGGTCCATTCGTTCCAGTCGTTGATGTAGAGGAACTGCGGGTTGGCCTTGATCGCTTCGTCCCATCGCTCTTGGAAGTAGATGCCGTACCCCTCCGGATGCTCGACGGTCTTGCCAAGCCACGGCACATAAGTTGGCTTCGGCAGATCATACTCATTCAACTCCGGTTCGCCGTGCTCGCGCGTCCAGGATTTTCCGGTCAGGCTCGACGGATGCTGCGCAGGCGTGACGGCCGCTTCTTCTTTCGCGCCGTTGTGCCTCGAGATCAGGTCATCCGGCGACATCGCCTTGACCCGGTCATCGCCCATGTCAAGGCCGAAGCTCCAGTTGTCTTCAGTCCCGATGAACCGTTTCCCGGCCCATTCGTAGTATCCCCACCACATTGTCCTCAGCGTAAAGAAGTCCTTCACCTCTTTGGTGTAATCCTTATAGAACTCCTCCGTGTAATCGGGGTCGCCGTAATGCGGGTTTTTCGTGTCGGTCTTGGCGGCGGGATCATAGTGAGGGTTGGGATTCTGCGGGCCTTTGCCGTTGGCATCGACGCTCGGATCGCCGTTGTACAGCAGCAGCGGTTTGCCGTCCCAGTAAAACCAAAGGTCCTTGTACTTCTCCGTCTTGTAGATCCTGTCGTACAGATCCTGCACAACCGTGATCGCAGGCCCGTTGAAAGCCCAGAAGCAGAATTGCGGCGCCTTGTTGCCCTCGGCCTTCATCTTCTGCATCACGGGAAACACGACGTCCCACTCGTCCCAGTAGCGAACCGCATTCGTCACATCCATCACCAAGACATCCACTCCCGCGTCAGCGAGCATGGACATGTCCTTCCGAATGACATACTCATCCTTGCTCAGGAAATACCCCGCCTCCGGTTCGCCCCAATGATACGAGCCCTCAGTCCAAAGCGGATTCGTCGCGTCCAGCCGCGCATTCGGATCGCCGGCAAGCACCTTCGACACGTCCGCCGTATACGGGCTTTTCAACGTGGCCAGTGAATCGCTGTGCCAGGTGATGTAAAAGATGCCCACCATCCGCCGCTGATCATTCCTAACCGGCCCCACCGCCGAAAAGTCCGGCATGGTCCGGCCAAGCGCATCGGTGGCCACCCACGTGTCAGGATACAGGTCGCGATAATACTGATTCTCGGAGAGCGCGACGCTTGAAGTGAGGAGTGCGACGGTGAATAGGGCAAGCGCATATTTTCTCATGGCACAATCCTAATTGTTGGAGGACTAGGCACCGGAAACAGAGGCCATTATGGTGTCGCGCCCGGCTCCTTTCAAACTTGTCGTTCATCCAGACGCGATCCGCGTTGCTCATGCATGGCCCACGCCGAGCGTGTTCGTCCGTTACCCGCCGACCGACAACAGGGCTACGAGATCCACGTATCGAGCGGCTTGGCCAGGAACTCTTCGATCGGGATGCCGTCCGCTCCCACCAACAGTGCTTTGGATACGTCGAACTCTCGGCGGAGCTGTGCAAGGCCCGGAAGATTGTCACGACGTCTTCCGCTCTTCACCTCGATAGCGACGAGCTTCTTTCCGCGACGCAGGACGAAGTCGACTTCGTGGTTCCTGCCACTCCAGTAGAAGACATCAACGCCATGGCCCACCGCTCCATTGGCAAGCGTTCCGCCGATGGCGGATTCCACCAGCCTGCCCCAGAACTGAAAATCCTTGCGCGCTTCCCTCATAGTCATACCGCAGGAGGCCGTCATGAGGGCGTTATTCATGACGATCAACTTGGGGCTGGATGAACGTCGCCGCACGGCCTGCCCGGCGTACTTCTGGAGTCCCTTGACCAGCCCCGCGCCGCCCAGAAGGTCCAGGTAGTGCGCAAGCGTCGTGGTATTCCCAGCATCCTGGAGTTGTCCGGTCATTTTCTGGTAGGACAGGATCTGCCCCGAATACGCACAAGCCAGTTCATATAGCCGGCGCAGCAGAGCCGGCTTATCTATCCGTGACATGAGGAGAATGTCTCTGGAAATCGTAGTCTCGACTAACGAGTCCAAGATGTACCGCGACCATCTCTCCGGTTCTTCGACCAGTGCCGCCGCGCCAGGATAGCCTCCATAGTAGACATAAGTCTCAAGGTCCCAACCAAACGCTTCGCGCATTTCGGCGAACGACCAGTGCATAACGGGCAGGATCTCGAACCGCCCGGCCAAGCTCTCAGACAGGCCATGCTGCACCAAGAGAGGAGAGGAGCCGAGCAGAACTACCTGCAGAGGACAGGCCGAGGCTGTGTCCGCGTCCCACAACCGCTTCACTGCCTCCGACCAGCCGGGAAGTTTCTGAATCTCGTCCAGAACGAGCAATGCCTTGCGGGACCTGCCCTGAGACGTCCGCGTCTGTAACCGTGCAGCCTCCCACTGCTGTTCGAGCCAGACGGCGTCCTTCAGGGTCGGCTCGTCGGCCGACGCATAGTGGCTGGGCATCTCCAATGCCTGTATCACCTGACGCGCAATCGTCGTCTTACCCGACTGACGGGGACCGGCGAGCACCTGGATGAAACGCCGCGGCTCCGAAACACGACGCTGCAATTGAAAGAACACCGGACGCCGATACATGTGGAACCCTCGCACAAATTACTCAATATAATGAGCAATTATACTCAGAATTACGTCAAAACGCAACCGCGACTTCCCGTTCGGCAAAACGGCGCCTATGCGCGTGTGATCAGGTCTTGAATCATGAGACCAAGCGTCTACCTGCATGCATGATGTCGCTCACGCTGGTGCAATGCAAGCGAATGGCGGCTCGGCTCGTGATGTGGGAAAGGGTATGAGTGGGCTCAAGCCCAAGCGATCCAGCCACGTCATGCTCCTACCTCGATGCACGTCATATTTCAAGACCTGATCCCACTACCCCCCCCATACTCAAGATCGCGCACGAGCTCAGTCTTGCCCCTCTAAGACGAGCATCCTGAGTTGGCGGCGCCCTTGTGTCATCTCAAGGCCGACTTTCCGGACCGCGTGGGTGATCTCTTTCGCCGTGGCGCCTTTCCTCCATTGGATGTCCCAATCGTATTGGCCCGCAAGCCGCGTCTCGTCCACTACGGGACAACCCAGGTTCTCCTCGATGTGGATGACGAGACATGTCAGCTTTGAGTTGCGGCACTCAGAGCCTTCAGTGCTGTTCAACCTCATGAAGCTGTACCACCCGGGGGGCAAGGGTTCAGGTGCGCGAAACCCTGGAGGATCAGGCCGGGGGGCCGACAGAATGTACCCATCCATCTCCCGCGTTTCCCACCGCGCCGTGAGTCCGGTTTCCCGAGCAAGCAGCGCCTGCATCGCCGGGTACTTTGCCTCAGAGTCCGGCCCGGACGTCTCGAGTGTGATATCGAAAGGCATCTCCCCGACCTTGTCAGACATGATAATCCGGCCCGGCGTGGTCTGATAAGCCCAGTAGTAAAACGAGCGCAGGGGCATGGCGGTTCCCCACACCCCCTTTTCGGATCCTCCTGCGGACAGCATACCTAAGTCGCTGCCCTCCCTCGGAGAAAGAACCGCCACTGCGTTCAACAGCCGGATCGTCCGAATCGCTCCCTCATGCGATTGCAACATGAGAGGCGCGACTTCCTGCAATGTGAACGGCATGCGGTTTTTCATCGCCGAGAGGGCCTCCTTGAGGCGGCGGCGCACCGTTGTCGCATGCAAGTCGAGCCGACGTGCGATCTCGGGAGGCTTGATTCCTTCGCCGAAACGAAGGAGGACCACCTCGGCCTGCTCCGCGGGGAGCTTGAACAGGGCGTTGCGAAGTATCTGCGTGCTCTCTCTGATTTCCATTGCTTTCCTTGCCTCCGTGGTTTGGGTGTCGACAGCGTCACTCTTCAGCGCCTCCACGGGAACAAGAGAAATCAGACTCGAATGCTTCCGATGCTTCCTTTGCCAGTGGAACGCCAGATTGCGGGTAACTTGGCCGATCCAGGCGGCAAACCGACCCGGATCCCGAAGCTCACCAAGATGCAGGAAAGCACGCAGGAACACCTCTTGAGCCAAATCCTCGCTAGTCTCGCGGTTCCTCATCCGGACATAGGCAACCGACCGGACAAAGCCGAAGTACCATTCCACCAGCCGCTCGAACGCCGGGATATTCCCCATCCGTGATTGCAGGACCAGTTCCTCATCCGTCGGCCCACACGAGCGGCTTGACTCCTCATTCATCTCCGTTCTTCCTTACTCGCTGGCGAACCTACTCCGCTTTCCACTGATACTAGAGTCCCCTGATCCCAAAAGCGAGCGGAGAATCCTGCGCCTTGAAGCGGACTGCGGGAAAGTGCACGATTCAGCCGTATGATCATGCTCCAGCTTGCGAAATGCAATTTGAGAGACATCATACCGAATTCCGAGTGCGTGAAAAGCCGCAGCGCCCTACACGTGGCGAGGCGGCTCCCGTGTCCCTCTGGCCAGTTGTTACGTTGATTCAAATACCAACTGTTTTAGGTTGGGAGAGAGGTTCAGTTTCGAGAGGTGGAGGATTTCGACGGCGACGACCTCTTCACGGTCGTTGAAATCGAGAATGACCCCCGGCGAGACTTCCTCGGATTCGTCCGCTACCCGTGAGCCACAACGTCGACTTTACATCTCCCAGTCTTCCACCCGCAATCCCTGGACACGCCCAAATTCCGAGACATTGTGACTGACAAGCACCAACTGCTTCGCCCGCGCGATGGACGCTATCATCAGGTCATTGGGGCCTATGGGTAGCCCTATCGCATCAAGCTCCGCACGAATTCGTGAGTAATGCTCGGCCGCGTCGTCGTCAAAGGGCAGACTGTAGAACTTGGATGCGAAAAGCCGCACGGCGGCAAGGTTCTGCTCCCGCCGTGCGCTCTTTAGTGCCCCGAACAGCAACTCGCCCACGACAATCGAACACAAGGCAACATCTTCCGGCGCGAACGCCTCCAGCCTCTCGGCGAGCCGCGGCGTCCGACCTCGCAGCATACCAATGCATGCGTTCGTGTCTAACAGGAATCTCACGCGAGTATCTCCCGGTGTTCGTACTCGCCCTGTGGAGCGCGTTCAAACGTTGGGTCATCGATGCAGCCGAAAACCTGCCGGACGAACCCCCGCCAGTCTGCCTCGTCCCGTGTTGGCGCCCGCTGCACCAGCACGGTCACATCCACTTCGCATCCGGAGATTCCTGTCTCGACGCACAGATCCAATAGTCCTTCTTTATTGGTTCTCGACTTCATCTGAATGCTCACCATCTTCGATATCTCCCGTCTGATCGACGCCATCTGGGGCCTGCAACCTCCAATCTGCGTCAGTATACCATAGCCTTGCGCGGTGGATATCGCGTCTCACGCCCCTTTGCTGTCCAGCTTCCTGCGCCTGATCTTGCCCTGTTCTGCTCTCGATTACGATGACGATTACGAGCACGAGCACGAAAAGAGGTACAGGGCTTTAGGCGCCAAGGGTCCAGCCTTCGCGGTAGGGCGGGTTGATGTATGGGTTCGCTTCGGGGACGTTGGTTATGGTCATGTTCGGGCCATCCCAGCACAGCTTTTTGCCGGTGCGGATAGCGATGTTGCCTAGCAGGACTACTTCGGTTAAGGGTCCCGCGAAATCGAAATTGGAGCCTGCGGGTTCGCCTCCTTTGCAGGCATTGATCCATTCTTGGTAATGGCCTGGCGAACGGGGGAGTTTCTTCGGGGGAGGACCGTGTTCCTTCATTCTGGACTCGGGGATGATGCGATGGTTGAGCATTTTCCCTTTGTCGCCGACGTAGAGCATGCCGTCGCCGCCGCCGAATTGCAGATCCGGCTCGAGTTCCTCCGGGCGATGCGGCATCAATCCGCCGTCGTACCACGTTAGCGATACGGCGGGCCGGTCCCCCGCCGCCGGGAATTCGTAGTACACGATTGAGGCGGTTGGCGCGCTCTCGTTGTTGACCTTGGGTGGACACTGCGCGGCGGTCGACGTTGCCTCGACGGTCGTGGGATGTCCCAGCTTGAGCGCCTTGAAGATTGCGGCGAAGTTGTGACAGCCGATGTCGCCCAGCACGCCCGTTCCGAAATCCCACCAGCCGCGCCAGACGAACGGTTGATAGGCGTGTTCGACATACGGACGGAAAGGGGCCGGGCCAAGCCACAGGTCCCAGTCAAGCGTGGCTGGCACCGGGGACGACCCTTGGGGCCGGGCCATGCCCCGCGGCGAGATGGAGGGGTTCCGGTTGCACCACCCGTGGATCTCTCGCACTTTCCCGATGGCCCCGTCCCAGATGAGCTCGCACAATACGCGCGACTCTTCGGATGCCTGGCCCTGGTTGCCCATCTGGGTCGCAACCTTTGCTTCCCGGGCGGCCTTTGCAATTGCGCGCGCTTCATGGATCGAGTGGGTCAATGGCTTCTCGCAGTAGACGTGTTTGCCCAACTGGATCGCCGCCATCGAGACGACCGCATGCAAGTGGTCCGGGGTGCCCACAACCACCGCATCGATATCCTTCTGCTTCTCGAGCATGACGCGGAAATCGCGGTACCTCTTGGCTTGGGGATAGCGCGCGTACACTTTCGCCGCGTACGCATCGTCCACGTCGCACAAGGCCACGATGTTTTCACTCTTGAGGTTGTCGATATCGTTGCCGCCTTGGCCGCCGACGCCGATTCCGGCGATGTTGAGTTTCTCGTTGGGCGAAACCTTTCGCGGTTTGTGTTTGGCGGCGAGGGCCCGCCTGGATGCCAAGCTGCCCACGCTCGCGGCAGCCCCCATCAGGAAATAGCGTCGTGAAATCCCAGCTTCGCGCATGTTAGAACCTTTCCCTCTTGTCCCTTCTTCATTCTCGAGACCAATTCCATCCGCCATTGTAAGCATGCCAGCAGGCGCGGTCAACAGGACGGGCAGGAATCCGCCCCATCAACGACTGGACACCAGCCACGGTTGTCCTTCGCAAAGGCCAGATCGTAACCATTCAGGCTCGGCACGGTCAGCCCCTTACGCAGCAGATGCCGTCCGTTTCCCCATCGTAGACTTCGACCAAAGAATTGGCCTTGCTGATCGTTCTTCTGATGTTAGATTGTGCGTTTCTGCCCGCCATTCTATAATGCGGCATTGCCCCTGCGGGCCATCGATTCTGGACTGCTCGGCAGATTTGAGGAGACCGCCCCATGCCGCTTACAGGCCGATGGATGTTCTTGGGATACATGTTTGTTCTGCTCGCACCCATGGAAATGGCCTCCGCGGAAGGGGCGGAGGAAGTACGGATATGGGAGGAGGCGCTAACGCTGCCCACGTATGAAGTAGGACCTTCGCTGACGACGTCGCACACCTGAACGCATTCGTAGATTCCGCGGATTTCTGTTGCCAGACGCGGGGCCTTGTGCGAGAATGGGCGTGCAGTTAGTCGGTGCTTCTGGAAATCCCTTGACGGGGGAGGAATCCGCACATGAAGCTCTCCGCAGTGTCCCTTACGCTTTCCCTACTGGCCGTTCCCATTCTGACCGTTGGCTGCCCGCGCGACACGACGCCCCCAGGCCTTGTTACCGCCTTCACGGCGACGCCCGGCGATTCGCGAGTTGTACTCGCTTGGGCAAACCCAGACGATGGAGACTTTGAGGGCGTCAGGATCCAGCGCTCGACCGAACACCACCCGGCGACGCCCACGGACGGCACAAACGTTTACGAAGGCGTCGCTGAAACCGCAACGGATATGGGTTTGACGAACGGCGTGATCTGCTATTACTCCGCGTTCACATTTGACGAGGTCCCGAACTACTCCGCGGCAGCCCAGGCCACAGCCACGCCGCAGGCTGGCGGCGAAGGGGAAGGCGAGGGTGAAGGTGAGGGAGAAGGTGAAGGCGAGGGAGAAGGTGAAGGCGAAGGCGAAGGCGAGGGTGAAGGCGAGGGTGAGGGCGAAGGCGAGGGCGAGGGCGAAGGTGAAGGTGAGGGCGAGGGTGAGGGTGAGGGTGAACTCGCTGTCCACCTGGACGTTGACCCCGCTGCAGGTCCCGCGCCGCATGTCGTAGTTATGAACGCCAACGTCAACGGTACGACGGAACAATCACCGGCCTTTTGTTGGGACTTCGGCGATGGCCAGGAGCTGGAAAGCGTCAACCCGGGCGCAGTGCACGAATATGGCACTGAAGGAATCTATACTGTCGAGGTCAGCGTCAACGACGGCATCACGAGTGCCAGCGATACGGCCATCATCACTGTGGCGCCGCTGTCGGCCGTGTCCGCGGACATTGGCGCAGAAGGGGGACAATTGGCCCTTGGGCGTTGTACAGTGGAAATGGCTGTGGGCTTGCTCCCGAGACCCTTGTCGTTTGTGCTGACGCAGTTCCCGGCAAATCCTGACGCCGTGGCGCGCTCGCTCGACCCGGAGCATTTCACGCCCATCGGCGAGCTCTACCGGCTTGAGACCCCGGTATCCACGGGCCAGCCATTCGCGATACGTTTCACCTATAGCGCTACGGAATTGCCGGCAAAACAGAGTGCCGCGAACCTAGCCGTCCTCGAGCGCCACATAGCCGTACCGGAAGTGCCGTCGGACCCCGCGGGCCCCGTGGGCCCCTGTCCCTACATCGCGTACAGTGTAAGTCCGGCGACTGTCGACGAGGCCACGCGGACGGTGTCCTTCGATGCGCACGGCCGCGGGACCTATCAGCTTGTCGCGATGACGGCGCCGCTAAACGTGTTCGAGAGCCCAGCGAACCCGGAACCGAGCTCGAAGTCGGGCTCGGCGCTCGATCTGGAATTCATCTACTACGAGGATACCACTCCGGACGGGGTTACGGGGTTCAGAGACGCGGCCTTCGAGGCGGTCCGCATGGCGTCCGCCCTCTTCGTCGACAGTTGGGGCTTTCCGCCGCCCGCGTCGAAGATCACCATATATGCCGAATGCCCGGCTAATCTCGCCTACCTTGGCTGGACTGACCCGTTCAAGACCAACCAGATCTTCTTGAACTACACATTGACCGACCTCGATGTCATACGCAAGTCTGTAGCGCATGAGTTTTTCCATCTGATCCAGAACCGCTGCAATAACGCGGCTTCTACGAACAGCTACTGGAACATCAATACCTGGTTCCAGGAAGGCACCGCCTCGTGGGCCATGGACGAGGTCTACGATGACATGCCGGACGGATACCACGCCACGCCATGGGCGCGTTTCCAAATCCCGTTGAATCAGGAGAACTACGACGGCCATACCGAGTACGAGACCGTGGCCTTCTGGAAATGGCTGGAGGCGCACAGTCCGGGATCGATCTTGTCCGTGCTCCTGCGCCATCACTCCGAAACCCACGACGACGACCTCGCGGACCCTGGTTTGAGCGTCGAATTGACGGCCGCCCGCCCGTGGTTGTCGAGCGTCTGCGAGGCGGTGCCTGCCGGGCAACGTGATTTCCTGGAGTTCGTGACAGACGCGATGTATTGGAAGGATTTCGACACCGATGAAGTCAACTTAGGCGATCTGTGGACGTATTATCCTTGGTTGGGGCCCCCCGAGACAATATACTGTAACACTATTGACAGATACGGGATGGTGTCCGGGGGAGACGGCGACGGCCAAGAGCGCGCTATCTCCATGCAGTACACTCTTTACGCGACACTGACATCTAATACGCTGATTGTACAAACGCCGGACCTAAGCGGGATCCTTCATCTCAAGTTCTTGCAGACCTACGCGGGCGAGAAGTTCGCCGCACGGGTGCTATCCGTTTCGGACGAACTCGGTGACGCGAGGATCACGCGAACGGTGCGCGACCTGTCGGCGGGAGATCAAGAAGTCCACTCATATATAAAGCCGGGCTACGTGGTCTGTATCTTTGTCGTGGATGACAAGTGGGAGTTCGTGCCGGGTCATGCGGTGGAACACGGTACCGTGCAGGCTTGGATCGAGCCGCCGTGCGGACCGCCTCCCACGGCCGACGTGGAAGTCTCCACCAGCGAGGAACTCGTTCAGGCGGTGAGGACCCTGTCTCCGGGCGGTGTGATTCATTTGGCCGCTGGGGACTACGTAGTGCAGCCAAGCGACTGGCGGCTCCCTTGGACGGACCCTGACGTTGACATCTACTGGCCCATCGCCCTGCTCGTCAATGGCCTTACCCTGGCCGGCAATCCATCAGGTGGCACTCTACTCGTCTGCTCTGGTGGAGTTCCTGAACAAATCGTTACATATGGCGATGTCGTCTTGCAGGACATGGCGATCCGCGGCGATTATCAGGTACTCGGGTGTTACGACAACCTTCGAATGTGCAACGTCTATCTTGAGTGTCTCGCGAGCTACGGTTCATGCATCGGCATCTATTACCAGCCGTGGGACCCCGGCTGGCACAGTCTCGAGTTGTATGGCTGCGGCCTCGTACGCGAAAGTTGCGACTGCAGGGACTCGTACGGCCTGTATCTTCAAACCTGCAGTACGAGCGACGGCTCTAGCGCGAACGTCGGCGTAGATATCGAGGGATGCAACATCACGGGCTGGAACCACGGTATGTCCTGGTGGGACTGTGTCGGTTGCGGCAACCTTGATCTTCACTACGATTGCGAGGATTTCTGGGGCAATGCGAGCAATATGGAGTATGAGGACTGCGATGGAAACTTCCATGAGCTCTGCCCCCAAACAGAGACGCCCTGAAGGCCCGGGGCGCATCCGCGTGATCTGATTCATTTAGCCTCTCTCGACCCCTCGTTCCCAAGTTCAACTTGGGAACGAGGGTCGAGGTGAGCCCGTGGTTTCAGCAACGAGCCGGCCACCATTGCCACTCCCGCGATCAGATAGGTGGCGATATTCGAGAAGTGCGGCCCGACCACCTCTTTCGCGAAATGCCTCGTGCTCGGAATTTGCTCCATGGCCAGGAACGTGACAGGGATAGCGGCGCCGAAGATGATGGCCCCGGCGGCGCCCCAGTTGTTCGAACGCTTCCAGTAGCAGCACGCGATGAGCAGAACGGACATGCTCGAGAGGTAGATGTTCGCGGTCACGGTCAGGTAGTCCCAGAGGTTGCCCCGGAGCGGATACCACAGGCCGTAGAACAACAGAAATACGCCGATGAGGGCAACAATCGCGCGGCTCACGAGGAGCCCCCGTTTCTCGGACCACTGCCGCTTGTGGAAGGGCGCCAGGATGTCGTTGTAAATGACGCTGGACCACGTGAGCATGTACGACGAATCCGTGGACATGTCGGCCGCAAGCATGGCCGCGACGAGGATGCCCATGAGTCCCATGGGTACGATCTGGCTCAAGAGTCTCGGCATCGCAAGGAGTGTGTTGCCGCCGGCCTGCTCGGGCGTGAGGACGGCCAGGGCCGCGATGCCCCAGATGACGGGGATCAGCCAGCGGCACAGGAAGAAGAAACTGGTGCGGGTGTAGACTTGGCGCCCCGTTCGCGTATCTTTGGCCGCGAGCAGCCGTTGAATGGTCGTCTGCCACGTCAATACCATCGCCAGGCTCAGCATGGCGTTGGCCACGACGTACTCCCATCCCATCTTCGGATGCACAAATGGATTGAAGCCGCCCGCACCATAGTGTTCCTGGACGGTCGCCGTGAGCCGGTCCCAACCCACGTTCACAAGGATCAGGATGGTTACGGCAAGGAGCCCCACGCTCATCACAACAAACTGGAGGTAATCCGTGACCAGGACGGACAACATCCCGCCGAGGATCGTGTAAACG
>Ga0315274_10010961_pt1 | contig 13017 bp, 12 predicted proteins | sample YL17G02_20_MG_FD_203700 | JGI IMG/M metagenome (GOLD analysis project Ga0315274, IMG submission 203700) | Sediment microbial communities from Yellowstone Lake, YNP, Wyoming, USA - YL17G02_20 | ecosystem: Environmental > Aquatic > Freshwater > Lake > Sediment | place: USA: Wyoming | collected... | reverse complement strand
GGCCGCCACGAGGTACGGCTCGATGCCGATGTTCAGCAGTCGCGTGACTCCGCTGGGCGCGTCGTTGGTGTGCAGCGTGCTGAGCACCAGGTGCCCGGTAAGGGCGGCCTGGACGGCAATGCGGGCCGTCTCGGAGTCGCGGATCTCGCCGACCATGATGATGTCCGGGTCCTGCCGCAGCAGGCTGCGAAGGGCCGAGGCGAAAGTGAAGCCCGCCTTGACGTTGACCTGGAACTGGTTGACCCACGCCAGGTTGAACTCGACCGGGTCCTCGACGGTGCAGATGTTCACGTCGTCGGAGTTCAGCTCCCGCAGCGAGCCGTAAAGCGTGGTGCTCTTGCCGCTGCCGGTCGGGCCGGTAACCAGCGCGATGCCGTTGGGCAACTGCACGACCTTGCGCCATCGCTTGAGCATCTCGTAGTCGAAGCCGAGCTTCTCGAGGTTGACAAGGACGTTGCGGTTGTCGATCACGCGGATGACGACCTTCTCGCCGAACTGCCCGGCAAGCGTCGAGACGCGAAGATCGATGGGCCGGCCGCCCATCATCACGTGGATGCCGCCGTCCTGGGGCAGGCGCCGCTCGGCGATGTCGAGGTTGGCCATGATCTTGATGCGGCTGGAGATGCTGGGCAGCATCTTGTACGGCGGGTGGAGCTTCTCGTAAAGCCGCCCGTCTATGCGGTACCGCACGCGCAGGGCATTGTCGTCCGGCTCGATGTGGATGTCCGACGCGCCCTCGCGGACCGCGTTGTAGATCAGGTAGTTGACCAGCTTGATTACCGGCGAGCCCCCGGCCGCGACCTCCAGGTCCGTGATGTCCTCCATCTGCGCCTCGACGATGGACAAGTCCGACGAGTCGAAGTCGTCGAGGATGTCGTCTATGACGAAGACGTTGGCGGCTGGAAGGTACGTGTCGAGCGTGGCCTTGATGTCCTTGGCCGTGGCGCAGACGACCATCACCTCGCAGTTTGTCAGCCGGCCTATCTCCTCCAGCAAAAAGACGTTCGCGGGCTCGTTTATTGCCAGGGCCAGGCGGTTGCGGACCTTGAACAGTGGCAGGACGTTGTGGCGTTCGAGGAACTCCCGTGGCAGCACGTCCATGATCTTGGGGTCGGCCAGGCGAGGCGAGACCCTCGCGAACGGAACGCCGTATGCGCTGGCCAGCGCCTTCATCACGTCCTCTTCCTGGCAGAGGTCGAGCTTGCGCAGCACCTCGCCCAGAAGCAGGGTGTTGCCCGTCTCCTTCTGGTAGGCAAGGGCCTGATCGAGTTGCTCGGCCATCAGGACGCCCTGTTCTACCAGCAACTGGCCGAGTTGACGTTTCTGTCCGGCGTTGGTGATCATATAGTTCCTCCCGCGTGGCCGGTCATGCCGGCAAGCTCTTGACGGCCTCGTGGGTTTCCTTGTAGACCTCGAACATCGACCGCAGACGGGTGAATTCGAGGATCAGCGTCACGTTCTCGTCCGGGCGGACCAGCTTGACCTGACCGAACCGTTCCGCCAGGCGGTCCTGGAGATCGAGGAGGTACTCCAGGCCGGCTGAGTCGATGAACGGCACGCCATCGAGGCCGAACACGACATCCACCACCTCGTCGGACTCCAGTTGGTGGTCCACGGCCTGGCGCACCGCGCCGAGGACGTCCTCGGTGAACTCGCCCTTGAGGTTGAGAATGACGGCGTGCCCGTAGCTTTCGGTTGCTATGTTCATACGGCGTCCTCCTGCGCGATCTGGATCGGGAAAACGGTCTTGGCGGGCTGGCAAAGCTCCTTGAGCAGGTTCTCGAGGTCCCAGTCGAGCAGATGGGCGACGACCTCGGGGGCGAACTGGGTGCCGGCGCACTTTCGCACCTCGTCGACCACCGCCTCCAGCGGCAGGGCCTTGCGGTAGGTGCGGTCGCTGCTCATCGCGTCGAAGCAGTCGGCCAGGCCGATGATCCGCGCGTCCAGCGGCACCTCGTCTCCATAAAGCCCCTGCGGGTAGCCGCGACCGTCAAGCCTCTCGTGATGGTAGAGGATGCCCGCGATAACGTCGTCCAACTGCCTGATCCCGCCGAGGATCTTCGCGCCCAGGGCAGGGTGCTTCTTGACCACCTCGTACTCCTGGGGTGTCAGCAGGCCCGGATTGCACAACACGCTCTCCGGCACGCCGATCTTGCCGATGTCGTGCATGAGCCCGGCCAGGTAAATCTGCTGGACCCGCTGGGCGGGCAGGCCCATGCTTTCGGCCAGACGCTTTGAGATGATCGCCACGCGGTTGGAATGCCCGCACGTGTACGGGTCCTTGGCGTCGATCGTCGCCGTAAGGGCGTGCAAGACGCCCATCAGCAGATCCTGAAGGTCCGCGTACAGCATGTTGTTGGTCAGGAACACCGTGGACTGGTTGCCGATCGAGCTCATCAGCTTGATGTCCACGCTGTTGAAATCCCCGGATTCCTTGTTGAACGCCAGCAGCATGCCCATCGTCTGCTCGCCCAGCAGGGGCACGGCCACCAGGTTCCGAACGGCCTTGCCAAGGTCCGGACGTGTGCTCCACGTGAACTGGTTATCCACCACCACGCGGCTGTTCTGCGCCAGCATGGGCGTGATCCGCGTGGCCGCCAGGAGCATGATCTGCTCCTTGGTCAGGCCCAGTTCACCGGCGACGACGACCGTGTCCTCATGCACTGCCGGCGGGTGGGCATACACGATGGCCGCCGCGGCCGAGAGGTTCATCACCTCGTGGACCTCCCTGCACACGGCCAGCAGGAAGGCGTCGGGTGACTGCGTGACCCTCATCGACCCGCTGATGGAATACAGCAGGCTGAGTTCCTCGTAGGTGGTCGAGAGGTTCGTCGACAGCGTGGACAGCTCGTAGTTCGCCACGTGCAGGGCCTGCTCGTTCTCGACGACCCACTCGAGCCATGGCAGGATTTCCTCGCACCGCAGCCGCTCGTGGCGGCAGGCCTCCTGCGCCATGGCAAGCAGTGTGAGGCGGTCGAGGTGCAGTTCGTCGCAGCGCCTTGCGATGAACTCCTCGTCCAGCCAGAGCCTGCCGGGCCAGCACGACGCGACGGCGCCGACTATCCGGCGTCGCTTGCGGACCGGCACGGCGATCACGTCGCAGCCGCCCGGCAGGCGCGTCGCGACGGGCTTTGAGTCGCCGGCTGCCCGCATGGCGATTTCCCGCATGCTCTGGCAGCACGCCCCGCCGGCGTCGGAGATGGTCCGGCAGAACTCGCAGCAGGGCTGGAAATCGCCCACGCGCTTGCCGTCCGGGCTCCAGACGCTCAATTCCAGGTGCAGATCGCCGGCGCGGTCGGTGAGCCTCTGGAACATCGGTTCCATCTCGGCAAGTATCTGACATGTGCTTGTCTGTGCCAGGTTCATGCCTGCTCCGCACCCGCCGAAGCTCCGGCGGGAGCCAGCAACTCGTTAACCTTCTGAAGGACTTCCCTCGGGCTGAAAGGCTTGGCCAGCACCGCCGAGATCCTGGCGGCCTCCATCTCCTCGGGCTCGATGTCAAAGCCACGGGCCGTAAGCATGATCGCGGGGATGTCCCGCGTGCCCTCCTGCCCGCGCAGGAGCGTACACAACTCCAGGCCGGTTATCAGCGGCATCTGGAAGTCGGTGATGAGCAGGTCGGGCTTCTCGGCCATGCACAGCTCCAGTGCCTCCTCGCCGTCGACCGCCGTGATCACCTCGAAGCCCGCGTTGCGGAGCTTCATGGAAACCACGTGGAGGATGTGGGCTTCGTCGTCGGCAACCAGGATCTTCTTGCTGCTCATTGTCACACCTGCCTTCTTGGCTTGGCACATTCAATGCATTACGGGAAGCTCGAACGTGAATGTGCTGCCGCTTCCTTCCGCGCTGGTAACAGACAGCTTGCCGTCGTGAACCGTCTCGACGATATGCTTGACCAGCGTCAACCCAAGTCCCGTCCCCCTGGCCAGCTTGTTGTTGGCTTTGACGCGGTAGAACTTGTCGAATATGTGGGGCAGTTCGTCGGCGGCGATCCCCGCGCCATTGTCCGAGACTTCGCAGAAGCTCACCCCGCGGCGCTCGTCCACTCCCACGCCGACCGTGACCGTGCCGCCATCGGGCGTGTACTTTATCGCGTTGGACACCAGGTTCATCACCGCCTGGTAGATCATGTCGTGATCCGCCTCGACCTGGTAGTAGATCGGGGTCAACTGGCTGACCAGCTTGATGTCCTTGAGCTTCGCCTGCGGGGCCGCGACGTCCAACACCTGCTTGACCACGCCGGGCAGGCTCACCGGCTCGCGAACAACCTTGACCACCCCGGACTCGATCCGCGATATGTCCAGGATGTTCTCGATCAGCCGGTGCAGGCGGTCAGCCTCGGTCGAGATGATCTCGTAGAACTCGCGCTTGGTGTCCTCATCCTCGGCCTCGCCGTCCATGAGCATCTCGACGTACGCCTTGATCGACGCCAGCGGGGTCTTCAGCTCGTGCGATACGTTCGAGACGAAGTCCGTCTTCATGCGGGCGATGTCCTTCTCCCGCGTCACGTCGTGCAGCACCGCCACCACACCCGAGACCTCCTCGCCGGGCACCATGATGCAGCTCAGCGTGATGCTGAACGTCCGCGGCACGCCCTTGCTGTCGATGCTGTGCTCGACAACCTTCCGCGTGAATCCGCTGCCGTGGCTGCGGGTCTCGCGGATCAGCCGCACCAGCGTGCCGTCTGAAACGATCCGGTCGATGTTCTTGCGGATCGCCGATGCCAACTGGAAGCCCAGCAGTTTCTCGGCCGCGTCATTGGCCAGAAGAAGCTCGTCGAACCTGTTGGTCACGATCACCGCGTCCGAAATCGAGAATATGATCGCCTCGGTGTGGTGCTTCTCCGCGGCGGCGATCCGGGCCTGGATCTGCAGCTCCCGGTTATCCGAGCGCAGCTTGGCCATGTTCTTGCGGATCACGGTGAGGTATTCGTTCAGCGGGCGAACCACCGAACCGAGCTCCTCGCCATCTTCCACTTCTACCGTGCCGATCTCGTCGGCGTCCTTCAACTGGTGCAGTTGCCTGCTGATGGAGTCCACGCTGCGATGCACCTTCCGCTGGAAGCCGATGAGGATCATCAAGGTCAGCGCGGCCAGCATGAAGGGAATGAGATACCCAAGCCAGGTGTCCGGCGCGTTCGTCTTGTACGCAACCACCATGGTCGCGTAGTAGGCCGCGCAGGTGCCCAACGCGACGACGGCAAGTCCCGTCAGTCCAACTCTCTTGGCGGTAGTCACGCTCTCTCCAATGCCTCCGGCGAGCCCCGGCAGCCAGGCCGGGACCGTTCGGTCAGACACCCTGTCTACTGGACCTTCGAGAGGTCCTCTCCGTTGATCGACGACTGAAGAAGCTGCTTTGCCAGCACGCTGAGCGGATCGAGGCGAATCGCCTCGGTGTAGCACTTGACGGCCAGGTCCTTCTGCCCCAGCGCGGCATGCGCCCGGCCAAGCAGGCACCGGACCGTTGGGTTGTCGGGATGATCCGCGGCCGCGCCGGTCAGCACGAGCACCGCCCTCGCGGGCTTGCCGTCCTTCAGCAGGGCACAGCCCAGGAGCAACTGGGCGTTCACGTCTCCGGCAGCGAGCATCAAGGCCCGCTGGGCCGAACCCACCGCGCGCGGCGTGTCGTTCATGGCAAGGGCTGACCGTGACAGCGACAGCCAGACCTCCACCTGCTTAGGCTCGCGCTCGCTGGCGGTGAAGTAGGCGTTGAACGCGTTGCGGCCTTGGCCCTGGGCCAGGTAGCCGTCGCCCAGCATCAGGTACACCCACGTCGGGGCCTCGTAGTTCTTCCGGGCGAGAAGCTCCGTCAGATTGTCCACGAGCTGAGCGTGCTTCCCGGCCCCGAGCTGGGCCCGCGCCAGCAGCTCGGCGTAACGGACGTTCTGGAAGTCCATGTCACGGAGGTGCTGGAGGTATTCGACCGCCTTGTCGTACTCCTTGCCCATCAGTGCCAGTCGCCCGGCCAGTTCGTACATGGCCGCATCGTCCGGAGCCTTGGGCAGGTAACTCTCGATCTGCAACATCGCCGCCCGGTCCCGGCCCAGGGCCACGAGGACCTCCGCCGAGGCCTTGATCGGCGACAAGTCCGACTCGTCCAGGCCGTACGCCCGGCGGTAGGTGTTCAGAGCCTCCTCAAGCCGCCCGCTCTTCTCCTGGGCAACGCCCAGGAAATACACCGCCTTGGCATCCTGGGGATTCGCCTGGCAGGCGCGGCTCAGAATGTCCGCCGCCTCGGTGAACCTGCCCTTCTCGATCAGCACCCTGGCCAGCACGATCCTGGCCTCCTGGCTGTCCGGCCCAAGTTGCAGGGCCTGCTCGGCCGCCTTGTGTGCTTCATCCAGCGCCCCAGAGGCAAGCCTGTTTTCAGCCACGCGAAGTGCCACGGACGCCCGGGCGTTGGACCACCGATGCTCCGCATCACCCTGCTGTTTGGCGAACTTCGGCCCCTGCTGGCAGCCGGAGGCAATCAGCACCACGATTCCAGCCAGTATCCACTTATTGTTCATGACCAAACTCCTAAGTTCGGCTTCATATTCCACAAACCTCGCACCTTCCCCAGATTGACGCCCGCGGCCAAAAACACTCGGCTACGAGTTATCCAGGGCACGTCCGCGTCCGGCTGGGCGTGCTGCTTGCGGGCCCACCTGTTACTTTTCTAATCGGCCCTTACAGTCTTGGGCTTAACAACATCCGCATCATCCTCGGTTGCCTCAGTGTCGGCCGGTTCGGGGTCGTCCGGCTCCGGCTCGACCATCTGGTCTTCGGCCGGCTGGGGGTTCGCCTGTGCGACCGGCTCCTGCTGCCGCGGCCCGGCCGATTGGGGCTCGGTCACCTGGGCCCCCGCCGGCTTGTCCTGGGCCGGCGTTGGCTGGGGGGCCTCGACCGGCGGCTTGGCGTTTGCGGGGACCTGGATCTCCACCTTCACACTGAACTGTTCGATCAGGCCCGTCACCGACTGGGGCCCCGGCGGGCCGATTACCGGCTGGATGCCCAGGGCCTTGCGAACGTCCTCGGGAATCTGCTGGTTGTCAAGTGGGCGGTCCGGCGGGATCACGGTCTGGTAGCACTTGCCGAGTTCCTGCATGATCATCCGCTCGACGATATAGCGGGTCGGGGCATCCTGGACCTCGTCGGCCCAGTAGGCCTTCCGGGTAAGCTGTTCCTTCAGGCTGATGGCTTCGATCAGTCTTGGCCTGATCGACAGGGCCATGTCGAGGTCCCACATTGCCTGCTCGCGTTTGCCTTCGCGGAGGGCCTGCTTGGCCGATCTCGTGTAGCTCATGGCCAGGCGCTCGCTGGACCACCACTGGAGCCCGTTTCGCTGGCCCATGCGAACCCGCTCGGCGTCGTCGCGTATTTGCCTGCTGACGGCCTCGTCGGCCTCGTTGCTTATGATGTGCGGCGTGATGAGGATGATGACCTCGTTCCGCGTGGTGCTGTCGTCGTTGGTCCTGAACAGCGTCCCGAGGTATGGTATGTTTCCGAGCACTGGAATCTGGCTCTTATCAGTCTTGGTGTTCTCGCGGAACAGGCCGCCTATCACTATCGTGTGCCCGTCCTTGACCAGGATATTGCTGGTGACCTCGGTAGTGGTCTGGCTGGGCAGGCCGCCCGCGACGCTGCCGTCGGAGTCCTCCGGGTGGATCTCCATGCGGATGTACTTGTCCTTGGCCACGAAGGGGCGGACCACCAGCTTGGTGCCGGTTTCCAGGAACTCGACGGACTCGATGGTGTTGGTCCCGGTGCTGGTCGACGTTTTATATCCGTCGCGCCTGCCGACCAGCACCTCGCCGCGCTGCTTGTTGATGACCATCAGCTTGGGGTTGGCGATGACCGTCACGTCGGTGACCGTCTCCAGGGCGGTGATGAAGAACGCCATGTCGCTGCCGAATATCCCCAGCGTCATGCCGCCCGAAACCGGCGCGAAGTCCGTCCGGAAGTTGACCCCGCTTTGACCGACGGCTTTGTCGGACGTGAACGTCGGGATACCCGACGTGGACCACGTCCCGTTGCTCTTGCCCAAGTCCGTCCCACCGCCCAGAGCGTTGAAGTTGACGCCCAGCTTGTTGCCCTCGGTCAGCTTGGCCGAGAGGATGGTGGTTTCGATAAGCACCTGGTCGGGCTTTACGTCAATTTCCTCCAGGAGCTTGGCCACGCGGTCCAACGCATCGGGCACGTCGCAAACAACCAGCATGTCGCAGTTCGGGAAGCTGTTTCCGCCCGCGTCGGTCTTGCTGGGGCCTATGCCGATTCCCGAGGCCGGGGAAACCACTATCTTGCCCGCCTCCGACAATGCCGGGGCGATCAGCACCTGCGCGTCGGCAGCCGAGATGTACGAAAGCTTGAAGGCCCTGGCTATCGGCTTGATCTTGGCCTTCAGCAAGGCAGCCTTCTGCTCCAGGGTGTAGACGTAGATGGAGCCGTTCTGCTCGAGGTATGCAAACCCGCTGGAGGCCATCACGGCATCCAGAGCCTGCTCGAAGGTCACGCCGTAGAGATCGATGGTGACCGTGCCCTGAATGTCCTTCGTGCAGACGATGTTCCGGTTGCCCTGGACGCTGAGAAGCTGGAGCACGCCGCGAAGGTCGTCGCCTCGCACGTGGATTTCAAACGTGCCCGGACGCGTAACGGCCACCGTTGTGGGCTCCTTGGCGGGCCCAGCGGGCGTGACGTTCGGATCGGCCTTAGGCGCGGCAGCGTCGGCAGGCTTGGCCGCCTGCGGCAACCCGGGCGAAGCGGGTTTCTGCGGCGTCTCGGCCGGCGCCGTGGCAGGCGGCGGCGCGGCGGCTTCGTCCGTCGTCGCCGGCGCCTCGGTTACCGCGGGCCCCGGCGGTGGAATCTCCACCTGCGCAAGGGCCGTCGAGGCGGACAGGCAGGCGCATATGGCAACTGCCATTATGAGCCGCCTATGGAGCTCAAATTGTTCGAACCGCTTCATCTCGTGTCTCCTTCCCAACTGGTCGTCTCACGGACAACCGACACTCTTGACTATGCCGCCTGCGCCTCCCAAGGCGCCGGCGGCCACTTTAATTTGCCATTTCCAGCACCACGCGGATGCCGGATTTCTCCAACTGACAACTGCGCGAGTTGATCTCGACAACCTGAAAGTCGCTGATCCAATCGCCCACCCGCAGCACCCGCCCGTTTACGACTGCCGTGGGAACCGCGCCAATGACGGTGCTCTGAAGCGACAGGGCCTTGGCCCGGGCCTGGACCTCCTGCTTGGCGGCCTCGGCTTTGGCGGTCGGGTCGACTACCTGAGTGGAGGAAACCACCGTGCTCGGCTTGTCCTTTTCCTCGACTGGAAAGTACGCCACGTTCGGGGTGAAGATGTCCCGGTCGACCGGCGCCTTATGAATGGCCGTGGACGAGTCGGCCTGCCGGTTGCCGCCCTCGGGCAGGATGGGAGCCTGAAGGGCGTTTGCCGGCACGGGAAGGCCCGTCGCGCCGCCGGCGTCGGAGACATGGGCCGTCGCGGCCGAGCCGGCACTGGGCGAGCCGGTCCGACGGGCGATCTCGCGCACGCCGACTATCAGAAACACCAGCGCCAGCACGCCCAGGATGGACACCTTCTTGGGGTCTCGCCGCAACCCGGCCAGCAGGCGGTTTTTCAGGTTGAAGTTTGTCGACCTCGAATTGCTCATGCGACTCTCCCTAGCTCTCCACGAAGTAAATGTTCATGAGGAGTTCTATGTCCAGGTTCCACGACTCGCCCGGCTTGGGGGGTTCGCCTTTGTTTGAAACCGTGATCCTCTCGACCTGCGTGAGCCGCTCCATCTGGCTGAGCCGCTTGAGGAAACTGGCCAGCGACAGGTACGTCCCGCGGAATCGCAGCGTGATCGGCAGCGTGTGGAACAGCTCCGACCGCCTCGGGTTGCCAGGCTCGATGAGCTGGTTAACCAGGTTTTCCTGGGACAAATCGCCGCTGATCTCCCGAAGGAAACCGCCCAGCTCGATCTGCTTGGGCAGACGCTGATCGAAGTTGACGTAACACTTCTTGAGGTCCTGGACCTGCCTTATCATGGCCGGCACGCCCGAGCAGAGGCGGGCGTTTTCCGACATCCGGACATTCTCCCGGCCGGTCGCCGTGCGAAGGCGGGTCAGTTCCCGCTGCTGGGGAATGTACACCAGCACCATGGCGGCGGTGACAATGGCCGCCAGGATTGCCAGAACGATAAAGTTGTTTCGCGTTGCCTGAGTCACGGCATTGCTCCTGCAATCATCTCGTCAAGTAGCAATTGGCCTGGAACTCCCGGGCCACGCGGTTGCGGAATTTGACATTCTTCGCGTAGCCCATACTCACGTCCTCGAAGAGCTTGTTGCCGGCGAGTTGACCGATGAAATTGGCCACGTCAACGTCCGTCGGCGCCATCCCCGTCAGCACCAGTCTGACGCGCTTGACGGTCTTCTCCTTCGCCGCGCCGCTGCGAAAGACGGGCTGGTTCGACGTGTTGAGCTTCTCGGCCGGGTCGACGGCGACCTGGACCGCGACGGTTTCCATTGTCATGCTCGTCAGCGTAAGGCTTTCGGGCATAACCCGCTGCAATTCGCCCAGTACGTCGAGCGTCCCGACGCGCCGGCCTAGTTGCTCCTCGATGCGGCTCTTGATCATCAGTTCGGCCAACTGCTGGTTAAGCTGGTCCCGCAGCGCCATCTGGCTGTCCATGACCTGGCTTCGGCTGAGGAGCATTTCCAGCTCGCCTCGGGCCTTGTCCACGCGCAACTGGAAGACGTAAGTCATCACGCCCAGCCCGGCGATGCACAGCGCCATCAGGTAGCCCTGATGGATCAGACGGCGGCGCCGCCTGCGCTGGTCCTTGATGCGTTCAGGCAGAAAGTCGATCTGGTTCATTGTTGATCTTTCGCGCAGTGCGCTCGTATTCGGCGGACCTGAACGCCAGTCCGGCACAAAGGTTCCATTCCGCAAGCATCCCGCGCCGATCGCTGCCAAGGTCAACCGCCGACGTGTCTATTCCGCGCAGCGGCTGGGCGATCTGGCACTCGATGTTCAACTGCTCGCCCAGCAGCTTCATCACTGCCGGGTCGTATGCCTGCCCGCCGGTCATCATCACCCGCTTGGGCCTCAGGCCTCGGAAGGTCACCGAGCAGTACCGAAGGCACAGGGCGATCTCCCGCCCAAGTTCCTCGACCTTGCCGCGGACCGCGTCGACAATCGTCCACGACATGGAGTTGGGGTCGCCGGGCGGAGATTCGTCGTCCGAGTCCTTGTCCGCGTTGGCAAGCTCGTCGATGATCTGGCGGCGCAGCTCGACGGCTTCCTCGACGGGAAGGTTCAACTGCCGGGCTACCGCCTCGGCCAGGTCTCTGCCGCCGATATCGATTTTCTTAATCAGGACCAGGCCGCGCCCCCGCCCGACAATGACCTTGGTGGACGAGTACCCGAGGTCGACGACCACGGTGATCTCGTTCTCGTCGACCCGGCGGCGCAAGCGCCGCTCGAACGGGCGGAACATGGCCTGCGGCTCGGGGTCGAGATGCTCGGGGCTTAGTCCCATCTCCATGAGCATCGCCACGTGCGAGTCGATTACCTCGGTCGGCACGGCCAGGAGGATCACCTCCTGGCAGTTGTCGGCGCCCTGGCGGATCTGCCCGGCGTCGATGCGGTGCAGTTGGTCCGGGGCGAAGTCGCGCCCGAACCTCTCCTTGGCCTCCCACCGGATGGCCTCGTCCATCTCGGAGGGCGACATGATCGGCAGCCGCACGTTCTTTATCATCAGGTCGTTGCTGGACAGCGACGAAATCACCCGCCTGCCGGAGAAGTTGCCCTTATGGAGCATTTCCTTCACGGCCCGGACCACCAGTTGCCGCCAGGAATCGCCGCCGCGAGGCGCGGAGCCAGGCAACTGCCAGTGCCCGCTTGCGCGGACGGACATGGTGCCGCCGACCGATTGCAGTTGGAGCATCTTTATGCAGTCAGTCCCTATGTCCAGCGCGATAGGCCATCGCTTCCTTGGAACGAGAAAATCCAGCATGCCCTATTCCTCTTAAACCGCCCGTCAGCATCACGGGGTGACAACGCTCACAGTCCCGGTGACGCTCGTCACGTCGATCCGGTACGTCTGCGAACCGCCCAGCACGATTACGCTTCCTCCGCCGCTGGGCGAGCCCAACTCGTCGAAAACGACGCTGTTGGGGTCGTTGTTGCCGTTGCCGACGACGAAACTCGCCGGTCCCAGGTCCAAACGGTCAAACCCGTCTTGCGTGCGAAAGTCCACGATATAGTCTTTGCCGGTCATCGGATGATGCAGCGTGCCACCCGTGTTAGTGTTAGACAATGTGTACCTGTCGATAGCCGGGTTAAATTGCACGGTAACATCCAACTGATTGGTGATGGCATAGCTCTGGGCGTACTGGATGTCCGTGGCGATCATGCGCGCCGCGCTGAGGGCCTGCATCTCGCCGGTGCCCGTCATCATCGGAATGATCATGGCCCCGGCAATGGCCATGATCAACACGACCACCAGCAGTTCCACCAGCGTGAAGGCTTGCACGTTCTTACTTGCCGGCCGGCGGTTACTCGCCGGATTTGTCTGCGGCCTTGCCATTTTCAACCACCTGAACTTTCGCCTTGCCCGACTCGAAGAGCCGGATAAGGGCCCCAAGCTTGGAAGTCTGGTTCTCCAACTCCTTGATCATCGTGTCGCGCTGGCGCCCGGCGTCCGGGATGCCCGCCCCGGGCGTCGACGGGGTCGCCGCCACCGCCTGGTCAGCCCCGGCCGGCGTCAGCGGCTGGGCCCACAACGCCACTATCAGCACCGTCAACAGCACGGCGATCACCGTCAGGCAGCTCCGTGTGTAGACGTCCACTCGAATCTCAACTGTCCGTCGATTCTTGCCCATCGTCATGTCTCCAATGAACCGGCATTCTCTCACTTCTCCCACTTCACCAGCGCAACCGACGCCTGGCGGGCCTTGTAGAGGCTGTCGATCTGGCCAGCCGTCAGGGCCTTGTTGAATATCGCCACCTCGTCTATCGTCCCGAGGAAGGGCCTGC
>Ga0315274_10010960_pt1 | contig 13020 bp, 23 predicted proteins | sample YL17G02_20_MG_FD_203700 | JGI IMG/M metagenome (GOLD analysis project Ga0315274, IMG submission 203700) | Sediment microbial communities from Yellowstone Lake, YNP, Wyoming, USA - YL17G02_20 | ecosystem: Environmental > Aquatic > Freshwater > Lake > Sediment | place: USA: Wyoming | collected... | reverse complement strand
CAGGACATGCACATTGCGGAGCAGAAATCGCAACAGGCAATGCAGCAGAAACAGGCGTCCTTTGACCAAAAAATGGACCAAGACCGGCAAAAGTTTTCGCTCCAGTTGCAGCAGCAGAGCGCAGAGCTTCAAGCCCTGAAAGCCTCAGTGGTAGCCGACATGGAAAGCATGCAGATAAAGGCAAGGGCCGAAATTCAGGCGTTACAGCAAAAGGTGAGCGCTGAAATTGAGGCGAGCAAGGCCAAGACCGCCGTGGAAATTGAGACGTCACAAGCCAAGGCTGACGCGGACATTGCGGCGACCAAGAAGCGCGCGGCGGCGACTCCGAAACAACCCAAGGCAGCGGAATAATTTGTTGACGGAGCGAATTCAAATTTGTAGTGTCGCCAGTAATGACGATTGAACTTTCTCCCAAAAAAGACTTCATTCGCGATACCAAGGCGCGCGAAACACACGCGCAAATTGCGCTCGACCCTTTTACGCATCGAACCATTGCGATTGCGATTGCTGAAATGCACGCGCGCGGCATGAGCCCGAACGAAATGGCTGGCGTCAACAGTTTCATTTTTACATGGCTCAATCTCAGCGAAGACAACCCCGTCCCTCGATCTCTGCCTTCCAAGCATTTGCAGTCCTTTGGCCAACCGACAACAACGACCGTTAAAGAAGTTTGATTATGCCTGAAGCCATCGAAACCCCCATCGTCCCGGCTGCGCCTGTCGCAGAAGTCTCCGCCCCAAAAGTCACCGGCATAGACGCCTTAATGGCGCAACTGGATGCTGCCGAAGCAGCCGCGCCACCGGAGGAGATTCCAGCCGCGCCAAAGGCTGAACCGGAGGCCGCAGCCAAGCCGGCCGCTAAACCTACCCGCACGGAGCCAAACGACCCGCTCAAGCCCGCCGTCAAACCTGCCCCGGCCAAGGCTGACGACGAAATGTCCGTCGAGGACATGGAGAAATTCCTGAAGGCGCACTCGAATAAAAAGCCGTGGAAAATTTATGAGTCGTTGAAGACCACAACGGCTCAAAAGGTCGCGGACCTGGAAAGCAAACTCGCTACGCTGGAAAAGAAGCCGGTCGAGTCTCCCGGCGACGCGGCGAAAATGGCGGCGCTGGAAAAGCAGATTGAAGCGCTCACCGGGGAAACCAAGACCTACAAGCAAAAGCTTGCCCAGGCGGATTTTCACCACACTGACGCCTACAAGAATTTTGAGAATAAGGCGACCCGGCTCTTTCAGCAGGGCGCGACGGCGATTTCCGCCTTGCAGATTACCAATCCCGACGGCACGACCCGGCCGGCGACGGCTCAAGATTTGGACCGCCTTCGCCGGATGGACCCCATCGACCGCGAGGATAAGTTAGAGGAGTTGTTTGGACCCAAGGCGCGCATCGTGGCTCGCTTCACCGATGCTTTGGACGCGGTGCGGGCGGAAGCGAACGACGCGGAGGAGGATTACGCCAAGACGCACGAACAAACGAACGTGCAACGCGAACTGGAGAGCAAGGGCCAGCGCGCGAAGTTTGACAACGCGTACAAGGTGTCACTGGAGAATCTCCAGAAGAACGAGGTTTACGGGAAATGGTTCAAGCCGGATGCCGCCGACCCGGAGGCCAGCAAGCTTTTGACGGATGGCTTTGCGGAAATCGAAAAGGCCATTGTGCAGTCTGAGCAGGCGTCACCGGAAGATTCAGCAGCTTACGCGGCCGTCTTCCGAGCGCGCGCGGCGGCAATGCCCCGGATGCTCCTGGAAGTGAACCGGCTGACGGCAAAGACAAAAGCGCTGGAGGCGGAGCTTGCCCAATTCCGCGCGACTGACCCCGGCACGAAGGGTGCAACGGCTGGCGGCGGTGCGACCGGCGAGAATAGGCCGCGCGGCATTGACGGCGCTGCCATGGCGTTTGATTCTGACCCCAGCCTTGTCCGGTGACATGAGCCGGTCGATAATGCTCGGAAAAAATGGGGATATTCTCTCCATCCTGCCTTGCCTCCACGCCGAATTTCTGGAGACAGGGAAACGACCAACCTTGGTGGTGTCGAAGGATTACGCCGCGCTCCCCCGGTGCTTTCCGTGGCTTAACGTCGAGGAGTTTGACGGCGCTTTCGATTTTTTAGGAAATGGGCTCCGTTGGGCCAAGCGTCTTGGGAAGGTGGATTTCGTTCCGCAACTTCACGGTATAGGCTACCCGCAGCCGAAACGGTCGCATCCATCGTTTCAATATGACCAGTGGGAACGGATGGGGCGACTACATCAATGGGGGGAGCTTCCGCTTGTCGTACCAAGCCGGCCAAACCCCCAAGTGACAAACCAGAGGAAGCAAATACTATTCGCGGACCATTCCCAATCTTCGCCATTCCCCCATGTTGAAGATTTATTTGAAGCACTCAACACAAACTTTCCGGGGCATCATGTGACGCGACTGTCGTCAATTAGACTCCCTCTCCTGATTGATTTCGTGGCGCTCTATGATGCCTCATACCTTCTTATCACTATCGACACAGCGCATCTACATTTGAGTGCCGCCACCAAAACCCCGGTTATCGCTTTGGTGACCGACGTTCCCGGCGCGTGGTGGGGCTCGGCGTACCATCCCCGATTTGCGATGCACTGTCGTTATGCGGATTATCCGTTGCGTAAATCAGAGCTTCTTTGGACGGCGAAAAAGATATTGACCAACCAAAATCAAAAAGCGAATATCACAGCAGCATGAATCTACTTCACTCACTCTCTGACTCGAAAGGCGCCGGCTATCGCATTGCCGAAGATGGAAGCTTGCGCCGGCTCGACCGAAAACCATGGCGCGGAAAATCTGAACGTCGCGAAGTCATCAAAAAACGACGGGCGGAGCGGGCGGAATCTTTTTGAAAGCGTGACAATCGCAACCCCAATTGAAACCCGCACTATCCCGATGGTTCATTCCCGGGGTTACAATCCGTCCATGGCGGATTTCAATAACGAGACTTTCTACTCATATCGCTGGCATCCCAATCCGAAGAATTGGCGTACGGAAATAGCCATCGTGCGCAACGGCGTTGAAAAGCCGCTCCTGCCACCAGAGCAGTACGCCAAACATTCGATTGAGGACGGGCGTTTCTTCGTCTGGCAAAAGAAGCTTCACCTTTCGGTAACGGTCGCGCGCAGCCGGGTATCGGGGCAATCACTCGACCCCTGCATTTCCGGTTATGGCGAGTTGCGCGAGGAGTTCGAGGGCTGGCGTTTGCACAACTGGATTGAGCCCAAGCATCCCGACAACACTTGGAGCAAGGCGACCAAAAACATCGTTTACTTCCAGCGCGGCGAGCATCTTTTGATGACTTGGACCACTTCGCCAAATCATGTGGTGCATCAACTGGATGAAGTTGGCCGCATCGTAACCGGCTGGCGCACGGAGTCGCCCAAGTGCCCGTTTGGAAGTTACCGCGGCGGCACGCAGTCATTCAGCTACGAAGGCAGTCGGCTGCGCTTCTGCCATGCTGTGCAGAACAATCCCAAGGCGGTGCAGTATTGGGGATATTATTTGGCTGCGTACGTCTTTGAGCCGGACCCGCCATTTCGTATCCTGAAAGTTTCGCAGCAGCCAATTATGGGGGGAAACGAGTTTTACGAGCCGAACTGTCCGCACTGGAAGCCGCGCATTTGCATTCCATACGGCGCCGTTCCGCGCGGGGATGGCTGGAGAGTGAGCATTGGAATAAATGACTGTGAATGCGCTCTTGCAGATGTAACCCGGTGGGATTTGAATTTTGATTTATGACAACTGAACGATTTTTCAAACTGGAAGAACTTCCGCCAGATACGCGGATAAGGAATAACATTTTCCCGTCACTCCTGTTCCCGGCCAACGCGACGATTCGAGCCGGGGATTTGATGCTGCAAGTCTCCAGCGTGAACGACCGGAAAGATACGGTGACCCTGAAACTCCTCGGGGTATTCGTGAAGCCGAAAACCGACAAGGACGAAAATGTCGAAACTGTCGAGGACAACAAGCCGGTTATTGTTGTGCCAGAAAAGAAAATTATTTCGTGAAACCCATTACTGACTTTCAATTTGGTCCGGCGTTGCTGACGTCGGAAAACTACTTCTGGAATTGCAAAACCCTGGAGTCCGTCGCGGCCTATCACAAAAAACTGAAGCGTCGCAGCGATAACGATTATCAGGCGTTGCTCTCCATCACGCAGAACAACCGGAAACTGTTCTCGCTGATTTCGAGCGTGACGCAGACCTTGGATGGCTGGTGTTCCGTACCTAAGGCGGCAGCGCTGGCCGCGCTCACAACGGCAATGAATGTCCAGCTTGCGATTGAAATTGGGGTGTGGGCCGGCCGCAGCCTGCTCCCGGTCGCGTTCGCCATGAAGGCGAAGGGCAGCGGGCAAATCAAGGGCATCGACCCCTATACAGCCAAGGCCAGCGCAGCCGATGAGTTTGGGGAAAACTTGAAGTGGTGGGACAACCAGAAAATGCACGACGACATCAAGGCGAAATTCTGGGACCATGTTAAAAAGTTTGACGTCATTCAGCATGTGGACCTAATCGAAAAAAAGTCGGATGACGTTGACATCACTCCCCCGGACCCAAAATGGAAGCTGGAGGCTGATTTGCTCCATATCGACGGCAACCACCAAGACCAAGCCATCCGGGACGCGGAGCGATTCGGGCCTTTGGTGCGCCTCGGCGGCATCGTCGTTTGCGATGACCTGAAGTGGCAGGGCGGCGGACCGCTGCGCGCGATTGACGCGCTGGAGGACATGGGTTTTATTGAACTGTTCCGCGTCGAGGGCGACGGCGATTGCTGGAATGCAATGCAAAAGGTGAAATGAAGGGCGGCGAACCAATCGAAGTCGGTAAATTCTGCGTTTACATTGGCCCCGAACCCGGGCGAATGATGCGGCATCGTGTGGTTGAATCGTCGTATCTGCACGTCATTACCTGGAGCGAATTCAAGACGGATGACCTTGCAACCGACGGATTTTCATGGATGGGCGACCGTGAATCTTTCTGCAAACATTTTCGCCCTTGTCTGCCTGCTGAACTATGACCGTCGATACCATTCAAAAGCTTTGCCTCTCCCTGCCGGAGAAACCGGACCGAAAGTTGAAAGCGCAAACGCATTTCGACCATAACGGGCTGCACGGCGTTACGTTCCTGACGTCCATTCATGGCGAGCGGTTTGGGCTCAAGACGATTTACCCTTATGCCGTCGATGACCCGTCCGGGAATTTCTTCTGTGGCCACCATGAGACGGGAATTTTTCTGTCGCACTACATCGCTTGGCAGATTGCCGCGCTGGGGCATGGTCCGGTGATGATTTTGGAGGATGATGCCAAACTGGAAAACGGATGGAAAGAATTGGTGAATGAAGCGCTGGAATGCGCTCCCTTCGACACCGATTTTATTTTCGTCGGGCACTGTGGCGCAGCGGGGGCGACTAAAAGCCATGAGATAGGCCCCTTGTGGAATGTGCGCTGGCCGGCGTGCTTCCATTGCTACTTGATTTGGCCGGAGGCAGCGCAATACATGATGGAGACGATGCGCAAGATGTTCGGACCGGTGGACCTGATGACCTACGTTGAAGACCCGCGCGGTGGCAGCGTGGCGCCATTCAAGAAAATGAAAGTGCTGACGCTTCTGCCGCGCAAGGTGAGCCAATTCAACACGGTGATTCCTGACTGATGAAACCACTCCACGTCAATAGCTGGACGCTTTACCAAAAGTGCATGGACCAAGCCAAGATTCTCCGTGCCGTCGATGCGGGGGCGAACGATGGGGGTTACACGAATACGCTTTTGGAAAATGGATTTGCGGTCCACGCCTTTGAACCAGTGCCGGCGATGTTCCAGATTCTCGAACGGCGATACGACAAGTGCCCCGATGTTGTGTTGAACCAGATGGGCCTTTCTGACAAACGGGAAACCATCAAGGACGTGACGGTCCTCGAAGCGTGGACAATTGGCCGGCCGGGCGATGGCGGCTTGTGCAAGACGCCCAACCTGCAAGTGCAAGACGTATTCGACATGCACACCATTACCCTCGACGAGTACCTTGGCGAGACACGCATTGGCCTGTTCAAGCTGGACGTGGACGGGCACGAATTCAAGGTTCTGCGCGGGGCGGAAAAAACCCTCCGGCGCGATGCTCCGCCAATCCTCTGTGAATTCAGTTGCTACGTTCACCGGCTCTTTGGAAAGGATGAACCAAGGGCCATGGCGAACTTCATTTTCAACCTCGGTTACAAGGTGGTTTCCTGCGACGGAATGCACGAATTTATGAGTTGGGAGGCGATCAAGGATCAATGGCCTTGGCATACCTCATTTGACGTAATGCTTGTTCCACGATGAAAACGATACCAGATTTAATCAGGGACGCGATTCAGGACGAAATCAAAATCGCCGTCGAGGCGGAGGCTAAGGAGGCGGCGGCGCGAGTCGAAAAGCGCGTGAAAGAAATGACCATGAAAATTGCGACCAATGTTTTGCAACGATTTGACATGGAAGTCATGGGGGAAAAATTGAAAATCACGGTCGATTTTGAAGGTTTGAAAAAGTGAAAATTCTCTCCATCGAATGCCCTGAACTGCCGCTGAATTCCAAGCGCAACCGGGAACATCTGGCAAAGCGCGGCGTCAAAGCCGACTTCATCCAAGGCATCCACGGCGAAACCTTCGGCATCCTACCCTCCCGCCCTTACAACGTGGACCGGCCGGGCACCGGGCAACTGACGCCCATTTCGCAAGTCGGGCTGGTGCTATCGCATTACATGGCGTGGTCGATCTGCTTTCATCTGCCCGATGAGGAATTTATGATAACGGAGGACGATGCGAAATTCCCGGAGGATTGGAGCGAGCGGCTGCATCTGGCAATGTCGGACCTGCCCGATGACTGGGAAATTTTCCTGATCGGCAACAGCAACACGGAGGACCGGGAATACAAGGCGCACATTTGCGGCGACGTTTGGGAGGTAAAGTATCCGTTTTGCACGCACGCTTACATGCTCCGTCGGCGCGCGCTGGATACCCTGCTGACGTGCTGCCGCGATGCGACCTTGAACATTGATTTGCTGCTGGCGCGTGACGCCTATCCTAAGCTGCGCGTTTACACTTGCCTACCTAGAATTGTTGACCAGCGGGGGACGGAATTGGCGTTATGAAAATTAAAGCTGTTTTTAAAATACGAGAAGTGTCAATCCCGCGCGGATATAGAAAATTACTCCGGGGAGAAACCGTTAAGTCTGGTGATTTTGTGTTTTATTCATTAGGCTCAGACGAAGATAATGACCCTCACTGGAATCAATTGACCACTGAGGAAATCATAGGCGAAAAGCAAAATGCCGGACAAGAAAAACAATGGCAGTCAGATTGGATAATCAGAAAAATTGAGTGATAGAGTTGGCTGTATGAAATCAAAACTGAAATTTTCACAAAAGCAACTTAAGGAATTCAGAAAGTCACTCTGCGAGCAAACTCCTATGTTTCTCAAGTTGCTATCACAAACAGACCCCGAAAAGCTGAAGCTATTTCAGAAGCGTAAAAATAACGGTTGACGCCTCCCCTCCCCGGGTGTAGTCGTTACTTGCTCGGAGCAATCCGAAAAGCCGGTTAGCATCGGCGGTCGCGCGGAAAAGCAATCGCGACAAGCTGGGAATCTTCTTCCCGGTCATTTCCAAAATGTCGGTTAAACCCGTTCGCGCACACGCGCGGACACAACATTTTTGAAATAGTTATGGCAGCACGCGACGCTTGTTCCTTCCTGCGCACCAATTTGGCCGCGCAAACCCCCGTGTACGATGAGACTTTTTTAGAAGATTACAAACCTCTCGACGCCTCCTTCGCTGGCCGGCATTTGACCGAACAGTGGAAAATGGGCACTGGCGACACTCACCTTTACGACCAGGTGACGATTGGCCAGCCCAATCTCCAAGTCCCCTGGCAGACGATTTCCGCCACCGAATGCAATCAGCCTTCGCCCTGTAATCCCCCGGCGACGCTCGTTTCTTTCGGCACGGTCCGGCGCCAGACCAACATGCAACAGATGCGTTTGAATTCGCAACTCTGGTGCTTGACCCAGTTGCGTTACAACACGCGGCCGTCTGAGCAAATCAGCATGATTATGAAGGGGCTGAAACAAATCCCCATGATGTACACCGACGACTTTTTGCAGGTGGAAGCCTTCAAGAATGCGCCGACGGTACAAATCTGTGACTCGACTTTCCCGACGTTCACCCCGGACGTGACGGCCCCTGTCACCAACGTCAATGGCCAGTTGACGACTATCAACCTCGGCTCAACCGGCGCGTTGCCCCAGTCTCAATTGACTTGGCCGTACCTGCAGTATCTCGGCTATCAACTGAACATGGCCGGCTATACCCAGGGCGGTTCTGGCCTGCCGGCGAACATGTACAACCTGATGACCGACATCATCGCGTGGTACAACCTCACCAACGGCAACGACAGCCTCAAGAACATGATGGCGCTGACGGATTACAAGCAATCCAGCCCGCTTTACAAAGTTGGCGAGGGTGTGCAAGTGCCGTACGGGAATTTCGCTCCTACCATGGTGCCATTCCCCATTCGCTTCCAGCACGCCGGCAACGGCATCCTGAATCGCGTCCAACCCTTCACGAACATTGCGGGTTCAACGGGCATCCAGCGGCAGGCCAACGCGGCGTATTACAACGCCCGGTATCAACTCTCCTGGATTTGGCATCCGAAAGCGTGCAAGCTGATGACGCCCGATTTCACGAAGGTCAACGAAATGGTGCCATCGGTGAACTCCTCGATGTACGGCAAATGGACGTTCATCAACAATCAGGGAGTTTTGCCCTACGAGTCCGCGGACGGGACGCAATGCAGCATCAACAACCCGGACCAGACTTGGTTTTACTGGCGCTGCGCGCTGGAGTTGGGTTTCAAATACCTGCAACCCTCGTTCATCATGCCGATTCTCCATCTGGTGACCGGCTCCGGCAAAGACAACATGGTCAATGACCCTGTGTGTGGGACTGCTCCGGCGTATGTGGCGCAGACTTACAGCAACAATCCGACGGTCTGCACGGAGTATTTCTAAGCCGTGAGTTTCAACGGGGTGTCCTCGGTGAATTCCGGGGGCACCCCTCTTTTCCAAAAAAATATGGCTTCGATTAAAAAGACGATGGCGTTTGATTCCACGCCGGAAGATTCCGAAATGGAACCCGGACCGGAGCCAGCGGCCCCCGACTCGACTCCCCAGCACGAAACGGCGGAGGGTGAAGCCTCAATTCCACTGGATGCTTTTGGCGGCTCGCCTCCCAAGATGGGCGACATGCTAAAGGTGGTTTCGGTGGACGCGGAAAACGGTACGGTGTCCGTGATGGTCGCGGGACCGAAGAAAATGGGCGGCATTGATTCCAAGGCCGCAATGATGGACGAAATGGACCAAACTGAATCCGGTTTAACTGCTTGAATTTATGGCGAATCCTACTTGCACAAAAGACACGCTGATTACCAGCGCAACTTGCTTTTTCAATTTCAGCGCGCACGACCGCGCGGCGCTTCAAATTTACTTTGACTCGCTCCAACTCGCGGCTATCGGCGGCACCAATTATACGCTCGGCTCGGGCGGCACGCTTTCGGCTGCGTCGATTTGCTATCGCGATTTCGAAAGCAACCCGTTTCATCCTCCGTCGCCGTATCAACTGGCGATTGCGTACAACAACGCCGTCTCGGCGGGTGCGGTGCCGGCCTCCACGCCGGACACGATGGCGACGGCGATTGCCTGTCTGAAGCTTTTCCCGGATGCTGACTTGGCCGCGATGCAGTTGCAGCTTTACTGCGCGCTCGGCCGGGCAAAGTCTTATCCGCAATAAATCATGGCCTGCGACTTGGCAACAGTCCTAGCGGACGGCTGCGGTAGCGACATTTCAAAAGTCACTGACGAAATGACGCTGCTCCGCGTGATTGCCCAACTCTCGGCGGAACAGCTTGCGGTGGACGTGCCAGGAACTGACGTCACACTTGCTGCGATTCTCGCCCGGTCCTGCACCAGCGGGATTGGGAAGCTGGAAAATCGGATTGTCTTGCTGCGCGTGATTGCTCAGAATGGCTGTGACGCGACGGCGTAACCATGGCCTGCAACCTCACAACCAAGCTCTCCAATGCCTGCACAAGCGGCATTGGTAAGCTCACAAGTCGCGTTCAATTGTTGCGGGTGTGGGCATTGGGATTATGCGCCAATGCTCACGGCGCTTCGCCCAACACTCTGCGTTATTACCATGCCGGCACCTTTACCGAAGTGGCGGCACCGGTCGGCGGGTTCGACCTTTCGGCCGTTGTGAATTTGACGGAAATTTACGTCAATGCGGCTCCCTTGCTGACTGACATAATCGTTAATCCGTCAGCAACTTTGCGCATTGTTTCCTTCATCCATCAGCCGTTCATGCAGATAATTGCGCTTACGGATTGCACGGCGTTAAAGACATTTTACGCCCCCAGCTTGAAAGCGATTGGAAATTCTTTGACCATTGGCAATGCTGCGCTTTCCGGGGCTCCCATTACGTCGATTTCACTTCCACTATTGGCTAGTTGCTCGTCTTCCTTTGGAGTCGTCGGATTAAATAACCTGTCCATTTTATCGCTACCCTCCTTGGCAAGTGCCGGAAACGTCATGGCGGCCTCTGAATGTCCCGGGCTGACGTCGATAGATTTTCCGAACTGGGTCCCTGTGGATGGTGGCGCCTTGCTTTTCAACAATGGCGCTCTCAACCAAGCGACGGTGGATTTCATTTTAGCGCGCTGCGTTTTGTATGGAATGGCGGCGACCACCATTGCATTAAACGGGGGCGACAATGCAAGCCCGGGCGTCCAAGGGCAGCTTGACGTTGCTGCTTTGACCTTAGCCGGCTGCGTTGTCATCACGAACTGATGAAAATAATTTGCGTATTTCTGGCATTGATTCTGGCCGGCTGCGCGTCTCGGCCGGCCTCAAAGACTCCCCCGATACCGGTCGCGTGGATGCCGCTAGAACGGGCGACGGTTGCCGGAGCGGCGAGCATAGAGCCGGTGAAGCTGCGCGGCTGCGCATGGGATTATTATGCGGCTGTCCCGGGCATCACTTTCGAAGTCTGGGCCAGCACCAATTTGGTTGATTGGGTTCTGGCAACCAACACGGTCGAAAAAATCGCCTTGTTTCCAGTGAAGGAAATGGAGTTTTACAAAGTGCGAGCGAAGGATGAGCTTGGGCAGGTGTCAGACTGGGCGACCGTCGCGCGTTAGTAGTTCATCCCATTGCGTTCTGTGGGTCTGAAACTGACATTGAACGAATGCAGGCAATCCAACATAATCACCGAATGATTACCGAAGGGACAAGCGCAGCCAAATTAGGCACACTGGCTGGAGGCTCTTTTCTCGCCTTGTTTGGCGCTGTATTTTCCTGGTTGGACCATGCCGAACAGATTTTGCGCATGGGCGCGTCAGTGGTTGCTATCTGCTCTGGAGTTGTAGTAATTATTGTTGCACTGAAGAAAAACAAACACAATAAACGACGATGAAAACACGAAAATTGATATTCTGGAGTTTACTGATGCTGGCCGGACTGATGGGCGCTTATGCGGCTGATGTCGCGGCGGCGGTAACTCCTGCGTCGGGCTCGACCACCCTCGGCACCAACACCCTGCTCTTGGCGCTCATTCCTGTCGTGGTGCCTCTGATTATCGCCCTGGGTAAGTGGGCACTCCCTCGGGTGCCGGCATGGATACTCCCCATTCTCGCCCCGGCGCTTGGCGCACTGGTTGACTTCCTGACGACTTGGGCGACCGGAGCAACGGCGAGCCCTGCGCTGGGAGCAATTTTAGGCTCGGCCGGAGTCGGTGTCCGTGAACTGCTCGACCAAGTGAAGGGCAGGCTCAAGGACGGCGCGGTTGTGCCCCTGTTGCTGCTGACCTTCGCATTGCCGGCCGCTACCCTGACGCTGGGCGTTACCGGCTGCGCGTGGCTGAAGAATACGCCGGCTGAAACCGTGGCTTATTTCTCGTTCAAAGATTCGTGGTCGCTCTCGAAAACCGCGTACGACAAATGGAGCGAGCGCGTTGTGTCGGGCAAGGTGACTCAAGAAAAATCTGATGCGGTGGACGCGGCCTGGAATAAATATCGCGCTGCCTTTCGAAGCTCAATCGCGCTGGCGCAGCAAGACTGGTCTGCCATCTCCCCGGCGACTCTCATTTCCATCCAAAACGAATTGCTGACTCTGATAACCAACCTCTCGAAATAATTATGCCTGCTCTCGTACTACCAATCATCATGGGCCTCATTGAAGGCGGATTCAAACTGCTGGCGAATCACCTGGGCAAGCCGGAAGGCTGGCGACCGTCGCCCCAGGAATGGGCTGACTTGGACGCGGAAGTTGCGGCGGCGACCCCGGAAGCGGTGCGCGCGGCGGCTCGGGCGCGGCTCGTTGCGGCGGGGATTGACGTACCGCCGGCGGCGCCGTAAATTTTAATCTGTGTTTGGTTCATACTGGAGTGGTTCGCCCCTCCCGGCTTCGGCTGGGAGGGGTTTTTAGTCAAAGGCTACGATTTCAATTTCTGTTTTTTCGTCTTGTGCCGTTGCAGCCTTGCAGGACACGACCCGTCCAGAAAGCACGTTCCATTTGTCGTTTGGGATAATCTGAGCATGGACAAGAAAGTCTTGCAGCGCTTTGATGTCAATTCCGTCGTAGTCGGCCGGGCGAATTGAATACACTCGGAAGGTGATTTCAAAGCGTTTTGCAGAAAGATACCAGTGCGTTTCTTCTGCTTCACCAGTTGCGACCAGTGCAGTCCGTTGGTCTGGTTGCGGAGCGGGGGCACGTACCCCGGGATTGTGAGGCGCAAGGTTGCGAGCGATGAAGTCGGCGGAGGCATTGGGGTAACGGGCAAGGATTTCGTCTCTGGTCACAACGCACTCAACCTTTTGATGGCTTTATTCAGCACGATTTCAACCTCGAATTTCTCGGCGGTTAAATTCAAAACCAGCTTCTCTAGCGCGGTTTTTTCGTCGGTGAAGAAATGGTGTCGCA
>Ga0315274_10010959_pt1 | contig 13021 bp, 11 predicted proteins | sample YL17G02_20_MG_FD_203700 | JGI IMG/M metagenome (GOLD analysis project Ga0315274, IMG submission 203700) | Sediment microbial communities from Yellowstone Lake, YNP, Wyoming, USA - YL17G02_20 | ecosystem: Environmental > Aquatic > Freshwater > Lake > Sediment | place: USA: Wyoming | collected... | reverse complement strand
ACACCAGCGCTTGCCGGTCGGCAGTGGCTGACCTATAATGTGCCCCGGGCAGTTGGACTGGGTATCGGGCCACTGCAGGGCAAGAACTTGCGTCCAAGTGACCCATCCTGTACGTTTGGGGTTCGATGCATAAGCGTTTCTGGCTTTTGTCCACTGCGATAGTTGTAGCACTTGTGTCGGTCGTGCTTGGTCTGGCGCGGGCGGGAAGGGTGCGGCCCGGAAACGCTGTTCCGGAGGCGACCTCCACCGTCACTCCGGACCAGCGTTCACCGACTCCGCCACCCACCGCGACGCCTACGGCCACGTGCCTGCCCAGGCCCGCGGCAACCATCGACGCCCTGCCGGTTTTCACGTCCACGGTCGCGTTCGCCAGCGTCCATCCTCAGACCTACATCACCGACGTCTGCCAGTATCTGCGTGAGCGCTGGGAGCCGGGCCACGCCGCACCCGGAACGGTTGTAGTTCCGGTGATGTTCCACACGGTTTTCGAAGGCATGCCCTATCGTCCGGGCGACACGCACATCCCGGCGGAAGACCTCCGGCGCACGGTGGAGACGGCGCGGGGACTTGGGTTCCAGACGATCACTGCGCTCCAGCTCGCGGATTTTCTCGAACGCAACGCGCCCATACCCCCGCGTTCCATGATCTGGATTCTCGACGACCGCCACCCGGACCTGATCGAAAAGTACTTTCTCCCCATCGCGCGCGAGAATCAGTGGACGGTCACGCTGGGTTGGATCGTGGGCGACACCGGCAAGCGCAAGGGGCTCTGGAAGCAGATGGAAGACCTGAACGCCACAGGCTATCTGGACGTGCAATCGCACGGCTATGCGCACCTGTACGTCCAGCCCGACACGCCCGAGGCGCTGATCCGCCAGGAGCTCGTTGGTCCGATTGCCGTGACCGAGGAGCACTTTGCGCACCCGCCTATCGCGTTCGTATGGCCGGGCGGGAATTTCACTCTGCGTTCCGTGCAGCTCGCGCGCGAGGCGGGCTACCGTATCGCGTTCACGATTTATGCGCGCGGGCCGCTAATGTACAATTGGATCCCGCAGGGCAAGCAGGAGCGAACCGTGGGCGATCCATTGCTGGTGCTGCCGCGCTTCTGGGCGCGGCCCGACCTGCCGGAGGTACTGCAGCAGGCGGCTGATCTGGGTAATGCGGCCGCCGCCCGGGCACAGGAGGAACGCGGCACCGAGGCCGGGTACTATCGGCAGGCATGCGGCTGCGAGTTGCCTTCGGCAGCCCCGTGACGATACACAAGTCGTCGCAGCATTGAGCGGAGCATATGAGCAAGCGCAAACTGGTGCGGCAGTTGAACCTGCTGCAACTCGTCATGCTGGGCACGGCCGGCACCATTGCCGCGGAGATTTTCGTTCTGACCGGGCATGCTGTGGCCCTGGTGGGCCCTGCAGCAGTGCTGGCGCTGTTGCTGGGAGGGCTGCTGAGCTACAGCGTGGCGCTCAATTACTGCGAACTAGGCACTGCCTATCCGGTGGCGGGGGGCGCCCTGACATACGTGCGCGAGGCGTACGGACCCAACTTGCTGTCGTTTCTCGTCGGGTCGCTGGATTGCCTGTCCAGCACGTTCTACAGCGCGCTGTCGGCCGTGGGCTTTGCGTATTCGCTGCGGGTCTTCGCGCCCGGTCTCCCGATTGTGCCAATTGCTGTCGCGATCGTTCTGGTCTTCATGGTGCTCAACCTCCTGGGCGTCAGCAATGTGGGCAACGTGCAGATCGTGCTGGGCGGGCTGCTGTTGGTGCTCCTCGGCGGCTTTGTTGTCGGTGGATTCATTCTGCCGGGGGGCTTTCGGTGGGAAGTTCTGACTGCGGGAGGCTTTTTCATCCACCGCGGGCTGTGGACCAATGCTGCCAGGGTGCTGAGGACCATGGCTTTGGTCTACTCCGCCTATGTGGGCTTTGAAGTTATCGCCGACGACGCGGAGGAGGTGCAGAACCCGAGCCGCAACATCCCACTGGGCATCCTGATCAGCTTGAGCATCGTCACGGTGATCTATGTGCTGGTGGTACTGGTGGTTCTAGGCACGTTGCCGTGGCAGCAGGTGGCCGGATCCGAGACCGCGCTGACAGACACGGTGCTGCGCTTTCTGCCCGGGCTTGGCGTGCCGCTCATGGCCGTGGCCGGCATGATCGCTACTCTCACGTCAGTGAACACGGCGCTGCTGAGCGCGACGCGCGAGGCGCTAACGTTGAGCCGCGACGGCCTATGGCCGCGCGCTCTGTCGCGACTGAGCCGCCTGCGCACTCCCCACATCGCCATCCTGTTCATCGGCGGCATCACGTGCGTCATTGCGGCCATCGGGTTGGTTGATTTCCTCAGCTACATTTCCAGCTCCGGCTACCTGTTCGTGCTGTTCTGGGCGAGCCTGGCGATGATCCGCCTGCGTCGCATGCACCCGGAAGTGAGGCGGCCGTTCAAGGTACCCTTCTTCCCGCTGACTGCCTATCTAGCGGCGGCGACTTGCTTCCTGATCATTGCTTCGACCGACTGGAAGGCGCTGCTGTTCGGAGTCGGCGTCATTGCCCTGTGCACTGTGTTGTACTACTTGCGGCTGCCGCTGAGCGGACTGGTTGCAGCCCGCAACAAAGCGCTTGAGGCGGCGAAAGACCGCATCCTCATCCCTGTGGCCAACCCGCGCACGGCGGCCAGCCTCATCCGGCTGGCCACCATTGTCGCGCGCGCCAGTGAGGACACCAGCATCTGCGTGCTGGCCGTCGTGCCTGTGTCGCCCCGTCTGCCCAAGGAAGTGACCGACCGGCTGGTCGCGCGGCTGCGCCCGCGCCAGACACGCCAACTGAAGCGCATTGCCGAGCAGGCGCGCGAAGAGGGCGTGCCGCTCTACAGCAAAGTCCGCGCTGCGCCCGACGTGGCATCCGGCATCCTGCACGAAGCAAACGGCAACGTCAAGCTGGTGCTGATGGGCTGGCCCGGGCCGCTGGACCAACGGACGCTGGCCGACAACCCGGTGAAAGCCGTGCTGCAGGGCGCGCGTGCAGGAGTGGCGGTCCTGCTTGACAAGGGCTTGAATGGCGCGAAACGTATTCTGGTTCCGGTGGGCGGGGGGCCGCATTCGCGGCTCGCGGTGCGTCTGGCATATGAGATCGCCGAGCAGGAAGGCGCGCGCCTCACTGCCCTGCACTGCTACTGCGACGCATGCGGGTCGGAGGAGCTCCAGGACCGCATGCTGCAGCTCCGCGAGATCATCGAAGACGAGCTGGGCGATATGCCGCCACAGATCATCACACGTCTCGCCCACGCCGAGTGCGTCCCGGACGGCATTCTGCGCGAAGCGGTAGACGGCGGCTATGACCTGATGGTGATCGGCGCGTCGGACGAGTGGGCGTCGCGCACGCGCCTGTTTGGCTCTGTGGATGACCTTCTGGCGGATCGGTCGCCGTGCTCAGTTCTGTTTGTCCGTCGCTACGAGTCGGCTACTGTTTCCTGGCTCCGCCGCCGCGTCAAGCTGTCCGTCGGCGAGGACGATGCCTGAGACCACTGACGACCCGACAAGTCATAGAGGAGACATGATGACCGACACCAACCACACGTCGCCGCCGTACTGGAGCCGCCCTGCGGACAGCTTGCTGCTGGAGTTGGCCAGCGACCGGCAGGGGTTGCCCGTCCGCGAGGCGCAGGAGCGCCTGAAGACACACGGGCACAATGCCCTCGAGGTCCGGGAGCGGATGACGGCCTGGCGGCTGCTGTTCGACCAATTCAAGAGCCCGCTGGTGCTGATCCTTCTGTTTGCCGCGGTGGTTTCGGCCCTGCTGCAGGAGTACGTGGACGCGGCAATCGTGCTGGCCATCGTCGTGGGAAGCGCGCTGCTGAGTTTCATACAGGAGTACAATGCCAGCGCGGCAGTCGAGAAGCTGCGCGCCCGGGTGAAGATCAAGGCCACCGTCCTGCGCGGCGGGCAACAGCAGACCATCCCTGCCGACGAGGTCGTGCCGGGCGACGTGGTGCTGCTGTCGGCGGGCAGCCTGGTGCCCGCGGATGGGATGGTGCTCGAGGCGAAGGACTTTTTCGTAAGCCAGGCGGTGCTAACCGGCGAAACCTTCCCGGTGGAGAAGCGGCCTGGCGAGGTGGCGGCTCACGCGAGCCTGCCGGAGCGCACCAACTGCGTCTTCATGGGCACCAGCGTGAGAACGGGCAGTGCGCGCGTGCTGATCGTGGAGACCGGGGCTCGGACCGCCTTCGGCAGGATTGCGCAGCGCCTGGAGCTGCGCCCGCCCGAGACCGAATTCGAGCGCGGCATCCGCCAGTTTGGCTTTCTGCTCACGCAGGCTATGACGGTGCTTGTGCTCGTCGTGTTTGCGGCCAACGTGTACCTGCAGAAGCCGGTAGTGGACTCCCTGCTGTTTTCCGTGGCCCTGGCCGTGGGCCTTGCACCCGAACTCCTGCCCGCGATCATCACGATCAACCTGTCCAAGGGTTCGCAGAAGATGGCGGCGCGCGGAGTGATCGTGCGCCGCCTGGCGGCCATCGAGAACTTTGGCTCCATGGACGTACTGTGCACGGACAAGACCGGCACGCTCACTCTGGGCATCGTGCAGCTCGATGGCGCGCTGGATGTCAACGGCCAGCCTTCGCCGGACGTGTTCCGCAATACCTACCTCAATGCGCACTTTCAGACCGGGTTGACGAACCCGTTGGACGAGGCGATCCTCAGCCAGGCCAGGCCGGACATCGGCGACGTCGTCAAAGTTGACGAGATCCCCTACGACTTTGTGCGCAAGCGCATGAGCGTGGTGGTAGAAGAAACCGGGCAAAGTCTGCTGATCGCCAAGGGCGCTCTGGAGACGGTGCTGGCCGTCTGCTCGCAGGTGCAGGTGGATGGGAACGCCTTGCCGCTCGACCTCGCGCGCCAGGGCGACATCCTGAAACGCTACGAAGACTGGAGCGGCAAGGGCTTTCGCGTGCTGGGTGTCGCCACCAAGCGCGTGCCCAAGCAGGCCGTCTATCAGCGCTCGGAGGAGCGCGAACTCACTTTCTGCGGGTTCTTGCTCTTCTTCGACCCACCCAAACCGGATGCGAGCAAGGCCATCGCCGATCTGTGCGCCATGGGGGTCGCACTGAAAGTCATCACGGGAGACAACGACCTGGTGGCGCGGCACACCGCGGATGCGGTCGGGATGCAGGTGACCGGCCTGCTCACGGGCGCTCAGTTGGACGAGTTGCATGACGAGGCGCTGTGGCACCTGGCCCAACGCACCAATGTGTTCGCGGAGGTGGATCCGAACCAGAAGGAACGCATTATCCTGGCCCTGCAAAAGACCGGCCACGTGGTCGGCTACATGGGAGACGGCATCAATGACGCGCCCGCCCTGCACGCGGCTGACGTCGGCATCTCAGTGGATACGGCGGTGGACGTGGCCAAGGAGGCCGCAGACTTTGTGCTGCTGGAGCGGGACCTGGAAGTCCTCAAGCATGGGATCATAGAGGGCCGCTGCACCTTTGCCAACACGCTCAAGTACGTGTTCACGACGATCAGTGCAAACTTTGGCAACATGCTGAGCATGGCCGGAGCGTCCGCGTTCCTGCCATTCCTCCCCCTGCTGCCGAAGCAGATCTTGCTGAACAACTTCCTGTCCGATTTTCCGGCAATGACGATTGCCAGCGACAACGTGGACCCCGAGCTGGTGGAAAGGCCCCGGCGTTGGGACATGAAGTTCATTCGCAACTTCATGCTCGTTTTCGGCGCCGTGAGTTCGGTATTTGACTACCTGACCTTCGGCACGCTGCTGTTCGTCGTGCGCGCCTCGCCAGAGCAGTTTCGGACCGCCTGGTTCATCGAGTCGCTCTTGACCGAGTTGTTCGTCGCGCTGGTCGTGCGCACGCGCCGGCCTTTCTTCAAAAGCAGGATCGGCAAGTACCTGTGGCTGTCGACGTTGGCCGTCGCAGCGGTAACGCTCGTCGTACCCTACCTTCCATTCGGCGGCCTGCTGGGGTTTGTACCGCTGCCCATTCCATTGATGCTGACGATTCTGGGGATCACGCTCGGCTACGTACTGGCCACCGAAGTGGCGAAGAAGCACTTTTACGCCAGGGTGAAAGGCTGACCTCCACATGCGGCGTTCGGCGCGCCTGCAGCAACAATGGGCGCTCTATGATGAGCGGCAGTTTGACCGCGCCTGCGAGGAGACGCTGGCCATTCTGGATACTCTGCAGGCTGCCGATCTGCAGGATGGGCAGCGCCTTCTGGGCAAGTGCGCCTACCTACAGCGCCGGGACCAGGATGCGCTGCAACGGCTGCGCAAGGCCTGTCAGGGCAGCGATGACTCAAGTGACTGGCTCGGGGTGGCCCTGGCGGCCGTGCGCGCGGGCGAGGCGGAGCTAGGCGCGCAGGCCTTCGAGCAGGTGCGCCTGTGCCAGCGGGCCGCCAAGTACGCGCAGTGGCCCGGGATTCACCTGCAGGTCTACTGGTACGCGCTTGTGCTCTGTGACGCGCAGCAGTGGTCGCCCCTGCAGCCGCTGCTGGAAGAGCTCAAGGGCGTGTACAAACGCCTGTACTGCACGGACGCGGCGTATGTGTACCGTCTTGGCATGCCGCTCCTGGCCAGCGCGCTCGAGCTGGCGGTGCGCTACTTCAAGGCGCACGGCGGTCGCGCCGCTGGCGCGGCGTGGCTGAAGGATCTGGCTTCCGGAGTGGACGCGGAAGGCGGGCAGGCGGCGGAGCGTGCGATTGGCGAGCTGGGGGAGGCCGCGGGAAGTAGAGGGTAGAGGGTGAAGACTGACGAGTAGCGAGTGGCGAGTCAAGAGTCACGAATCACTCGTCACATATCACTCGTCACGTATCACTCATCACCGTCTCCGCTGGCCCCGTTTGCTCCGCACGTCTTCCTGCGCTATACTGCTCTCATGCCCCTATAGCTCAGTGGATAGAGCGGCGGCCTCCGGAGCCGTGCGCGGGCGTTCGAGTCGCCCTAGGGGCGTTGCTAGACCAGACCCCATAGGTCCAACAAGGACCTTTGGGGTCTTGGTATAGAGGAGCGCGGGCGATGCAAACGAAATCAGAGAGCAGGATCATGAACCTGAGCCGCCTGGGTGCGGCAGCAGTTTACGTTCTCTTGGACACCCTCTGCGTCGGCGTTGGCATGGGCGTGCCGATCTTCTGTATCGCGTTGGGGCTGCTCGTGGGATGGTACTTGGCCCGGCGCGTCATGCGTCAGGACCTGCCTATGGCCGCGACGCTGCGGGCGGTGCTCAAGAGTGCGGCCCTGAGCGCCGGCTGGACCCTGCTGCTGATGCTGCTCATCTGGGCGCCGACGGCGCGGATGCTCTTCGACCCGCACGCGAGCCTGGCCAACTTCGGCATTCCGCTGATCCTCTACGACCCCACGGCCAGCTTCATCGGCTGGCTGGCGCTGATGATCCTGATCTCCCCGTTCCTGCAGCTCCTGATGACGTTGTTCGCCGCCCACGTAACCCTGGCGCGGACACGACCCGGCGGCCACTAGCAGCACTCCCTCCACGCCCACGTGACCCTGCGGCCGGTCGCAAAGTCGCGGCAACAGAGAGTATAATGGGCCCATGCTGCAGAACCTGACCCGTCGCGTCTGCTACCTGCCCGCTGACCCGCGCACTGACCGTCCCGTCCTCGGCGCGGTCGTGGGCGAGCACGCCCTGGCCATGATCGATGCGGGCAACTCGCCCGCGCACGTCGACCTGTTCCTGCGCGGACTTGCCGAGTTCGGCCTGCGTCGCCCGGACTATGTGACCCTGACGCACTGGCACTGGGACCACACGTTTGGAGCGCAGGCGCTCGACGCGCCCCTGATCGCGCATGACGAGACGCGACGAGTCCTGGCGGAGATGGCGGCATGGGACTGGGGCGACGCCGCGATCGAGCAGCGAGTCGTCGACGGCAGTGAGATCGCGTTCTGCCGCGATATGCTGACCGCCGAGTGGCCTGACCGCTCGGACCTCGCCATCCGTGTGCCTGACATAACATTCGAGGGCGAAATGACGCTGCACCTGGGCGGCGCCGATTGCCGCCTGCTGCACGTGGGCGGCGACCACTCGACGGATTCGACAGTGGTGCACGTGCCGCAGGAGGGCGTGGTCTTTTTGGGCGACTGTGTTTCTCCTGACCTGCACCACGGCCCCTGGCGCTACACCTTGGAGCAGGTTTTGCGGCTTACCGACTGTTTGATGGCCTTGGACGCCACCTGGTACGTCTTTGCGCATGATGACCACCCCTGGTCGCGCTCCGAGTTCGGCGCGCATGTCGACGCGCTGCGCTCCGTAGGCCGATACGTTGAGACGGAGCGCCCATCCAGGGAGGAACTGATCGCCAGGCTGCCGAAGTTGCTCGGGCGAGCGCCCAGCGCGGACGACGTGCAGGAGGCCGAGGCATTCCTGGCCGGGCTGAGCCCCTGGGCGCCTGACTGTGTCTGATGGGCGGTTGTTGCGGATGGCCGCCGAGCGGATGTCATTCTGAGGCGAAGCCGAAGAATGACGGTCCCGTGCCCGCTATGGCCAACACGTGCCCGGCAGCCCGGCACTGTTCAAGGACAGGAGGTCGCGCATGAAGGTGACACACGTGGAGGTGAATCGCGCGCCGGTGCTGACGCTGTGGGCCGCGGTGGTGGCCGAGCGCATGGGCTTCGACAGCGACGAAGCCCTGACCCTGGGCAGGGGCCTGGCAGGCCTGAACGCGCAGTCCAAGGGCCAGAGCCTGGGGATCTTCCACCCTGCCGAGCACAAGGCCGAACGGGCGCGCGAACGCAAGCCGGGTGAGCGTATCCTGGTCCAGCTGCTGGGGCGCGGTGTGCCGGCCATACGCACCGAGGAGGGCATCCGCGCCGTGGCCAACGACAGGCCGGCCGATCCCGCCAGCGTCCAGCGCTACTTGGAGAGCAAGTTCGGCGAGCACCTGGATGACGTGCAGGGCGCCCTGCGGACGCTGGCGAAGGCCTTTGCGCCGCAGGAGCTGTCCGAAGTGGGCTTTGGCCTGTATGAGAAATTCCGCCCCGAGGTTCCGGCGGGCAAGAAGGGCTGGGGGGCCAAGGGCGACTTGGACCTGGAGAAGATCCGCTCGCTGGCCAGGGCAGCCTGAGGGCGAGTCCGCCATCCGGCGCGGCGATTCTTGCAGAGGAGAGCGCGCATGCGCAGGTCTCCAGTCCGCGATTTCCTCACCAACCTCGACCAGCCGATGCCACGCGGCCAGAAGATGCGCAAGCTTTTCGGCAACTTGTGGCGGCGCGTGGTTCTGCGCCAGTCCTGCTGCGGCCACCCCGGAGAGCCCGGGTGCTGAGAGATCGAGCATCCGTCCGGTTCGGACGGGCCCCCCGCCGCCTGATTCCGCTTGCGCCTGCTACTTCTTGCCGCTGAACAATGCCTTGAGCGGCGTCCAGTACCAGTCGATCCAACCCTGCTTGATTGCCTCGACCTGATCGTCCGGCACGTTGCTGTGCGTAAAGGCCAGGCGCGTGCCGGCGGGGACCGCAGTCAGGCGCAACGTCACCTGCGACTCCGCGCCGGCCGGCCAGTCGCTCGCGCGCCACGTCTGCACGATGAGTTCGTCCGGCGTGAGCGCCACGTTCTTCCCCGCGATGTATCCCCCATAGGCCGAGATTTCGCCGCCCACACGACGGCTGATGCGGGCCGGCTCGCCCGTGAAGCGGGCGTGCTGCCGGGAGTCCATCAGCGCCTCGTACACCTCGTGCGGCGACGCGCTCATGGTCACGCTCTGTCGAATGGTTTTGGGCATCTTGCGCTTTCTTTCTTGCTGCATGCATTCCTCATCGCTGCTAAAGCGCCGCGGCGGGTCCTGCGGCGAGCGGAGCCCGCTGCGCTCAGTGCCAGCGCGCCCGCAGCCGCTGCATGGCCTGCAGCGTGTCGGCCTCAGCGGGCGTCTTGTCCGGGCGCAGTCGCACGATGCGCGCAAAGCGCAGGACCATGCGCGATGGATAGGACGGGCTGTCCTGGACGTTGTTGAAGGCCACCTCGACGACCACCTCCGGGCGCACGAAGACGGTGCCCCGCTCCTGGCGCTCCTGCAACGACTGCAGGCGAGACGTCATCTGCCTAAACTCCTCATCCGTCAGGCCCTTGAAGGTCTTGCCCACCTCCATGAACGCGCCGGTCGTCTCGTCCAGCGCGGCCAGGTGGTAATTGGACAGCCAGCCGTGCCGGCGCCCGTAGCCCCAGTCAGCCGCGACGATGACCAGGTCCAGCGTGACGGCGGGCTTGATCTTGAGCCAGTGCCGCCCGCGCACGCCCGGCGTGTACGGGCTGTCCAGCCCCTTGGCCATCAGCCCCTCGTGGCCCGCACCGCGCGCCTGCCTGAGGAACGCCTCGCCTAGCATGGCGTCGCGAGGCAGGCTGCGTTCCACCAGCGGCAGATTGCCGCAGGCCACCTTCAGCCGCCGCACGCGCTCGTGATACGGACGGTCCATGTAGTCCTCCCCTTCGAAGTGCAGCAGGTCAAACAGGCTGAGGTGGACGGGCACCTCGCGCTGCAGCGCCGCGATGTCGCGCACGCGCCCTAGGCGGCGCATGAGGACCTGGAACGGCAGTGGCCGTCCATCGGCGTCAATGGCGATGACCTCGCCCTCGAGGATGACCGCCTTTGCGCTGACTTGGCGCACCACCGCGTCCCGGACTTCGGGCAGGCTCTCGGTCAGGTCGGAGAGGCGCCGCGAAAAGAGCCGCACGTGCGGGCCGGCCTTGTGGATCTGCAGGCGCGCGCCGTCGAGTTTGTATTCGAGCGCCAGCCGCCCCTCGAGCAAATCGAAGGCTTCTTGCACTGAGTTGGCCGTCTGCGCCAGCATGGGTTTGATCGGATGGCCGGGGACGGCCCTGCTGCTTTCGAGCGCGGCCACTCCCTTCGTCAGGGCCAGTTGAGCCACTACGCCCACGTCGCCTTGGGTCATGTTTGCGCGCCGCACGGCGGCCGGTTCGGCCGCGGCGGCCGAGGCAATGGCATCCAGCAGCAGGCCCTCGCTGAGGCCGTGGCGCATCTCGCCCACGGCCAACTTGACCAGGTACTTTGCCTCCACCGGGGTGACGCGCTGCAGGACGGCCTGCAGGATGTCGTCCTTGCGCTGGCGCGACCCGGTTCCGCTCGCTTCGGCTGCGCGCTGGAATGCCTCCCAGACCTCGCCCAGCGTGAGCGCCGCTCCCTGCGGCAGCAAACGCTTGCCGCGTTCGAAGCTAAGCTGCACCGCCTGGCCAAAGTCAACGGCCTCGTCCCAGACCGCCGCACGGGCAGCCGCAGTGGTCTTGACGATGCGAGCCGTCACGCGCTGTACCGCTGCGCCGCTCCAGTTCATGGGGCGGCCCTCCTGTTCGGGGAAGACGCGCCCGATGATCATGCGCGCGGCCACCGGGACCTCGTCGCTGCGGAGAGAGCGAAGGAAATCGGCCACCAGGTGCGTCTTGGCCTTGCGACTGCGCGTGTGCTCGAGTGCCTCACCCAGGGCTGCAAGCGCGCCGAACGTGGAAGGACCCTGGCCCGCTGACTGCGATGATTTCACTGCCCGATCCTCCTCGACTGACAGGAGTGCCTGCGGCTGTTCAGGATCCCGGCGGTCCGGTCTGTGCCAGCAGCCCAAGGAACGGCCGGACCTCGTCTTCCTCGAGGTGCTCGTCGATCCTGAACAGAAAGCCCCTCCTGCCCAGCGCCCGCGTGATCTGCAACGCTCCGGCCCTGGACACGTCCACGTAGCACAGCTTGCCCGCGTCGCGGATGCGTTTGAGCAGCGGAAGCCATTCCTCTGACCGCGGTCTTCCCTCGCCCGGAACCCACTGGATTCCTCTCAAGCGGCGTATCGACAGCAGCATGTCAAGATGTGGGATCTGGCCGACGCCGTCGAGATGGTACAAGGCGTAGGGTATGGCCGCGCAGCAGGCCTCCAGGCCCGGCAGCACAAAGCGCTCGAACATCGCGGGCGAGATCATGTAGGCAAAGTCGCTCTGCAACATATAGTGTGGCCCGGGCGCCCAGCACGGCCCCCATCCGCTGACGCCCCTCCCGGAAGGTTGCACGAGCGCGCACAGCTCGTCAAAGTAGCGCAGCCACAACCCGGTGAGCCGCTCCGTAAGGCGCTCCACGTCGGCGGGGGAGTCGTGCAGATCCAGCAGCAACCGGCTGGTTCCGCGCAGGCTGGCCAGCACGTCCAGCGTTCCGCCCAGGTCGGTAAGGCCTACTGCAACCTCGTTGCCCCAAAGTTCGATGGCCGCGCGGGTGAATTGCTGAACGCGCAGCCACCACGGATTGCCGGCATCGTAGGCCGGGTTGAGGCCGTTGATGGACGCGGTTTCAGCAGGCGTAAACCAGGCGGTCTCCGGTGCCACGTGGACGCCCGCGCCGAGAAAGGCCGCCATGACCCCGGGGCCGAAGTTGGGCCACCACCTCGGAAAGGCGTCGCCATAGCACTGCGCCGACAGCAAGGCGCCGCGCTGCCCGGCCAAGACTTGGCGGGCGGGAAGCTCCACCGGGTAGTTTTGCAGAATCTCGCTGTAGTCGCCCGCTTCCAGGCCCACCAACACGGCCAGCGGCCGCTCCAGCTCGCCGGCCCACCAGGTGCTCCAGTCGCGCCGGATGCGTTCCCAGTCCTGCTCGGTAAACTGGTTCGTGCCGGCCGGGGAATTCTCGTGAGGCTGGGCTCTCTCAATGCACCCCGAGCCTTGACCAGGCCTTATCGAGAAGGCGATCGCTCCGGCCTCGCGAGTCACGGCGCGAATCGTCAGACGCCGCCGGCCCAACCACACGCCGCGCACAAAGACGGTGACGGCCACGCCGACCGGAAGCGGGCAGGGGTCGCTCGCGGTGACCGAGGCCGCTCCGCGCTCGGGCTGGCTGGCGAAGCGCAGGGACACGGCCCGCGCGGGAACTGGCGCGCCGTCGACCGCTAAGGTCAGGCCGGTGATGTGCGCTGGAGCGAGGCTGTTCAGCAGGGCAAAGGAAAAGCCTTCGCGCCCGTCCGCGAAGCTGTCGTGCACGAACAATCTGCGCAAGAGGAATTCAGGTAGAGGCATGCGATGTCCCGGGCTG
>Ga0315274_10010956_pt1 | contig 13022 bp, 17 predicted proteins | sample YL17G02_20_MG_FD_203700 | JGI IMG/M metagenome (GOLD analysis project Ga0315274, IMG submission 203700) | Sediment microbial communities from Yellowstone Lake, YNP, Wyoming, USA - YL17G02_20 | ecosystem: Environmental > Aquatic > Freshwater > Lake > Sediment | place: USA: Wyoming | collected... | reverse complement strand
TGGGGAAGTTTATCTTGTTTCTGTGCTTCAATCCTTGCTTCTGACTTAGAACGTTGTTTTATAGCATATATTTTCAGTCTTCTATATATTGCTGTCCGGGAAACGCTATAGACTTTAGCTATATCCCCCAAGGATCTCTTTTCGTTAAGGTATAGACTGATTAACTTTTCTTTGGTTAAGTTAGCTAATTTTCTCATTTTGCTCGCTTTTCAAGCTTTGGCTGGATGTTTAGGCGGGCTTTCTTCGTGGGAACTGATTACGTAGCTCCCTCCCTGGATCTTGATTATTTTGCCGCTGACAATGGCTTCTGAAACGGCTTTGTGAGCCCTCCTTAGGATACGGCTAAAGGTCTGCTGGGAAATATGCATGGATTGGCCTGCCTCTTTCTGGCTCAAGCCCATAAAATCAGCCAGCCTGATGGCCTCATACTGGTCAACATCAAGATAGACCTCATCCGGCCTACCAGGCCTTCCCCTGGGGCTAAACTGGCTTATGCGCGGATCCTGCCGCACTATCCTGTATTTCTTTGGCCTTCCTCGTGTGCTCATTTATCCCGTTAGAAATCTTAATTTTCCCGTTAGAGTTAGGGTATTTCTAACGGGATTTACCTAAACTTACCTACTTTTAACGCCCTATTTATATTGAGTACATACCTATTATCTTTCTTTTTCTTTATAATCCCAGATTATATATGGCATTTTGTCTGATTCCTTAAAATCCCAAATTTCCCTAAAAGGCCAATAGAATTCCTCAGGAATGAAAAACCTAGCTTCATAAGAGGCGTACCCGGTTTTGGCTTTTTTGTCATAAACCTCAATCCTTCCACCTCTCCACCCTTTGTACTTGGGATCAAAAATACCTTCCTCAATCACAGAAAAAAAGTACCTCTTCTTCTTGGGCATCATTACCTTTCCCGCCCGGCCGTATTTCCGCAGGACGTAACAGTTGTCTTGTATTCTGGATCCCCTCTTCTATTACTGAAAAGAAATATCTTTTTTTAACCATTGCGCCTCCCTGATTTCTCAACTAATTAATCCAACAATTTTTGAGATAAACGATGCAATTCCGGATTAGCCAGAGCCAAAACTTTCTTTTTCACTACCCTAGAGAAGTATTCTTTCTCGGTTTTGTTTAGTTTTTCGCGTTCTAGTTTTTTTAAGAATAATTCTTTTTGTTTAGGAGAAAAAACTTGGGACAGGGCATATTCAAGGCCGAGCTCTTCTTTTACGGAAAGCAGGTCATTTAGCTTTGTTTGGGTTTGCCTAAAATAGTTCCTAAAAGCGGATTTTAGCCTTTGGCTAGACATAACTAATCCTCCAACTTCAAAAACTTCATCTTTTTTAAGTTTTCTTAAAAAATCATCAAATTCCTTTTTATTTTTAACCGGTAGGGCATGATAAAGTTTCTCTGCCCAGGAAAACTTTAAATTCATGGCCTTATAAAGAGCCAACGACATTACCACCAATCCATTTGGATAAAGTTTACCAAAATCTAACAGCCCTTTCTCTGCGCTATTAGCCAATACAACCGGGAAGCCTTCCCAAAGGCGAAGGTCTTTGCTTTTTGCTACATCCGCAAGAGTGGCATTAGCATCTTGCGTTTCTTCGGCCTCAAATAACGGGAATCCGAGTTCGCTTAATCTTTTGAGAAGATTTTTATTTTTTGTCATTCAATCCTTCCTTTTTTCAAAATTTTTAGTAAATGTTCAAAATTTTTATTTACTTTATCCTCCGATACATCAAAAGAAGCTGTTTGGCGAAAGCGTTTTTCTAATTGCTGGATATCTATTTCTTTCTTTTTATTTCTTATTAAAGAAAGGCAATCACCTATGTCTATCGCTGTTGACCTAAACAATTTACTTATAATAATGTCGTAATAATTTAACGCGCCTAGATAAATATAGCTAAACTCTTTTATCAAGAAGTGATTTCTTTTATTTAACGGCGACTCTAATAATTCTGTAGTATGCACGCATTTGCCTCTAAACAAATCGAAGATAAAACCATCTTCCCTTGCCCAGCCCCAACCGCTTGCGGATTTATAACCGAGTTGCTTAAGAATATTTATCAGATATTCGTATTCAACTAAATTCGGCACAATCAGGTCGATATCTTTGGTAGATGCCTTTACTCCTAAAAGTGTCAGCGCAGTTCCGCCACAGGCGATCAAATGGACTCTCCTTTTAAGAAAACCGTCCCAGGCGCTGATTCTATTTAATAAACCCTCTTTATCTATTCGATATTCCATACAATCATTTGTATGTATTCATACAACTCTCTGTATTAAAATATACAATATGTTTTATCATTTGTCAAGTAAAAAATGGGTTTCGTTGCTCATCCTCTACGTATGAAATCCAATCCGCCTTTTCGGTTCTTCGGGTGGGACCTCTAGTTGACCTGTATTGCCCTTTCACTGTTCAAAACGCTGGATAGCATTGCTACGCCTTGTTCGGTAAAAGCATAGGGTAAGGTAGTTGAATGTTTCATTGTGTTGAACCGGTCGCAAATTGCGACCAGTCCTACAGAAATTATATTTGACATTTTAGTCTCCTTTCTACCTTAATAGACGTAGAAAGCGGCTAAATCTAACGGGATTTTCCAGAACTTTGTCAAGAAGGGGAATTTTAAGTGGAGTGCGCTAAGGAAAGAATAAAACAGGGATAATATGGATTTTAATCTGAGAAATACAGCTTTTCTGATTGTTTAGTATTTTTATCTTGTATAACTATATAATCTAAGTTTAGCTCCAATATATGGAAATCGCCGAAGGTATCTCCCTTCTGATAAAATGTATCGCCGATAAGGACAGAGCAGAGATTATCCTTCATAAATACACCTTGAATGGCAAGGTCCTTTTTTGTTATTTTTTCTGATCCCCTTGGTTCTTGAGATAAATCCTGCAATTTTATTCTTTGAATTTGTTTTTCAAATTCAGGCAATTGGCCAACGAGCCGCCTCTCCTCTCTAACTTTCGCTAACTCCAGTACTTGAGCCTTTTGCAGCCTCCAAAGCAATGCTGAGGCCGGGATAATAGCTAGGATTAAGGCGAACTTCAAACCAAATCTTGCATTCCGCTTGAATAAATTTATTAGTTTATTTTGCATTCTTCAATAAATTTAATCTTTCCTGAAGGCCCTTGGCGTATTTATAATCTTTTGCATTATAGGAAGCAGACAAATTTTTGATTAGCATATGTTGATTAATTGCCTTAATGGCTAAGCCTAAAAATAAGAGTAAGCAAATAATCAAGGTGGCGTTAGTCGTATATAATATTCTCCTCTGTGCTTGCTTGGAAAAGAAATATTTTCTTACCAGGTTTAAGTCAAAAAACGGATCCTGGCCGTCAATATTCAATTGCGCATCTGCGCTAAAATTATATTTTATTATATCTGCCTGCAACTCTTTTTCCAGGCCTGAAATTAAACTGTCCTTATTTAATAAATCTCCTAACGCGTACGCCGCATCAAATTTTTTATAAGCACTTTTGCTAACGGAATATTTCAAAGAGTAGATTATTTCTTTCTCAGCATCATTTAAATTCTCATAGTGGATCTCCCGCAGAAGCACGCATGAGCCTTTATCAAATACAGCTAAATTAGTAATGCCTTCTTTTAAAAAATCAATCACATAAAAACATTCATTCTTTATTTTATTTTCCTGTAAAAAAAGATTTATGCGCTCAAGGGTGCTTACGGTAATCTTCTCAACTACTATGCTGGCTTTATCTAAACTAGAAACGTAGTCAGTTAAAGTTTCTTTGGGGATCCCGATAAATACGCCTCTTGTTTTACCGTTTAAAGATTCCAGAATTTGATAATCGATTTCTATTTCCTCTGGCAATAATGAGAATACTTCTGCAGCTTCTAATTTCAAAGCGTTGCTGATTTCGCGGGGTGAAAGTAAAGGCAAATCAAAGTGGCGGACCAGGGTTTGCGAGCCATACAGACTTAGGACAGCGGGTCGGCCTGCCGATGCCTTGAGAGAAACCAGGCTATTGTCTAATTCTTCAATTGAACCGCATTGTAAACTCAAAATGGCGTTTTCCATCTTTAGGAATTTAATCTAAATTGTAAGGATTGTGTAATTCCCTCCAGGATTTAACCTGCATTATTGTATTAAACCCAGAACCCTTAATTCCTTGCATATAAGTCTGATTATAAGAAAGCGTCATACTACCCTTCAGGGATACCGAACCTGCCCAGACGCCTCCTTTAACATTTAAATTACTGCCGCCTCCCCAAACATTAATATCTCCTGGCGTATATAGACATCCATCTATTCCCACATTTCCGTTAACGGTAGTGCTATATACCGTACCTCCACCCACTACAAAAAACCCTCCCACGTTAATATTGCCTGAGAGGGCTAAATCACCTTCAATAAAAACTACGTTTGGTATCTTAGCGGTCTCATTATACCAGAATGTACCAGGGAAAGTAGGGTTATGGCTGAGGCGTTGAGCATCATAGTAATTGTTCTTAAGCGTTGTACTGTTGTACTGATTTTGGCTTATGTATTTTAACTGGTCAAAATCTAGTCTCGGCAAAGAAGAAGCCGTGGAATCATTAACCGAAGTGTTACCCGTAATAATATTTTGTATCGGCACTTGCTCGGGGGTAGTATAAATATTTCCGCCGCTAACAACATCGCCGGTTACGCTGGCATAATTACCTTTACCTGCTCCGTTTATATTAATATTGCTTTCGGACCATATAACGGTTTCATAAAATTTATTGGGAATCGTGAGTTTAATCATTACAGCTTGAATACCCCTTTGCACTCGCGGAGCATTAAAAGGTATAAAACCATACGCATTAACTATATAGCTGTCATTTCCGATATCTTGAATAGTAGCATTATAGCCTCCCCTGCCTAACGGAGTCTCACTGATATAAGCCAGGGTATCATCAGCCCTTAAGCCAGTTAGAGCCTGACTTAGCCCTGCCTCAGCCAGCCAAAAAGCCTGCGTAGATTCTAAATATCTTATGGCAAAACCATTTTCAGAAAAGCTGGATGAGATAAGCGCTGTGCTCAATATCGTCAGAACAACCAGCAGAACGGTTACGAGAATCAAGGCAGCCCCTCTTTTATCCATTTCTTAATTGCACCTCCTCAGTTAAAGAAAAGGAATGCGGCACATTCCTCACAGTCTTAATTGCCTGAATCTGAATCTTCAATACCCTGGGGTCTACTAGGGGGTCACAAATAAAATTAAGAAGACTAATGTTATTTGCCAAAACCTGTTTTATTCCGGTTCCGGTTTCGGCTGGATACTCCCGGATAAGCTGGCTGTCAAGATTGACGTAGTATTTGATTTTATTAGTTACACCTGGAATAGAAAATTCAAATTCTGGGCTTCCAGGCGGAGGTAGATTGGGATTGGAGTTAGTTTGCCTTATCTCCCTAGTCATCCCGTCCATTGCCTGGCGGACTTCCTGCACCACCTCTAACATCGCCCTGTTAGAATTCCAGCTCAAAATCGCAATATTAGTAACCATAAATATGCCGCCCGCTAACAAGCTCAATATAAACAAGGCGATTAAAGCCTCGGTTAATGTAAACGCCCTTATTCTCCGGTAATTAGAGTTTCGAATGCTATGCTCCTGTTAATTATCCCGCGGTCCTTCCAGCTAACAGTCACGGTAACATCTTTACCATAAGAACCCCAGGCTGATGGATAAATAATAACAGATTCCGAATTCAGATGGTTTTGGTTAAAAAGATTATCTATCTTGGCAATATCCCACGTTTCATTTGTGACATCAAAAAAGTTCTTATTCTTTATATATTCTAATGCATATTGCGCATGTGAAATAGCAGTGGTAAGGTTCTTATTGGCCATATCTAAGAAAATACTGCTTGCAAAAAGGGATAAAAGCGCCGTAACTGAAAAAGCTACAATCACTAAAGCCAAAAGTAATTCTATTAATGTGAATCCTTTCATTGCCTGCCTTTTATTTAATAAGCTGGGAGATTTTAAAGATAGGGAGATAAAATGCGACTACTACAACCCCTACAATGCTGCCGACAAAGACAATAAGTACGGGCTCAACGAGGGCGCTAAAAGCACTTATAATTTCTTCCAGCTCATTTTCATAGTGGTCGGCATTTCGCTTAAGCATTTCGCTTAACTTCCCGGTCTTTTCACCCACTTGTATCATTTTAACAAACATTCCGGGAAAAATTTTCTCTTTTTTAAATGAAGCGCTCAAGATAGCCCCGCCAACTACACTATTTCTAATATCCTCGATGATTTGCTTTAAATAGAGATTATTGGCTACCTCGCAGGAGATTGGCAATGCCGCTACCAATCCTACCCCTCCAGACAACAGACTCGATAGTGTACGGCTGAAGCGCGTAATCCACAATTTTTTCATGATCTTGCCAACGAAAAAAATTCTTAATTTAAGATGGTCTATACGCAACCTACATCTTGGAAATTTCGAAATAAATTTAAATAAAAGAACAGAGATTACCAGAACTACAATAAACCAAAGAATATTTTTTGTAGCCACTTCGCTCGTCCGTACAACAATCCTTGTTATTAAAGGAAGCGGGAAGTTGAACTCAGCAAAAATAAGCTTAAATTTAGGGATAACAAAAAACACAATCAGCGATACGACAATAATACAAAAAACAACAAGGAAAATAGGATAGTGGGTGGCGCTTTTGATTTTTCGTATGACCCTTTCTGTATCTTCCAAATAATTCGCTAAATCTGTCAGGGTTTTTGACAGGCCGCCGCTTTCTTCCCCTGCTTTAACTATCGCTACATAACTGCCAGAGAAAATATTAGGGTATTTCATTAATGCCGCAGAGAAACTTGAACCCGCCCGGATTCTGTATATTATTGAATCCAGGACGCCTCCGAAATAGCGATTTTCCAAATCACTACGGATTGTTTCCAATGCCTCTGTGAGGAGAAGCCCGGCATTTAGAGCCGAGGAGAGTTGGCGAGTAAAAGCTGAAAGTTCCTTTAGTTTAATCTTCTGCTGGAATAAATATGATTTTGGTTCCTTCTTCTTTTCTGATGCTATTTCTTTTACCTGTAAAGGCAATAACCCCTTATTCTTCAGCTGGCTGACCAAAACAGCAACAGATTCCGCATTGAGTTGCGCAGTTATGCGCCTGCCTTTTGCATCCTGGGCAGTATATTTAAACTCCATAAATAACCTATTCCTTTACTGCCTTAATATGGCCTTTGTGCCCATTGTTGCCGTTCTCTTCTGATGTCTGGGTTACCCTTAAAACCTCTTCCGGACTAGTAAGCCCGGCCTTCATTTTCTCTATGCCGCTTACGCGCAATGTCTTCATGCCATTCTTAATAGCCATAGATTTAACCTCTTCTCTTGAAGCGCGCGCAAGTATCAGGTTACGTATTTCTTCGTCAATAATTAACAATTCAAAAATACCAGACCTTGCCTTGTAACCGGTGTTCAAACACTTAGAGCAACCCTTTCCTTTGTAGTACTTAGTTACATGTTCCGTTAATAACAATTTATCCAGAACGTCTTTTTTTACCAAATATTCGTTACGGCAGTTATTGCATATGCAACGAATCAGCCTCTGGGCTAATACGCCAAGCAACGACGAGGTTATTAAAAACGGCTCAACCCCCATGTTTATAAGGCGCATAGTGGCTGAAGCGGCATCATTTGTATGGAGCGTAGAAAACACTAAATGCCCTGTTAGGGCTGCATGGATAGCCACTTCTGCTGTTTCCTTATCGCGGATTTCCCCTACCATGATTATATCCGGATCCTGGCGCACAATCGAACGCAATCCTTTAGCAAAGTCAAAACCAATCGCAGGGTTTATCTGCGATTGCACCAAAAATGGCAGGCGATACTCTACCGGGTCTTCCAGGGTAATCATGTTTTTTTCTGACGACTTGATTTCATTTAGTGAAGAATAAAGCGTGGTGGTCTTACCGCTGCCAGTCGGACCGGTAATTAAGATTAAACCGTATGGATACTGAATAAGGTTCTTATATTTAATTAAATCTTCCGGAAGAAACCCCAGTTTATTCAAGCCATGCAGGGGGCTCGTGGCGTTTAAAACCCTCATTACAATGCTTTCGCCATATATGGTGGGAAAACAGGAAGTGCGTACGTCAATTTCATTCTGGCCTACCAGAGTCTTAAATCTGCCGTCTTGGGGGCGCCTGCGTTCAGATATATCTAAATTTGATAATATTTTGATCCTTGTAGTAATAGCCGACAGCATACTTTTAGGAGGCGAGTCCTGTTCATAGAGAACCCCGTCAATCCGGAAACACAATTCTACCTTATCCTGCTTAGGCTTAAGGTGGATGTCGCTGACGCTATTATTTACTGCCTGAATGATTAATGAATTGACATATTGAACTACCGGAGGGTCACTCGCTTCATTACGCAACTTATCAAAATCCTCAATTTTATCAGGCACTGTCTCTAAAGAAACAAAATCATCAATATACTTCTGCATCCGGTCGCTTTGATGGTAACAATATTCAGTGGCTTCAATAATTTCTTTTTCTGATGAAACAACGCGTTTAATTCTAAAACCGGTCTTTATTTTGATTGTATCTACTGCCATAAAGTTAAGAGGGTCTGACATCGCAACAGTTAATATATTTTCTTCTAAAGAAACAGGCAAAATTGTAAACCGGCGGGCTAAATTTTCAGGGACATGCCTGATAACCTCTGCCTTTATGTCTTTATAGTTATCTCTAAGGTTAAGGTACGGAATATTAAAGTATTTAGCAAGAAAAGGCGCCATTTCTTCTTTTAAAACGAAACCTTTATCAACTAGTATATCGCCTAATCTATCGCTGACCCTCTCCTGCTCTTTTATGGCAAAATTTAGCTCTTCTGAGTTGATCAGGCCTTCTTTCAATAATGCTTCACCTATTCTCATGGCTACACCTACCCTTCTTTCAATTTTCAATACCTAAATCTAAAAGATTTTTTAAACAAAATTACTATTAAGTATAACATCTTTTTTGCATTTTGTCAAGGACGAAAGTTACTCAAATTGCTGGAGTTACGTAAAAAGGAAGCGTTTTCTTTCTCGTCGGGTTGAACCAATATTTTCTTTGCGCTTACCCGCTTACCCGGGGCCCAATCCTACTTTCCTGTCCTACGCAATTGATATTCGACGTATCCGGCAAGGACTTCCTGGATTTTGACCGAAGGCTGCACCACAAAATAATGGCTGATGATGGCGTGCGCTATTTCATGGCCGAGTATTTCCCGTTTAAAACTATCTGCGGAGATATAAATGGTATTCAGGCTATAGATATAAAATGAGCTGGCTTGAAGCTCTTTGCGGAAAAGGTCATCATATATTTGACTCAACCGTTCCCTATCCAAACAAATCTTGATTTTACCCTGAAAACTGTAAAGCTGCATATCTAAGCTATCGCAGACTTGCGTAAAAAGCGCATCCAGCATCTCTGACAGTTCTGACTCGTAAGAATCCCCCCTGTTTATGACCTGGCCTGCCAAGAGTTTATCCGCAGAAGTAATATTCAGTTTCTCAAGGAGCCCGGATACATCTAATTGCGGTGTATAATAAATTTCAAAATGCTTGCTTTCTATTTTCTTCGCTGAGCCAAAGCCGTCTTCTATCTCTAAAGAAAAGGATACGCCTGAAGTTAAGGCAAATAAAATGGCAGCTAAGATGATTGTCTTATAGGCTCTTCTTACAAACAGCATCAGGTCTTAAAATAATTGATTATCCTGTTTAACTCCTCGGATATCTTCTTGAGTTCGTTTAGATAAGCCCTCTTATGCTCTGCGACCTCATTTTCTGAGATATTATTCAGTTTTTCTTTCAGGGTGTAGAAGTTGTTCTTTAAAGCCACCAGTTCCGAGGTGATTCTGGCAATCATGCTATTAAAGGTATCAGCTAAATCCTGCAACTGGTCAAGATGGCGAATCTTAAAACCGCTGGAAAAATCTCCTTTTTCTAAGGCCTCCATTACCTTTTTAAAACGGTATAGCGGCCCGGCAATCTTATGCGAGAAAAATAAAGTTATCATAATGGCAGCCAGGCCTATGATGACCACCACAATAACTACGGTCTGAGCCAGTATCGGCAGTATAAAATCCGCGGTAGTCCTCACTGCCACCCGGGAATTAAGGATAGAAACTGTGGTTGACTGCATTGCCAGAAAATAAATTATCCCGATGGTAAGCAGGCCGCCGATAGCAACCAAGGCACAGAATTTCAAGATGAACTTAGTTTGAAATTTCTTATCAATAAAATAAATCTTGCGTTTATAAGCGCTGCCTTTAGTTTTATCCATCTAAACCTCCTTTAATTATACCCTCCCTCCTATTTTAACAAATCCTCATTTACCTTGATTTCTGCTTTATTGCGTAAACCGGACATCCAGTTATTAAGCATCTGGGTTTCTTTGAGCTTGGTGATTTCCCATTTTATCTGATTGTACATCTGGTCATAGGTCTTATCAGTTTTTCCTTCCTTGCGTATCTTCTCATATGTCTCCTCGACGACCTTGTCGCTCACAAAGGCAGCACCCGCGATTTCTTTGGTCTTTTGATCTAAGGCAAGTTTTAAGAGAGACTGCTCCCAGAAGCGCTCAATCATCCTTAAAAAACCCGCCTCTTTAGCCAGGCCTCCAGCCTCAGCATCCTGAAGAATTAACTTGCGGTTAATCAGATTTTGCAAAAATTCCTTCCTGGACCCTAAAGTATCCACCCTGCTATAAGGAGAGCTTTTGAATTCCTGCTCAAATTCTTCTTTCGTAATCTCGTAATTATTGACCTTAGCGAGAATTTCCTTTTTAGTTTGAGCTTTGCCGCTGCATCCAAAAATAATTAATGCGGATAATAAAATAATTAAATTCCTCTTCATTTTACTTACTCCTTTCTCTCTGTTTATTTATAACTATTATACTACTTAACGCCATTGTTACCAAACAGTTATGGCCTATGTAATGTTACAATAGAAATCCGCTATCACTCAGAAAATTTCTTCGCTAGCCACTGCTTGAATATCGGATCAGTGAAGGAGTAAAGACCGCGCTCTTCTTTGTAGAGGATATCTTTTTCTTCCAAATAAACGAGGTGCCTGCCCAGATTTGTCACTTGGTTGCCTAAAGTTTCTGAGATATGCGAAAAAGAGCCGAGGTCTTTTTTAGCCATGGTAATAACAATAAGCCTTTCTTTCTCGCTTAATTTCTCAAATTCCTCTTTAAAAATAAGGTCTCCTTCTTGAGATAGAAACTCCCCAATAACTTTGTTGATCACCTGTTCATCTAATATCTTGACCGAATATTTATTAAGTAGCCGACCGAGAAACTGAACATAAAATGGGATGCCTGCGGTAAAGTCAAGCAATGAATCAAGTGCTTTGCTAGATAATCTGGCGTTAACCAAATTTTTGTCCATAAGTTCATTAACTGCTTCTTTAGAAAAGGGGCCGACCTCTTTGACAATAAACTGGCGGTAAAAGGCGCTGGTAGAAGAGAGAACCGCAGACTCCATTGTCCTTCGGGTAGACCCGGAAACATTAAGCGCAGTATATTTGTAACCCTCTTGGATGGTTCTGATTTTCTTTATTACCGCCTCTTCCAGTTTCTTTCCGTTGATTTTTATATCTACGATATCGGGAAATTCATCGATAAGCAAAACTGATTTCTTCTTGGTCTCTTTGGCAAGTTTTTCCGGCAAAGTAAAGACTGTATCGATTAACACGCCAGGGTCAATTTCCTTTTCTTTACCTAAAGAAAAGACCAAGGTAAGCGAATCCTGTACTTCCACGCTTAGCTTTAGCCCAGAAAATACATTTTTAATAAAGTTAAGAGGAAGTGATAAGAGGTCCTTTGCTTTGTGGGGAAGGGAAAGATGCGACCTATATTCCTCCACGATGGCCACACTTAACTCACGCGCAAATTCTTTTACATTTTTCTCAATTAGATCCCAAATAGAGAAGTAGATGGGAACAATATTTTTTTCTTCAAGGAGCCGCCTGTGCGTTTCTCTAAAAATAGAGGTCTTACCCATTCTTCTCTTACCATACAGAGCAAAACCCATAGTAGAATAGGGGTCTTTTAAGGTAGTGAGGATGTCCTTTAATTCTTGTTCGCGGTTTACAAACGTAGGACCTTCTGCGGCCTGAATAGTAAAGGGCATCTTTAAACCTCCTTAGGAAATATAACAAATATAACAAAAATGTTAATAACAAATTTGTTATTTCTGTTAGTTATTATACTGCTACAAGATTAGGTGTCAAGAGAAAAACCAGGATTCCATAAAAATACCCCGCATTTTTAGGATGCGGGGTAAGCGAAAATTTTACTCTTATTTATTTACTATTTTTTCAACGGATACTGATACGGGTTTATCGTGATAAGCGGATTTGTATAGGAAGTAGTTAGTCCGGTTGGCGTGCTTTTTAGTTTACCGCTCATATCGTGTAAGACAACAACCTGAGTTGACTTTGAAGCCAGATTGCCAGCATTATCTGTTGCTGTCACAGTAATCGTATACACTCTGCCATTTAGATCCGATCCGTATCGCCATGAATCTAAAGTAACCACTTCTTCCGACCCATCAAAAATACTAGCATCTTGGTTATCGATGCCATACTCATCGGTTATGGTTAAGGTTCTACTGGCTATGCCAGAGCCAGAACCATCATTTGCCTCGCCACCTGTAATAGAAACATCCATTTCTTTACTATTGGGCGGCCAAAGCGTAGCCGGATTCGCAACTACATCTGTGATGGTCGGCGCAGTCTTGTCGATATTGACTGCTGGTGAGATAAAAGTTTTAGAGTTACCCGCCTTATCTGTAACGGTAACGCTCTTGGTCTGGCCTGCGCCTTCTGCAGTAAAGACCAATGGGCTGACAGGCAGGCTTGTATCTACGCCTGAGAGGACATCACTAGCAGTATAGGTAATAGTCACATCACTATTGTTCCAACCATTAAGATTAGCAGCTGGCGTCTGCGGATTAAAGGTTAGGGTCGGTGCAGTCTTATCTATATTTATGCCGGTAACATCCGTTG
>Ga0315274_10010952_pt1 | contig 13025 bp, 18 predicted proteins | sample YL17G02_20_MG_FD_203700 | JGI IMG/M metagenome (GOLD analysis project Ga0315274, IMG submission 203700) | Sediment microbial communities from Yellowstone Lake, YNP, Wyoming, USA - YL17G02_20 | ecosystem: Environmental > Aquatic > Freshwater > Lake > Sediment | place: USA: Wyoming | collected... | reverse complement strand
CTTGCCGGAGGCCACGATTAACCCGCCGCACAAGCATGTCCTGCGTCCAGAAGTTTGTGGTGCCCGTGGCGTCGAGCGGCTCGTCGAGGTCATCCCGAATGTCGTCGAGCAAGTCCAGCATCGAGCGGCGCGTCGAGCTCATGGCGTCCGCTGTAGCATACGCTATGCGCTACGAGCTAGGGAGCGAGGCAGGCACCGCTATGCGCCTCCCCTCGGACCAGGCGTGATTTTCATAGACCTCGCCGCCGATGTCGCCGACCTCGCGCGTCTGCGCGGCGCGTCGGGCTTCCCGGCGCGTGAAGTAGTCGGCGTCGAGCTCGTCGGCGACGGCCTCGGCGGTCTTGCCGAGAGCCCACATATCTTGCGACTTGAGGTAGTCGATGAGCTGCTCAACCGTCGGGAGCTCACGCGGCAGGTAGACGCCGAGCGTAAAGTACCCGTCAGCGAGTTGCCGGTAGGTATCGTGCTCCTTGTCGGGGTAGGTGTCCGGGTCGATCCACGTCCGCTTGTAGCGGGCGCGACGCTCGAGCAGCCACCGCTCGGTCGTTGGCGACCAGCGCATGCGGAGGTCCGAATCGTACCGTTGCAACCGCCGGTTGTAGCCGAAGGCGAGTTGCATGCGGCTACCGGATGACGAGGCTTTCGGCGATGCTGTCGATGACTGGCGCGACGTCCGCCGCCGAGGGCGCGAGCCGCCGTCGGTTGGTGTCAAAGCCGCGATTGACGCGCAGGAGTTCGCGGCGATTCTGCGGCTGGCCCGTCATGTCGTCGAAGTAGCGATCCGTCGGAAGGTTCGACTCGTCCATGATGCCGTAGCGGGTGAGCTCGGCAACGTCCGCCGCGGTAAGCGGCTCCACCGACGCTCCCGGCATCGTCGCGGCGCCTGTTTGATCGACCACCACGAGCGACTGAATCGGCGCGTTGATGTTGGTCGGGTCTTGGCACAGCGTCGCGCCCTTCAGGAAGTGCGGCACATAGGCGGTCGTTATCATGCGCGTTTCGCCGGGCTTCCAGACTTGCACGGCACCCGCGAACATGACCTCAACCGTTGCGTCGACGACGCGGTTCCGTACGAGCGACTGGTCGAAGTGGTCAATCAGTTCATCGCCAGCGGCCACGGGAGCACCCCTCCGTCCATCATCGACACCGATAGTTTGTTGCGTTGCCGCCGCCGCTACCGACGGCGCTACCGGCGCCCTTCACTTCGCAGTCGCCATCGGGCGAGCCGGGAACCCCCGGACACAAGCCGGATTCGCTCTGCGTTCCGACGCCACATACGAGCGCGTCGACGGTGCAGGTACAGGCGGCCGTCGTTGGCACGAATACGCAGGTTGAGCCTACGGCGCAGAGGCCGCCGCAGGTATTGAACGGCCCCGCCCCCGCACGGCATGGGAGCAGTTGCGACGCCGCAGGCGTCACGGTCTGAGCGACCGCGCCCCCGGCCATAAAGGCCAGGAGCGCGCACGCCGGCAGCAGCAGGCGAAGCGTCCGCATCGCCCTACGGATTGAGCACGATCTGAACTTCCGCCATGCAGAACACCCCGGAAAAGAGGTTGTCGGTGTTGAAGGGCGTACCGTTGACGTTGAGGGTTTCACCCGCGTTCAAGCGAATGTTGAGCCCACTATTCCGCGTCGGTGTTGCGTTGGTATCGCACAGCACCGAGGTCAGGATCGTGGTGCCACGCCGAAACTCGAACGTGAGAGCCGGCGTGGTGGCGCCCGCTTCCACTTCGTAGCATCCCTGAAACCCCGTCAGGATCGAGTTCCAAGGCACAATCCAGCGCGCCAAAACGCCCGGCGTGTCACCGACGGCAATGTCAGCGCCGCCGATGAGAACCACCGGAACCACGAGAAGCTGTCTGTCGAGTTCTGCAAGCATCGCCTTCCCCTTCCCTATCCGACCAGCACTTTGACGACGACGGCGTTGGACGCGGCAGTAGTGCCTGTCCCGTCGATTTTTCTCACGCGACAAATCAGACTCGTCGCGAACGCCTCGCCCGTGACGCCGGGGTCAGCAAACAGCGTAGCCTCTGCGGTGGTGGCAACCGTCGCGGCACCAATCGGCACCACCACGGCGGCGATGACTTGCTGAATCACGTTGTCGGCAAAGACGGCGTAGATCGAGTCAGTGGTTTTGTTTTCCACGCGCACTTTGAACAGCCGGCCGACGCCCGTTACGAGCGTCTGCGACGTGGCCCAATCCGTAACCGGCGTCGTGAGTGTAATCTCTCGAGGAACCGGCTGGTCCGCCGCCGCCTGGTTGTGCCGGGCGGTGGCGACGAGCCCCTGCAAAGGCTCGGGGCCGATGCGTCCCGACTTCTGATTCTCAGCGGCGAGAAGGCCGCCGATCGTGCCGTTGTCCCATGCCATGATCGTGCTCCCTTCCCGCGCCTTAGATGATGTGCGCGACGACGATGTTGCTGTTGATGCCATCGAGCCGAGAACACTTGTTCGGCTGGTCGTGTGAGAAGTTGTCGTAACAGCGCCACACGGCCTCGAAAGCGTCCTGACCCGGTACGCGCGCGAGGATCGCGCCGTCCTCGTCAATCCACTCGCCGGGCGTGTTTTCCCACGCAACGGCGCCGTCCCAATCCATCATAAACATGGTGGAGTAGGGCGCGTCCTTGTCGACCATCAGTGGCACGCCGCCAAACTCGATTTCCGACTTGAGGGCGTTGCCCTTGAAGCCGCCGTCGTGCGAGTTGGCCCCGCCGCTCGAGAGGTAACGCCGGTTGGCGGTGAGCAGCGCCAGGTAGGCGCGGCGCACGGAATGGTGGCACCAGATTTCGGTCGGGGAACCCCGGCCAATCTGCGCCGCCACGTCGAACGCCTGTTGCATGGTGTCGAGGTTCAACGCGCCGACCGCGGAAAACACGTTCGACTTCAGCACCGGAAACGCGGTGCGGTTGACGTTGAAGTAGTTGTTGACGAACGTGCCATCGTCGTTGTGACCGAGGGCGCCCATCGGCTCCTTGTTGAAGGCCGTATCGGCGACGCTCGTGACGCTGGTGTTCGGGCAGCGCACAATCAGCCCGTCGTTGAGGGCGTCCGTTGCACTCACGACTGAATCGAGCGTGACGCTCAATCCCGAGGCCGCAACGGCGGTGACGGTGCGAACGGCCGTGACTGCCGAGCCGGTCGAGTTGAGAATCGCGATGGTCTGCCCGACCTGCAAGTAGCGCGCGCCGTTGACCGAGCCCGCGACGCCGCCGGGCGAATCAACCGTCATGGTCGTGGTGCCGACACCCGCCACATTGACGAGCGCCAAGACGCCGCGGCCGTCGTGAAACAGGATGCGATTCTTGTCGTCGATGAAGTCCTGTCGGAGCCCGTCGTATTCCGACTGAAGCGCCCGCTTGAAGCTGCCCTTGTTGGTCTTGCTGACCTTCATCACGGGGCCGCTGATGTTGAGTCGCGCCCACCCGAAGCGGAGCGGCACCTTGAAGGGCACATACGACTGGTGCCCGGCTTCCGCGATCGGGCCGCGCTCACGCCCGTAGGCGAAGCCTTCGTTCCGCCCGACCCGGAGTGCCCACTCTACGGTGTCGCGGCCTTCCCACATTTCCTTGTCGCCCTTCTGGTACTTCGTGTAGAGGGCGACGTCGCTGTTGAGCTCATCGACAAGCCGCGGACCAAAAACGGTCTTGAGCGCGGCGTCGAAGGCTGAAGTATCCAAGCCGGCCATGTACGTTTCTCCCGTGCCGGGCGGCTAAATCAGCGCCCGTAATTGGCGAGGAGATCGTCGAGTTTGCGGCCGGTAATTTCCCGGTGCTGTCGACGGCGACCGGCCGCGTCCGAATAGGGCGCCGTCGGTGCTTCCTCGCGAACCGCAAACGTCGAGGAGCTTCGACCGGGTGCCGGTGTTGCGGCACGGCGGCGCGCAGCGTCTCGCATCGTTTGGGCGTTCTGGCTTAGGAGAACATGATTGATCCGACTTTCCTCTTTCCCGATGATTTCGCGAATGGCCTCCCGCCGCATAGCCGGGTCGTGATACATGCCATTCAACCGACGATCGCGGTTGAGGTAGTCAGCGCAAGTGTTTTCCCAATCCTGAAGGCGCTCCGCACCGTCCTTCCCCTCGAACGACAACCCCAACGTCTTGAGCTCCTCGGCCATGTCCTGTTGCGCCTGCACGGCTCGCGCCATGTCGTTGCTTTGGAATAGCTCGGGAAGCCGAGCGATGAGGTCGGCGTGCTGCGGGGAGTACCCCTCGGCAACGAGGGATCGAAAGGTGGCACCACGTTGCGAAGCAGCGCGGTATTCCGGGTCGGCCTGGCGTTGCCCCGCTTTGGCACGCTCGAGCTCGCCGCGAAACTCGCGCACGAACTCGATGGTGGAGCGGAGGTCTGCCGGGTCGCCGTATAGCTCGCGCAGCTCTCGGAGCTCGGGCGCTTCGCTTGAACCCGTAGGCGCGGCAGCGGGAGAGGCTGACGCGGGAGGTGTCGGCGAGGCAGTCGTTGACGGTGTTGGCGACGCTGCCGGAGCGGGCGCCGTTGCGGGCGCGGCAGGAGCAGCATCAGCAACAAAATCATCTGACATGGTGCCGCTCTACGTGAACCCTATGCGGGATGTCAAGAGGTATGACACAGCAAACGCTATGTCGGAACGCAAAAAGGGGGAGCGGGCCCCTTCCCGCTCCCCCTCCCCGCCCCACGCGGGCTGCCGCTCAGTTTAAGGCTGAGCGGGCGTGTTCGCGGCGACTGCCGCCGCGAGCTCGCCGGACGAAGCATTGATCGAATCGACGAGCGCCTGCAAGGCTGCCGGGTCGGCGCCTGCGTTGATGAGGGTCTGAATCTGCGCGGCGAGCCCTTGGATCAGGGCGATCGCCGAGGTGTCGACGGCGGCATCGGCCGCAACCGCGGCTTGGAGGTCAGCGAGAGTTGCCATTGTTGTTGCTCCCTTCTGGTTGAGCGCGCGCAGCAAATGCACAATGCGTCGCAGGTTGTCGTTGATCCGCTCGAGCGCGCAAACGTCGCACTCCATCGCGGCATGAGAGGCGCACCGACTCACACGGCCGCCAGCGCGGACGTCACAAAGATGGTGGCGGCCGTAGTGTTTTTGAATCGGATCAAGTCGATCACGTCGGCAGTACCGACAAAGCCGCTGCCTCCCGAAGCGATGTTATACCGCGCGATGTCCGAAAAGAGCTTGAACGGTAGACCGGCCACGAGTTGAAAGACGAAGATGTTTTCCGCGGCGTCGGCTTCGTTACAGGTGAGCTCAAGCTCGCCCGCCAAGGCCGGCGTCGTGCCGCTCCCGTCGAGGGCGTCCACCGTCGGGGCGTCACCCGACACGATCTTGAGGTGGTCGAAGCGCGTCAACGGCGACTGCGTGGCCTTCCACAACGTCACGATCGCGCCCGCAATGACACTGACCGTGAACGGGCCGAGCTTCTGCGAGTAGGGATAACCAGGCGTCGGGTCGCCAGAATTGAAACTGTACTTCTGCCCGGCGATCGAGCCTTCATCACGTTCCGCGAAGGTGAGGCCGTCGACGCTCATTGCCAGCCCCCGCCAGGCCGTATTCGGTAGTCGTTCGGATTTCCACGAGGAGCCTCGAGGCCCCCCATCGCCCCGGCAACGTCGTACGCGCTCGCCGAGGAGTCGCCCGCCTTGGCCTTCGCCGCATCGACCCTGTTTTTAATCATCTGCCCGAGCATGCCGCCCGTCATGTCGTTTGCCATCTGTCGTTGCACGACGCGCTGGTAATCGCCGGGGCGCTGCACGCCATGAAAGGTCGGCTGCGAGCCCATGTACTGTGACGCCTCGGCCAGCGAGGGGAGCTTGACGATCTCGTTGACGGTCGGATCATCGTAGAAGTTGGGCGAGGTGTCACCGTGCGAGCCGGGCGCGGCCGACACGCCGAACGTGCCACCGCCAAAGTCTTGCACTTGGCCGCCGGTTCGTAGGCCCCCGGCGAATGTCGTAACGCCCGAGTCGGGATTACGCGACGGTGGCGCCATGTCCTCGGCCGGTGGTCGCCGAACGCGGTGAAATCCCTGCGGCTGCGCCATGAGCGCCTAGACGACGACGGTGGTGCCCGAAGAAAGCGTGGTCTGGTCGGCCGCCACTGAGATAAAGCAGTTTTCCGCGTCCGAATTGGTCGCGACGATGTTCGTGGTGCCGCTCGTGCCGCGCACGATACGCAGCGCCGACGTGCCTTCGCGATCGAAGAACTGCGCGACCGGCTGCGCGCCGTTCGCCACGCTCGCGTCCACGCCCCAAAAATCGCCAAACGTCATGCCGGCCCCTGTGATGAGGGCGGCGCGCGTGTCTCCTGTTACGATCGTGAGCCCCATCGTCCTACCCCTTTCGTTTCACGTCAGCGAAGCCGCCTTTCGGCTTGTGCGCGAAATCCTCAAGCTGCGAGGTCGACATCTTCGTGTGCGTTTGCTGGCCGCGTCGCGCTCGGTTGAGCTCAGCGCCCATGAACCGCTGTTGCTTCGCCGAGACCGCTGGCATACCCCGTCTCTACGCTTCCCCGACCGGCATCGTCAAGGCTGCATCGCCTCCGTCGTCGCTAGCCCCCGTTGCATACCCGGCCCCGGCGGCTTGCCTCCCGCTTGCATCGCCTGCGCCTGCCCTTGCGCGCGCGCCGCACCGGCACCAGCCCCAGCCCCGCCCCCACCCGCATCCGGGCGTCCGCCGGGGCCGGGTGGGGGATTGGGCATCGGCTGCATCGCTTGCTGCATCGCGTCTTGCTGTTGCTCGTAGAGGTGCTCGACATAGTGCCCATCGCGGAAGGTCTGTCGCACCCAATCGGGCAGCGCGAGGTACTCCTCTTGCTTCATCCACGCATTGTGACGCGCGAGGTGAACGGCATGGTTGTCAATCAACGCATCGACGAGCACGGGCAGCATGAGCGTCTCCGGTGTCGCGTCCGGCGGCGGGGCCCCGGTCTGTTGGTCGGTCATGTCCCGCGCCCACGCGATGATAGCCTCGTGCTCGCGCGCGATCTGCTCGTCATCGGCCTTCGCCGACGCCATGAGCTCGGGGATGCCGTAGATGTTCAGCAGGCGCAGTCGCACGTCGGGATCGGCAATGTCGACGAGCCCGAGCTGCAACGCCTGCTCGGCATTCGCCTTCTTCTCGAGCGTGGTCCGCGGCCGGGCGCTGCCCGACTCCACGCGAATGTCGACGCCGCCGCGGAGGTCGGCGCGGCGGATCGCCTGTACCGTCCATCGCGCTTCCTCGCCCTTGATCTTGAAGTAGATTTCGTCAGGCGCGTGGTTCCGAAAGAGCAGAAACATATAACGGGCGAGGGTCGCGTGCGTGATCTCGTAGTTGGCGAAGACGTGAGCAAAGCGCGACTGTGCGCGCTCGGTAAGAATCTGCATCGCATAGCCACTCGACACGTTCGGCGGCTTCTCGCCGCGAAAAATGTCGTAGGTGCCGGCGATGTCCTCCATCATTTTGTCGGTGAACTCGAGCCATTGCACGAAGCTCGCCGGCAACCGCCCGCCGTCCATGCGCTCGGGTTTCGCGCCACTCGCGCCGAGCGGCGAGTACCGCATGACCCATCCTTCCTCGCCGGTCGGGGTCTGGACGTCGGACCCCTCAGGGATCAGCCACACGCCGTTCGCCATACGCTGAAAGTAAAGCTCAATGGCGGCCTCGCGTCGGTTCCGCTGGCGCTGCAAGTCCTTCAAGTGATCCGCGGGGCCCGTATGCACATGTGAGCCTGGCACGTCGTCGTACCCGTAATGCACCACGGGGATGAACGGCTCGCCCGGTTCCTCGGGTGTCCCGTCGTGCGCGAGTTCGAGGAGCTTCCGATCCTCGACCATGAGCTCGTCACCGAGCAGCCGCATGTAGAGTCCGTCGCGATACTCCGCGCAGGGCTTCGCATAGAGGGTGTCGTCGAGAATCGCCTCGTCCCACCGCACCGCGGCGCCGAACCCAATCCCGCCAACGGTGCCGCCGCCAGGCGTCAGGCGGATGATGCTTTGCAGGTAGGTGAGCCCAACATCCGAGGTCGACGTCACGGTCGGGAGCTTCTTGATCTTCTCTGCGAGGTTCGGCCAACGCGATTCGGCCCACTGACGCGGACGCAACCGGCGGATCATGACGATGGGTTGATCTTCCATGCGCGGCACCGCGTAGTCGACCCACGTCTCGAACGGCGTCACCGCCTCGAGATACATCTGCCCGGTGGCGATGACGTCCGCCTTCTCGCCCGAGGGCCGCAAGGGCGATTGACACTCCGGGCACAGGCCGCCAGCCGACTCAGCCTGGTCGGCCGGGAGCGATTCGCCACATGTCGCGCACTCCCATTGCGGAATCCGAGTCTGTTGGCCGGCGTCCGGGTCATGGCCGAGATGCCCATAGACGTTACAGCAGCAGACGAGGATTTTGGAGAGCTCGCCCTTGAAGCGATCGAGCTGCACAATGCCCGATTGGTAGTCGATCACGTTGGTCGCCAAGGCGGCCGTCATGCGATCGTCGTCCTTGTCGCTGCCGGGAGCGATCGTGAGCGAGGGCTCGAGGCGCGAGAGCGGTGCGTCAATCGCGTCGAGGATGGCTTTGTAGCGGTTGGTGACGGGCCGCGGGACGTCACGCCGGAGGTTGGCCCGCATGAAGCCGCGGCCGTCCGGGAGCGGCGCGAGCCATTGGTGGCCGAGGTAAAAGAGGACGTTTTCGTACTGGTTCCGCAATACCTCTTGTCGGGAGTTGCGGAGTCGATCGACGAAGGTCTTGTGCGTGCCCTTCCGCTGCTCCTCGCCCGTTTTTGCCGGCATCACCCCTCCGCGGCGGCATCGCCATTCGTGCCCGGAAAGAGCAAGGACGCTTCCGCTTCACTCTTGAACTGCCCACGCGGATCATCGAACGGCACCGGATCAAGCACGTTGCCAAGGCCGTTGATCGGGTCGCGCGAGGTCGGTGGATGCGGCACGGCCATGGTAGGCCGTCGCGCATCAGGGCCAAACGCACCGACCACGAGCGAACGTGCGAGCTCCCCGGCGAGGTTATCCGCGCGATTGGTCGTGAGCTCGAACAACCGTCGCAGCGTCGAGTTTTCCTCACGGAGAATCGCCAGCGTGCGCTCGAAATGCCGCTCTTGCCGCTCGAGGTTCTTTCCATCGGCCTCGATGCCTGCCGCAAGGCCGTCTCGGAAGCCGGCGCCGTAGCCTATCCGCACGACCCCGCATGTAGCATAGGGTTTGCCGTAGCGTCTACGAGTAATCGGGTGGCGAGGGCCGGTACACGAGCCCGCACCCGACGCAGTACCGTACCGTCCAGCCGTCCGGGTCGACCTTCAACGGTGCAATCATGTTCCAACCTGTCCAGTGCGCCAGCCGGTGCCGGTAGCGCCGCCAGCCCTTAGTGAGCGTTGGCGCCGCCAGCGAAGAAATCTTCCCCAAGCCCAAAGGTTCGCTCATCGGCTTTCCTCTTCAGTGCGCCCCATGCCCGCTGCGAGCCGGGATCGAGGCGTAAGACGTCATCTTCTTCACCAAACGCATTGAGCTTGAGGCGATACGTGTCCTCGGCGCCGCGGCCGGGCGGATACCCGACTTGAAGCAGGGCCGCGAGCGAGTCGGAAGCGTCGTCGTGGTTGTCTTGCTCGAGGAGCTCGGCCACGAGTACGTCCATGCCGTCTTGAATCCCCTCGGGCGCTTGCTGCCGGAATAGCAGGAAGCCCTCGGCGACTTTCGGAATCAAGCCGCGGCGTCGCTCGGTCTTGCCCGCATTGCCGCCCGACCATTCGCCGAGCGTGAACACCGGCCGCCCGCGCCGCCACTCCGAAAGGAAGCACTTGAAAATCCACCGCTGCCCGGCCGTCCCTTCGATGAAGGTCGCTCTCGGTTTGTAGTAGCTGACGAGATCGAACACGACGTCAATGAACTGGTCATCGTTGTACCGCTGACGTCGGACGTCGAGCACGTACCACACATTATCCTCGGCGATGGCAACGACGCTGATGCCCACGTAATCGGTATCCATCGACGGGGCGCGGTTCGGGTCGAGGGCGCGACGCTCGCCGGGCTTCTCGCCGCCAATCGGGTCGATCGTGATGAACACGTTGCACGCCGCAAGCGGAATCTTCTTGGCCTCGCGCCCTTCGTGGTCAATCTCGATCAGCACGTCGCCGCGACGAATGAAGTAGCGGAACCACTGACTACGAAACCCGATCGCAAATTCCGACTTCGGGTAGCAGAAGTATTGGCAGGACATGAAGTAGGGCGAGCGTTTCGCGAGTTTCCGCGCCTGCTCCACCGTGCGCTTCATGCTCGAACGCCAGCGGTAGATGAGCTTCTCCTCGCTGAAGTGCGCCGGGTTTGTGACCGGCCGCACTCCCTGCGGCGCTGACGGGTCGGGCTCCTCGAACATGCAACGTCGGGCCACCAACGCCTCGGGCTCGTGGCGCTCGGCATGCGTGCCGGGGTCCGACATCCCCCACGGCGTACACGCGAGCCGCCGCTTGCCGGTCTCGAGCGAATCGAGGAGCGGCGTCAGGTTCTCGAGCGTCTCGATAATTTTCTGCATCTGCGCGGCGTTCTCGAGTCGGCCCACCACGTCGTCGACCAATTCGCTCGTGAAGTGCGAGCCGGTAATCGTGGCGCCGATACCGCTCGCCTCGATCGTCGCGTCCGAATAGGGCGTGCTGCGCGGCACCGTGAGCATGGTTTCGCTCCACTTGTCGCGCGCGGCCTTGGTGCTACGGAGCTCGGGAAAGCAGTTGAGGAAGAACTCGCCTTGCGGGCCCTTCCCCTCGAGAATGCTCCGTATCAGGCCAAAAATCTTCTTCGCGAGGGAGTGATTCGCGGAGTAAATCAGGATGCGCTCGTCGTGGTCATTCACCACGAGCCACACGGCATAGCCGATCGTAAGGAGCGTCGTCTTGAGGTGTCCGCGGGGCATCGTCGCCCATCGGTAGAGGCTCGCCTCGCCGCGCGTGAGCATGGTGCCGTCGGGGCATTGCCACGCGAAGGCCAGCGCCGCGTGGAGAATGTGCTGCAAGCGATCGAAGCCGAGTACGTGCTTGGCGAGGAAGAATAGGTCGCGCAGCGCGCGCTCGCGGTGGTAGCAGTACGTTTCCTCGGTCGTGAACTCCGGGGCTTCCCCGCGGACGAAGGCGTCCGCCTGCGCCTGAAGCCGAACGAGATCGTTCGATTGCGGCTTGCCCGTGAGCTCCGGCTGCAACCACCAGTGATCTTGAACCGCGGGCGGGAGCACGAGCCAGTTGGCCGGATCGCGGCCGATAGAAAGATCAGGCATTCCGATTGTCGAGCGAGCGGCTCATGTGATCGCCAGGAAGTCGATCGGGGCAATGCGGGGCGGGGCCGCGGATGTTCCGCTCTCGCGAAGGGCGAACGCGCGATCGACTTTCTGCTCGTGCTGATACTGCATCCACGCGACACGCTCCATGCGTTTGATGTCCTCGCGCCGCGAGAGCGACCGCTCCCACGCATCAGCCGCCGCCCACGGGCTATCGTCGTCGGGCGGTCGTTGGGAAAAGGCATCGTAGAGCGGCACCCCGGCGTTGAGTTGCTCCACCAGGAGCGGCGTATAGACGCGCGTAAGCTGGTCCTTAAAATTGCGCGAACAGTTCGGGAATAGGTCGTTCTTCATAGCTCCCCCGGATGATCGCCTTCACGTGACGCGACCTCGACTTGTACCCTGACGACGGTCTCGCCGCGGTCGGTGGCGGCAATGGCATGCATCTGCGCCTGAATGACGCCGGGCTTGAGCGCTTGCTGCCGGACGGCGGTCGGCTCCGGCGCGGTCCAACCCTGCCCGTCGGCCAGGAGCTTCGCCGCCCGTTCGGCGCGGTCGGCGTTCACGTAGTTGCCCTTGGCGTCGACGGCGAAGGCCCGGCGGTAGAACTCGAGCGCCCGCGGAGCTAGGGCGTTCCATTCGGCCCGCTCGGTTGCCCGCCGGTCGAAGGCGACCACTTCCGACGGTTTGGCGTCCTGCTCGGCCAAGTAGCGCATGGTGACGCGGAAGTGCTGCCCGGCCATGTAGCTACGGAGGTTCTGCGGCGTCATCTTGAGCGCGGCGGCGATCTGCAGCGTGGTCTCACCCCGTTGCTGCCGGGCCCGAATCTCTCGCGTGCGGTCAAGCTGCGCCTGCTCAGCCGGCCGCAACGTCCCGTCCACCAACCGCGTCGCCAGCGCCCGCGTCGGCGACTTCCGCTTGATGGAGAGCCCGTATTGCTCCTCGAGCGTCGACGTCACGACCTCCGGCTCTATCGCAGCCCTCATAGCACTCGCCCTAGCATACCTATCCCGGCGCAAGCCATGCATCATCCTCGGCGCATCACACTAGGGCGTGTCTCCGAAAAGCAACCGCCACGTCGCCCCCACACCCCACGGATCGTGCTGGACCGCGGGCGTCGGCAGCGGTGCGGAGCCGTGTGGGTGCGCCACGATAGGGTCCGTCCGATGATGCGGCGGCGGCGTGGACGAGCAGCCGAACCACAAGATCATCGCGCCGAGGATGATCGCGAGAGGGACGATCCACCGGAGTTTCTCGTCGCTCATGGTTTCTCCTCCTTCGGTGCATCGGGGAGGTCCGCCTCGTACTCAGCCGCGAGCGGGGCGATCCGATCGAGGATCGCGAGCAAGGCCCGAATCATCTCGTACGGCTCGGGATGGGCAAACGTCAGCCGCCCTTGTGGATGATGTCGTCGGGTGCGCTCAACGATCTCTCGCTCCTCTGCGGTCAGCATGGCTTCTCCTTCTTCGTCGCTCATGGCCGCACCCAATTTCGTGCGTTGGCCACCGCATCACGAGCGAGGCGAGAGCGTCGCACCGTCCGCAGGAATCTCCTGGTCTCGGCACATTCTTGACACCAGCGTTCGTCGCAAAGACTTTCCGCGAGCCGCTGATCCTCGGCGGACCCATACCCCGTGAGGGGATACGCCGCCGCCCATTCCAAGGCGAGTTGGAGCGCCGTCGTACGCTGCGCCAGTTGCGCGCGGAGCTGGGCGATCTCTCGTGCTACATTTGCTCGTTGATCGCTCTGCGATTGAATCACTCGATCTCGCTCACGACATCCACCACATTTAGGATATTCAAAGTGGCT
>Ga0315274_10010950_pt1 | contig 13027 bp, 7 predicted proteins | sample YL17G02_20_MG_FD_203700 | JGI IMG/M metagenome (GOLD analysis project Ga0315274, IMG submission 203700) | Sediment microbial communities from Yellowstone Lake, YNP, Wyoming, USA - YL17G02_20 | ecosystem: Environmental > Aquatic > Freshwater > Lake > Sediment | place: USA: Wyoming | collected... | reverse complement strand
GATTCCACAACATCTTCGAAGGATCATGTATGTGCCTCCGGTTCCTACACAGTTCATTTAAATGGCCAGTCACAACGGCCTCAAACATCAATAACCCACACTTTCAAGGAAAGATCCTGATTTCCAACAAGTGAGCGAATCTCGCCGTATTCTTAAGATGATGCGCGGCGCTCAGTACTGTCATCCTCCAGTTGCGCAGGATAGAACGTCACGAGTGCCACATCGTGGGCCGGTACTTCAATGGCTATCACCGCTTCCGTGTCGGCGGCGATGACTCTCTCCGCGTCGGTCCCACCGCGCACGCGCCAGTACTTGTGTGCTGCCATTGTCGGGTATTCAGCAGGCCGGATGCGGAATGCGACGCGAGCTGCAACGGGCTCGGGATTGGCGACGGCCAGGGTGTGCGAAGGTGCACATTCGACGCTAGCGAAAAACCCCGCAGGGAAACGTTCGGCCACTGCTTTGACAGTGTGGCTCATTCCACCCTCGGCCAGCGGCCGTTTGCGTGCGATCGTTACCTGGCCACCGTCGCATGGCGGCGGAGGCAGCATGCGTCCGGTGCGCAGCGCGTCGCTTTTCAGACGCGCGCGAAGCCCGTTGCGGACACTCGTCTCATACATTTCACCCAGTGCGCGATAGTGTGCTTCGGGGCGCGAGCCGAACTCGAAGAATCCCAAATCTGCCCCTTGATTGCCGTCAATGCATACGCGACCGTAGGCGGCGCCTTCCACGCCCAAACGATGGACCTGTTGAGCGGCCCCCGGCACATCGCCACCGAAGCCATAGGCGGGGTCCGCGGCTATCATCTGCCAGCCAATGCCGGATAGGTCCCCAAACGACCCGGTGATGTGGAGATCATGTACAAGCGCTTCTGTAAATGGCACGTTCTCCGAACCCGGCAAAACACCCTCGTGGTTGACGCCGTAGGATGTATCTAGTCCGAGACGGTAGCGTTCGCAGGCGATGAAACCGCCTCCGTGCTTCTCCAACATGGACTTGGCACGCTCGATCAGGTGTCGTATGGCCGCACCTTGCCCCTCAAGTATGCCGCCATATCGTGGATCGGCGATAGGGTTCACGTAGGGGTTGTCGAAGTACACCCACTCGATTCCCTTGTCGAGCATGCGCTGTATGGCGTCCTCGATGTCCCTGATGAATAGAGGGTTGCTGGGTTCAACGTTTATCAAGTCGTCCTTCGGCCCCCACCGGTGCGGTTCTCCCCGCAGGTTGTGATAGTAAGCCTGCTCGAGGGGAGTGCCAATTGCGGCAGTACCCATGCAGTTCGGAAGGATGTATATGCCGGGATGAATCTCGACGCCGTATTTCCGTTCCAGCTCATTGAATCTCGTCAATATGTCGTCTACGCCGGGGATCGGCGCGTAGGGACCGATGGCAGACCATCCCCACAATAGCGGACAGAAGCGAGTCTGCCCGCACGCGCCATAGAACAGGATCATCTTCTCCATGTACTTGATCCAGGGATCGACGAGCGCCACCGCGGGTTTCTTCGCCCCCGGTACGTTGCCATCCGTGTTTGCACCCAGATTGAAGACCGTGTACACAGCGTCCTGCGCCCAGCGTGACGGGACTTTGCGCCTTGCCAGCGGTGTGTCTTTGAGAAGCCCCTCTTCCAATGCGAAGGCGCGGTAGGCATCAACGGTTTCCCACCAAGCTGTGTTGGCCGGGCGGACGCCAGGGAGTAGTGACATACGTAGCCCTGGCGAGAGTATCATCGGACCATTCGTGCCGTTCTGCGGGCGAAGCTCGCCGAGAATGCGGTAATAGTATGCCACTTCGAGGGCACCGTCGTTCGAGCCAATCATCAGATAGCCGGCCGAGGAGTTATCGGGCTCCAGGTCGTGCAGCATCATTCCCCAGCCCGGACGGTGCACTGAGAGCACGGGGCGTCCGTTCTGGAATTGACGATAGAAGCCGTGCCCAGCATCGAAGCCCCAATAGAAGAGGCCATTATAGGGGTCGTCGCGCACAACGGATTGCGCGCCCAGATTTGTGACGGGGTCGGACACCCATTCGTCCGGTCCAAACAGAGCGTAAGTGTCGGCCGAGGGCGGCACGATAACTGCTGGAAAGCGCAACACCACGCAGGCTGCCCCCAATCCAACGTCCAGACGATTGTGAACCACTGTCTGTATATCAACGCGTGCCAGGGAATCGCCGCGCAGATGAACGGCGAAATCGAAATCGCCCTGCGCACCGGGAATAGTGCATCCTTCCATTACGACTGCGGCATGTCCCGGTTCATCAATAACGCGGGGTCGTTTGCAGTTCCACTTGCTGCTGGGGAAGGTCGTTAACTTCGGGTACGGTCCGCCGGTATCGCGCGATGTCGAGACATAGAATGGGCCATCGCCCGGCCGATCGAAGAGCGGCAGGTAGACTGAGAGGGATGGAGTCGTTTGCCGCGAGGCGCCGGGCGCCGTCTTCACTTCTCCTGATGAGGCCGCCGTGTATCCAAGCAGCGCCAGGAACGTGAGCAGTATGCCGAAGGCCGGCGGCCCAGGGCAGAAATGTCCAACGGCCCTGGAATCATGCAGTCGCCGAGGTCCCGATATCATACAGAGTGTTCCTCCTATTCTTGACGTTTACCCTGAAAGCGCGTACACGCGGATGGCTTGGCTTCAGTGTCTCACGTTGATACCGGGCCTAATCCGGTGCGCACAAGATTTCGTTCATTGTCGAACCAATCGGCATAGCGGGGGCCGGGCCAGAATTCGTCATGCGCTTCAGCCATGAGTTCTGTCAGCCTTGATCTGAGCCGATCTAGGACTTGTCGTGCTCCGCCATCTTGCACGAGGTTGGTCATCTGGTACGGGTCGGCTTTGTTGTCATAGAGCTCTTCTCCGCCCGCCAACCAGCGGCAATAGGTGTATTGCCCAGTATGCACGCCCCGCCACTCTGGCCATTGGGTGCCAGTCTGAAAGAAATTCCAGTCAGAACTGTAGTTCCCCGTGAGAACTTCACGTGAGATTGTCTCGGTGGAACGAACCGCCCGGCTGAGATCCATACCGTCCAAAGCGCCGGGCGTATCGATACCGGCGAGAGCGCACAGAGTGGGCAGATGATCCATCGGGGTATAGGGGGATTCATTCTGTATTCGCGGGGGGATGACGCCGGGCCACCGCATGATAAGAGGGACATTCACAGCTTCCGCGTACGGGACCATTTTGTTCAGGCGGGCGTGACTGCCATGCATCTCTCCATGATCCGACGTGAATACCAGCAAGGTATCTTTGGACATGCCCGACTCGTCCAGGAATCTCACAAGCTTTCCGACGTTGTCATCAACATTCTTGGCCATGGCCAGATAGCATCTCAGTTCGTGCTCGGGCCTTGGGTTCGGGCTGGGCACGTTGGGCGGGGAATCCAGCGTGGGCGGAACCTGCGCCAAGTATCCGCTTGGGCATGCTCCCGGGGCAAGAGGCGGATGCGGAGGGTGCGGTGCAATCACGAGCAGGAATGGGCGCGTTGAATCGCCTCGGTTCTTGATGTATTCGATGGCTTGGTCAAACTGAACATCCGTCTCGTAACGGCCTGTCAGGACCAATTCAGGTTTGTCCCGGTAGTACCTATATTTGTTGAACTCGCAGAGGAAATTATAAGCGGCCCAGTACTCGAAGCCGAGGCGCGCGGGACCCGGCGGAGTAAACTCCGGGTCGGGGTGGGACTGGAGGTAGCGTTTGGCGGCCTCGATGTCCGCGTTGACTGTGCTTGCGCACTTGAAAGCGCCTGCGGAAAGGTGCCACTTCCCGATGAAGCCGGTGTCATAGCCGGCAGCACGGAACGTCTGGGCCAGCGAGTGGGGATTCTGAACGGGGCTGGCCTCGATGAAGTTCAGCATGATGCCCGAGTGCGTGGGATATCGTCCCGTCATCAGCATGCCGCGGTAGGGCGTGCAAACGGGACACGTCGACAATGCCCGGGTGAATGTGACGCCCTCGCTTCCAAGATGGTCTATGTTAGGCGTTTTAATCCAGCGGCCACCGTACGCGCCGCAGAGGTCGGCACGAAACTGGTCCGGAAACACAATTATGATATTGGGCTTGCGGCGGTTTTCCGTCGTGCCTTGCACACGGGTTGCGCAGCTCTGGAGGGGCAAAGCCCCGATTCCTGTGGCCACGGTTCCGATGAATCTGCGTCGTGTAAGGTTCTTCATTGCGTCGTCCTCTATCTACCGGTTCAGAGTTTCCGTATCCTTCAGAAGTCAACCTCGACCATGCCCGGATTCATGCATCCCACACCTTCGAATATGCCGTCTGATTGACCTCCGATTGATCTCGTTTCATTGCGTTTCTGGTTCAAACTCGTGTGGGTGCCGGCGGCGCAGTTCAGGGACGGCCCAACCGCGGCCAGTCTGTTCAAGTCGTTGACAGTACTCGCGCAGCCTTCCCTTGGCGTGGAATGGCCCGCCTTCTTCGAGCACCGTGTCGAGCGGGTCACCATGGCCCGATGTTCGCAACAGCCCTTCACGCCAATCGGCCAACGTCCGTCGCGCGGCTTCCAGGATCTCCGGGTGATCCGCGGCAAGGTCCTGGTCCTCGTAAGGGTCGCGCTCCAGATCAAACAACATCTCGTCCGGGAACAGGTGGAAACCATCGTGATAGGTGCGCATATAGAGCCACGGCCATCGCAAAACCGAACGTTGGCAAACATGGGCGCACTGGCTCAGCACCAAATATTCGCGCCCCGTTTCCTCTCGGCGCAGGACGGACGCCGCACAACTCCGCCCGTCCCAACGAGCTGCCGCAGGGCACCCGAGCAGTTCCGCCATGGTTGGTGCAAGATCGATATTGTAATGCAACCCCGAGTCCACGTGACCGCGTGCCGCGCCCGGCCAACGAATGATCATGGGGATATGACAGGTTGCGTAGTCCGCGGTGGCATGTTCTGCGTATATGCCCAGCTCGCCGAGGTTCTCGCCGTGATCTGCCGTGACGATGATGGCCAGATCGTCACTCACGCCCTGCTTTTCGAGCGCCGCGAGGATCGTTCCAATGTGATCGTCCATGTGCCGGATGCCGCAGTCATAGCCGTCGATCAGACGGCGCAGGCCATGCATGTCGAGGATTTCGCCCGGATGGCGTGGATAATCCGGCGACGTGTCGGCATTGTACATGCTGATCTCGCGGGCGCTGTGCGGCCCTACATGCGCACGGTGACGCTCGAATACCTCGGGCGTAATCCATGCAGGAAGGGGATCATGCTCAAAGGGATTGCCAAACTGAGCCGACGCCCGATATGGGGTGTGTGGATCCCAGTAATTGACGTGCACGAACCAGTTGTCCTCCCGTGCGTTGGCGTCTATCCATTTTAGTACCGTCGGCGTGATCTCTTCAGCCGATTCCATGCCGCACTTTCCGGTGTTGTAGGTCTCATTGAACCCGGCGTAGAACCACCACGCGGAATGCCTTTCGGCAAAGGGACTGACTGATACCGTTCGGAATCCAGACCTACGGAAGATCGTCGGGAAGCACTCCGGAAAGTGACTTCCATGGAATCCGCGGTCCGCCCCATCGATGCGCAAATCGGCTGCTGTGCCGCCATGCCCCACCACACCGGAATGAAGGCCAAACCGCCCCGTCATCAGGCCCGCCCGGGACGGCAAACATGGGGCGTCGGCGCAGAACCAGTTGGTGAAACGCACGCCTTCGGCGGCAATGGAGTCGATATGAGGTGAAGTATTGCGGCAGTAGCCGTAGCAACCCAGATGGTCCGGGCGCAAGGTATCCAAGTCAAGCATTAAAACTCGCATAATCTCCTTTCCCCTCAAACAGGGCGCTGTCTGCCCGATCGGGCGGAACAGCGTAGGCGTTCAGGGCTGCTTTGCTCGCGTTCATTGGTGCAGAACCGTTCTCGTTAACAAGACACAATGGGCGGCGTCTGGTTTCGCGAAGGCCATTCCAGCGCACGATTTGATCAGGCTTCCTTAGCGAACCGAATCCCGATATACTGCCAACGTCGATAATGGAGTGCGTGTGCGCATCCCGCTTTGTGTCTGGGCGAACCACGTGCTCGCACGTGATCGGCCAAGAGGCCTCATAGCGAGGAGCAGAGATGGCGGGAGATACCAATTGAGAAGCGAAGTGGTTCTGGCCTCTTTCGGAATGATGTTGATGGCTGCCGGCCCGGGTTTCGCGCAATACCCCAGTCGTGAGACATTCACTTTCAAGAAAGCCGATGGGGTCGCGTTGGAAATGGATGTTTACCGCGCAAAGGGCGAAGGCCGACACCCTGTGGTGCTGTGGATCCACGGGGGCGCCCTTATCTTTGGCACCCGAATGGATATCGAATATCCGTTTGCGGCCGCCCTGTCTGAAGCAGGCTGCACGATTGCTTCCATGGACTACCGGCTGGCCCCCGAGGCCAAGCTGCCGGAAATCATGGTAGACGTGCGCGACGCCTATGCTTGGGTCCGCGCGGAGGGTCCATCCCGATTCAATGCCGACCCTGACCGCGTGGCGGTGGCCGGAGCATCGGCGGGGGGCTATTTGACGCTGATGGCGGGTGTTCTTTGCCGGCCAAGGCCAAGAGCTTTGGCCGTGTACTATGGCTACGGTGATATCGTCGGTTCCTGGCTCACGGAACCGAGTGAGCATTACCGAACTATACTTCCGTTGGTAGATGAGATCGAAGCCAATAACGAAATCGGCACGACCCCCATCGTCAACGGCAGTTTGAGGGACAGGGGTAAGTTCTACTTGTTCTGCCGGCAGCACGGCATCTGGCCAAATCGCGTGCTGGGGAAGGACCCGCAGAAAGACCCAGAGGCCTTCGGACCGTATCTTCCGCTTAAACATATCGACCCGGAGTGGCCCCCTATGGTTCTGATCCACGGCGAGCTGGACCATGACGTACCCGCCGACCAGTCGCGTTTGGCGGCCGTGGCGCTGAAAAAGGCTGGTATCAAACACAGATTGATCATAGTGCCGGGCGCCGATCACGGCTTGGCGGGAGCTTCCGAACAAGAGCTTCAGAAGGTACGATCCGAAGCGGCCGCCTTCGTGCTCGAAGCCCTTAGATAGCTCCTGGTTTGATGAGGAATTCGCCGGGTTTCTCTGTGTCAAGTAGTCGTACACTAGCTGAGCACTCTCAAGGCAATTTCCCCGCAGGACGGTAAACGCAAAGAACGAGCTCTCGCTTTCGTCCCTCCAAGTTCTCTGTTGCAGGATCATGCAAGGATCATTTGTTTCTTGCGGAACGCGGCCAAGCGCACACCGTGAATGCGATAGCAAGGCTCAGAACACACAACCACAACCCATTCGCCGCCGGCAGTTCCTCATGCGTTGTTTCCGCCGCAACCCGAATCTCGACCGTGTTGCTCACAACGGGGATTCCCATAACATTGGTAGTCGCGGTGACAGCCACAGTTTCCGTTTCCTCCCCGGTTTCGACCATACCCAGCGAGTTTACCGTGGTTTGGCAGTCATTGGGCTCAATGTGCCACGACACCTTTCCGGTGACATCCACGACCGTAACGCCGTCGCTGTAGTGTCCGACGGCTCTCAGTTGCTCTTCAGAGTTCGCGGCCATTTCCAGAGTGTCCGGCGTCACTTCTATGCTCGCAAGTATCGGTTGGCATGCGTACTGGAACGGCACCACGCATTCGTGGAACTCCTGGCGCATCCGGCGGTAACTCTCACTGAGCGCGGGCGACGGGTGCCGGAGAGGTTCGTCCAGCGGCGCCGGGTTATACAGGATCCGCAGCTTTCCGCCGTCCACCGTCAGTACTTCTTCGCGATAGTCCCCGCCCACGTCATAGGCGTTGATTGAGAACAGATCGAAATACTGCCCTCCTGGGGAGTTTTCGAGCAGCTTATGGTAGTAGTGAGTGTAAGCACCGGGGCCCCCATTTTCGTAGTCGCCATGGCCGGGCAGGTTCACATCGTAATACCAGAACCAATGGCGCTGTACACTGTTTTCCAGCCACCCGTCTTGATTCTGTTGTTGAGAGGGCATGCCGGGTGGGGAAGAACCAGCCCCCCAGTCGCCCTTCTGCCCCAAACGCCATACGTTGACGCCGGCACGGTAGTGGTTAAGCAGTTCGTCTTGGGAATAGTCACCGTCCCAGTCGATCTGCGAGACCCAGTGGACAGGACCGCCGCAGCGCCAGCCGCCAGGGGGTTTTGTCATCATGCCATCGCACACCAGCGGCCTGCCTTGGTCGTTAAGCATCACGCCGCCTTCGCCCAGGAGTTGGTCGCCGGGCATAATGTGCCAGTCCTTGGGATAGAAGATGATCTCGAGCCCGTTTTCGGTGGCGGTCCAGTTGCCAGGATAGCCGGCTTGGCCGTGGGTTATGGGGCAATCATAGCCGGGGCTGCTCTCATCCACCAAGACGGCGCCGGTTGCGGCGTCTATCATGATGGGCCAGCCATTCGCGTGGCTGCGACCCGTGCCATCAATCCACGCCCCTTCGGGTGTGGTCCACAACTCGAGTCCCGGATGGTCTGGCAAGAAATCTCCGACGTGGGTCGTATCGCAATGCTGGGGGTTGCCAACATTCCACCGCAGCGGCCATTTGAGAACGCCGCTGAGTTTGTTTGCAGGTGAAGGCGGAGGATCGCCGGCATCCCGGAAATCCACCATCCCGCCCATGAAGAACTCGTCATAGCCGTCGCCGTCTGCATCGGCATAGCCCCATTCGTGAACGGCCTTCTCATAGACCTGGCGGCGATTGGCAATGCAATTGAGCGCGTACGTATCCGTCTGTGCATCGTGCGACAGTTGAAGGATCGTGATATTGGTCCCTGAATGACCGTGACAGACAATGTCAAAGCCGTCATCGCGAATCCGGCAGATGCCAACACGGTCCTCGAGATACGCCCCGGACACGCTCTTGAGCGTGGCGCATACGCGCGGTTCCGGGACGCTGAAGTAGGGTCCGGGCCCCGAGGCGGAGGGATTCGTCTTCAAGACATAGACATAGCGATCGGACTCCATGCCGGCGTCCGTGGGGGGCGTTTGGTCATAGCTGACGGGGATAACGACCTCATTGACTCCATCGCCGTCGAAATCCCAGATTACGAAGTGCCCGTGTTCCAAGCCCGGATGCGACGAGTCCTGCGCCGGCGGGGTGGCGTTGAGGTGGTTGACCGCGTACGGCAGAAGCATGGCCCACAGCGGCGTCAACTGAGCCGTGGGCGGGGTTGCGGTCCAGTCAACGTCAAGGCGCAGCGCGGCGACCATTTCATGCGGCATATACACGACAAGTTCCAGGCGTCCATCGCCCGTCACGTCACCCACTGCAAACCGGCCAGGGTAGGACATCCATGGCACTTCGTGGATATGTTCGAGCCAGACACCAATCTCGGCCGGCATGGCAGCATCGATGATGCCTGGTGTCAGGCCGGCGCCGATCGATCCCCACGGCGGGTCGTTCCGCGGAGGCCATTCGCTATCGAAAGCGAGGCCCGCTCTCCCAAGCATTAGGATGGAAACCCCAAGACATGTCGAAAGCAAAAACTTGTTGGAATGCATCCGCGCTACCTCAAATCTAAATACCCCGATCCAAAAACCAAACCTAGAAGATGAAAATCGGGTCGTCAACGTTGAGTTGAGCTTCCGTTTCCGGATCTTGCCAACGCCCGAGGGTAGGCGTGTCATTTCTCGGGCGCGATCACCGGCTTCGTTGTTCTTCCCTCAAATGTGACACTGCGCACCGCGATGGACTCGCGCTCGACCTTTGGACCGAACTGGACGGCTCCGGCGAGATTGGGCCGGGACGGTCTTATACGCAGCTCGTCTATGGTAATGCCGGAGCAGTTCTCCAGGTAGATGCCTACAGGCGGAACGGTCACTTCTTCTAAAGGGGTCTCATCCAGGAGGGTGTTATCAGTGATGGTTACGTCGCGTGCCGCACTGACGCCGATGGCGGACGCACCCCATCGCCGGATGGTGTTGCCTTCGATGAGGATGTTGTGGATCTCGCGCGCATCGCCCGTCTGATAGGGGTACTTCTCGCCCCGGACCTGAATGGCGCTGCCGCCGTAGTAGTTGCCGTGATCCGAATAGGCTGCTCCCTCAATTGTGTTGTTTCGTACCACAATATCGGCGGGCACCGGACCCTCGGGCCATCCCGGCGAATGGGTGATCAAGATGCCGGCCTCGGTAACCGTCTCAATGCGATTACCTTCAACCAGGCCTTTGCCTGACTGAAGCAGCATTCCGCGGCCGCGGTAGTCGCGCATGATGTTGTTGCGAATGATATAGCCTTCGCCCGCTACATCCAGGTCAAACAAGGTATCGGCGTTGGCAAAATCAGTTCCCGGGTGGACGTCGGGGACCGGCGGGGCCACCTCAAGCCGGTACCTGTCTTTTTCGAAGGGGACAACCGAAACCGCGCGGACTTGAGCTCGAATTCGACCGGTCTGTGGATCGAGGACCTGTAGGCGGTGGCCTTCGCGAACCCTCGCATTCCTGGTCACGATCAGTTCGGTCGGCGACACGACTTCCAGCACGACATTCGGCGGGGTGTAGATATTGAGGCTGTCATCCGCCATGCCCTCGAAGAGGCAGTTCTCAATAAGCGGGCCAACCGCGTTTTGATGGCAGTGAACGCCGTCCGCGTTAGTGGTGATTAGGCGCAGTTCGCCGGGCTTGAAACGAACCTCGAAGCGCCGGAAAGTCATGGATTCGCACCGAATGCTGCCTGCGGCCAGGCCCGGACTGCTGTAAACGATGACATCTTCAGCAAGCCCTCGCTTGCAGTCCGTGAACAACAGCGCATTTGACCCTTTGTTCCGCGCCAAGTGGACGAACCGATCTCCGGGGGAAACATTGGAGAGGACTACACGATATTCTTCGGCTGTCACCATGCGGAACGTCCGCTCCGCAGACGTGACTCGATCCCAATGATCAATCATCACGTGATCTCGCACACCCGGCTTTAGGATGCGCCGGGTAGCATCGAAAACCATTCCCCACCGATTATCAGATGTCAGGAACCAGGATTCCTCAAGCGACGGCTGGCCTTCCGCCAACTGGAGGTCGAACCAGCCTTCGGCGGCGTTTACCCCCGTGACAGTACCCCATGTGAACGGAAGCGGGTCGTATTCAATCGAGAACCCGCGAGCGGTCGGGGCTGTGCAGCTAAGGAACAGCACGGCAGTTGCACGCGGGTCGCCAATGATGAGCTGCGCGCCCTGTCCGTCAAGCGTGAACCGGTCCCTACCCGTGATTTGAAGGCAATAGCCGTCCGGAGTTGCCGGCAGTAGCCGGTACGTTTTCGGGCCCAGTACCAACCGGCAGCCTGAACCGAGTTCGCATGCGGCTGCCACCGCCTTCCTGAGCGCAGGCCCATCGTCAGTCTGTCCGTCGCCAACGGCCCCGAATTCCTGAGCGTAAACGACTACTCCGGTCGCTTGAGCGGTCGGCTGTCTCTGCAAGGTGGCGCATCCGGCCAACGAAGTGCAAATGAATAGGAACAAGATGGCCGTAGCTGCCTCCAAAGCCTCGTGATGCACACGGGACCTGCCGTCGAATCTTGGCAATGCACCTAAGAACATGCTTTCTCTCCCTTACAGCTATCGCCACTTTCTATCGCTAAGTTTGACTCAAGCGGGCCTCGAGATACCCCTTCACGTACGAGCCGTGGTCAGTGAGGGCTCACAACTGCCATGTTAGCCTTCCGCTACCTTAGCATGTCAAGTCTCCTGCCGCAAACGTTTACAGTCCGTAATCCAGGGTTGGCTGTTCTCCCGGGACAAGAATGCCCTAAGGCTTCGGCATACGCCACCTAGCAGTCATGCTCGGAGGTCGCATTCTGAGCGGAACTGGCACAATACCTGGAAGACGGAGACCCTAGAGTCTCCGTCTGTACCGGCTGATGACACAAGTGAACTCCGCCAGCGTCATGGGACTGTTTCGGAAATCCACTAACAGATAAACGCCGTTGGTGCCGATTGCGTTCAGCAAAGGCTCCACCTCCTCTGGACGCACGCCTACCGCCTGAAGAGATTTCCCAGCATTCAAGATGCGACGGCACAGGCCGTACCACTCGGGGCTCCCACCCGAGGGCCTGCCGTCCTGGGGTGTCCACTCGATAGCGTGCAGCTCATCAATCTCGAGGAGAATGTCCAGGTGTGGGATGCACTGAGTCCCGTCAAGGTGAAAGAGCGAGAAATCCAGCCAGCGGCACTGTTGACGCAGCGGGGGCGCGACGAACTCTTCGAACTGAGCGGGTGACAACATGGCGCTGGCATCGGCTTGCACTTTGGCGGTCTTGCCAAGTCCCCAAAGACTGAATGCGCCGAAACTGGCGCCGCCGGTTTCATCTCTGATGAGGTCGTAGACCCTGGTATACGCTTCAAAAAAGACTTGGTTTATTTCGAAGAGGCGGTTTCTCACCCAGTCGGGCTCGAGGAGCAGGTCTACCATCAGCCGTTCGGCCCCGCGCAGGGAGCTGAGGATGTCGATGTTTTCGACTAGGTCCGGGCAGGAAACTAGATACGCACCGTTGCTCAGCCGGAGTTGCTCACGAATGATTGCCTCATGGACACGCCACCAGTGGTTGTCTGGAACAAACGACAGCGGTGGCGCTTGGCTAATGTCATCGATACAGGGATGGTACCAGACCGTGTCAGGGTAGAACTGGGGCCGCGCCCCCAGAAGAAGAGAAATCGACCCGGGGCCAATGTTGGTTCCGGACAGCGGCAGGTTTTCGAGCGGGAAGTCCTGATAGGCAAGGTGATAATGATTTGTTCGAGCCCGCCACGCCGCGTCAGTCATGCAGTGCTCTGGGTCCGGGGCAGGACCGGGAGGGTCCACAGGTACGTGCGGGATCTTGCGGGGCGGGCTGCCCCATACTCCCACAATCAGTCCGTCGTGGCGCCACCATTTCGCGAACCGCGTTTTTGTTTCGTCTCAGTTTTCTTTCCATGAACAGTTGGACTAAACGGCTTCGCCGTAGTTGGGTGCGGGTGCGGGCGGCTGGTATAGGGGCATGAGATTGGGGTGAAGGGGTATCCTCCACGGACGTCTGCTCGCGTGGTGCGGGCAGGCTCTCGTAAAC
>Ga0315274_10010949_pt1 | contig 13029 bp, 13 predicted proteins | sample YL17G02_20_MG_FD_203700 | JGI IMG/M metagenome (GOLD analysis project Ga0315274, IMG submission 203700) | Sediment microbial communities from Yellowstone Lake, YNP, Wyoming, USA - YL17G02_20 | ecosystem: Environmental > Aquatic > Freshwater > Lake > Sediment | place: USA: Wyoming | collected... | reverse complement strand
AATCCCGCGAATCTTCACGCAGCCTCTTATACTATGCGCCCCGATATATCTATGCAGATTAAACCCCTGCAAAAGGTAAAAACAATGGAAAATAGACGTTTTGGTGGCCCACGATCCTTTGGGCCCAGGGAAATGACAAAGGTCATCTGTGCAGATTGTCATCAGGAGTGCGAAGTCCCGTTCAAGCCCACCGAGGGCCGACCGGTATACTGTCAGAGCTGCCTTCCTAAGCACCGGAAGCCCCGGTTCTGATCTTACTCTCATTTTTTCAACTTTTACGTTTGTGCCCGGATCCGGGGAATCCCGGTCCGTGCAGTTGATTGTTTCTTCTTCTCCTGCTCTAGCCCTGAAACTACCTGAGGGGACCCGTACAATATCCGCTCTTGTGGATCCCTCGCCAATTCACCAATGATAATTCTTCCCTGCCAGAATTTGGCGGATCTGACCGCGTGGATTTCTGGTGAGGAAGAATAACTGCAGTTCACTGATGAGATTCCAGGTGATTCTCAATTTGCGTACCAGACCATTCCAAACGTATACCACCCCAGTAAATGGCAGGATATATTAAGATGCCATAAAAGAAATTATACCATTGAAGAAAAAATGGAAGAAATCATTCACATGGATACCAGTGGCAGGATCGTGCTGCCGAAGAAGATCCGGAGGAAATTTCCCACGAACCGTTTTCTCCTGAAGAGCGACGGGGAGAAGATCGAGCTCCGGCCCATGAAATCCCTGGACGCCCTTTTCGGTGCCCTCCCGGACCTGGATCTCAGGAAAATCCGCAGGGAACATGACAGGGAAGTCTCCGGGGAGCACTTCTGATGGAAGGGAATCCCATCCTGATCGACAGCTTTGCATGGCTGGAGATCCTGAAGGGGACGGCACGGGGAAGACATGCCCTTGAGATCATCAGGTCCAGCGAAAAGCGGTTCACCTCGGTCCTGAACCTGTATGAACTGCGGTACCGCATTGAGCAGCTCCGTGACGCAGGGACCGCCATGGAGTTTCTCACAGCCATACAGGCGCAGTGCGGGATTGTGCCGGTGGATGAGACCATCGCCCTTGCAGCTGACGAGGTGAAGATCCGCCACTCCGCCCTGGGAGCCGTTGACTGCCTCCTCCTTGCCACGGCCACGGTACATCACCTGCACTTGGTGACCGGCGATCATCACTTCAAAGGGATGGAAGGAGTGCAGGAGATATGAGAAAGGTATCTCCAGGGAAGGACCTGGATGACCGCTGGAACGCGATCCTTGAGAACGATGAGTTCATCCCCCTTGAATCCCTCTGATGTACGCGGCCCTGGTCCTGGCGTAGGCGGAGACCGGTCTTATGAGTATCCCCCATTTCTAAGGTGATCCACAGAATGTATCTCACATTTCATGAATGTTTCGGAGGGTCCATCTCTTCTTTCCAGGGGTATTTCATTCTTTTACGGGGTTTTATCGCTATTTGATTTGTATTATTAATTGTTGCGATTCTATCCTGTCAAGGTCACTCCATTGATTTTTCACAATTTTACGCGTGAAATTACCTTTATTTCCCGAAGATCTGAATATCCACCCATGCTTCCGGTCACCGATATCTTCCGGACTATCCTCTCCTGGATCTGGGAAAGGTATCCCTGTATTCCCGTATTCCACCCGGGCGTGAATCGGACCACCATCCGGTTTCCCGGAGGGTGATTCCATGCAAGGTGAGACGTCCCTGAAGATTTTATTCCTTGTCTGCGTCCTTGCGCTCCTGCTGGTACCGGTATCTGCCCTCAACTCCGGTGATTCCGGGGAATCCACCGATCTTCCTCCCCTTTCCGTCGAGGCACCCGTGAACCCGGCGTTTCTCGCGGCCATGGAAGAGCAGGCAGGTACTGCCCTCATCGTGGGAACCGGTTCCTCCACCACCGATCTCATCCCGTCCCCGGTGGAGATCCCCCCTGTACCGGGAGAGGTCCTCTCCGCCGCCATTCAGGCCATGATAGCTCAACGCGAGGGTCTCTCTCTGGGACCCGGCGGTTATCCCCCCGTGGTGGGCGCGGATGCGGCCTTCGATCTCCGGACCAAAAGCAGGGTTTCACCTGTCAGGGACCAGGGGATCTGCTCTGCCTCGTGGGCCTTTGCCACCTACGGATCCCTTGAATCATACCTGTTACCTGAAGAGACATGGGATTTCTCCGAGAATAACCTGAAAAATCTGCATGGTTTTGATTATAACCCCTGCACGAAAGGGACAATCTCGATGGCAGCCGCGTACCTCACCCGCTGGTCCGGCCCGGTGGCCGAAGCCGACGATCCATACAACCAGTACTCGGGGTCGTCACCACCGGATCTCGAGGTCAGGAAGCAGGTCAGAGAGATCTTCATGCTCCCGCCCCTGAAGACTATCTCCGAACGGAATACCCTGAAGGACCTGATCAAGGGATATGGTGCAGTCATCACCACCTACCGCTGGGACCCCGCTTACTACAACCAGGCAACAAAGGCGTACCGATATCCGAACATGCTGGATCCGAACCAGGCCATTGCCCTTGTGGGCTGGGATGATAACTTCCCACGGACCAGTTTCAGCCCTGCCGCCAGCTTGAACGGGGCATTCATAGCAAAATCCAGCTGGGGCAAAGGATTCGGAAACCAGGGGTATTTCTCCATATCATACGATGACCGGGTGCTCGGAAATGAGAGTGCTCTCTTCATGGCTCCACCCCGTACCTACAGCAGGATACTCCAGTACGATACCCTTGGATGGACAAAATCCAGGGGTTATGGTTCGGATACCGCCTATTTTGCCAATGTCTTCACGGGCGGTGTGAACGAAGAACTCTCGGCCGTCGGGTTCTACACCGCGACGGTATATTCGAACTATGATATCTTCGTGTACCAAGACCCGGTTTCAGGGCCACTTAATTCAAAGGGGTGGGTGCTCAGGAGGACAGGTACCCTTTCCCTCCCCGGGTACTACACGGTATGGTTCCCCACCCCCCTGCCCCTGCAGGAGGGGAAAAAATTCTCGGTGGTGGTGAAGCTCCAGACACCAGGGTATGACTACCCTATTCCCCTCGAGAAACCCGTGCCGGGATACTCCATGAAGGCCACGGCCTCTCCCGGGCAGAGCTACATCAGTGCAGACGGCAGCCAGTGGACTGACCTGACCACCCAGGCACCCAACTCCAATGTCTGCCTGAAGGCCTACACAACGGCCCTTCCCAACCCTGTGCCCTACATCACGTCACTCAAGCCGATGTATGTCACGGCCGGAAGCCCCGGGATCGTCCTTACCATCTACGGGGTTGACTTCGTGCAGGGTTCCCAGGCCCGGTGGAACGGAGAGGCGCGGAGCACCACCTACGTCTCTCCCACGACGCTGAAGGTCCAGATTCCGGAGGTTGACCTCCGGACGCCGGGAACCGCCCGGTTGACCGTCGATAACCCACCTCCCGGTGGCGGGACCTCCAATCCCTCCACCTTCACCATCGACCATCCGGTCCCCTCCATCTCCCGTATTATTCCCGACTCTGTCACCGCGGGCGACAGTGGCTTTTCCCTGACCGTTACCGGAACGGATTTTGATTCCGGATCCCTCGTCCGGTGGAACGGCGCGGACCGGAGCACGGTGTACCGGTCCCCCACCGAGCTCATCGCGCAGATCCCGGCATCAGACATCCGCACCGCAGGGACCGCCGGTGTCTCGGTGTTTAACCCGGCGCCGGGCGGAGGGGAGACGGATATCCTGACCTTTAGGATCAACAACCCGGTGCCGTCCCTTGCTTCGATTGATCCCGTTTCGGCGAAGGCCGGGGGCGACGCCTTCACGCTGAAAGTCACGGGTGCTGACTTCGTTCCCGGTTCAAAGGTCCGGTGGAACGGCCAGGATCGGGGCACGGTGTACCGATCGGCAATGGAACTTACCACCATGATCCCGGCAGGGGACATCGCCACCAACGCTACCGCGACCATCACAGTTTTCAATCCGGGGCCGGGTGGAGGGATCTCCAACGGGATAAGCTTCGAGATCCTCCCGGCCCTCCAGAAACCGGTTGCTGATTTCATCGCGGACCGGACAGCCGGCTATACACGCTTCACGGTGCAGTTCCAGGACAATTCAACCGGCGAATCCATAGACAACTGGTCCTGGACTTTTGGTGACAGCAGCACTTCAACTGAGCGGAATCCAGTCCACACCTACCAGGATCCTGGTGACTATGATGTGACTCTCACCGTCACCAATCCCGCCGGGAGCAGCAGCGTGATGAAGCCTGGTTTTATCTCAGTACGCGATCCCCCAACGATCCGGATCGAAGACCATCCTTCAGAGATCACCAGCGGCCAGGAAGTGACCTTCACCGCAGTCACCAACCTCCCGGTCGGAGAACCGGTTATCATGGATGTGATATCCAGGCCATCCCCCATCACGGATCCGCTGGACATGACCGGCGTGCAGGAGTTCAGTGGGACGGCCGGCGTCCCGTCAGTCACCCGGAGTGGTGACAGGAACATCACGACCCTCACGGTGAAGACCGGGCAGCTCCTCACGGCCGAATCCCCGTACACCTACCTGGTCCGGGCAGAGGCCCCGGTGGCCGGTATCTCTGCAGAATCGCAGTTCCTGCTCAACATGTCAGAACCCTTTGCGCTCTTTGGGGCAGATACCGTGGCCGGCACCGGGCCAGTCACGGTCCGGTTCATTGACACCTCAGAGAACTCCCCCACGGCCTGGCTCTGGGATTTCGGTGACGGCACCACCTCCACCGAGCAGAACCCGGTGCACACGTACGAACCGATCACGCCTCGTTCTGCATCTGACTTTGTCGTCGGGGATGGGCCGGAATCTCCTGTCGCCTACAGGAACTATACGGTCACCCTTACCGCGAGCAACGCGATGGGAACCTCGACGACTGTCAAGGAGGACCAGATCACAATAGTCTCAGATTCAATTCCGGTCTCCGAAGATACCTCCATTGACTCACCTCTATTGATAGATGTGGACCCGAATGAAACTCCCCCTGTCCAATCCATCGGGGGTGAGAACCTCGGTGCGAGTGCGGTCCTCACGGTCTTGCAGGGGCAGGGGGCCGCTGGCGAATTCAACGGGAGCCGGCTGGCCCTGGTCCGGTTCGACCTGCCACCGGTGCCTTCTTATCTCATTGAAAAGGCGACGGTTCACCTGTACCATACTGGTGGTACTGGCGAGGATGTGGCCGTACACCGGATGAAGACGGGTTGGAGTGAGACGGAAGCAACCTTCTCCGCCCCGGAAGCGGATGCTCCTTCATGGGAGACCGGATGGGCTTCCGGCGAAAATTATGAGGTGCAGCCCACCGATGTGGTACAGGTCAGTGACCCGGACCGGTGGTACGAGTGGGACGTGACGCAGGACGTGAAGGCATTCCTGGATGGGACATCCAACTATGGGTGGGTGGTGATGGCGGGGGATGGATCTGCCGGACTTGATGTGGAGGGGACGACGTTTGCGGCACGGGAGGCGGGGAATGGGGTGAGGGGGTATCTTGAGATTGTAATGAAAGAAACACATAATCCCGGGAGTGGGCCGTTGGAGGATAAGGATATCCTCTCGAATAATATGCCTATTGTCAGGTTCGAATCATCACCACATGAGGGGATTATCCTCAAGGCGGCACAGAAAATGAAATTCCCAGCTCCAAGTATTGCAAGTGAAGTGGCAATGGGACCTGATTCATTCCAGGATGACATACATCTCCCAATACCCATTCTTGAGGATGCTGTACGGCAACTGTATCATTCAGCGACACATTACTACAATCCGGATCTCTCGCTAGGATATGCACCATCCGAAACATTGAATTGGACCATCAGCTCGAGGGATGCATATCAGATGGAGGATTACATGGCATCAGCGATTTACCTCGGATATGCAAGTCATTTCATGATAGACATCGGGAATCCCCTGCATACCGGGCGAGAAATAGATTCATTTGAAAACCATTTTCCTCATGATACGTATGAGAGATGGGTTTCGGATAACTGGGACGATGGTTCTAAATATAATAATCTGACAACAAATGACCCGTTTTTCTATCGTGTCAGCGATCCTTCTCGTTCAACAATCCATATTGCCCAGTACACGCACAAATATGTTGATTACACATTCGGGGCATTTTGCTCTCAGGTATGTGATTGCGGTGTGGACGAGTGCCATTGCCTGTATAACCGCCCGTGGGAAGAATGGTCAAGAGTGAACCAGACGCTCCGATCGGTTACGGCGAAAAATATGCTGGTGCTCTCGAGGAATGTTCGGGGACTGGTGGATTTTGTTATGGAAGGTCAGGGAGGATAAAAGAATGAAGTCAGGCCCTTTAGTAGATGGATTTTTGAAAACGCATAGAATTCTTGAGTCGAATTTGTTCCTTCTCATTTTCCTCCTGTTAATCACAGTAGTCCCCCTGTGCATAAGTCCGGAAAGTATCGCCAACCGGGACATCATCGTGGAAAAAGTGAGCGCTGTGGGCATGGAGGAATGGCAGGTGAAGGTCGACAGTGGATACGACGATTATTCCCATTCCATCACAGAATCTCTTGAGGGGGGGTATGTTGTCGGGGGGACCTATATGTACAACGATGCCCGCGGAAGATGTGCCACGGATAAACCATGCAAATATGCCTACAAATATCCAAGAATCATTTGGCTCAAACACGATGGAATTGTGACTAGCGATATCATCTATGCATCAGAACGTTTAGATGGGGAGCCTGTCTCATTTTTCCCGACAGGAAGAGAAGAATATATCATAGGATCATACTGGAGTATCATGAAGCTGGGTGAAGGAAATAAAATCATTTTCAAGAAAACATTTGAATATAAAAATTATGGTTCTATAGATGTATTTTCCATTATCGAAACCTCTGATGGGAATTACACCTTCGTTGGTGATCGAGCTCCACACAACGAAATCCCATCACCGGCTTGGATCGCGTCGATTAATCAGGATGGCGACCTGATCTGGGAGCACCTCTTCCCCAACACATCGTGGTTCAGAAAGGTCGCAGATATTGGAGATGGAAGTTACCTAATTGTTGATGATGAAAACCGATTGTACTCCATGGACTCCCCCGGCCACCTAGTCTGGAATCAGACTGGTCTCGGGGAGATCCTCGCCATGAGGCCTTCATCTGGAGGTTACCAGATACTCGTCCCTGGAAGATCGTATGATCTAAATAGGGAAGGGAACATCACACGCTCGGTCACCTTTAAACCCATTGATCCGGTCATCTGGACGAATGATGGGGGATTTGCTGGCGTCAGTATTGAAGGAGAGAACATTTCCGTAACCAGATTCGATCAGGAAGGGAAGGTAGTCTGGCAGCAAGGGAATCCGAACCGGTACCGGGCGAAGCCGGTCTCCCTTATCGAGACTAAGGACGGGGGGTTCGCGATCCTACTGACGGTAGACAACGGAACCCCGTCCTGACGATACCCTTCTCATCTTTTCCTTCTTTCTCTCATCTTATCAACATCCCCCTTCTCATGGCTGCAGATAACCCATTATGGGCAACCAAGCGGGCTTTCGTTGAGAACTACGAGGTACAGCCCACAGATGTAGTCCATATCAATGACCCGGACCGGTGGTATGACTGGGATGTGACGGAGGATGTGAAGGCGTTCCAAGAGGGCATGCGACATCACGGCTGGATGCAGTCACCTTCACCCCCCCCCCCCATCCCCAGGCCACGCCCACGCTCCCGAGTGCGATGACCGCCCGGGTGATCCCAACTCGACCAGCGGTCATGGTCCGCCCCCAGGTGCCGGGGCAGCGGCGGCGGAACGTCGATGCGGGCCGGGTGGGGGAATGGGGGGATACCAATTGCTGAACCTCCTGACGGTTCTCTCTGCAGAGATGGGCCGGAGGAAGCTCGGAGAGTCCGATGATGATAGTACCGGGAACCGTTGCGATACCGGATTCCTGGTGGAACCTCACCCGGTACCGAATCCGCTCAGATCGCCGTCCCGCGTTCGATGATGCGGACGTACTCCACAAAGAGGTACTTCCTGTACCGCTTCTTCCCCGAGATCTCCCGGAGGATCCCCAGTTCTTCGAACTTTGTCACCAGGTCATATGCCGGCTGGTGGCTGATGCCCAACGACGAAGTGATGTCGGCAACCGTGATCACCGGCCTTGCGAACAGGAGGTCCAGCAGCCGGACCGCGCTCATCCCGCCGGTATCATGCTCCACCAGCAGGTCAATCAGGTGCGCCTTGAGAATGATGATCTCTTTTGCGGTGGCCAGGGCCTCGTTTGAGACATCGATGATTCCCTTCAGGAAGAACTTGAGCCAGGCCTCCCAGTCCCCCTCGAACCGGACACCCTGCAGGAGCGCGTAATACTCATCCCGGTGCTGTTTGAGGTAAATGCTCAGGTACAGGAGCGGCCGGGCAAGGATGCCCTTCCCGCAGAGGTAGAACGTGATGAGCAGCCGGCCCATACGGCCGTTCCCGTCCAGGAAGGGGTGGATGGTCTCGAACTGCGCATGGACAAGGCCGATCCGGATCAGGGGGGGGATGCGGTCATCGGCAACGATGAACGCGTGCAACTGCTCCAGGAGTTCCTCCACCCGCTCCGGTGGCGGAGGGATGAATACCGCTGAGAAGAGCGTGGAACCCGGCGGCCCGATCCAGTTCTGGATGGTCCGGATCTTCCCAGGCTCCTTCTTCCCCCCGCGGGTCTTCTCCAGCAGGATGCGGTGGATCTCCAGGAGGATATCGAGAGAGAACCGTTCCTCCGGTCCCTTCGCAAGGCCGTGGTCCATTGCCCGGATATAGTTGATGACCTCCCTGACTTCTGCCGGATCATCCGTGGGGATCATGTCAGCCTCGAATTCCAGGACCCCCTTGAGGGACGCCTGTGTCCCCTCGATCTGGGCGCTGAGCAGCGCCTCCTTCTTCACGTACATCGCAACGAAGAGGTCCGCATTGGGCAGCACCGACGCCATCCCGTCAAGGCGTGCCAGGGCCCGGTCAGCCTCCGAGAGGAGGTACTGCAGCTCGTCATCGAACCGGAGGGGCGGGTCCGGCGGGAGGGATTTCGGGATAAAGGCCTGATACCCCCCCTTCTGCCGCACCGGGACTCCCATCCTGCTCTCCATCATTCTCTTTCTCCAGAATTACCCGGGGTTCGGGTCATGTAGTTCTTGGTTACCAGAATTATATGCGTTAATCTGATATAAGTCTGCCTTTCCAGAATAAGGGTACGGGGGGGGGATGGTGTCTCGCGGGGGAGAAGACCCGGCTCCCGCCAGGGGAGAGGGTTAAATGGTCACCCATCGATTCCTTTTCATACAGGCTGGGGAATTCTCCTAATATCCAGTGCAGAGTACATAAAATTCTGGATTATAATTAACAATTTTATCAGTTATTGTAAATTATAGTTCACAAATGGACTGATTTTGTACGATTGCCAATTCCTATGTATCGTGTGACTCACCTTTCCCTGGTGACGTGCCAGCTCAAAGCCGGCCTTCTTGGGGCGTTTGATGACAAATGACGATGATATCCTCGGGAGTTTCACGCTAAACCTCGATGAAAGCGGTGAAATTCTCCCGTGAGGTGAGGGCGGCGTTGATATCGTCGAGCATGCCGTATTCCTCGGCATTCTTCAGGTACAGGTCGATGGCTTCCCGGATGTTCTCCAGGGCTTCCTTTGGCGTATCCCCGCAGCTCGCTACCTCCAGCTCGACGCATTTGGACACATACGTGCCTTCCTCCTCCCAGATGGCAACGGAAAAAAGATAACGGGTCATTTGATCTCCTTATCTGGGTAGTAAGGTAATCCCGTAGTTCCTATATTACTCTTGTCCTAAACCAGGCGGCACAATCTTCTGTTCAGATTTTCTTTCTCCCTCAGGGAAGTGGAGGACCGTCCGATGCATAGACCACCTCGGAGAGGATCGGCTCCCGGAGGCGCCGCTTGATGGCATCCTTCATCACCAGGTCCACCTTCCGGCCAAAGAGGTCCTCAAGATAGAACTTCAGGTCCATGTAGTGGGCGAAGGTCTCCTCCCCCTCACGGAACTCCACGAGGACGTCCACATCGCTCTCCGGCTTCTCCTCTCCCCGCACGAAAGATCCAAAGATCCCGATCCGTTCCACTCCGAACTTGTTCCTGATTTCCTGGCTGTGCTGCCGGAGGAGCGTAAGTGGCGGTTCCATCAGTCTCTGATGTAGTTCTCTACCTTTTTAAAATAGGGGCAACCGTTTCTCCGAATAATTATTTCGAGTATAAGAGAATCCATCACCTCTCTCTTTTCAGAGTCTAACCTTGATTAGTCCCAATCCTGATTAGATTAGGAGGCTCATTTGGTTTCGGAGGTTGATCTCAGGATCACCACTTCGTCCCGCCGAACTGCATCGATGAGATAGGGGCTGACTGCCTTTTCGGTGAGGAGGTCCACCTTGAGGTGAAGAGCCTGTTTGAGCTCCTCTTCGATCCTCACCAGCTCAAGGAGGCTCTTGGTTTGAGAAAAACTAACAAGGATATCGATATCGCTCTCCGGGCCCGCTTCCCCCCGTGCATAGGACCCGAAGACCGCCACTCTCCGGACTCCATGCGGTTTCAAGATTTTGAGAATAATCTCCTTCACTTCTTCGGGAAGCCTTCTATCAGCCATTATTGTTCCTCTTCAATCTCAGGAGAATATTGTCCAGGATCGAAACCTTCTGAGAGGATTCACCTGCTTACATGTGTGAGGATTCGTCCTGGTTCCTCAAAAAGCATCTGTTGGGAATATTTTCAGAGGTGACGTCCAGACCGTTGGATACCTGAACTTAGGTTTCGAATCCACCGTTCTATCGGGCACATATAGCAACGTCAACCGTATGGTACTCTGGGTTACCAGAATCAGAAGAGGGGCAGGCTAGTTATTTCTGGTTTACCAGAACAAGAATAGGATTGGCTCTTCTGACAGAGTTCCCGAAAGAAAAACACCTGTTTCTCCTTTGCCATCTTTTTCAGGACTTCCAATGACATAATCCCCCTTTAGTACACCAACCTTAACATTTACGTTAATTTCGGTGTATTGAAAGGGGAAATCACTCCCCTCATCCTGCTATGCAGACCACGTTCCATAAAAGAATAACACACTGACATCCCCTTTGTGTCTCATAAAACCATGAATATGAGACACAATAACCGGATGCGGATCATGCATAAGATCCATCTGAGGTGTTCTTCATCGGCACCATCTGTTTCCAATTCAGTAACAATTTGTCTCCGGATCAGCAACCATTCACTGAGGGCTTATAAGGTAGCTCTTATGAGGGCTCCGTCTCAAAATCGATTCCCACATAGAGTAATCACTCACCATCCCCCCAGGCCACGCCCACGCTCACGGAGGAGATGACCGCCCGGGTGACCACGTCTCACCCAGCGCAATGGTCCGGTGCCGGTGCCGGGCTAGCGGCGGCGGGGAGGGTGATGCGGGATAGGTGGGGGAGGGGGGGAACACGTAAAAGAAGATCAACGGTTTATTGAATCAGCATTATGGATGATGGAGGAAATTCATGAATTCCCCTTATCGAGGACCGAATCATACTGCCAGGCCCGCACACATAATTATGGCTTCAGATCCAGATACCTGATTGAGGGGGAGTATCATGACCAAGATAAAATCCGAGATTCGAAAGATACGATTCCTGCTCGAGAAGATCGACAGCCTCATCGAGGCCCGTCTCATTGGATTCTCGGACCCCGAGAGGGACGAGGTAGCCGAGATCCTGAAGTACGAGCAAAACAAGAGCCGCACCCTTTTCGAATTGAATCAATGAAACGGCATCTGCTGGAGAGGGGATTCGGGCCGGTCATGGACTGTCCGGAGTTCTCTTTCTTCATCTTAACACTGATATAGAGTATCGTTCCAATCCTGATATTGACCGGTGATGAAGAAACGGAAGAACACCTCGCGGACGCCATCACTTGATGAGATCCGCTCCATTCTCCACGAGCACCTGCCGGAGCTCCGGCAGCGGTACGGAGTCAGGTCCTTCAGTATATTCGGTTCCTATACCCGCGGGGAGAAGAAGAAGCGGAGCGACCTGGACATTCTCGTCGAATTCGACAGGATCGGAACGCTCCTTGAATATATCAGGCTGGAAGATACCCTTTCAGATCTCTTAGGAGTGAAAGTTGACCTGGTGGACAGGTCCACGCTGAAGCAGGGGATCAGTGCCCGGATCCTGCGCGAGGCCATCCCGGTATGAAAGCCGGCAGGAGGCAACCCCGATGCGATCTAATCCTTATTAGTACTAATCCTGATTAGTACCGAACAGTATCATACACTCTAAGGTCCTGCTTACTAGCAATTACTAAATTATGTCAAATTAGTAGTTGGCGGACCACCTGCGGTTGTGATAGGTGTCTCTCTCCGAGTGATTCCAATGTGCTATCTTGAATAAATCCCTCAGAGGCGAAACCCGGTGTATCATTCAGATGGATAAAATTCACTTTAAACTTTAAGTAAAAATCAAAGTAAATAAATAGAACAACCATCCACCCTCTAGTGAAGAATGGAACGTGTGACCGGTGAGTGGCATGATGCATACGGATATGCTCTCCGTATTGAACGAGGCACAGGCCCTCAATGCAAAAATTTTCTCGCTGGTCCGGTTCAAACTGCTTGCGAGCCTTGCCTCCCTCGGGCCTGATGGTGCAACCTACCGCGAACTGAGGGCGGCACTCGATATCAATGACGGTGTTCTCTACGCCAACCTCAACGTATTGAAAGAGATGGGATACCTCACCTCAGAAAAGATCACCTTTGAAGGGAAGGAACTTGAACTTTTCAGAATGACAGATGAAGGACAGGACGAATGGACGAGGGTAAGGACCTGGCTCTGCAGGTTCCTGAGCTGTGGAGAATGACCATGGAGAAAAGAAGAAAAGTAATCGCCTTTTTCCGGGAGCTGGGATTTCACTTCCATGTTTCCCGGTTCGATAACCGGCTCATCGCGCAGAAGGTAGTCTGCCTGCTTGAGCTCAGAGGCATCAACCTCGGGTATCCCTGC
>Ga0315274_10010948_pt1 | contig 13029 bp, 12 predicted proteins | sample YL17G02_20_MG_FD_203700 | JGI IMG/M metagenome (GOLD analysis project Ga0315274, IMG submission 203700) | Sediment microbial communities from Yellowstone Lake, YNP, Wyoming, USA - YL17G02_20 | ecosystem: Environmental > Aquatic > Freshwater > Lake > Sediment | place: USA: Wyoming | collected... | reverse complement strand
GTGCGGGTGCGGTACCGGCCCCGTCACATCATGGCGTGGTTCCTGGTCCGGTGCTTGAAGGCCTCAAACCAGAGCACGGAGAGGACACCGGCTCCGGCCGCGATAGCCAGGTCCAGAGGAGGGACGGGCGCGAACCTGAACAGGTCCTGGAGGGTGGGGATGAAGATGACCAGGGAGAGGCAGGCCAGGGTCCCAAGAAAGACCCACGAGAGCGCCCGGTTCGGTGACCGCAGGGTGGCGGGGAGGGTCTCGGACCAGGACCGGTTCGTCAGGATCAGCCCCAGGTTGGCGATCACGATGGTGGTGAAGGTCAGGGTCCGGACCTCCGCCTCCCCCAGTCCGCGGGTAACTGCAGCGATATAAATGAGCAATACCACTGCGAGCACCACACCGCCCTGGAGGAGGCTGAGGGCAAGGGTCCGGCGGGTGAAGAGCCGCTCCTCCTTCCTTCGGGGCGGGCGCTTCATCACGTCCTTCTCCTCGTCTTCCGATTCAAAGACGATGGAGCAGGCGGGATCAATGATCAGCTCCAGGAACACAATGTGGACCGGGAGCAGGACGAGGGGCATGTGGAAGAGCACGGGGATGAGCGACATGCCCGCAATCGGGACATGGATGGAGAAGATGTAGGCCATCGCCTTCTTCAGGTTGTCATAGATCCTCCTTCCCATCCGCACCGCGGAGACGATGGAGGTGAAGTTGTCGTCCAGGAGGACCAGCGAGGACGACTCCCGGGCCACGTCGGTACCCCTGCCGCCCATCGCAATCCCGATATCCGCGGATTTCAGGGCCGGGGCATCGTTCACCCCATCGCCGGTCATGGCGACCACCTCGCCGTTTACCTTCAGTGCATTCACGATCCTGAGCTTCTGTTCAGGCACCACCCGGGCAAAGATGGTGGTGCTCTCGATGCGGTCCCTCAGTTCCTCATCCCCCATCCTCTCCAGTTCAGCGCCGGTGAGGGTACGTTCCGGGTCCGGAAGCCCAATCTCCCGGGCAATGTGCTGCGCGGTGAGTGGGTAATCGCCGGTGATCATGACCACCCGGATCCCCGCGGTGTCACATTCGGCGACCGCGCCAGCCACCCCCGGGCGGACCGGATCCGCAAACCCGATGAGCCCGAGAAATTCAAACGGAAAATCATGCTGTTCCCCGGGGAGGGTGGTGAGGGTGAACGAGGCCCGTGCAACGCCCAGCACGCGGAGACCCTTCGCCGCCATCCCGTTGATATGGGCTCCCAGGTCCTCGCGCTCCGCTGCATCGAAATGGCAGAGGTCGGCAATCGCCTCCGGCGCCCCCTTTGCCGCGATCACGTACTCGCTGCCGCTGGGAGATCGCCAGACATTGGACATGGCCAGCAGTGCCTCGGAGAGCGGGTATTCCTGGACCAGATCCCAGGTATGGTGGACGTGCTCGGTCCTCCCGAAGTCCCCCTTCCCGAGCAGGACCAGGGCCTTCTCCATGGGGTCGAACGGGTCCTTCTTGCAGGCCAGGATGCTGAACTCGGCCAGCTCATGGCAGGAATCGGGGACCGCGGTGTTCCTGGCAGCGTCGAAATCGCACATCTCCCCCCGGGCAAAAAATGCCTGTACTGACATCCGGTTCTCGGTGAGGGTACCGGTCTTGTCCACGCAGAGCACGGTAGCGGAACCCAGCGTCTCGATCGCCGGGACCTGGCGGGTGAGCACGTTCTTCCGGGAGATCCTCCATGCACCAAGGGCAAGGAACACGGTGAGCACGACGGGGAACTCCTCGGGAAGGATCGCCATCGCGAGCGTGATCCCTGCCAGGAATCCGTCGATCCAGTTGAACCGGGTGAGGCCGTACACCACCACGATGACGGTACACAGCAGGAGGCCGGTCACTGCAATCACCTTCACGATCCGCGAGATCTCGGCCTTCAGCCGGGTCTCACCGCGCTCCACGGACTGCAGCACCGTGCCGATCTTCCCCATCTCTGTCCGCACGCCGGTTGATTTCACCTCCACCAGTCCCTGCCCCTGCACCACCAGGGTGCCCGAATAGACAAAAGGCTGGTCATCTCCCCCGGGCCGGCTCTCCTGCATCCCGTCCCTAAGGGAGACCTTCCGGACCGGAACCGACTCCCCCGTGAGAAGCGACTCGTCCACCGAGACGTGGGTGGAGGTGAGGAGCGCCCCGTCTGCGGGGACGCGGTCCCCTTCCGAGAGGAGGACCAGGTCACCCGTGACCACCTCGCGGCCGGGGATCCGTCTCTGCTCCCCGTCCCGGATGACCAGCGCCCGGGGGCTGGAGAGGTTCCGGAGCGCCTCCAGCGCCCGTTCTGTCTTCTGTTCCTGGTAGACCGTGATGCCGATGATGACAACGACGAAGGAGAGGAGCATCAGCCCCTCGGAGATATCGCCCACGAGGAAATAGAGCAGGCCGCCAGCGACGAGCAGGATGAACATGGGCTCGTGGACGACCTCAAGGGCGATGGGGAGGATGCCGCGCTGCTTCGAAGAGGGCAGTTCGTTGTTACCGTCCCGTTCCAGCCTCTCCGCAGCTTCCCTCTCCGAAAGGCCGGTCACCGTGTCAAGGTCAAGGGGCGGCATTATGGGGCTCCGGCACCCGGGGCCGGGGAACCAATCCAGACGGGAAAGTGCTCAGGCATACAAAGATCAACAGTTCACCCTGCAGGGAATACCTGAAGTCCGAGGGATAACTGCCGTGCAATCCTGACCACATATCTCTTCTTCCCTAGGTATAGGTGATTGCTTTCTCTGCGCCGCTTCTCCTTTTCTCTCACCGACAGGATTCTCATTCATTGCATTCCGATTGATGGTGGTACAGACACGTGTAGGACGAACCAGGGGGGCCTTTCGGCCCCCCCCGCCGCGTGGGCGTCCCCCCCACCGTGAGGATGGGGGGATCTTCGGTTTTCCGGGGTTTTGCTCCCCTCCATAAAGGAAGATCAGGCTATCCTCATCGGGGGTGGGATCGGAAGGGGGCAGGCCCCCTTCCGTCACCCTCCTCTGATGACTGGTCCGCCTTCGGGGGCTCCGCTCCCGCTGCGGAGGCATCCCCCGGAGAGGAGAGGGTGGTTCTTCCTGGATGGGACAGGCGCATCCTGATACACTGAAGGCTCTCTCTTCTGGGACCTGAAGTGCATCCCGAAGGTCCGGTATCCCGGAAAAAAAGGGTTAGATAAGTTTGTTGATGGGGTGCTTCTCGGCCTTGCAGTCCAGGCCCATGGTGCGGGCAGCCTCCAGGATCACGATGTCCATGTAGGCCTGCGAGGTGATCATGGGCTCGATGTTCTCGATGGGCCCGTACATGATCAGGTTGGCACCCAGGGTGCTTGCAATCAGGTTGCACCCGATATCGGGTGCGGACCATGCCGCCTGCTTGATACCCTCCATGCCACCAAGGTAGTGCTTGGCCATCTGCTCGAGGAGGAGGGGTTTGTTCTTGTAGCCTGCTTCGAGTAATGAGGGGGTTTTGCTCGTCCCCTTCCAGCGCCGCAGCCAGGTCCAGGCCACGGTCATGTTGTGGTACGCCCCACCTGTCGGGTACCCGAAGATGCCCTTGCATGCCAGGATCTCCCGGTAGGAACCGCCGGACCCGAGCCCCAGGGGGGTGGCTGCCGTGTCAAGGATCGGGCGCTTGATGCCGCACTCCTCGGCGATCTGCAGCATGCCCTTGGCCTGTCCCGCGACACCGCCTTCGGAAAGCACCTTCTGCCGGCCCGCAACCGACGGGTCGGCCGGGTTGAAGGCCAGCACGATGGCAGAATCCACGTCGCTGTTTTTCAATGCCTCGATGTTGGGAGCCTGGATAGACCCGTTGATGGAGTTGTAGATGGCCCGGTGGGCGAGCCCCACCTCGGTGACGTACTTGCAGGCGCCGGCGAGAACCGCAGGCACCGAGGAGTCCATCAGGAATGCCGTCTTGGGATCGACGCTGGCAAACCAGTCGATGTACTTCTCCATCGCCTTGGGGGACTCGGCCATGAGCTGGATGAACTGCGGGATGTTCACCACATCACCCAGCTCCTGGCACCGGGCCCAGAGGGCCTCGGCCTTCGGCTTGTCGATCTTCCCTTCCTTTTCATCCAGCACGATCTCGTGCTTGTTGTAGAAGATGGAGCCGGCAAGTACCGTGGGGTACTCTCCAGGTTGTCCACCAAGCTTGGTCCCGTTGTAATCCCAGACCTGCTGTTCCTTTTCGAATCTGAACATTCGTTCTACACCTCCCTCACATCATACCCTGCAGCTTCGGGAGCAGGATGAGCAGCATGATGAAGACTGTCAGTCCTGCGACCAGGCCATACAGGATACCGATATCCCGTCCGATCTTCCTGCCCACGCGCTGGGCAATCTCAGCATCGGCGAATTCGATCTTCTTCTCAACGGAGTTGAGCCGCTTCTCGATCTCAAGGAACTGCGGGTTGACACCCGCGGCCACGACCTCAGCCCCGGCAGCTTCCTTGACCTGGACGACCAGGGCGTCGGCGGGAAATGCGCCGGGGTCTTTCGCCTTGAGTTCTGCGACCTTGGCCTTGATGGCGGCGTTATCCTCGGTCTCCATGATGTCAACGACCGAAGTCTGCTCCTGCCAGCGCTTGATGGCATCGTCCTTCAGGTTTTCGATGTAGGGGATTGCGCCTTCAGCGCCGACCACGCGGCCTTCTTTGACGCCGTTTATGTGGAGAGCCTTCATGGTCTGGGCAGAGAGGTGACCCTTCACCTCGGTCCCGACGCAGAGCATGAACCGGATATTGGGATTGGAGATGACGTTTGCAATCACCTTCTCGATCCCGAGGTTCTCGGTCTTGCAGGACCCGCAGATTGCGGCGCCTGCGTCGCAGATGCCCTGTTCGTCCAGGTGGGACCCCATGGTCACGACAGCGACACAGTTGCTGGCGTCGCCGGACCTGAAGTCTCCCTTGGAGATCGGCCATCCGCTTGCCGGTGATTTCTTGTCAACCATCTTCCCTCACCTCATCTCATCATCACGGGCAGCAGGACGAGGACCATCGCGAACACGAGCCCGGCGGCAAATCCCACGATACCGGAGCCCATGACCGCCGAATCCACCTTGTTGGTCCGTGCAAGGATCTGGGCCTTGTACCGGGTATTCTCGACCATCGCATCGATCGCTGCCATCCTGATGGGGCCCGCCGCTGCCTTTGCTTCTTCTGCCATCTCTCATCACCTCATGAGCAGGAACCCGAGGAGAGCGAACGAGACCACGAGTCCAATCATCAGCCCCTCGATCTTGCCTGAATAGACACCCGCCGCGAACTTGTCCCGGTACCCGATGTCGGTCACCATCCTTTCGATGGTCTTCATCCGGGTATGGATCAGGGCAAGCTCGCCGGACATGGGCCGTACTTCGCCGCCAGCCTCCTCAGCCCCGGCAGCTTCCTTGACCTGGACGACCAGGGCGTCGGCGGGAAATGCGCCGGGGTCTTTCGCCTTGAGTTCTGCGACCTTGGCCTTGATGGCGGCGTTATCCTCGGTCTCCATGATGTCAACGACCGAAGTCTGCTCCTGCCAGCGCTTGATGGCATCGTCCTTCAGGTTTTCGATGTAGGGGATTGCGCCTTCAGCGCCGACCACGCGGCCTTCTTTGACGCCGTTTATGTGGAGAGCCTTCATGGTCTGGGCAGAGAGGTGACCCTTCACCTCGGTCCCGACGCAGAGCATGAACCGGATATTGGGATTGGAGATGACGTTTGCAATCACCTTCTCGATCCCGAGGTTCTCGGTCTTGCAGGACCCGCAGATTGCGGCGCCTGCGTCGCAGATGCCCTGTTCGTCCAGGTGGGACCCCATGGTCACGACAGCGACACAGTTGCTGGCGTCGCCGGACCTGAAGTCTCCCTTGGAGATCGGCCATCCGCTTGCCGGTGATTTCTTGTCAACCATCTTCCCTCACCTCACACAAACTGCAGGGCAATCACGCCTGCGATCAGGAGTCCGATTGCCAGGCCGTACCAGAACGCGGTGACGCCTCCTGCCACCGGCAGGGCATTCTCGCGTCCGGGGAAGGACGCAAGGAAGCTACCCTTGCCGGCGAGCATGCCGACCAGGTCATCCGAAATCGCCTCGAGCTCGGCCACCTTGTCGATCACCGGCTGCAGGGATTCGCCCGCAGTGGTGAGGATCCCAACCAGCGGGTCCACAACCAGCCCGAGTTCGGGCAATACAAGGATATATCCCATATCAGTGTCCCTCCGGCTCAACGATCGGTTTGGAATCCAGCCAGGATGCGGCATCGCGCTTGGAGAGCGTGATGAACATGCTGTAGGTGTAGGCCCAGAGGAGGATCGAGACTCCCAAAGAGACCATCGCTGCCGAGAACGACAGGAACGCAAACGACATCACCGCAACGGTGATCATCGAGAGGAACCCGCACTCCGCGGCCAGCCACAGCATCCGGTCCTGCTTCCAGCTGGGCCCCAGCGTGGCATTGAACGGGTGCTGGATGGCGATGGCCGCAAGGAAGAAGACCACGGCGATGAACGAGAGCCCCATGAAGGAGTTCCCGTAGCTGGTGGAAACCTGGCCCAGGAATGTCTCTTTCGCGGTGGAAATGCCGGTGAACAGGAAGGAGCCACCGGTCATGGCTGAAAATCCCATCAGCGAGAGTGCCCCGATGACGGCCATCTCCGTGATGGACCGGATCATCACCGGGATCTTCATCATCAGCACGTTGTTGGCCAGGAATCCCAGGATCGCGCCGATGATGGCGGCAAGGATCACTGCAACGATGGGTGCTGCCATCCCGAAGCGGGTGGCCAGCAGCATGGCAATGACCCCGGAGCCCAGGGCGAGCATCCCTGCCGAGGGAACCCCTGTCCCGATCCCGTAGCTGCAGAGGACCTTGATCGAATTGGATCCCCAGATCAGTGCGCAGACGGCACCCAGCCCCCCGAAGAACGAGAAGACATAGGTGTTGGTCAGCACGTTCAGGTAGGTGAGATAGATGCAGACGAGCGACCCCACAAGACCGGCGATCATCAGCTGGTCATGGGGGAGGCTGCCCGCAATCACTTCAATCTTTACTGTCATCTCTCCACCTCACACCGCCACAATGGCAATCGCCACGATACCGCAGACCGCGGACGCAATGGCGGTTGCAACGACTGCACGGGGCCACCGGGCAAACTTGGGGTCATGCGGCCCCTCGATGGTACCGGTGATGTTGTACGCGGCGAGCACCGCGTTCACCAGGAACAGCCCGACGGCAAAGATGCCGGCCAGCGAGATGGCGACCGGTGTCACATCCGCACCAGCGGCTGCACCGAGCACGGTGGCCAGCTTCGCCGCGTACACCCACTTCAGGAGCACGTAGTAGATCAGCGTGCCGCCCAGGCCGCCCAGGAATCCGCCCACCACACCGCCCACGAATGAGACGAACGGCAGGCCGTGGCCTTCAGTCCCCTGGGACTTGTACTCGGTCTGGGTATCACCCGTGATCGGGTCCACCTTTGCTTTACCGGATGCAGCCGGAATCCCCATGGCGTATACGTAGATCACGTTCACGAACATGCAGGTGATGGCCATCATCAGTGCGCCGCCGATGGCACCAGCGGCGCAGACCACCACAATTCCCGGGCTTGGGTCCATCGCCGCCGCCCAGGCCCCGCCGAAGAGTCCGGCGAGCCCGGCACCCCCGGCCAGCATCGCCACACCGGTGGCGATACCCGGCGCCTGCCCCATCGCCGCCGGCGCACCGCCGACCGGCACGAAGTGGACGCCGAAGCCGATCAGGGCACCGCCGACGATGATCGCGATGAGCGCGTAGAACATCATCGACATGCCAAAGGAGATGAAGGCGACTCCCACGATGGCGACCATCAGGAGAAGCCCGAGGCCCATCGCCATCGGGTCCATCCCGACACCGCCCGTGGGTTTGGGAGTGACGGTCATGCCGACGCCTCCTTCACATACGGCCCGTAGGTCCTGCGTGCCCACACCTCGATGTACCGGTCCATGATGGTGAAGACCAGCACGATGATGAGGCCCACAATGATGGCGCCCCACCCGTTGGCGATGGGCTCAAAGACCACGGTCCTCCACAGCTCCAGGAACACGATGAGCCCGAAGCAGACACCCGAGGCGGGACCGCCCAGCTTGGAGGTGAACCAGCCGTTGTCCAGCGAGTTCCTCTCGCCGGCCTCTGCGTACCGGACAATATTCCCCGAGGCAGAGACCGGCACGCCGGCACCGAACTTCTGGTTCTGGTACTGGCGTTCCTTTCCGTAGAACGGGTTACCGGTGGCGGAACCTGCGGCACCCAGCGCAATGCCCCACACCACGCCGAGCAATGCCAGCGGGAACGGGTGCCCGAGGGCTGCGTTCATCAGATAACACATGGCGACAGTGGTGAAGATGGCAAGGAATGCGTGGGCCATCGTCACGGTGGTCATCGACTTCAGGATGTCGACGTACACCGGCTGTCCGAACTTGGCGAGACTTGCAATCCGGCCCAGGTATGCGGTGGTCGCATACACGCCCTGTACCAGCGTGGTCAGGACTGCGCCGATAATGAGTGCAAGTATCGCGTTGATCTGCATGGCCAGGAGAGCCCCGGTGATACCGGCGCCCAGCGCCACCCAGAGCCCGTAGGCTGGTGGCTCCCCCGCAATCGCCTTGTTGAAGATGCGGTGGATATAGCCCATCTGGGGGGCGAGCTGGACCTGAGAGTTCGGGTCACCCTGCGACCCGATATCGGACTCAGTGTCTTCAGCCGCACCGGCCACAGTGGCCAGAGCACCGGCCATGGCAGTCAATCCGATGCCTAACACAATGTTCACAACCATTCAACATCCTCCCTGCGTGCAGGAATGCACGAGAGCATTTTAAACCAAATGTGGTTCATCTACCAGTTGGGGGGTACTCAATTAAAGGTTTCGAAAAGTTCGTCGTAAAATCCGTCATTTGGAAAACGGTGAATCCGGTATCCGTATTTCAGTATAATTTACGTTAACGCAATCTAGGTTGTGTTGCCATCTGCCGGGGTTGCGTACAGGGGCGGAGAGGGGTGAGGAGGCTCTATCTGTTGCACCATCCCACTGCATATGGCGATTCCCTAAGGGGGTGGGATTAGTGATTGTCTGTGTCACCGCAGGGGAACCGTCCCTCGATGCCCCCTGCGAGGAGCACTTCGGGCGCTCCCCCTTCTTTATCCTTGCAGACACGGACTCCGGGAAGTGGTGGCCGGTGGAGAACCGGCTCGCCGGCCCCTGCGGCGGCACGGTGCCGAAGGCGATCCGGATCCTGGTGGATCAGGGGGTGCAGGTTCTGATCACCGGGCGTGTCGGCGGTTCCGGGCCGGAAGCCCTCGAGGCGGCAGGGATCCGGATGTATGCCGCCCCCGCGGAGATCACGGTCAGGGCAGCGCTGGCACGGTTCCGGGAGGGTTCGCTGGCCCCGCTTGGCTGAGGGGATATCGGGGACGGGGAGGGCCAAAGAATCCCGGATGTGAAGGGCTCTGTTGATACGTTCCCTCTGGAGCCAGGCATCCGCCTGGGAAAGCCTGGTCCCCGCCACCGGGTTGGGAAATCCTGTAGGGGGCCTTCCCGGGATCGATATCTTTACGTAGAATTATGCGCATATGTGTAATATTGGGTGGAATGGATCCGGAAAGGAGCAACCGCCAGCGGGGGGAGAGAGATACCCCTGCGAGATTCTTCCCGAACACCGGCCATTGGATGGGGGCCATTCCCTCCATGAGGGTTCGCACCCGCACGTCCCTGTCGCATCTCCTCCCCCCCGATGGAACTCCCCGGGAGGGGAAACCCTCCTGCCTGCGGACTGGGCCATGGAAAACCATTCATAGAAAGCGATGCCATTGAAAAAGAGGGACAGGAGCAGAATGAAGGGTCAGGAGGGTGTGAAAGTGCAGAGCCGCTGCAGGGGCAGGCCCCGCGTGAGCCGCCACATAGCATCGGGGCACCCCCAGAGGTGCTATGCTCCCCAGTGCATGCCCTCCGAGGGATACGAAGCGGTCTCCCTCCTTCCGGAGGAGGTGGAGATCCTGAAGCTCGTGGACCTGGAGGGGATGGAACAGGAAGAGGCAGCAGCCCGCCTGGGCGTCTCGCGGAAGACGGCCTGGAGGGACCTGCACAGCGCCCGGAGGAAAGTGGCGGATGCCCTGGTGAATGGGAAGACCCTGGAGGTCACGGGGTGTGCCCGGAAGCGCGAGGGGCACTGCCCCCGGTGGAACCTGGATGTCTGCCCCAAGAAGAATGGAGGCCCCTGCCCCAGGGGATTCTTCTCGGATCCATGCTGCCCCTCCCTGGAGCCGGGAGAGGATCCCGGCAATCGCTCTTCCTGATCAAGACACAACACTTTTTAACTTTTGCGCTTATGAGTAATTATAATCCCTGATCACACCTCCAGAGCGGTGGCACCATGACGGCTCCTCTCATCTCGGTACTGGACCTCTCGCTGGAACTGGACGGGAAACGGGTCCTGGATCAGGTCTCCTTCCAGGTCAGCGAGGGAGAGATTCTCGGCATCATCGGGCGAAGCGGCGCGGGAAAAACCGTGCTCATGCACCTGCTCCGGGGGATTGATCCCCCTCCCACCGGCGGCAGGATCCTCTACCACATGTCCGCCTGTACAGGATGCGGCCGCATGGGACTCCGGTCAATGGCGGGTATCCCGTGCCCCGACTGCGGCGGCACCATGGCACCTGTTGACGTGGATCTCTGGGGTGACGGGAGCGACGGTGCGAAGGACCGGGTCATGCAACGAACTGCCATCATGTTTCAGCGTACCTTCGCTCTCTATGGTAACGATCGGGTCATCGAGAACGTGATCTATGCGCTGGATGACACCGGCTATCCCGCGGACCAGGTCATCACCCGGGCGGCGGACCTCATCGACCAGGTCCGGCTCTCCCACCGGATGATGCACATCGCCCGCGATCTGTCGGGAGGCGAAAAGCAGCGGGTGGTGCTGGCCCGGCAGCTGGCCCGGGACCCCCTCCTCCTCTTCGCTGACGAGCCGACCGGGACCCTGGACCCGGAGACGGCGGGACTCGTCCACGGCCTCCTCCTCTCAGCGGCACGGGACAACGGGATGGGGATGGTGGTCACCTCCCACTTCTCCCAGGTGATCGAGTCCATGGCCCACCGGGCGATCCTCCTCTCGGAAGGGCGGATGGTGGCGGATGGCAACCCGAAGGAGATCATCTCCCGGTTCATGAAGCAGCCCCAGGAGTCGGAACTGCCCCCCCGGGATCAGGCGGGTCGCCCCATCCTCACTGCCCGCAACGTGGTCAAGCGGTACATGTCCGTGGACCGGGGTGTGGTGCGGGCGGTGCAGGAGGTGAGCTTCGAGGTGGGGGAGGGGGAGATCTTCGGCCTGGTGGGGAAGAGCGGGGCCGGGAAGACCACCCTCTCCCGCATGGCGGCAGGGATCGTGGAGCCTACGTCCGGGGAGCTGCTGATCCGGATCGGGGATGACTGGGTGGACATGACGCAGCCGGGGATCGAGAACAGGGGCCGGGCCAAGCCCTACATCGGGTTCCTCCACCAGGAGTATGACCTCTATCCCCACCGGACAGTGCTCGACAACCTCACCGATTCCATCGGCCTGGATTATCCCCGGGAGCTGGCCAACCGGATGGCCAGCGTCTGCCTGGGGATGGCCGGGTTCACCGACGCCACGGTGCGGGAGATCCTGGAGAAGACCCCGGACCAGCTCTCCGAGGGAGAACGGCACCGGGTGGCCCTGGCACAGGTGCTGATCCGGGAACCGAGGATCGTGATCCTGGACGAACCGACCGGCACCATGGATCCCCTCACCAAGCAGGAGGTGCGGGACTCCATCCTCCATGCCAGGGAGGAGATGAAGGAGACCTTCCTCATCGTCTCCCATGACATCGGTTTTGTACGGGACATCTGCGACCGGGTGGCCCTGATGCAGGGGGGCAGGATCGTCAAGGTCGGCACCCCGCGGGAGGTCCTGGGTGAGGCTGATTCCGCGCCGGAGGGCACCCCGGATCCGGCTGCCATCGCCGGGGAGTGAGCGGTCCGGGGCTTGTTCGTTTGGCATTCCCCAGGTGCTGCGGGAGCCCCGGTCGAGCCTCATGAGGTATTTTTTTAAAATGATGAGTCGGTAACGGGCATTTGCCGATTACTCGTGAGACGCTCTTGGGGGCTCCGCCCCCGCCGCGTGGGCACCCCCCAGGGAGGATGGGATGAGCTTCGGTTGAACACCGACGTGGAGAACCATCCTCACGCAGGGGGGGACGCCCACGCGACGGGGGGGGACGGCAGTCCCCCCCAGGAGCGTCCCGGTGGTATTCAGCTCAATAACAACCGGCAGATTCATCTGTTCTCACTCAAGAGAGGCGGCGGGAGGGGGCAGGCCCCCTCCCGGTCCCATCCCTGTGAGGATAGCCCCTTCCATGGTTACAATCCGCTTTCGTACCGTCTGTTTATTGTCGATCCGGTCGCTCCGCTCCGTGATTCGTCTGCAGAAAAAAAGTTGGGGTTGGGGGCTTACCTGCGGGCCGGGATGATCAGCGAGCGCTCGCCAGAGGGCATGAACTCGCGGATCGCACCACGAGCGAACTCGCGGCGCGGCTCGGAGAAGTCGAACGTGAGCGACGGGTCCGCGAAGCAGATCTTGATCCGCGGGTCGTACGCCCAGGCATCGCCACGGCCATAGTGGGCGCCGCCACAGATGGCCGCGTACTCGCCCTGGTGCCCGACGTTCATCGCGTAGTTCGGGAAGTTGGCGCCACGCAGTTCTCCGATACAGCCTTCGTCAGACCGGATGGAGTTCGTGTTGGCCGAACCGCACTGGTCCTGCAGGTCGTACCCGAAGAACCCGAGCCGTGACCAGCCTTCCTTGTGCAGGAGCATGGACAGGTACCATCCGCTGAGTCCAGCGTTGGAGTTGCCCGTACCGATCGCTGCGGTCAGACCGGAGGCAGCCGCGAGCACGGATGCACGCTGGGACCCGCCGAAGTGGTCCTCCAGGATCGACGGGAACTGCTCGTACTGCTCCATGCCGTACAGGGTGACCTCGGTGGCCAGGTCGT
>Ga0315274_10010947_pt1 | contig 13030 bp, 10 predicted proteins | sample YL17G02_20_MG_FD_203700 | JGI IMG/M metagenome (GOLD analysis project Ga0315274, IMG submission 203700) | Sediment microbial communities from Yellowstone Lake, YNP, Wyoming, USA - YL17G02_20 | ecosystem: Environmental > Aquatic > Freshwater > Lake > Sediment | place: USA: Wyoming | collected... | reverse complement strand
GGCTGCGACAGGTGGCGGAGGTGCCAGTAGCCGGTAATGCAGCACTCGGGGAAGGCCAGAATCTCGATGCCCTGGCGGACTGCCTGCTCGACAAAAGACTCGATTTTGAGCATGTTGGCCGGCTTGTCGTTTGGGACGTGCTCGAACTGGACAGATGCTACGCGGATGTCTCTCATTCTCGCCTCCCTTTTCTGCCCGGCCTGGTGCTTGTTCGTAACCATACACTGAACGCTCTTTCTTGTCAACCGGGGTGGTGGTGAGGCGTGCATTATGGGAGATGGTTCCGCGCCCCCGCAACAAGACCAGAGGCAGGGAAATCGTCGGCCCTTGACGGATTCGCGAAAATGGGTGATAATCGCGGACAGAAATCTCGGATCGGGAGGAGGTAGTGTGCAAGTTCTAAAGCGGATGTTCAGGTTCCTGCTACCCTACGGGTGGACTCTGGTGGTCAGCGCGTGTCTCTTGCTGCTTCGGGCGGGCTTGGAGCTGATGCCACCCCTTTTCCAGCGCAGGATCGTTGATGGAGTGATCGGTACTCGTGACCTGACACACCTGTTCTCGTTGGTGGGCCTGCTGGTCGGTGTGTATGCTGTGCTGGAGGTCATCCACTTTGGGGACAACTATGTGCGGCACACGTTGGGGCAGCGGTTCATACTGGATCTGAGGGTGCGGCTCTATGCCTACCTGCAGCGCCTGTCGCTATCGTTCTTTGAGCGCACGTCGACGGGCGAGCTGATGTCCCGCGTAACGAACGACGTCAACGCCTTGGAGCAGTTTGTGACCCACGGGTCGGCATTGACGGCGGTGAACCTGCTCCGGGTGATCGGGTCGGCGGCGATCCTCTTTGTGCTGGACTGGCGGCTGGCGCTCTGGGTCCTCATCCCTGTTCCGATACTGGCGGTCTCGCTGCGGGCCTTTAACACCCGCGTCCGGCCCATCTACCGCCGCGTGCGAGACCGCCTGGGCGACATCAACGCCCGGCTCCAGGACAGCCTCGCCGGCATCCGGGTCATCCAGGCTTTTGGCCAGGAGGACCGGGAGCTCGAGCGATTTGCGGAGGAGAGCGACAACTATTACCAGGCGCAGGTGAAAGGGATCCGCTATTGGTCAGCGTTCTTCCCGGCAATGAGCTTTGTGGCCACGACCGGTACGGTGATCGTGCTGGGCGTTGGGGCATCCATGGTCGTCAAGGGGACACTGTCTCTGGGAACCCTGGTGGCGTTCCTTGCTTACCTTCAGTTGCTCTACGGCCCGATCAACAGCCTGGTGGAGATAGACAATGTCTTGCAGCAGGCCATCGCCGCTGGCGAGCGGATCTTTGAGCTGCTTGACCAGGTTCCGGACATCGCGGATGCACCGGATGCGGTTGAGTTGCCCCCTATCCGGGGAGAGGTCGTCTTCCACGATGTGCATTTCGCCTACGCGGCGGACGACTCGGCCCCGGATCTCGATGCCGGACTTGGCGTGGCAGCCAAGGGACGAGAGGTGCTTCAGGACCTCTCCTTCCGCATGTCGCCGGGAGAGGTGGTGGCGCTTGTCGGCCCCAGCGGTGCTGGCAAGACCAGCATCGCAAACCTGCTGTGTCGTTTCTATGACCCGATCTCGGGGCAGATCACGGTGGACGGGTACGATCTGCGGCATGTCAGAATGGCATCGCTCCGCGGCCAGATCGCGGTGGTGCTCCAGGACACGTTTTTGTTCAACAGCTCGATCCGCGAGAACCTGGCTTACGGCAACCCAAATGCCAGCACAGAGGACATCATCGCTGCAGCCAAGGCGGCCTACGCGCACGAGTTCATCGCGGCGTTACCGCGGGGCTATGATACCGAGATCGGTGAACGGGGGGTACGCTTGAGCGGCGGCCAGAAGCAGCGCCTGGCCCTGGCGCGTGCGATCCTGACCGATCCGCGCATTCTGATCCTGGACGAGGCCACTTCCTCGGTGGACGCTGAAGCCGAATACCTGATCCAGCAGGCCCTGGAAGCCGTGCTCAAGGGTCGCACAGCGCTGGTGATCGCCCACCGGCTAAGCACCATTCGCAACGCACACAAGATCATCGCTCTCGAGGAGGGCCAGATCGTGGAAGTCGGGGACCACGCGGAGCTGATGCAGCGCAACGGCCTGTACAGCCAGCTCTATCGTCGCCAACTGACGTTGGCAGCCACATAGTGAGCCACCTTGCTCGCGGCAGGAATGCGGTGATGGCTCGGGCGGACGCAGGCGCGCAGGGACTGGGCATGCGCACGCTCGTGCGCTTCTGGTTCCCGCTGGCAACCAGTTGGCTGCTGATGACCGCGGAGACACCCGTGGTGACGGCAGTGGCGGCCCGCATGGCCGACGCCAAGTTGCAGCTCGCGGCATTTGGGGTCGCGTTCTCGCTGGTCCTGATGATGGAGAGCCCCATCATCTCCATGCTCACCGCTGGAAACGCCTTGGCCCGTGACCGGCGTTCCTATCGCCTGGTGCGCCGGTTCATGCTGGGGCTGAGTGGCTTTCTCACCCTGGGCATGGTCTTGTTTGCAGCAACCCCCCTCTACGATCTGGTGGTCCTGCGCCTCATGGGCATACCGCCGGATGTCGCTGCCGTGGTCCGTCCTGTGCTGTGGGTGATGGTGCCCTGGCCGGCAGCTATCGCCTATCGGCGCTTCTGTCAGGGGATCATGATCCGCTACGGCTACACGCGGCAGGTGAGTTACGGCACAGCTCTGCGCCTGCTCACCACCGTCACTGTCTCGTTGATGGGTCTGGCCTGGGGACGCCTGGGCGGGGCAACAGTCGGTGCGTGTGCGCTGGGCTGTGCGATCATGGGCGAGGCGATCTATGCGCACCTGGCATCGCGGCATGCTGTGCGGGAGACCGAGAGGATCGATGTTCCTGGGGAGGAAAGCGTTCCCGATCTGCTCGCCCTGGCGCGCTTTTACGTTCCCCTGGCGCTCACATCCATGATCTCACTGTCCACGACGCCGCTGCTCAACTTTGGCATGATGCGCTCGCTGTGGCCCCTCGAATCACTGGCTGTCTGGCCTGTGGCAAGCGGTCTGTTGGGCATGGTGCGCAGCTTTGGCTATAGCCTGCAGGAGGTCATTGTGGCCCTGCTTAACGGAAGTTCTGCGCTCAAGACGATGCGGCGCTTTGCGGTGCTGTTGGCCGTGGGCTGTCTGTGCCTGGCCGTCGGCATTGCTTTCACACCCATTGGGTTGTGGTGGCAGTACCGGGTGGCAGGGCTAAGCCCGGAACTGGCCGGCTTTGCGGTTACTGCGCTGCGGTGGGCCGTGCTTGTGCCCGTGCTGGCGGTGGCCCAGAGCTGGCTGCGCGGGATCATTGTCGCTGGCAAATCCACAGGGGCGGTTGCCTGGGCGACTGCGCTCAACATCACGGTGCTCATCCTGGTTCTTATCGGCGGGGCCAAGCTGGGCCGATTTGCCGGCGCTTCGTTGGCCGCCATCGCCTTGACAGTCTCTCAGGGCGTCGAGAGCCTGAGGCTGTGGCTTTTCGTTCGCTCGATGCGCATGCGGGTCGAGCGCGCGGCGGTCCTGCAGCGCACTACCAGAGAGACGGCCTGAGCATATGGGAGCAATGATATCCGTTTGTGCCGGGGAAAGCCGGCTTGGAAGGACGCTCCAGGCTGCCGTTTTTGACACTCGCATCGTTCGATCATATAATAGCCGACGTGTGCCCGATCACGATCACGCACTTGGCATCAGGACGCAGACTATGGACATAGCCTGCGTCTCTGCGTAAAGGATGCCCTATTCACTGTCTTTGCATCGAGGAGGTCTGTGGGTGTACAAGGTTCTGGAGAAGGTTGTGCTGAGCGATGTGAACAAGCTGATGGTCATCGAAGCCCCAGAGGTGGCCCGCAAGGCGCAAGCCGGCCAGTTTGTCATCGTGCGCATTGATGAGCAAGGGGAGCGGATCCCGCTGACCATTGCCGACTATGACCGCGACAGGGGCACGGTGACGATCATTTTCCAGGAGGTGGGCAAGTCCACGATGAAGCTGGGCACCCTGGACCAGGGAGAGGCGGTCGCCAACCTCGTCGGGCCGCTAGGGCGTCCCAGCGAGATTGAAAAATACGGGACCGTGGTCTGCGTAGGTGGGGGCGTCGGTATCGCACCCGTATACCCGATCGCTCGCGCGCTCCGGGAGGCTGGAAACACTGTCCTGGGCATCATGGGGGCTCGCTCGAAGGACCTGCTATTCTGGGAAGACAAGATGATCGAAGCCTGCGACGAGTTGACCGTCTGTACGGATGATGGGACCTATGGTCGCCTGGCCCTGGTGACACAGCCGCTTCAGGAGATCCTGCAGGCACACCAAGAGGTATCCCGCGTATGGGCGATCGGTCCGGCTGTGATGATGAAGTTCTGCGCCCGGGCCACTCAGCCCTTTGGCGTATCGACGATCGTCAGCCTGAACTCGATCATGGTGGACGGTACCGGGATGTGCGGGGCGTGCCGCGTCGAGGTGGGTGGGCAGACCCGGTTTGTGTGTGTGGACGGGCCTGAGTTTGACGGACACCAGGTGGACTGGGACTTGCTCTTGTCACGCCAGAGGATCTACCTGGGCAAGGAAAAGCAGGCCAAGGAAGCATGGCTTGAGGGCCACGATTGCGCGTCGAATGCGTAGGAGAACCATCATGGCAGACTTGGCACCGAAGGAACGAATGGCAATTCCACGTCAGCCAATGCCGCAGCAGGACGCGCTGGAGCGGCGGGCCAGCTTTTTCGAGGTCGCCCTGGGCTTTACTGCCGAGATGGCGCAACAAGAGGCAGAGCGGTGCCTGCAGTGCAAGAATGAGCCTTGTGTGGCGGGATGTCCAGTCGAAGTGCCGATCCCGCAGTTCATCATGGCTCTCCGGGAAGGTGATATTGCCAAAGCTGCACGTGTCCTCAAGAGCAAGAACAACCTGCCTGCGGTCTGTGGGCGGGTGTGTCCACAAGAAACCCAGTGCGAGATCCTCTGCACTCTGGGCAAAAAGCATGAACCAGTGGCCGTTGGCCGCCTGGAGCGTTATGTCGCTGACTGGGAGTTGGGCCAGGGCAGCCAGCTAGCCGACAAACCAGAGCCAACAGGCAAGCGGGTGGCCGTCATTGGCGCCGGGCCTGCGGGCCTGACCTGTGCGGCAGATCTGGCCAAGATGGGGTACCATGTTGAGATCCTGGAGTCGCTACACGCCCCTGGTGGGGTGCTGATCTATGGCATACCCGAGTTCCGCCTGCCCAAGGACATTGTGCGCGCCGAGATCGATTATGTCAGGAGTTTGGGTGTCGAGATTCATCTCGACACCGTCGTGGGCAAGCTCTATTCGATCGATGAGTTGCTGAACGAGCGGGGTTTCGATGCTGTGTTCCTGGGCACCGGGGCCGGGCTACCTGTCTTCCTGCGCGTTCCGGGCGGGAACTATATCGGCGTCTACTCGGCTAACGAGTTCTTGACCCGCATCAATCTGATGAAGAGCTACATGTTCCCCCAGTACGACACACCAGTCAACGTTGGAAAGCGGGTGGCGGTGATCGGTGCAGGGAACGTGGCCATGGACTCGGCGCGCTGCGCGTTGCGCCTGGGCACGCTCGAGGCTCTGGCCCGTGGGGAAGAACCCCCCGAGGTGCATATCGTCTACCGCCGGTCCAGAGAGGAAGTTCCGGCTCGGGAGGAAGAGGTCCATCACGCCGAGGAGGAAGGGATCATCTTTGACTTTCTGACCAACCCAATCGAGATCCTGGGCGACGCAACCGGTAACGTGAGGGGCATGCGCTGCATCCGCATGGAGCTGGGGGAGCCGGATGCCAGTGGGCGCCGGCGCCCAGTGCCGATCGAAGGCTCTGAGTTCGAGATGCAGGTGGACACGGTGGTGATGGCGCTGGGCACTGAGCCCAACCCGCTGGTCTTTACCGACTCGGGCGGACTCGAACGCACGCGACATGGGACTGTCGTGGCCGACGAAAAGACTGGCAAGACCACCAAAGACCGGGTCTGGGCCGGCGGTGACATTGTCACGGGTGCGGCTACGGTGATCAGTGCCATGGGCGCCGGCAAAGCTGCAGCGGCAGACATTGACCGCTTTCTGCGCGACCAGCAGCACTAGCATGCGGTCGGCATATGGACGCTGTGGCAGAGATCACAGGTGGAGTCTGCGGGCTCAAGACGGTTGTGCGGGCCACATCTACGGATGGGGTGACCGTGCTTCTCGACATCGTCAGCGAATGCCCACGGATATGTGCAATGGCTGGCGAGATGGCCAGCTTGGACGCCGTGGATGAGGCCCTGCGCAAGCCGCTGATTGAGACCATGGCTGGTGTGTTGGCGGCAAAGCACAGGCTGCATTCCTCTTGCCTGGCGCCGGTGGGGATCCTCAAGGCGGTCGAGGTGGCGGCTGGATTAGCCCTGCCGTGCCTGTGCCAGGTCAAGCTTAGCCGTAGCGGATAGGGAAACGCTGTCCTTGGACCATTTCTCGCGGATCGCGCCTTACTATGACCGCATCTTCCGGCGGACAGATGCAGATGCTCTACTTGCCTGGGTGGCACCGGAGCCGCATCACCGCCTGTTGGATGTGGGCGGGGGCACGGGGCGAGTGGCACAGTACCTGCTTGCGCGCGTGGCACGGGTGTGCGTGCTCGATCCATCCCCGGGCATGGTTCGCGAGGGGCAACGCAAGGGCATCTGCATCGCGCAGGGAGAGGCTGAGTATATCCCTTTTGAGAGTGGCTCTTTTGACCGCATTATCGTGGTCGATACGTTCCATCACGTGCGCGATCAGCCATTGGTTGTTCGGGAACTGCTACGGGTGCTGGCACCAGGCGGCCGGCTGGTGATCGAGGAGCCCGACATTGCCCACTGGGCAGTCAAACTGGTCGCCGTAGGGGAAAAGCTGGCTCTGATGCGTAGTCACTTTCTGCCTCTTGAGGCTGTGCAATCTCTGTTTGAGAGTGCCGGTAGCCAGGCCCGTGTCGAACGGCAGGGCTACGTAGGTTGGGTCATCGTGGAGGGTAGATGAAGAGATCGGGGATTCTAACTGTCGCCATATGGATCATCGTTGGATGCGCGCTGTCTAGCCTGTGGACTATGCCAGGATACTGCCAAGGTCCGGTGCCCGTGGCAAACCCCGGCTTTGAGGGGAGAGCCTGGAAAACGAACGCTGTGGGAACCAGTCTCTCGTCCTGGCTGGCTGTGGATTGGGTGCCCTGGTCTGTGCTGGGCGACACGACCCACAACCGCGAGGTGGAGTACAAGCTGATCACTCTTGAGACAGGTAGCACGCCTGACTTGAGGAGCCATGTCCACAGTGGGACACACGCCCAGCAGTTTTTCACGAATGCCGGCTCCCACACTGCCGGCTTTTACCAGCGAGTACGCGTGCCCGCCAACAGCCAGGTCACGTTCAGTATATGGGTCCAGATCCAGACCGGAGACAAGCTGCTCTTTGTGGATGGACGGTTCGTGTCGGACCTGAAAGGGGTTGGGGGGAACTATTACGTCCAGGTGGGTATTGACCCCACCGGTGCCATGCCGGCGCAGTTTGCCGCGCCGCTTCCTGCGACGATTGTCTGGTCTGCGCCCCTGTGGGACATCACGGCGCACGGGACCGATGCAAGCGGCAACCCGGCAGACCTGTGGGTGCCGATCAGTGTGTCTAGCCAAGCCAGAGGGGAATGGATCAGCATATACACCAGGGGACAGTGCAAGTACCCGACCAAGTACAACACCTCTTTCTGGGATGATGCCAGCGTAGTTGCGACGCAGCCGCCGACCCCGACGCGACCACCGGCTACGCCCACGCCGAGGCCAAAGCCAACGTCAACACCCGCGCCGACCGCAACACCGACCGCAACTTGGACGCCGACGGCTACCCCTGAGCCAACTCAGACGCCACTGCCGACGGCGACGCCAAGCCCGACCGCCCTTCCGACAAACACACCCGTACCGACGGCGACACCCTCTGCTGTGCCAACGGCGACACCCATTGCGCTGGCTGTTGCCGTTGTGCCAAGCCCGACTGCTGGGCAGCCCGTCAGCCTGACGCCTGCCCCGGCGACTGCTGCGCCGCCGGTAGCCCGTACCAGCGTGTGGGACTATGTGGGCTTGGGCGCAGCCATCGTCGCTGCGTTGGTGGTCGGCCTCCTCCTGGGACGCTGGCTGGGCCGGCGCGGCTGATCAGTCCGGCAAGGAGGGATGCGCATGAAGATCGTGCTGGATGCCATGGGGGGTGATCACGCTCCAGGGGTGGTGATCGACGGGGCTGTGCAGGCTGCCAAAGAGCTGGCGGTGGAGATCATCCTTGTGGGTCGTGAGGAAACGGTCAGGCAGGAGCTGGCTCGCCATGACACTGCCGGGCTGGCTCTTTCGGTGGTGCATGCCGGGGAAGTGATCGAGATGGACGAGCATGTGGACGCCGTCAAGCGCAAGAGGGATGCGTCCATCCGTGTAGGGATGCGCATGGTGCGCGAGGGGCAGGCAGACGCCTTTGTGTCGGCTGGAAACTCGGGCGCGGTCATGGCGTCGGCCATCTTTGACATACGCCGCATCCGGGGGATCAAGCGTCCGGCCCTCGCCGTCCTGTATCCTGCCGCTCCCACCCCGGTGCTTTTGATCGACAATGGCGCCAACACGGATCCCGATCCAGAGAACCTGCTCCAGTTCGCCCAGATGGGCGCGGCCTATGTCGAGCGGCTGTGGGGGATCAAGAACCCACGGGTGGCCATCGTCTCGAGCGGAGAAGAAGCGGATAAGGGGAATCGCCTGGTCCGGGACACCTTCCCCTTGCTCCAGGCCAGTGGCCTCAACTTTGTGGGTAACGCCGAGGGAAAGGACGTGACCAAGGGCATCGCTGACGTAGTGGTCACCGATGGATTCACCGGCAACGTGATGATCAAGCTCTCAGAGGGCCTGGTTTCTTTTCTGGTTCGGTTCATGAAGCACCAATTGGTGGATGGTCTGCTGAACAAGGTAGCGTTGGTGTTGTTGCTGCCTGGCTTGCTGGCGATGCTGCCAGGGCTGTTGCTGTGGATCCCGGCGCTGCGGCGCATTGCCCGGCGCATGGACTATGCAGAGTACGGCGGAGCTCCTCTGTTGGGGGTGGACGGGGTGGTCATCATTGCTCACGGGCGGTCGAATGCCAAAGCGATCCGCAACGCCGTTCGGGTGGCGCGCGACTCGGTGAGGGTGGGCCTGGTCGAGGTGATCAGGGCCGCCAGCGCGGGTGCAAGTGCCAGCGAGTCCGCAGTGGCTGCGGAGCAAGACCCGTCAGAAAGCAGCAGTTGATGCAGGTCTTTATCAACGAACGCAAGGTCAAGATGAACCGGGAGATCGGGCGATGGGCGTCTTTGGGTGGGCTTGCGGTGCTGGTTGTGGGCATGATCGTGTCCCTGAGAAGCCCACAGTTGATCTGGGTGAGCATGCTGAGTCTTTTGGTCGGCTTTGTGGGCAGCACGGTTGGTGCCTACTATGCGAATCATTGGACTCGGAGCCCGCGCGCCGACGAGGTTCTGACACAGGCGCTGAAGGGCATCAGCAATCAGTACCACCTGTATCACTATCTGCTTCCTGCTTCCCACGTCTTGCTGGGCCCGACCGGGCTGTTTCTCTTCCGAGCATACCTTCACGAGGGGCCTGTCACGTACGACGGCAAAAAGTGGAGACAGAAGCGGAGCTTGCTGCGCTCGCTGGGCTTCGGCGGGACCGAGGCACTGGCCGACCCGGTGCAAGATGCGCACTATGACGTGCAACGCTTTCGACGCTGGTTGGCGCAACGGTACCCCGATGACAAGATCCCAGAGATCGTGCCCTTTATCGTGTTTGTGCGGGATGGGGTGGAGCTGAACGTGGCGGACACGGAGGTGCCGGTCTTGCGTTCCAAGCAGCTCAAGGCGGCGATGCGCCGGATAGACAGGGAGTCCAAGGAAGTTGTGGGCGAGCAGGACCTGTACGAGATCGAGCGGGCGATGCTGGGCAGCCGGATCGATGAGCTGTGAGCGCTGATGCCATGCCAGGTGAAGGAAAAGTAGCGCACAGGCAGACTGGATTCGCGCGATCGGCAGTGCTGTGCCCTTGCGAGGTCAGGGCAGGAGAGGGATAGTCGGATGACAGAACAACAGCCTATCGTCAACCTGGAGTGGATGGACGAGGAAGTGCGGCGGTATCGCAATGAAGTGATCGCCGCTCAGCAGCGCATCAACGCGCAAGAGGAAGAGATCCGCCAGCAAGCGCGCCACATTGAGGACCTGGAAGGACGGCTAGCCAATACCCTGGCGCAGCTCAATCGGATCGGTGGGCTCGAGCGCGCGCTGGAGCAGTACAAGGAAGAGATCCGCTTGCTCGTCCAACAGCAGGATGAGGCTTATCAGGAGGATCGGCGTGAAGCCGCTCGGATCAAGCTGATCGAGCAGGACAATGCCAACCGCGCCGTGGCCGAAGTCCGCAAGGGGTTGGGTTCGATGCCGCGTCTGCAAGAGGATCTGGAGACCCGTGCGGCTGAGGAGAGACGGCTAAACGATGCGCAGTTGGTCATGCGCCAGAAGGTGCTGGACCTGGAGAAGCGGATAGACACGGTGGTACGGCCCATCCCATACCTGGAGGAGCAGCGAGGACGTGACGCCAAGTATATCGCCCAGTTGCAGGAGCAGGTCGCCTCGCTCGTCAAGAACCTGGATGGGCTGACGAATAGATCCCTGGTCGTAGAAGACATCACGCAGCGGAACAGGCAGAGCATCGAGGAACTGGTCACGGTGCGAAACGAGCTACAGCAGCGGCAGCGGCGCTTCCTGGAGGAGATGCAGATCACCGATCAGCAGCGGCAACGGCTGGTCGGCGAATGGGAGGCCCTGGACAAGTCGCGTGAGGAGCGGATGCACGGGTTCTCGGAGCAGATGCGCATCTCGGGCGAGCAGTACCTGAAGATGAAAGCCACCATGGCCAACCTGGAAGCCCTCGGCGATCGGCTGCAGCGCGAGCAGCACGAGGTCTCTGAGCTGCAGCGGCTGGCCGAAGAGCGCCAGAAGGCCAAGCTGGAAGAGTGGGAGGCGCAGTCGGAGAAGCGCTGGCAGCGTGAAAAGCTGCTCCTGGAACAGCAATGGCACGACCACGACCGACGAAACGCCGAGCAGATTGAGCGGCTTCGCGTGGTCGAGGGGCGCAGCATCGGCACCGAAGAGCAGGCCAATCACATCTGGGAGGTGATTGCCGAGGACATTCGGCTGCACACGCAGACGGCGCAGAACCGCGAGATCAAGCTTTCGGAGCAGATGGAGACGCGCCGCAATCGGAAAAAGCAGTCCTCGTAGCACTGGTGTGCTACAGTGGGTGGCAGTTGCCTGCCAGACAGCGTCAAGATAGCATCCGTATCCCTCGTGGAGGCAGGTCATGCACGTTGTGGGCACGGCTGGGCACGTAGACCACGGCAAGTCCACACTCGTTGAGGCATTGACCGGGATCGATCCGGATCGGCTGCGCGAGGAAAAAGAGCGCGAGATGACGATCGTTCTCGGGTTTGCCTGGCTCACACTGCCGAACGGAGAGCCTGTGGGCATCATTGACGTGCCTGGCCACAGGGATTTCATCAGGAACATGCTGTCTGGGGTAGGGGGCATCGACGCCGCGCTGCTGGTCATCGCTGCCGACGAGGGTATCATGCCCCAGACCCGTGAGCACCTGGCTATCCTTGACCTGCTAGAGGTGCACGGGGGCGTGATCGCGCTCACCAAGCTCGATCTGGTCGATGACCCGGAATGGCTGGAGCTCGTAACCACAGAGGTCATGGAGCAGGTCGAAGGCACGTGCATGGAGGGGGCGCCGATCGTCCCGGTGTCTGCCCGGACCCGAGAAGGGCTGGATCAGCTCATCGCCGAGCTGCAAAAGTGTCTGCAGGGGATCCCTGATCGTCCCGACCGGGGTCGCCCGCGGCTGGCTGTCGATCGGACGTTCACTCTGGCCGGTTTCGGCACGGTGGTGACGGGCACCTTGGTGGATGGCACCTTGCGCGTGGGGCAGGAGGTGGAGATTGTGCCATCTGGACGACGGGCTCGGATCCGGGGTCTGCAGACGCACAGGGCCAAGATCGAGGAAGCCGTTCCCGGCAGCCGGGTGGCGATCAACCTGAGCGGGATCAGCAAAGACGAGATCCAAATTGGCGAGGTGGTAACCATTCCGGGTTGGCTGGGCCACACGATGCTGGTTGACGTGCAACTGCGCTATCTTGCCGATGCGCCTCAACCGCTCAAGCACAACACGCAGGTGGATTTCTACAGCGGAGCGGCGGAGATACCGGCGCGCGTTCGCCTGCTGGGGACGGATTCCCTGGCACCCGGCCAGACCGGCTGGGCCCAGTTGCGGCTGGAGCGCCCGGTGGCCCTGGTGCGCGGCGATCGGTTTGTGATCCGTTGGCTTTCGCCCAGTGTCACGGTGGGCGGTGGTGTGATCGTTGACCCGGCCCCAGAGCGTCGCCATCGCCGCTTTCGATCCGAGGTGACTGCGCACCTGGAGACACTGGCGCACGGGACGCCGGAAGAGCTGGTGATGGAGGCTCTGGAGCAGGACCAGCCATGCGAGGCCCGCGAGCTGGTGGAAAAGCTGACGCTGCCTGTGGAGGTTACCGAGAGCGCCATATACGCCTTGCTGGCGCAGGGCCGGATCCTGGTCGTGGATGACCTGGAGGGTGCATTCACGGCCCGGGCCGACTCCAGGTCTGGACCCAGGCTGGCGTCGAGCAACCGGTGCCTGGTTTCGGCGTTGGGTTGGCGCGAGATGGTAGAGCGGATGCGCGCGGCCCTCGGCACGTACCACGAGTCTTTTCCGCTGCGCAGAGGCATGCCTCGCGAGGAGCTGCGTAGCCGATTGCTGGAGCGGCTGCCAAACCTGTCGGGCAGGATGTTCAACCAGATCGTAGCCCGCGCAGCGCACGAGCGCGTCATTGGCGAGGATGAGGTGAGCATCTGGGCAGCGGATCACCAGGTGCGGCTTCAGCCCCAACAGCAGCTCAAGGTCGACGCGCTTCTGGCCCTCTTTCGCCGGGAACCCTATACCACCCCGTCCGTCG
>Ga0315274_10010946_pt1 | contig 13030 bp, 11 predicted proteins | sample YL17G02_20_MG_FD_203700 | JGI IMG/M metagenome (GOLD analysis project Ga0315274, IMG submission 203700) | Sediment microbial communities from Yellowstone Lake, YNP, Wyoming, USA - YL17G02_20 | ecosystem: Environmental > Aquatic > Freshwater > Lake > Sediment | place: USA: Wyoming | collected... | reverse complement strand
CCATAAGGATTCCTTTCCTATCCGAGAGCGTTGGTTGTTGATTCACTCTCTTGATCGGGAGGAATCCCTATTTTCCATCAGTCCGCACATCCTCACTGTTACCCTGAATTGAACCAGGCCAATTCGCACGAGCTAAGGTGAACGCTAAGGCCTGTAAAGGAAAAGGGTTATGAGGATTATGCCCGATTTCCCGGCTATGCGAAGCAAAGCCAATTGCCAAGAGCCATCGACGCGTCGCCGGCAAAGCGGCCAGGCGGGACATTCCGGCTTGTATTCGACGGCTCGTGATGGTAAAATGGGTAAATTGTATTCCAAGGACAGGCTCGGTTGGGGCTAAGGAGGGGCCTCGCTTCGTTACATGGGGAACGTGGAGAAGGTGATTCTATGCTCGTACAGCCGATTGCCTGCAGATTGGGACGCGTGGCTGTTTTCCTGGCGGCGATTCACGCCTTGAGCTTTGCGGCCCGGGCCGACTACGGTGGAGGTAGCGGCACGGCGGAAAGCCCGTACCTGATCTTCACCGCCGGGCAGTTGAACGCGATTGGTGCACAGCCCGCCGACTGGGACAAGCATTTCAAGCTGATGGCCGATATCGACCTGAGCGGCTATCGCGGGACCGCGTTTCACAGGATCGGCACGCCGGAGGATGGGCCATTCGCCGGCACCTTCGACGGCAACTATAAGACGATATCGAATTTCCAGTGGTGGTCCGAATGGACCCGGTACGTCGGCCTGTTTGGCTTTGTGGATGGCGAACAGGTCCGGATTTCGAACCTGACCCTCGTGGACCCCAGCGTCACGACGGAGATCGGCCAGTATGCCGCCGCCTTGGCAGGATTCGTCCGGGCGGCGACCATTACGAATTGTCACGTCCGCCGCGGCGTGATTTCGGGTGAGAGTTCCGTCGGCGCCCTCATCGGCAAGAAGGATGGGGGCACGGTCACGGACTGCACGGCCTGCGCTTCAGTGCGCGGGGCCAGCCGTGTCGGAGGCTTGATTGGCCACAGCTACTGGGGCCTGATCGAGCACTGTGAGGCGGTAGGCGACGTGACGGGGTGCTCAGAGTCCGAGTGCTGGGCCGCCGGCGGCCTCGTCGGGGAGAACCAGAACGGGGTCGTGGCGGATTGTCACGCCCGCTGCACAGTCAGGGGCAGCCGGGAGGTGGGTGGCTTGATCGGCCTGAACGCCACCGCGAGTGTTCGCCGATGCTGGACTGGCGGCAAGGTATCCGGCGAGCAGGACATCGGCGGGCTGATTGGACGAACTGACGGCGGGACGATCAGCGATTCCTATTCCCTAACCGACACAGCCGGTGTGGTCTTCATCGGCGGCCTCATCGGCTGGCATGCACCGTCGTGCGGTTGCAGCGTCGCGGTAGCGGGCGTCATCGAGCGGTGTTATGCGGCCGGACGGGTCTCCGGTACATCCGACCTCGGCGGCCTGGCGGCTGTGAACGAGAAAAGCATCATTACAAGCTCCTTTTGGGACACGCAGGCCACGGGCTGCAAGAGCAGCGCGGGCGGCACCGCGAAGACGACAAAGCAGATGCAGAGTCTCTCCATGTATCTCAGTGCCGGGTGGGACTTTGCCGCAGAGAAGCAGAACGGGACCGAGGACATCTGGTGTCCCCCCGCACCCGGGGACTATCCCCGGCTCGCCTGGCAGACGGTGACGGGCGACCTCGACGGTGACGGCAACGTGGATTTCCGCGACTTCGGGCTCTTTGCGAGGCAATGGCGACGGATCGACAACGGCTTCTGGTCCCGCCGGGCCTTCATGGCCACCGACGGCGTCATCGACTTGGACGATCTCGACGTGCTGACCCGGTCATGGCTCAGCGGCGGCAAGTGACACGGGCCGGCCCTTCGGGACATGTACATGGCGTCGGTTCGCCGCACCGTCCTGCTCCATTTTGCCGGGGCGCCCGCACGTTCCATGTGTTCTCCAGGGAACAGTTGAATTTTGCAGGCGGATCGCGCATAATCCGGCGGTGAGCCCGGGATGAAGGTCGCATGGATGGGGTGGCATGCGAACCGAAAGTCCGTATGCGGAGTATTACGAGGGTGGGCCGGACAAGCCGGCATTGGGACGGAATGAGCTCAAGGGAAACTGACGATGCCGATATTCGAGTACAAGTGCGAACAGTGCGGACACGTGATGGAGGTCCTGCACAAGAGCGTCAACGCGGAGAAGGTCGCCTGTGAGAAATGCGGCGGCTCCAAGGTCCGGAAACTCCTTTCCGGTTTTGCCGTCGGACAAGGCAAGGCATCCGAGCCTGCCTGTGATTCGTGCTCGGCCCTTCCGGCCTGCGGTGGTGGCTGCCCCGGCGGGACCTGCCCCATGTCCTGACGCGCGCGTCATGCCCGTGGTTGTCGGGCCGTCTACCGCGCGCCGTCGTTGAGCCAGATGTCGAGCCGGGGGGTTTGCCAGCCGTAGGGCTTGTCGAGGATATCGAGGTCGCCGTCGCCGTCGAGATCGGCGATCTTCGATTCGTGGTTGGCGATGCCCTCGGAGATGACAACGGTCTGGAATTTGCCCTTGCCGTCGCCGAGCAGGAGGAGGTTCTTCGCATCGGGATTGCCGTTGTTGAGGCGCATCTCCGCCACCCAGATGTCCAGGTGGCCGTCCTTATTGAAATCGACCAGGGCCATCGAGTGTCCGCAGTCCACTTCCCAGATCAGTTCCGTGGCGACCCAGGTGCCCTTCTGCCACTCGTACATCATCAAAGGCGCCCAGCCGTCGCCGACGACAAGGACTACTTCGGGTCGCCCGCCCTCGATGAGCTGTCCGGCGGCGGCGCGGGTGAACTGGTAGCCGGCGTCGATGATGTTCGGGGTGTAGCTGGTGCCGCCCTCATGTTTGAACCATCGTCCGCCGCCGACGATGTCGAGCTTGCCGTCGCCGTCGATGTCGGCTTTGGCCAGGCCCTCATGCTCGTTGACCGCCTTGAAGCTCGGGTACGGCCGGGTCTGTCTCTGCTGCATCTCGCTGTCGGTGCTCCACGAATAGACCTCGGTGCACGACCATGACTCGGCCTGCTGCGGGTCCTCCGGGATCTCCGCCAGGTAGAGCTTGCGGGCCCCCTGGTTCCAGAATACAAGCTCCTGCCGGCCGTCGCCGTCGAAGTCGCCGAAGATCAGGTCGTGATGCTTGCTCCCGCCGAAGCTCTTGATGGTGTGTCGCTTCCAGGGTTTGCCCGGATCGAAGTCCGGATACGGGTTCTCCCACCACCAGACCAGGTTGTTCTGCCAGTCGCCGGCGAAGGCAATGTCCAAGTCACCATCGTCGTCGATGTCGAGCGAATCCGAACCCGCCTCGATGTGCAGAGGCTCGGCATGGACGACGTACCTGGTCCAGCCGGCCGTCCCCCGGCGATACCACACCAAAGCAGGGGCCTTCGTCCGCTCGGCAATGACGAAGTCATTGATGCCGTCCTTGTCGATGTCACACACCAAGCTCGCCGTCTGTTGGTCACCCGGATTTGGGACGGGCAGATCGCCATTGGTGCTGGACAGGTGCTTCCACTTGACCCCGGCCGCCTGAGAACAATTGCACAGGAGAAGAAACGTGATTGCGGTTGCAGCGGCAGCAGACAGTACCGGATTTCGCATGAAATGACTCCTGATGGAATAACTACGGGTCATCCGCATCGGCAGACGGGTCTACTATCTTCCTTCGTGCACCGGCTGGGCGAGGCGGCGTCTTGGGCGACATGGGCGGTTCATTTGCATCGGGCTTCTGCTCATTACGTTTCAGCTCAGGGCTGTTGGTCGCGTCCGTGAGAAGGTCTATCGCCGCCTCGGTTGCGCCTTTGCCGCCGTCGGATCCAGCGACAGCGTGAATCAGGTCGCAGCACTCCGCCAGGCAGCGAATGTTCGCCTGTTGTGATTGCCGGTTGAAGCCGATGCTGCTGACGATCTCTTGCCGGGCCAGCGGCGTGGTGGTGAGGACGATGGCGGCGAAGCTCAAGACAAGAAAGCCGGCCACGAACCCGAGCAGGCCGGAGAAGAAGATATCGAAGACCCGCGGGAATGGGATGTTGAACTGCCCGGTCAGGAACACGTAGGACAGGCCATGGAGGATGACGAAACAACCGCCGGCCAGAACGATCATGCTCAACGCCGTGCCGTAGGAGGCGGCTCTGCCTGAAGCAGGCGCAAAACCAATCACCGCCGGAGTCAGAAAGATCGCCACGTAGATGGAGATAAGAACATTGAAGAGCAGGACCCATGTCTCGTAGAACCCCAGGCGCACGGCCAGCCAAGCGAACAACCCACCTGCCAGAATGGCTATCCAGAATATCATCTTCTATCCCACAACCCTTTCCAGCTCCGGCAGACTCGTGATCCCGGCAATGACCTTTCTGAGACCTTCCTTCCGAAGCCCGGAGATGCCTTTCTGGTTGCCTTCGGTCCTCAACCGGGCGATCAGCGATTCACTCTGGGCGATTTCCGCCTTCAAGGCATCGTCGATGATCATCAAGTCGCAAATCGCGGTTCGTCCATGATAACCGGTCTGGTCACAATGTTTGCAGCCGACCGAGTCGAATACCTTCGAAGGGTCGATCCCTTTCTTCCGGAGTCCGTTGACCTGGCTGTCGCGGAGCTGCGCCGGCCTCTTGCACCGATCGCATAGACATCGCAAGAGCCGCTGCGAGACGAGAAGGTTCAGGCCCGACGACAGCAGTAGGGACGAGACGCCGAGGTCCAGCAGCCGGATCAGGGCGGTGGCGTTGCTGTCGCAGTGAATGGTGGCCAGCACGAGATGGCCGGTCTGCGCGGCGCGCAGCGCGATCTCGGCTGTCTCCTCGTCGCGGATCTCGCCCACGCTGATCACGTCCGGGTCCTGCCGCAGGATGCTGCGAAGCGCCTTGCCAAAAGTAATGTCAGCCTTGGGATTGATCTCGATCTGGCTGGCCTCGGGCAGCACCGCCTCGATTGGGTCCTCGACGGTGATCACGTTGCGGGTGAGCCGATCCACCTCGTTGAGCATGGCATACATTGTCGTGGTCTTTCCGCTTCCCGTGGGACCGCAGACCAGGATCATGCCGGAGGGCTTGGCAATCGCGCTCTGGATGACCGCGTGCTGTTTCTCGGAGAACCCTGCCTCCGCCAGCGTGAACGATCCGGCGTCGGTGTTCAGCACGCGGATGGAGAGCTTTTCCCCGTTGAGCACGCCGGCGCTGGCCACGCGGAAGGAAGCGGTGGAGTCTCCCCTCCTGGCCATGAAGCCGCCGTCCTGGGGTCTTCTCCGCTCCGAGATATCCATCCCGGAAACCGCTTTGATGCTGTTGATGACGGCGCGGCAGGCCTCTGCCGCCAGCTCGTTGACGGTTCTGAGCACGCCGTCGATTCGCAGGCGGATGGTATACGTGGACTCGTCCCTGGGATCGATCAGGATATCGCTGGCCCGCCGGTCCAGAGCATTGGCAATGATCGTCTCCGTCAGGCTGAGGAACTTGGCGTCCTCGTGTTTCGCCTCGCCGTGCCCATAGAGTTCATCCAGCGTTCGCCCCGAGGAATCGAGCAGGCGGATGGCCGAATCCTCTTCTTTCGGCTCCGAGCGAGCGGACCGGATGGTCGACAGAACGTGCCGGGTCTGTCGCTTCAAGACACGGAAGAAATCCTCTCTGCTCTCCCGGGTCTTCTTGATTGTATCGACGAGGAACAGCGTCGATAGCAGCACCGGCCCGGTAAACAGAGTCAGCACGTTGGCATAGATCCTATAGTGTTTGGGCACCAGCGGGCTGAAATTCACACACTGGACGAGGTACACGCAGAGGTAGAACCACGCGACGAGCAGCAGCAGGCGGATCGGATGGAAGGGCAGGGCCCCGAGGGACAGAATCGGATGCCCCTGCGCGCCGCCGGCCAACTCCAGTAGCGTCAAAGCCGGAATGGTACCCAGCATCTGCATAGGACTTCTCTTACCGCTTACTCCGAGACAGACCTCGAACGTGCACAGAGTACCCTGCTCGGCGGATTCTGGCAAGTGCTGATGAGAAATTGCGGGACTCCGGGACTATCCAGAGAGGAGACACGCAGGCATCAAAGGTCTTTCAGATCATCGAGCCCGGAATCCGATTCGCCAAGCTCAAGGAAGCTGTCGGACGCGTCGAGATCGCCGAAGCTATCCTCTTCGTCGCCCGCCGGCTTCGCGGCTTTCTTCTGTGGTTTGGGCGCTTGCTTCGTTGGTTTCTTGGGAGGTGAGATCTTCTCGGGTTTGCCGTCGATCTGACAGAGGAACGTCAACGGACCGATGCGGATGTAGTCACCGGCCTTGAGGGTCGTCTGTCCGTTGACCCTCTGATTGTTGACGAAGGTTCCGCACGTAGAGTCGAGATCGCGAGCCTCCAGGACATGGCCGTTCAGGCTGAGCTGGCAATGCTTGCGGGAGACGGTGGCCAAGGGAATGTACAGGTCGCACTCGTGGCGCCGGCCGATGACGGTCACACCGCTGGTGAGAGGAAAAGCCTTGTGCGACCCGTTCTTCTTGAGAAGCACCAGATTGATATTCATTGGACCTCTCTCCATACTGCCTTAACCGGACAATACTACCACAACTATTCTACCCATTTTGCCGTCCCATAACAAGGAAATTGTCGGAACCTTGATGTTACTTATGGCGTATCGGCGATGGCTGCATAACTGCATACCGGCCATGAGCTTATGGCGATGCCAGAGGGCGACGGCGGCATTTCCATGTCTGTGTGGTGGAGCGCCGCAACGGCGTGGTTGCTCGTCCCTCATGCCCGGCAGGACGATACTTGACTTTATCTGCGCGTCGGCTATATTCGGGGAAATTGCAGGAACGACGTGCAGTATTTGGAATGATGTATGGCAAAGGTGAAACTCCCGGATGGCAGTATATTGGAGGTGGCTGAGGGTAGCACGGCTCAGCAGGTGGCGGAGCAGATCGGAGCGGGTCTGGCCAAAGCCGCCGTGGCGGCCAGGATCAACGGCGAACTGGTCGATCTGGCTACGCCTATTAGCGACAGCCCGCAGGTGCAGATCGTGACGCCCAAGGATAAGCAGGGCCTTGAGGTGATGCGGCATAGTTGTGCCCACGTTCTGGCGGAGGCGGTGTGCAGTATCTGGCCGCAAGCCAGGCTTGTGTATGGCCCGACGGTGGAGGACGGGTTCTACTACGATATCGATCTGGACGAGCCCATTCGGCCGGATGATTTCCCGCGAATCGAGGCCAGGATGGCCGAGATCGTCGGTACCGATAAGCCGATCATTCGCCGCCAGATGCCACGCGCGCAGGCCATCGAGAAGCTCAAGGGCGATAAGTACAAGCTCGACAACCTCGAGCGAGCGCACAGTGAGACCATCAGCTTCTATTCGCACGGCGACGGCTTCGACGACCTGTGTCGCGGGCCCCACGTGCCCAGCACCGGAAAAGTCGGGGCGTTCAAGGTAATGTCCGTGGCGGGGGCCTATTGGCACGGCGATCCCACCCAGAAGATGCTGCAGCGCGTGTACGGCACTGCTTGGCCGACAAAGAAAGAGCTCGAGGAGTACCTGCAGCGGCTGGAGGAGGCCAAGAGGCGGGATCATCGGATGCTGGGCAAGCAACTCGATCTGTTCAGCTTCAGCGAGATGGGGCCGGGCTTCGCCTTCATGCATCCCAAGGGCATGGTCATCTGGAATGAGATGATCGATTTCCTGCGACGGGTGAATCGTAAGTACGGGTACAAGGAGATCAAGACCCCGATCATTCTGAATGAGGAGCTCTGGCATCGCAGCGGCCACTGGGACAACTACAAGGAGAACATGTATTTCACCGAGATCGACGACGTCGGTTACGCGATCAAGCCGATGAACTGCCCCGGCGGCTGCCTGCTTTACAGGACCGCCAAGCACTCGTACCGGGAGCTGCCGTTGCGCATCGCGGAGTTCGGCATGGTGCACCGGCACGAGGCCAGCGGTGTCATGCACGGGTTGTTCCGGGTCAGGCAATTCACCCAGGACGATGCCCACATCTACTGTATGCCCGTGCAGATCGAGTCGGAGATCGTCGGGGTGATCGACCTGATCTTTGAGACGTACCGGGCTTTCGGCTTCACGGACTTCTCCATCGAGCTGTCGACCAAGCCGGAGAAGCACATCGGCTCAGACGAGATCTGGGAGACCGCCACGGATGCGCTGAAGACGGCGCTGGCCCACAAGCAGATCCAATACAAGATCAACGAGGGCGATGGGGCGTTCTACGGCCCCAAGATCGACTTCCACGTCAAGGATTGCCTCAAGCGATCCTGGCAGGTCGGCACGATCCAGCTTGACTTCTCCATGCCGCAGCGGTTCGGCCTGCTCTACAGCGATGAGGACAACACCGAGAAGACGCCCGTGATGATCCACCGGGCGGTTTTGGGCTCTCTTGAGCGGTTCATGGGTATCCTGATCGAGCAGTACGCGGGGGCGATGCCCGTCTGGCTGGCGCCGGAACAAGCGAGGGTGATGCCGATCAGCGATAAGACCAACGCCTACGCGGAAGCCGTGCAAAAGCAGTTGAACGAGGCCGGTCTGCGGGGCACTGTCGATCTGTCTGATGAGAAAATCGGGGCCAAGATCGCCAAGGCACACGCGGAAAAGGTGCCCTACATGCTGGTCGTCGGCCCGAAAGAGGCAGAATCTAACACTGTCAGTGTTAGATTGCGCGGGAGCAATCAGACGCGGACGGTGTCCGTGGACGAGTTCCTTGACGCGGCAAAGCAGAAAATTGCCGAAAAGGACGTCAATGTGCCGTTTTGACGTGACAAAAGCGGCCAAACATATGATAGACTGAACGGCAATCGTCCGTGCAGCCTGTCGGAAAACCGGGTTTTTTGAGAAAGGCTAGGTGGTATACAATCGAGAAAAGAGGGCTACGCATAAATGGGGGGATCAGGGCCGACACGATTCGGCTGATCGACGACGCGAACAACCAAGTCGGTGTCGTGAGCAAAGAGGAAGCTCTCGGCAGAGCCCGGGATGCTGGCTTGGACCTGGTCGAGGTTGCGCCCACGAGCGAGCCGCCGGTCTGTCGCATCATGGATTACGGCAAATGGCTGTATCAGCAGAAGCGACGGGTGCGCGAATCGCACAAGAAGACCCAACACCACGTGGCGACGCTCAAGGAGATCCGGCTTCGACCCGAGACGGACAAGCACGACCTGGAGATCAAGAGCAAGCATGCTCGCGAGTTCCTGGAGAAGGGCCATAAGGTCCAGTTCACCCTCTTCTTCCGCGGCCGCCAGATGCTCCATAAGGAGATGGGTTCTCATGTACTGGAACAGATCATGCATGGCCTGGAGGACTTGGCGAAGGTCGAGCAGTCCCCGAGAATGGCGGGGCGCCGCATGACGTTGACAATGATCCCGAAGTAACGTCCCGGGCGGGGCATCCACCGTCAATCAGCAGGGGTGAGTTACAGACGCGAAGCGGTCTGGCTGTCTCGGGCGTGGGAATTTTGTCGTTCCATTTTTTTTCGCGAAATCTCTCTGTATCTATTGACGGCCCAGAGCGGGCAACGTATACTCCGGGTTTACCTTGTACTACGCGGTTTGAGTCTGAACATTGAAAAGGTTGAGGACCGATGCCCAAGCTAAAAACACACAAAGGGCTTGCCAAACGAGTGAAAGTGACCGCTGGCGGTAAGTTGAAGCACCGGCGTGTCGGCGCCAGCCATCTGATGAGCGTCAAGAACGCCAAACGCCGTCGCCACATCCACTCGACTGCCGTGGTGCGCGGAGGCACGGCCAAGGCCATGAAGGCCGCGCTTCTCGTCGGGTGAGCCCTTCGGGCCGCCTGCGAGCCGGCGAAGTTTCTGAACGCTTGCTTCTCGGCGCCATCAGCTGCCGCCAGCAAGCTCAATGGGTATGATTTCAAAGGAAAGCTGATATGCCGAGAGTAAGAAAAGGTGCGGCGGTACGCCGAGCCAAAAAACGCGTCCTGAAAGAAGCCAGAGGCTTTCGCGGCGCCCGACGCAATCAGTGGCGCACGGCCACCGAGTCCGTCAGGCGTGCGGAAGTCAACGCCCGTAAGGGCCGCAAGGTCAAGAAACGCGAGTACCGGGGCCTCTGGATCCTCCGCGTCAATATCGCCTGCAGGCAGAGAGGGCTGCGCTATAGCGAGTTCATCAATGGCTGCAAGAAGGCCCAGATCGCGCTGAACCGCAAGATGCTTAGTGAGATCGCGATCGCCGATCCCCAGGGCTTCGACGCCATCGTGGGAGAGGCGAAAGCGGCCCTGGCGTAAATCATGCTCGAACACTTCGAACAAGCAGGCAAACAGGCTTTGGAGGAGCTGGCCAGAGTCCGTGACCTCAAGGCCCTCGAAGAGTTCCGCATCAAATACCTCGGCCGCAAGGGTCTGATCATGCAGATGCTCAGTGACATCGGCCGGCTGCCTGCCGCGGAGAAGCCGCAGGCAGGGCAACTTGCCAACAAGGCCCGCAACGAAGTCACGGCGGCGTTCGAGGAGCGAAAGCGAATCCTGGAGGAATCTCAAAAGGGAACGCGCGAATTCGTCGATGTCACACTACCGGGGATTCCCGTCCAGATCGGCAAGCCGCACGTCATCACGCAAACGATCGACGAGCTGCTGGACATCTTCGGCCGGATGGGCTTCGGCGTCTCCTATGGCCCCGAGGTCGAGGATGAGTGGCACAACTTCATCGCCCTGAACATCCCGCCCGAGCACCCGGCCAGAGACCCGCTCGACAACTTCTACATCGAGGACAATATCCTTCTCCGGAGTCAGACGTCCACAATCCAGATTCGCGTGATGGAGAACAGGAAGCCGCCAATCCGTGTCGTGGCGCCGGGCCGGGTCTATCGTCCCGATACGGTCGATGCGACCCACATGTACATGTTCCATCAGCTCGAGGCGCTCGTCGTGGACGAGGGCGTCACGATGGTGGACATGAAGACCACGATCGAGCAGTTCATCCACGTCTTCTTCGGCTCCGACACGCAGTGGCGATTCCGGCCGAGCTTCTTCCCCTTCACCGAACCCAGCGCCGAGGTCGATCTGCTCCTGACCGACAAGAGCGGCGAGCAGCGATGGGTCGAGATGGGCGGCTGCGGCATGGTCGATCCCAAGGTCTTCGACGCCGTCGGCATCGACAGCGAGAGGTACACCGGCTGGGCCTTCGGCTTCGGCATCGAGCGGCTCGCCATGCGCAAGTACGAGATCCCCGACATCCGCGGGCTCACCGAAAACGATCTGCGCTTCCTCAAGCAGTTCTAATCTCATCCGGCCTGAGAAAACGCCTGGAATCCTTGTCACCCCTGAGCGGATTGCCCCACTAATCAGTTGAAAACGGAATCGGCATTGTCTTGGCGGGCTGGGGTGATCAGAGCCCGGCGGTTTGTCGGCCTATTCATATGTTGTGCATCTTCCCTCCTATACTGCCTTGCTCTCTCAGCAGATCCTCCAGTGTGGTCTCATCGTCCGATCCGGGGTAATAGGGCGTTGAGTTGTCGTCCGTCACAAGGTCTAGCTCTTCGATAGAACGGGCAAGCTGCATCAATCTCCGACGTTCCTGCGGAGGGTACACAGATGTTATGGCCTTGATTGTGTCAAGGCTATTTCCTAATCCTCCTTCAGACAGAGTTTTTATGAGCCATTCGGCATTGAGGGACATCTTCGCCAGTAGGACAAAGACTCCGCGCCACCATGGATCGGTACCAAAGACTGCAAGTTCTTCACTTCCATAAACAGACAAATACCTCGCTGCAAGGTGCTCCTGATACCGTAGATGGCCGAACCCGATCTGTTCGTTATCGGTCATGGGCACAAGGACTTCGCAGGGGTGACACAGTTCCTCGACAGCCAGAGTGTATATCTTTTTGGTGCTATCGCTCCACGTTTGGCTCTGGGTGATCTCTACAATCTCGCGCTTGTCTGCGTGACGCAAGTGGCGCGTGTGCAATATGAAAGCGACTCTCGCGGCGATGTCCTCCAAAACCTCCGGATGACTCTTCAACCGGTTGACTCCCTTAGACTCGTCAAAGCGGCCTAGGAGGAGTTTCAAACGGTCTCTATATAAGAGGACCTCGGTTTCTGGAAGGGGAAAGCCGTGTTCCTGCAGCACACACATGACAGTTGCCAGTAGTGGGCTACGCACGATCTCACCCATCTCTCGGTTCTTCTTCAAGTGCGCGATAATTTGTTCAGCATTGCACGTCTCTCTGGGACTCTCGTTGCCAAACCAGTTTCGAATGAAGACGTTGCGCTGAACATCTGAGAACGGTAGCAGTGTGACTGTAGTGAAAGGAAGGTCATCTGCGAAATCACCTGACAGTCGGGAAGAAAGTACGACCTGCGTGGCATCGTACGTCCCGCAAAACGTCGCTACAGCGCTAAGAAGCCATGGGAGTTTGACGATGACCTCATCAATGCCATCCAGCTCGAGAACGACCTTTCCTGACTTCAACAAACGTACGAATTCATCTCGGGCCACACAGCAACCTGCGGAAGACAAGTGCTGGATCACATATTCAATGAGTCTGTCGGCAGACTCAGTATCCGCCGGTTGAGATCTATCGCGTGCGAGAGATATAAGCGACGGTAGAGCAATGTAGATACACAGCTTCTGGCTATCGCATATCTTTGATTTTGCGTACATCTGGAGTGTGGTGGTCTTACCAGCTCCTGCGGGCCCAAGCACAAGAGTGTTCACCCCACAATCAAGGATCCTATGGACGGACATCGCAATACGACACGACGGAGTGTCAAGTATGCTGTGATGCGAGTGTGGCAGGCCCAGAGCACTCAGAATGTAGCGTTTCTTAAATAGTTGACGCACACAATCCACAATTTCATGGGCACGCCTGAGGAAGTCCTTTAGTGCAGTTGGACTGGGTTCTGTAAGAGGAAACTGTTCAAGTTGGCTCACTATCCAGCGGCGTTCTGTCTGAAGGGCTTGGCAGAGCTCTTCTGATGCGATCTGCACGGCATAGAGGGGCGGTTTGTGGGCTTTCATACGCGCGCATTCGGCGGCGATCGGTATGATACGATGCGCCAAATCCCTCATTTCTGGCAAC
>Ga0315274_10010945_pt1 | contig 13033 bp, 12 predicted proteins | sample YL17G02_20_MG_FD_203700 | JGI IMG/M metagenome (GOLD analysis project Ga0315274, IMG submission 203700) | Sediment microbial communities from Yellowstone Lake, YNP, Wyoming, USA - YL17G02_20 | ecosystem: Environmental > Aquatic > Freshwater > Lake > Sediment | place: USA: Wyoming | collected... | reverse complement strand
TTGTTGTTAACTTTCATGGCTGAGAGAATAAAAGTAGGTATTTTAGGTGCAACAGGAGCAGTAGGCCAGAATTATGCTATTCTTCTTGAAAATCATCCATGGTTTGAAGTGAGTTATCTTGCAGCTTCTCCAAACAGCGCAGGAAAAAAATATTCTGAAGCAGTAGGCGGAAAATGGTTTATGGACAAAGATATTCCGAAAAACTTGAGGGATTTAGTTGTGGGGGATGCAAGCAAAATAGAAGATGCTTTAGGAAAATGCGATTTTGTATTTTCTTCTTATGAGGGGAAAAAAGAGGATATTCAGAAAACTGAAATGGATTATGCAAAAGCAGATATTCCTGTTGTTTCAAACAATTCAGCGCATAGATGGACAGATGATGTTCCAATGATAATTCCAGAAATAAATATAGAGCACTTGGCTATGATAGATATTCAGCAGAATAGCAGAGTATTCAATAAAGGTTTTGTTGTTACAAAGCCAAACTGCTCAATTCAAAGCTATTTAACTCCTGTTTTTGCGCTTATGCAAAAAGGCTATCATCCTAAAAAGATTATTGTTACAACAGAGCAGGCACTTTCAGGTGCAGGCTATCCGGGAGTTCCTTCTCTTACAATCCTTGATAATGTTATTCCTTATATTAATGGGGAAGCTGAAAAGACAGAAAGAGAGCCTTTGAAAGTGCTTGGGCACATAAGTACTTCCTGTTTTAGTAGTCCTTCAAATTTCATTGTAAATTATGATTGCAAAATCTCTGCAACATGCACAAGAGTAAATGTAAAAGACGGCCATCTTGCAAGTGTCAGCTTGGAGTTTGGAGATAACAAGCCAGAATCTCTTGAAGATATAATCAGCATTTGGAATGATTTTAAGGCAGAGCCACAGAAATTAAATCTTCCTTTTGCCCCAGAACAGCCAATCATTTACAGAACAGAAGAAGACCGTCCTCAGCCAAGAAAAGATAGAGATAATGACAAGGGAATGGCAATCACTGTTGGAAGATTAAGAAAATGCAATGCTCTTGATATTAAGTTTGTAGGCTTATCTCACAACACAATAAGAGGAGCTGCTGGCGGAGCAATCCTGACAGCAGAATTGCTTAAAGCTAAGGGCTATATCTAATAAAATATTTTAGATTAATTACTTTTTCTTACTTAATATACTTTAAAATTATGTTATCTCTTTTCTTTGGATTGTTCAGGCTGGCTAAACACGCCATTGCTCTTATCCTTGTGATTCTGTATTTTTCTGCAACATCTTCAGTATTCATATTCTTGTAAAGGTCTCTGTAAATGCCTTTTCTCTCATCCTCTGTAAGCTCTCTTAATCTTGTTTTTACAGTAGAATAAGTGCCCATTGTCTTGTGAGCATCAACAGCAGCCCTTACTCTTTTAATCTCTTCCTCAGTTGCGTTTAATCTTTTTCTTATATAGTTGTCAGTATGCCTTTTTCTGATTAATCTTCTGATATCTGCATAACCATAGTTCTTTGCAATATCATTTATGCTATTACTCTCGCTAGTGCTTTCGCTTGCAGGAGTTGCAGGACCATCAATTATTGCCTGCACTTCTTGTTTTATATCTTTGATTTTGTCTTCTAGTGTCATTTTTTAAGTTTAAATCCCAGAATGGACATTGGTATTCTTCCGCTCTTGTATTCCTTTGCACCTATAATGCCCACCTTATATCCATGATTTAATGCAATATCATTCAGATTCTTTGTAGCTATTGTTGTGTAATCTGATGTTCCGTAATCCTCAACAAAAGCAGATTCATTCTGGAGCTTTTTTCTTGCACTGTTGTTTATAGTCATATAGACAACAGCATCATTTGCTACAAGATTATTTTCAAAAAGATCATCTATTGTTCTTAATTCCCTGTAGTTTAATGAGCCATTATAATCCAGATTTATGAAATTAAAACCATGATCTTTAGTATTTTTGGCAAATTCAGCAATATCTCCCCTGTATAAACTCAATCCCTTGAATATCTTTCCGCCCTTTATCTTGTTATGGTTTCTTACAATGCATTCCATTGCATTGCATGCCCTATTATCTTTTTCTACAATAACACTTTTTTCAGGATTTACCTTTAGCTTTTGCGATATTGAGATATAAGAACCAAAATTAGGCCCTTCTAATCCTAAATAATTTATCACTGCATTATTTGAAAGATGTTTTATTGATTCGTTAATCATCATTTCTCTCAAGCTGTCTTTTGAATAGTTCTTGAAATTCCTGATCTTTTTTGTTTTTATCCTGTCTAAAGAGCCATAATGCATCTTGACTGTCCAGTCTGTCATAAGACCCAGCTCCTGAAGGTCATAATTTACAGATCTAGGCGCTATCTTCAGCTGTTTGGCTATATCTCTTTCACGATAGCCTCTTTCAACATAATTTTTCTCTATTTTCTTTCTTATGTCCTTGCCTTTTCTTGATTTTATCATGCTTTTCTTGTATTGCGCAAAGTTTTTCCATCCTGCTCTTTTCATGTTATCCATTGTCACATTTTCACAGTTCCATGAATAAACAGAAGGCATGTCTTCATTTGACTTGAAATAATCCAATACATATTCTGTTCCTTTGTCAACAAGATAATTTCTAAGCCTTGATTTTGAAAACCCTTTTCTTTCAGCAACAGATACTATTTTTTCAAGTCCTGCTTTCTTTTCTGGCTCTGTTTTTATTCCTGCTTTTTTCTCAACTTGCTCTTTAACAGTTTCCTGCAACTTAGGAGTTTCTTTTTGAGCATATTCAGCTTTTTTTACCTCTGAAATATACTTAAGAGGAGTGCTATAGACTTTGATTTTTATGTTTGCCTCTTTTAAAATATCTCCAAGCCTTATCTCTATATTCTCTTCAAGCTTTCTAATATCCTCATTTCCTGCTGTAAAGCTGTAATTGACAAAAGGGCTTTCTTTTGTTCTTGGCTCTTTTGTTATTTTATACAATTCTTCAAATATTACTACTGAAATCTTTTTTTGAAGAGAATCCTCTTTTCCCTTAATAACAGGGATATAGACTCCAACTTCCATATTTCCACTGCTTGTTGGCATTGTTTTTATCCATACAGGCATGTCTATTGGGTTTGTTGACATTGAATCAAATTCTCTTTTCTTTTTCTCTGATGTATTTATTATATCTGCATATTCTTTTTCCATTCTTTCATGATCAATTCTTAAAAGCTCATTTTTCTTTCTCTGCTTTCTCATTTTCTTGGAATTTATCAATCTAAGACCTTCTTTTGCCTCTTCAACTTTTTTCCAGTCTATTCCATTTCCTTCTTTATACTCCCGATAATCCTTTATCCTTTTGTTTGCAAAGGAAATTACCTGTGAGAAATAAAAGGTCATTGTATCTTCAACAGTAGAATTGTATTTTAATGCAGAATCCCTGTTCCATAAATCAGCCTCATATTTGTCTTTTTCATATCCTCTTGTTTTTTCCTCTAAAACTTCCTCAAGATTATGCAGCATTGAAAAATTGCCTTTGTTAACAGCATCTTTTGCACTGTTAAATTGCTCATTTACAAAAGCATGATATTTCTGTACTTCATCTTCAGCAAGCTTGCTGACATCTTTTGTTGACAACAAATATTCATCCCTTGCCTTTGTTAAAGCAGTCTCCAAATCTATTGCAAGTTTGCTGCTTCTTTCAGCCATTTCCCTTGTGTTTGTTTTAGTTTCCATTTTTAATTCTAGCCTTTTATTCTTATTTTATCAGTTTTTTAGTGGTTATATTGATTCTTCATAAGATGTATATACATGCTTAAGTTTCATTTCACATTAAATCCCAAATTTTTCCATTTTTTATTAACTGGAAAATATGATTTCTCTATTTTCTTTTTATTAACCTTGTATTTATCACAATCAATATAATTGGTCAGGACAATGGATAATTTTTCTAGAGCTTCTAAGGGAATAGCTCCAAAGTCAGCTGAATGGCTGTATATCTTTAATGTTTTGTTCACTAAATGATATCTTCCTCCGCCAAGCACGTTTTTCTTGCCTATCCGATTATATTCTGCTATTTCCATGTGATAGGGCTCTTCTCCGCCTTTTTCTTTTAGATTCGCAGAGTAGAACTCGAGAAAATTGTCTTTCTTGCAAATAATGAATTTGCTTTCTTTTGTAGGAACTCCTAAGAGGTTTCCTATTCTATATTCCAAACCTTTTTCTTCTTTTTTATCAGATAATTTGCTTATTAGATCTTTCAAGTCAATAAATGGATCGTTGTAAAAAATAGAATTTCCAAACTTCTGCTTTCCAAGAGAGTTTATCTCAATAAGCTGATAGTCCTGCTTGGCATATTTGTCTGCTTCTGCAAAGCTGCAACTTTCTGTTTCAAAATTGCATATGCATTTTAGTACCTGTGCTAGACTTGCTCTTAAATTCGGATTTTCTGCAATTATCAAAACTTTCTTTGCCTTTTTTTCATTCTTGCACTCTAAAAGACCATCAAGCATCACATACGCCCTGTCTATTACTTTTGGATCAGTCCTTTTCTTTGTCTTGTACTCATTAACAATTGTGTAGTAAGGTTTCAACAAAGTCTTTGCTGCATTCTTGTCAAAGCAAGCTTCTACTTTTTTCAGTTTTTCTTCAAGTTCATTCAGTGTTGCCATAATTCATTTTTTATAAGTTAATTCATAAGAGCTATCAAAACTAGGAGAATAATCTCTTGCTGTTGCCATGGTTTCAGATGTTCTCAGGATATTGTACTTTGGTTCTTCTGCTATATCTTCAAGATTTTTCTCAAGATTTCTGAGTTCAGCATAATAGACTCTTGAACGTCTAACAGCCCCTGTACTTTTTGTTATGTCATAATTGTCATTAGCCAATCCAAGCCCATACAATTGGGATAAAATCCCGATTCCTAAAGCTATTTTTTTAAGATTCATTTTTTCTCCTGGATTTTCTTGCCTTGATATCTGCCGAGTATGTTGTCTGCTATCTGCATTAGATCATAAGATCCTCCACACCAAACTTTATGCAGAATAATGTCCAAGCCTCTTGTTCTTTCTACTTTTTCTTTCCAGCTGCAGTCACATGCCATTACATATACCTGCTTTCTTACATCATGTGCAAGGCTCATGGCTAGTCTTAGCGGCTCTTCTATTGCATTCAGACCAACATAGACATAAATATCCTTAATTTTATCCTTGTCTTTTCTGAAATCAAATGTTCCAAAAATCTTTTCAAGATTTTTTTGAGTTACCTCTGGAGCTTTCTTAAAAGTGCGCTTTGTATCTGAAACTATCAAAAGCTTTCCATTATCATAGATTCCTGGCTTGTAGTTGTCAACATTATTATATGTTACAATAATAGATGTTTTTCCTTCTTTCTTATCTTCTTGCAATTGCTTTATAGGAATGCCGTAGATATTTGAAAGATAGTTTGGCAGGTCACTTGTTTTTATTATAGTGACTCTTGAGTTGTTTGAAACTTCTTTATCTATCCATGCAGGAGACTGGCTTGTGTAAACTATAGGGATGCTTATCTTTCTCTTTAGAATCTGCTTTAAAGTTTCCTTGCCTTTGCTTTCTCTTGCTTCATTTGCATCATTGTCAAGAACAATCAAATCATACTGGTTGACTCTCTTGATCAAAGAGCCTTCAAACTGAGACATCTCTTTAACCTTTACCTCGCTAGGCAAAACTTTTCTTAATTCATTTATATCTTCTACATTGTCATTTATGACAATTATTTTCTCTAATTTTTTTATGTTTTCCATTTTTTGTTTTATCCTCTAAGTGTTATATTATTTCTTCATAAGGAATATATACTTCCTTAATTAGGCAGATATCTTGCCAGTATTTCATTAATCCCACTCATGTAGTGCTTTGTTGATGCTTTAGGCCCAATATGGACTTCTCCAGGAAAAATACTGCCATTCTTTTTCGCTATGTAATAAGCCAAAACTGCAAGATCACATGACAGCCCATCTTGATAATTTCTCAAACCATTGTATCTCATTTTAAATCTGGCCTTGTGGTTATCTATCTTAAACTTTAGTCCATACTTGAAGTAAACAGCAGTAATTCCTCCAATAGTAGAGTTTATTCTATTCACTGCATCTAACGGACTTATCTCGCCGTTCAGGCATTTTCTTTCAATTTCCTTAACTTCATTTTCTAGTGTCATTTTCTTATGCTACTTTAGAGTAATTACCCAATATATACATTTTTCATAAGATATATATAGAAGTATATACATATATAATCAAAAGGTTTATATATACAAATAAATAGATATATAACATAACACAATGAAAAGACGAGTCATTAAGCTTGGAACAGCAACACTTGTTGCAAGCCTTCCTTCGAAATGGATCAAGGAATTTGGTATTAAACAAGGAGATTATCTTGATGTAGAAGAAAGAAAAGGAGATCTTGTACTTTCTACTGAAAAAAGAATAACTAAGAATGAAAAGATACTTGATTTTACAAATGTTAATACTGTCATTGCACTTATCTTCCTGCAGGCAGCTTATAATGCAGGATTTGAAAAGATAGTTATTAATCATAATCCTCAAATAGATGAATATAAGACTGGAAAAAAGATAAAAACAACTGAATTTCTTCAAAAGATTACAAAGCTGTTCATAGGAATAGAAATAATCGAGCAAAATGAGAATAAGACAGTGCTTAAAGATATAGGAGAAGTCTCAGATAAGGAATCAGATGATATTATCTCAAGGGCATTATGGCTTACAAAGTGGACAGGCGACGAATGTCTTGAAGCAGTAAAAAGCAATAAAAAAGAGGCATTAGAGGAAATAAGGATAAGGTGGGAGAATATAGTTCGTTTCTTGAATTATTACAGAAGGATCCTTGCAAAAAAAGGTTACAAGGACTTTGACAAAACCCCAATTATGCTTGAAATAACCTCTTATATAAGGGAGATAGCAGATGTTTACAAATTCATAGCTATAGAGACAATTGAACTTAAAAAGAAATACAGTCCAAAGACATTGGAGACTTTTGAAAAAATAAACAAATCACTTGAAAAATTTTGCAGCATTTTCTTTAAGTTTAGCAGTGAAAAAGCAATGGAAATTGTGAAGGAAAGAGAAAGTATATGGCATGAAATGAATAAGGAAAAAAAGAAATGTCTAAAGGAAGATGCATTCCTTTATGGAAGATTGGCAGTTATTGTTGTTGTTCTCTTGAAAGCATTAGAAGATAGGTTTGCTATTGAGATTTAATATTCTTGTTTCTTCTTTTTTTCAATTTTAAAGGCATTCCAGAAATAACCGCCTCTTTTGGCAAGACCTCTTCTTGAAGTAACAACCTGGGAAATAACATTATCTATTGCTTTTTTGGCAGTAGGCCCACAATTATTATAAGGATTGCTCCTCATTATTTGCTTTGAAGGATAAAACTCGATTGCTTTTATTCCATCATGAGATGCTCCTTCTAATTCATCTTTATCATGTGCAACCAAAATCATCTCGTTTTTGTCAAGATTATACCTATCTATCACTAAATTATAATTTGCAGGTTTTATTTTTCCAACATCTTTTGAGGTGATAACCTTAACATTTATCCCGCTTTTTCTCAGTTTTTCCTCTAATTTTTCTCCAGGTGAAGAAGAATCTGAAAGCACAATGGGCTCTATTCCCTGTTCCCTTAATGATTTAACTAATTCTTTTCCTTCAGGATATATTTTGAGTTTTTGGCTGCTGTTTTTGTTAAAATATCTCAAGAATTCATTATAGTAATCTCCAAAGCCCATTTCATTAAGGCAGTCTCTATAAGCATTCATCATGCCGTATCCTTTTTGAGTTTGTGCTTTAGTCCTGTATTTTAAATAAATTGGAAAATTATCTTTGAAAAAATTAGGGCTAATGTTTCCAATCTTTGCTTTTAAGAATTTATAAAAAAGATCTTTTTGTGAATCATCAAACAATATTCCGCCAGCATCAAGCAAGGCTGTTTTTATCTTATATTTATATGTCATTTTTATATTCTCCTTGGCCACCTATTAAAACTTCTAACATATCTCTTTAAGCCTGAAATTTTATCAGAAACATAGGATGATATCTTGCTTTTATTTTTATTCTCTTGTTCTTCTACGTACTGTCTCCAAAGCATGCTTTGAACCTCTGTACCGCCCATGTTATCTGTCCGGGCCCTTGAAATAATTTTTTTATCTTTAATTATGCATGTGAAAGTATTGTATGTAAGCCCACTTTTTCCAGGCATTTCGTATGATAGTATCATTGATTTTCCCGGCTGCAGCTTATCTATGTGTTTAGAAGGATAATATTCATTTTTAACATAAAAATCTTTTGCATCCGTACTGCCTATATTTGAAATTTCAATTATTCTTATTTTTTTTCCATTTACTTCATATTTTGGCTCATAATCTGTGATAAAGACTTTTGGCTCCGAGTTTCCAACAATTAAAGGATAAATTTCTGAATATCCGAGTGCTGCTTTTGTTTTCTTGATAGTTTTTTCTGACTTTAACTTGCCTGTAGGGTCTATATAATATTCTAAACAAAGCCTGTAAACTCCTTCTTCCTCTGGAGCACTTAATTTAAATGATTCTTTACCAGCAAACAATTTTTTTCTTTTATTTATAGATTCATCAGTATCCCTAAAAGGGTCTCCTTTTGGAAAATCATTGCGCAAAACAAAAAAAGGCTCATTAAGAGGCATATGATAATATCCAGAGCCTTCTATATTTGCCCAAAAAGAACCATAAAAATACTCAACTGGGCCGGCAGTTCCTTGAAAGAGGGGGCTTTTTATTGAAGTATCTAATTTTAATTCTAAACTTTCTCCAGGATTTGCATTTATTATTTCTTTTTTTCCTACTTTTTTGTTATTTACATAAAGGACGGAATTTAATCTTCCTTCTGTTTCAAGCCTGTTTTTAACATAATTTACCTCATTGTATTTTACCGTTTCCTCTGTATTCTTTATAATCCTTCCAAAATAAGGCTCTATCATGCTAAGATAAACTCCTGAAAGAACAATCATACCTGAAATCCCCGAAATTGTCCATTTTGTTATTTTACCAACTAAATTTCTTTTGTTAGAATTATTCTCGGATATATTATCCATTTCCTTTATTGCAGAGTCGAGACTATCTTTTTTTCCATTTCTTATTTTAATTGCAATTTCCTGTGGCTTGTAAATGTCTGTCATTTTGTTTATTTTACCAATTCCTGTTCATTTTCCTTTTGCTTTTCTTCAGCCCATATAAGAGCTTTTTCTGCTTCAATATACGATTTTATAAGTTTTTTATCTGATTCATTCAAAGCATCCACATTTTCTTTATGGGCTATTCTCGCCAGCTGACTAAGAGGCATTCCTTCATGATAAAGATTCATTTTGCCATTTATCTTTAAACTTTTAAGATAATTATTTTTCATGTTAAGATAAAAAGTTGATCCTGTTGATAGGCTATCTAAATATCTGGTGTCTTCATCATCCATATCATTTTTCTCAAGAACATATCTAATCTGTGCTCTTGATGCTAAACCCTCCTTATAGGCTCCATCATAAAAATCATTGATATTGTTAATAGTGTTTCTTGTAGCTAAACTCTGCTCTAATTTTTCCTTTCTTCCAACATAGTCTTTTACTGGTGGGAATAATGTAAAATAACCAACCACTCCGCCCACTACTATTCCTGCCAAGGCCAATCCCCAATTTCTTATATTCTTTCTGGATTTTCTTTTTGAGGCATTTTCATCAGCTGTTCCACCCATCTCCTTTATTGCAGAGTCAAGATTATTCTTTTTCCCATTTCTTATCTTGAGTGCAATTTCCTGTGGCTTGTAAATGTCTGTCATTTTCTATAACCTCCACGAGCTAAAAAATCCTTCATTGACTCTTCAAGGCTTGCTTTTTCTTCATTGCTTATATCATCTTTTTTAGATAAATTTAAACAACCAGCGGCAAACTTCACAAACTGATATCTTTTTGCAAGCTCCAATTCAGGATCAAATTTTTCTTTTTTGTTAGGATTTGACCTCAAATAAAGCTGCTTGTAAAATTCAATTATATCTTTTTCTTCTGCTTTGTCTAACTTTTGAAAAGTATATAATGCTCTGACTACATCTGTCTGAGGAATCCCATATATTGCCTCTCCAAAATCAAGAGGAGCTACCTTCCCATTGCCAGCTAAATTTACCTTGACAAGGTCATTATGAACAAGACTTCTGCTAATGCTGTCCATGTATTTTAGCTGATTTTTGAACTCTCCATTTAACCCAAGAATTTCTGCATAAACCTTTCCTTCATCAGAATATTTTCTAAGAATATTCTTAATATATCCGGGAACCTTTAAAGAATGAAGTTCTACACATGTTTCTAAAAGCTTTTTAAGATTATCATCAGTAAGCTCTATTTCGGGCTTTATTAGTTGCATGCTAAAACCCCAATGAGGTTTTCCATCAGTAGGACTTATAACCTTGTGGACAGAGTCGCTTATTACCTTTGGTACATAGAGATCATTTTCATATGCCCATGAAAGTATCTCAAATTCCTTTATTGCCATTTTTTTATTGTCAAAGGGTTTTGTATATGTTTCAATACCCATTAACTTTTTAGTATTCTTTTCCATTTTAAGCTTCTTCATATATTCCCTAATAGGATATATACTTCTGAAAATCACAGGATTTCAAACCTTTTAAATCTTTCTATATGTTGTCACTTAAGAGTGATATAAATAAGCTGAAAATAGCCAAAAACAGCTATTTTTTGACTTTATAAATCATGCAGAAAATTCTTCCGAAGAGAATTTTATCGTCGATAAATACGCAGAAAGATTTATAAATACCATTCATTTTTTAATATGTAATAGGGATGTTGAAGTAAGGAAAAAAATCGCTTTTTTTCTTTTCTTGACCCTGTTTTAGACTGCAGTAATTAGCAGGAACTATGAAAAATAAGACTAAAAATGGCTGAAAAACAAGAAAAAACAAAAGAACAGGCAATTAAAGAGTATGGCGCAGAGTCTATTAGAGTTCTAGAGGGCTTAGAGGGCGTAAGAAGAAGGCCTGCAATGTACATAGGAAGCACAGGCAAAGAAGGATTACATCATCTTGTTTATGAGGTTGTGGACAATGCCATAGATGAGGCGCAAGCGGGATACTGCAATCTTATCAAAATAACTATAGAAAAAGACGGCTCTTTGACAGTATGGGATAATGGAAGAGGCATTCCTGTGGAAAAGCACACTACTGGAAAGTCAGCTATGGAAGTAGCTCTTACAAAACTGCATGCTGGAGGAAAGTTTGACCATAAAGCATATTTGATTTCTGGTGGTTTACATGGAGTTGGAGTTTCAGTTGTAAATGCTTTATCAACAAAAATGATTGCTCAAGTCAGAAGAAACGGTAATATTTACGAGCAAATCTATAAAAAAGGAGGAAATCCAGAAGGGCCTCCAAAAGTTGTTGGAAAATCAGATGAAACAGGAACAACAATACAGTTCTGGCCAGATGATTCTATATTCTCAACAGTCAAGTTTGATTATGAGGTCTTGGAAGCAAGATTCAGAGAACTTGCATTTTTGAATGCAGGTGTTAAAATCCTAGTAAAGGATGAAATAAAAGACAAAAAAATAGAATTCTTCTCAGAGGGGGGATTAATGGAGTTTATCAAATGGCTAAACAGAAGTAAAAATGCATTGCATAAGCCTGTTTATTTTAAAAAAGACTTTGATCACAGTATTGTTGAAGTTGCAATACAGTATAATGATGGTTATAACGAAGGCATATTTGGCTTTGTAAATACAATTAACACAGTAGAAGGCGGAACACATATTTCTGGATTTAAAACTGCATTGACAAGAGTGATTAATGATTATGCTGAAAAAAACAAAATGCTGAAAAATATTGGCATTACAGGTGATGATGTAAGAGAGGGTTTGACTGCCATAATCAGCCTGAAAATTCCTAATCCTCAATTTGAAGGCCAGACAAAAACAAAATTAGGAAATTCTGAAATAAAAGGTTTTGTAGACAGCATAACTTCGCAAGCTTTAAGTGAATTTTTTGAAGAAAATCCGCCTATTGCAAGAAAAATAGCGCAAAAATGCACTGCAGCTGCTGAAGCAAGAGAAGCTGCAAGAAAAGCTAGAGAGCTAGTAAGAAGAAAAACAGCAATGTCTATTGTTGGCTTGCCAGGAAAGTTAGCAGACTGCTCATCAAATAAACTTGAAGAAACCGAATTATATATTGTTGAGGGAGAATCTGCAGGCGGAAGCGCAAAACAAGCAAGAGACAAGGAATTTCAGGCAATTCTTCCTTTGAAAGGAAAGATTCTAAATGTTGAAAAAGCAGCTCCTGCAAGAGTATTTTCAAGTGAGGAAATTGCAAATCTTATCACTGCAATTGGCACAGGAACAGGAGAAACTTTCACAATGGACAAATTAAGATATGGGAAAATAATAATCATGACAGATGCAGATGTAGATGGTCAGCACATTAAGACTTTGCTTTTAACATTATTTTTCAGATATGTTCCCCAGCTTATAGAAGCAGGAAGAATATTTGTTGCAGTAGCTCCCTTATACAGGATAAAAAAAGGAAATGAGAGCTATTATGTTTATAGTGATGATGAATTAAAGAAAAAAGTCGAGCGTCTTGGTGGAAAGCCAGATGTCCAGAGATTCAAAGGATTAGGAGAAATGAATCCACAGCAGTTATGGGAAACAACTATGGACCCCAAGGAAAGGACACTGAAGAAAGTAACAATTGAAGATGCAGTAGAAGCAGATAATGTTTTCAGCATGTTAATGGGAGATGAAGTCGGCCCAAGAAGAGAGTTTATTGAAAATCATGCAAAAATGGCTGAGATTGATATTTAAAATGGCAAATAAAATGTTAAAAATAAGAGCGCATCACCTGTTATGCATTCCAAGGTATTATAGCCGGGGCTATAACAAGGAATTTGCAGAAAGGCATAAGAAAGTAAATATGAGCATAAGAAAAAATCCAGAACAAAAGGTAAAAGTAATAATTGGGATGGATAATCTCTGCGAAAAATGTCCTAATAGAAAAGGAAACATCTGT
>Ga0315274_10010941_pt1 | contig 13034 bp, 15 predicted proteins | sample YL17G02_20_MG_FD_203700 | JGI IMG/M metagenome (GOLD analysis project Ga0315274, IMG submission 203700) | Sediment microbial communities from Yellowstone Lake, YNP, Wyoming, USA - YL17G02_20 | ecosystem: Environmental > Aquatic > Freshwater > Lake > Sediment | place: USA: Wyoming | collected... | reverse complement strand
CCCACAGGGGGGTGCACCTTGGCTTTATCGAGAAGTGGTGGCTGGTCAATCCCTTGGCCTTGGTTGGGATCGCCATCGCGTGGGTATGGCCGCGGACCAGGATTACACACGCTGGCCACGTGTTCCTGAGCACATGGGCGTCGCTCTTCCACATGACCATGGCCATGGGAGAGCACATCTCGCCACTGACGGGGGCGGCCGTTGCTGTCTTCCTGTTCTTGGCTGTCTGGATTCCCTGCTGTACCAGTGACATCGTGTTCCCACTGCTGTTTGCCTCGCACAAAACAGAGAAACGCGAGACACTGAAGGCAAAGATTGACGAGGACCAAGCATGAAATGATAGGATATCGACCTTCACGCCCCCGCGCAGCGGAGGAGATGGTTTGGGGTTACGGCCCCCAATGTCATGACGACCAAAGCACAACTGGAACAAGAGATTGCGTTGCTTGAACGTCGCTTGGCGGAAGCAAAGGCTGCCAAACCGGGTCATGATACAACCGGGGCATACCAAGCGAGGCTTCTGGAAATCGAGGATGAACTGGCTGAGAAGCGTCGGGCGATGGCGACCCTGAAGACTACGGACAAGACACAATCCACGTCGAACGGACCCTCGGTAAGGGGCGGCAAGAATGAGGTATGACACCGCGCGCATGCCGGTTGCTGGAATCCGCCCGATGACTGGGAACTGCCCCCTAAACGGACGAACATCAATCCCAACACAGACCGCCGAAACACGACATACGCCGCATACGTGGTTCCGGCCCCTGTTGCGCTTTTGTGGCTGGTGGTTTGCCATGTTCGCCTTGCTGGGACCGCTATCGACCTGCCCTATCTGCGGCCAGCCCGGCTGCGGGGGCGGCGCGATCAGCGCGGGCATCTTGGGCGGTCTGGCAGCGGCTGCTCTTTGGTTGCCACGGCGACTCATCCGGGCTTTCAGAAACCGGTGCGGTAGTAAGGAACACACACGATGAGAATCGCCGTTGCCAGCGGGAAAGGTGGAACCGGCAAGACCACCGTAGCCACAAACCTGGCCTTTGTCGCCTCACAGGACGGGCGCAGCGTGGCCTACCTGGACTGCGACGTGGAAGAGCCCAACGGCGCGATCTTCCTGAAGCCTCAAATACAACAGGACCAACCGATCGGGACTTCGGTGCCCAAGGTGGACCTCGACAAGTGCACCGGCTGCGGGCAGTGCGGGAAGATCTGCCAGTACAGCGCGATCCTGGCCATGAACAAAACGGTGCTGACGTTCCCCGAATTGTGCCATGGATGCGCTGGCTGCTGGCTGGTCTGCCCGGCAGGCGCGATCAGCGAAGACCAGCGGGAGATCGGGCGGCTCCAGGCCGGCCCGGCCGGCAAGGTGCGGTTCGTCCAGGGGCTGCTCAACATCGGCCAGGCCAGAGGATCGCCGCTCATCCGGGCCGTCAAGGCGGCAGCGCCGCGTGCGGACCTCACGATAGCAGACTGCCCGCCGGGCACGTCCTGTCCGGTCATCGAGGCCGTGCGAGGCAGCGACTACGTCCTTCTGGTGACGGAACCCACACCGTTTGGACTGAACGACCTGAAGCTGGCTGTCGAAACGGTTCGCGCCCTGAAGATTCCCTTCGGTGTCGTGATCAACCGCGCTGATATTGGCGATGGCCAGACCAAGCAGTACTGCCAGCAGCAGCAGATCGACGTACTGGCCGAGATCCCCGACGACCGTCAGGTGGCGGAGGCCTACTCCCGCGGCGAGATGATCTGTGAAGTGATCCCAAAGTACCGGGACCTATACAGCGACCTGCTGAACCAGGTGGAAACGAGGATGGCCCGTGCCCGACAGGGATCGGCAAGCTGAAATCGCCCTTCAGCAGGATCGCGATCGGAAATCGCGAGCCATCCTTGGCGTGTCTGAGATGGCCGACAGGGCGGAGATTCACCGCGCGTTTCGCCAGGGCAGCCTTGCGCACCATCCGGATGCGAATCAGGGAGATAGCAGCGCAGCGGCTCGATTCCACCTGATCTGCTGCGCGTACAAGTTCTTGACTGAAGGCAAAGCATGCACGGCCCTCGACGAACTGGGGACCCCTCCGACTACGTTTACGGATGGGACATACCAACTGGACAACCCCTGGGGCTACTGGTGCTGGTGGTGCGAGAAGTACTTCGGCAACCCATCGCAGGAGAAACGCCACGTCGGCCTTTGATGATCGATGCAGGATATATAGGCGGCGCAAGCAGGTGATCTGGGCGTGCGGATATCAGCCAGGGTGGCACAGCGGCAATAGCTAGAGCCAAGGATAGCGAAACAAATGGCATCAAGGCCTGAAGAATTGGTCGTTATCAGTGGCAAGGGCGGCACGGGCAAGACCTCCATCGTCGCCTCGTTCGCCGCGCTGGCCAGCGGCAAGGCAGTCATGGCCGACTGCGACGTGGACGCAGCCGACCTGCACCTGGTTCTGGAGCCGAAGATCATCCGCCGCGAGCGCTTCTCCGGCGGCAAGCGGGCGCGGATCAAGAGCGGCCATTGCACGGCCTGCGGCAAGTGCGAAGAACTCTGCCGTTTCGACGCGATCTCCTTCGACGGCCCCGGCAATGGACGGGTGGACAAGACGTTCCGAATTGATCCGATTGCCTGTGAGGGCTGCGGTGTCTGCGCCTGGTTCTGTGTGGAGAACGCCATCGAGTTCGGCCCCGTGGTCAACGGCGAGTGGTACGTGTCGCAGACTCGGCATGGCCCGATGGTGCACGCCAAGCTGGGTATCGCGGAAGAGAACTCCGGTAAGCTCGTCAGCACCGTGCGAACCGAGGCCCGCAAGCTGGCCGAGCAGCGCGGACTGGAGATGGTCATCATCGACGGCTCGCCGGGGATTGGTTGTCCGGTGATCGCCTCCATCACCGGTGCGAGCCTGGTGCTGATCGTCACGGAGCCGACGTTGAGCGGGCAGCACGACATGGAGCGGGTGGCGGACCTTGCGAGGCACTTTGAGATCCCGTCGATGGTCTGCGTCAACAAGTGGGACCTCAACCCCCAGGTCGCCGACGGGATCGAGTCGTGGGCTGGCCAACGAGGCATCCATGTCGCCGGGCGCGTGCGCTACGACCGTGCCGTGACCGAGGCCCAGATCCGCAAGCAGGCGGTGGTCGAATATCAGAAGGACGGCTGTGCACAGGATGTCCAAGAGGTATGGACGGCGGTGCGAGACAGACTTGTTGCCGCCCGGCCTTGACGGTGCGGAAAGAATACCAAGTGCAATGATCCTCAACGCACACAGCCTTTACGATTTCGGGAGACTCGCCTCGGATTATGAGCGATGGTATGAGACGCCCGCCGGAAGAGCACACGACGAGGCACAGAAATCCGACGTGCGCAAGTTTCTGAAGCCCGCCAAGCCTGGGGCACGCTTACTGGACGTAGGCTGCGGTACCGGGCACTGGAGCCGTTTCTTCGCATCGTTGGGTTACGAAGTGGTGGGCGTGGATATCTCCGAGGAGATGATCCAGGTCGCCAAGCCCCGTCCCGCGCCCAACTGTCGTTTTGAGGTTGCCGACGCACTGGCGCTGCCCTTCGGCAATCACTGCTTTGACGTCGTGGCAAGCATGAGCACGATCGAGTTTGTCTCGGAAGCCTCGCTGGCACTGGCGGAGATGTTCCGCTGCGTCCAGCCGAACGGGGCTGTCCTGATCGGAACATTGAACCGTCTGGCCCCGATCAACCGGCACCGCTTGGCCAAGGGCCGCCAGCCCTACGCTTCCGGGCGACTGTTGACGCACGGCGAGCTTCGTAAGCTCCTGGTGCCCTTCGGTCGCGTCCGCACGGTAGCCTCCTCGCCAAACACCGGGCGACGGGACCATCGAGGGTGGCGGATCACGGCCAGAAGGACCTCGAGCGACCCGTTCATCGTCGCGGAGGTGCGCCCATGACCATCCAGGCGGAAGTCGCCCTTTACCCTCTCAAAACGGACCTGGTCGGGAAGACGATGGAGTCCTTCATTGAGCGGCTTAAGGCGCATGACTTGGAAGTCGAACCAGGCCCGATGAGCACTCGGATCGCGGGGGACTGCGCAAAGGTGTTCGCCGCACTGGCTGAGTCCTTCGCCAAGGTAGCTAGCCAGTATCAGGCCGTCTTGGTTTCCAAGTTCTCCAACGCGTGCCCATCGGTTCGCAGCGGACCTTAGATAGCCGCGGGCATCCGTGTCGAAAGGTGCCATACCGAATGGTTCACGGGCGAATCACGGTGCTGGTCGAGAATACAGCCAGCGGGCGCGGGCTGCTGGCTGAGCATGGGCTATCCTTCTGGATCGAGCTTGGATCACGGCAAATTCTCTTCGATACCGGCCAGGGCAACGTGCTGAGCGGCAACGCCCGCAGGCTGGGCATTGGCCTGGAGCTTGCCGACGCGATCGTGCTCAGTCATGGCCACTATGACCACACGGGCGGGTTGGTTGATGTCCTGCGCGTCGCTAGCCAGACCAAGGTCTACGCTCACCCAAGCGCATTCACCCCCAAGTACGCGCGGAGCCCTGATGGAACTGTTCGCGACATCGGCATGCCGTTGCTGGACGAGCAGAAGGTTCGCCAGAAGGCCGACCTTGTTTGGACGGAAGGCCCGACGGAGATCTTCGAGGGGCTGCATCTGACAGGCCCCGTGCCGCGCATCACGGACTTCGAGGACACGGGCGGGCCGTTCTTCACCGACAAGGCCTGCACTCGGTCGGATGACCTCGTCGACGACCAAGCCGCGTTTCTTGAAACGCCTGTCGGCACGGCCGTCATCCTTGGCTGCGCCCACGCCGGGATCGTCAACACCCTGCGGTACGTGCAGACGCTGACGGACAATCGTCCGATCCACACGGTGATCGGTGGAATGCATCTTCTGTCCGCCTCAAAGGATCGCATGGACCGAACTATGGCGGAACTGCGGCGGCTTCATGTGCAGCGGTTACTGCCTTGCCACTGCACCGGCCCTGCCGCCCTGGCCCGGCTATGGAGCGAGTTTCCAGGCCGATGCATCGCCTGCCCGGTCGGCACAGTCGTGGATTTGAAGGAATAGCTCTATGGGACCCTATCTCCAAAGCATCCGTTCCCGCGTCGGTCCGCAGTGCATCCTTCTGCCCGGGGTTCGTGCGATCATCCTGTACGACCGCGATGAAGTTCTGCTTCAGCGACGGCGAGACATGGAATGCTGGGGTCTGCCTTCCGGATCGCTCGAGCTCAACGAGACCGCCCTGGAGGCCCTTAAGCGCGAGGTGCGCGAGGAGACGGGCCTGGAGGTGCGGCAGGCCGAGCCGATGGCCTTGTATTCCGGGCCTAGCCAACGTTTCAAGTACCCCGGCGGCGATGAGATCCAGTGCTTCTCGGTGGCCTTCATTGTCCGCGACTGGGCTGGAACGCCCAAAGCCGATGGCGTTGAAGGCTCCGAGGTGCGCTTCTGGCCGCTTAGCGGTCCACCGCGGGACCTCCTGCCGATTCATGCCCGAACACTGGCTGACTTCAAACGGTACAGAGGTGGTTTTCTCCTGCCCTCTGAGCCGGTTGGAAAGAGAAAGGAGTGAGCGTCATCAATATGGACGGGTTCGCAGAGAGCGACATTTCGCAGGCAATCCTGGAAGCCTATCACGCCAAGTTCGCCCAAGCCCTGCGAAGCGACGTCATTATTGTCGGCGCGGGCCCGTCAGGCCTGGTGGCGGCCTGGCGGCTGGCCGAGGCCAGTCATCGTGTGGTCGTTCTGGAGAAGCAGCTGAGCCCCGGTGGCGGCATCTGGGGCGGCAGTCTCGGGATGAACGACGTCGCGGTGCAGAAAGAGGCCCTTGCCATTCTGGACGAACTCGGCGTGAGGCGCCAGCTCCAAGGCCGGGTGTTCACTGCGGACGCGATGGAACTGGCCTCAGCGCTGTGTCTGAAGGCTCTTCGCGCAGGCGCCGTTATTCTGAATCTGATCACGGCTGAGGATATCTGCGTTCGTCAGGGCCGAGTAACGGGCGTGGTCGCGAACCGCTCAATGCTCGCCGACACCCTGCCGATCGACCCGATCGTCTTCTCGGCCAAGGCGGCTATCGACGCCACGGGACACGAGGCGGTTCTGGCCCACTGTCTCCATCGCCATGGCCTGCTGAAAGACACTTCCAGCCGACTTCCCGGCGAAGGACCGATGGACGCCTCTGCCGGGGAGCAATTCGTGGTGGACCACGTAACGGAATTGTATCCAGGTCTGTGGGCCACAGGCATGAGCATCTGTGCGTCATTGGGCGGGCCAAGGATGGGTCCGATCTTCGGCGGCATGCTGCTGTCGGGACAGAAGGCGGCCGAGTTAGTCCGACGCGCCTTGGAGAACTCCGGCCGGGAGGCTAACAATGCCAACGTATGACTACGAATGCCGGAAATGCGGCCATCGCTTTGAGCAATTCCAGAAAATGTCGGCTGCGCTGCTCAAAGCGTGCCCGAAATGCGGCGGAAAGCTCCGTCGCCTGATCGGGGCCGGAGCGGCCATGATCGTAAGAAGTTCGAGCTCTCGTGCCACCGACTATCGGAAGTCCCAGCCGAGCTGCGGACGGGATAGGCCTTGTTGCGGGCGGGACTCCCCGTGCGACGACAGGCCCTGCGACGAGTGAGGCAGTGCCATGAGCCATATCTATGGACCTGTTCCATCGCGACGGCTCGGGCGCTCGCTCGGGGTTGACTTAATCCCTTTCAAGACATGCACCTATGATTGCATCTACTGCCAACTTGGTCGAACCACCCGAAAGACTGTCGAGAGAAACGAGTGGGTCCCTCTGGACGACGTTGTGGCCGAGCTGAAGGAGAAGCTGGCCCTGAAGCCGGATTACATCACCTTGAGCGGCTCGGGAGAGCCGACTCTCTGCTCGCGCCTTGATGAGTTGATTGGCCGCACCCGCTCTATGACAACCATTCCCGTCGCGGTCCTGACGAACGGATCGCTGCTGGGGCAGGAGGAGGTCCGTCGGCAACTCATGGATGCTCACCTGGTGATCCCCTCGCTGGACGCAGGTCACAGTAGTATGTTCCAGGCGGTCAACCGGCCGTACGAGAGTATCTCTTTTGAGCGGATGCTGGAGGGGCTGATCGCGTTTCGGAAGGATTACCACGGCGAGTATTGGCTGGAGGTTTTTCTTCTGGCCGGCTACACGGCCATCGACAGCGAAACGCGCAAAATCGCCGAGTGCGTCAGTCGGATCAAACCCGACCGGGTGCAACTGAACACCGCGACTCGGCCCCCAGCCGAGGACTACGCCGTGATGGTCGGCCGCCAGCGGCTAGCTGAACTGGCGACTAGGTTTGATCCGCCGGCCGAAGTCATCGCCGACTATCGCGGCGTGCATGCCCAGAGCGACTTCAAGGCCGGGCTGGACAGCGTCCTCGAGATGATCCAACGACGGCCATGCTCCCTGGAAGACATAGCAGACGGGCTGGGCATGCACCGAAACGAGGTCATCAAGTACGTCGAAGAACTTGATGCCAAGGGATTGCTGGAGAAGCGATCCTCCGGCGGGAAGCTTTTCTACAGCGGCAAGCACCAACCCGAAGAAACCCAAAGGTGAAGGAGCTCACATGACCACGGCAGACATCGTCATTCTTGGTGGAAGCGCCGCGGGGATCACGGCCGCAATCACGGCACGACGGCACTATCCCGACAAGCGAGTCCTTCTGGTCCGCAGGGAAAGACAGGTTCCCATCCCCTGCGGCATTCCTTACGTTTTCGGCACGCTGGGCAGTCCGGAGAAGAATCTCATCCCGGATTCCATCCTGGAAACGAATCGGATCGACTTGCTGATCGCCGAAGCCACAAAGATCGACCGCCAGCAGCATAGGCTGCTGACGAACGAAGGCCAAGTCGGATACGAGCAGCTTATCCTGGCGACCGGCTCGCTGCCAACCAAGTTGTCGATCCCAGGTGTGGACCTCGAAGGTGTCTTTGCCATTCTGAAGGACGTGGAGAACCTGCGTCTGCTTCAGCGGGAGCTTCAAGGGGCAAAGAATGTTGTCATCATCGGCGGCGGGTTCATCGGGATCGAGTTCGCCGACGAGATCAACAAGATCGGCAGCAAGAACGTGACGGTGCTGGAGCTGATGGCGAACTGCCTCAGCCTGTCCTACGACCCGGAGTTCTGCGTTGAAATGGAGGATCTGCTGAGGGCGCGAGGAATCACCGTCCGCACATCCGCGACCGTTGAGCGGATCGTAGGCGACAGGCGTGTCATCGCCGTCCAACTGAAGGACGGCTCCGGCATCCCGGCCGATCTCGTCATTCTCGGGATTGGCGCTAGAGCAAACGTCGAGTTGGCCAAGGAGGCCGGTTTGCGCATCGGGCTTACGGACGGCGTCGCGGTAGACCGCACGATGCAGACATCCGACCCCGCGATCTTCGCCTGTGGCGACTGCGCGGAGAAGATCTCATTCTTCGGCGGAGGCCCGTCGCTGCTGAAGTTGGCCTCCATCGCGCAGCTAGAGGCCAGGATCGCCGGGGCGAACGTCTTCGGCCTGCGGCGGGAAAGCGACGGCACGGTGGGGGTCTGGTCCACGGCAGTGGGCGGCCTGGCGATGGGCACCGCCGGTCTGACGGAATCCATGGCCAAGAATCTCGGTTACCAAGTCGTCTGCGGCATCGTGGAGACGCCGGACCGTCACCCCGGCGGCATGCCCGGCGCGGCTCCGATGAAGGTCAAGCTGGTCTTCGAGTCGCATTCACAGGTGCTCATCGGCGGGCAGGTCCGAGGCAGCGTGTCGGTCGGCGAGATGATCAACATCGTCGCCGCCTGCGTGCAGAAGCGGATGACGGCCGAGGACATCGCGACCTTTCAGATGGGAACCCATCCGGCGCTGACTGCCTCGCCCATTGCGTATCCGCTGGTGAACGCGGCAGAAGTGGCCATTGGCCAGATGCAGTAGTGCAGAACGTCTAGACGGGAAGAACGCAAGTAAAAGCACCCAAACGTCGAAAGGCATGAGAATCAGCACGGACATCATCTCGGTTCACCTGAAGCAGCCATTTGCCACGTCTCGTGGGCGGACTGCGGAGTCGCAATCGGCGATCATCCGCATTGAGCACGCGGGCGTGGTCGGCCTTGGGGAGGCCAAGATGTCCGCTGACTCTTGCGGCGGAACTGCTGAGTCCGTTGCCGATTACATCAGCCGGATTCAGGGGGCACTCGGTACCGACCCGTTCAGGATTCAGCAGATCATGGAAGAGCTGGCCCGCCTCCTGCCGGACGGCTGTTGCACCCGGGCCGGGATCGACATCGCCCTGCACGACCTTTGCGGCAAGTTGGCTGACCTGCCACTCTATCGATGGTTCGGTCTCAGCCCGGACAAGGTTCCTCTGACAAGCTACACCATCGGTATCGACACGATTCCCAGGATGCTCGAGAAGGTGCGCGAGGCACGGCACTTCCCGATCCTCAAGGTCAAGGTCGGCGTGGCGGGCGACGTGGATGCCGTCAAGGCCATCCGAAATGAGACCCAAGCGATCCTGCGGGTTGACGCCAATGGCGGCTGGTCCTTGGACGAGGCGATTGACCGGATCAAGCAGCTCGAAGCGTACGAGATCGAGCTGGTCGAACAACCTATTCCACCGGGAAACCACGGCGGCTTGCGGACGATCCGCGAACATACACACATCCCAATCTTCGCGGACGAGGACGCACAGGCTGCCAACGATCTTCCGGCCTTGGCGGGGTGCGTTGATGGTGTCAACATCAAGCTGATGGAGTGTGGCGGGCTTCGGGAAGCAATGCGGATGATCCACATTGCCCACGGCCTCGGCATGCGGGTGATGCTCGGATGCATGGTGGAGACTTCGCTGAGCCTGACGGCTGCTGCCCACCTTTCGCCAATGGTGGAATACGCCGATCTTGATTCGGGCTTGTTGCTGGCAGATGACCCATTTGTCGGTCTTGCGGTGCATGGAGGCCGGATCGTTCTGCCGGAAGGGCCGGGACTGGGTATCACCGCGCGATGACGGCTGGGCGCAAGCCGGGCAGATGCACACCCCATCTTTCCTTTCGACCCGATCTCGCGGACTGGACGGGAACAGCGGTGGAACAATCTTCGCTGGTCGCCATAACTCTCGCTCCTGGCAAAGCATGTGGCATACGGGAATCTGCGTGGTTTCCGTCGAATTGCCTTGGCGGGGTGCGGGAACCATGGCCCGATGTCGTCGTGGACACTTGCCCTCCGACGCGGGCCCAACAGAAAAGAACACGCCATGACGACCAAGAAGAGCAGTAAGAAGCAGCGGGCCCCAAAGAAACGCATCATGACCAAGGCCGAGTACGAGGCCGAGGCGAAGACCGAGACTAGGGCGGCGGTCGCCGAGGCCAAGCCGCGCAGGGCCCTCAAGGAACGAAAGCCCAGCGGCCTGGACGCCGCGGCGCAGGTCTTGGCCGAGGCAGGCGAGCCGCTGAGCACGGCCGAGATGGTCAAGCGGATGTTGGCCGAGGGCCTCTGGAAGACCTCCGGCAAGACGCCAGCCGCGACCATCTACGCTGCCATCATCCGTGAGTGCGCCGAGAAGGGAGACCAGTCCCGATTCCGGAAGGTCGAGCTGGGCAAGTTCATGCTGGCCAAGTAAGCCGCAGTGTCACGCTGGTCCGCAACGGCGTCAGCCTGCTGATCGCCCTGATCGTGGCGGTGGTGATGGGATTGGTCTTCGGGGAGATTCGACTGTGAAGGACCGGACTAAGCAGATCGCCCAACTCGTCCTGGCCGGGGCATTCGGCCTGTTCGTGGCCGTGTCGTTCGCCGCCGACTACGGCGTCGGCAAGGACATGGGCCGAATGTTCGGCACGACGCTGGCGGAGATGCTGAAGCTGCTGCCGTGCGCGTTTATCTTGATTGCTCTTTTCGACGTATGGGTGAAGCGCCAGACTGTCGAGCGGCACTTCGGTGAGGGTCCGGGCATTCGCGGATACCTGTGGGGCATGATCCTGGCGGGCATGAGCGTCGGTGGGATGTACGTGGCCTTTCCTGTGGCGTATTCGCTGTTCTGCAAGGGGGCGAAGCTGTCGGTGATCTTCGCCTACGTGGGGTTCGCGGGCGTCTGCCGCATCCCGATGGCAATGTTCGAGGCCTCTTTCATGGGCGGCGTCTTCACAGCCGTCCGCCTGGCCGTGTCCGTGCCGCCGGTGATCCTGACGGCCGTCATCATGAGCCGATTCCTGGAGCGGCGAGGATACCAGATCACCGAATAGCTACCGACCGGGACAGCCTGTTGCGCGCACCCAAGGCGTCACGGGAGCGGCATGAGGATTCCGCCGCCTTCATCGGCAAGCTCGCTTCCGCTTGACTCAGGCCCCGGTTTCGAGAAGATCAACGAAGAATCGGCTCCTGATCCTTGCTATGAGCCGAGGCGAAACCGACTCCGGGAAGACCCCGTAACGGAACAAGGGACCAATGCCATGAAGGCGGATCATGGAAGCCTGAGCATTACCGACCGGGAGCTCCTGTACCGCCTGGGCTGGTTCATCCGCGTGCGGTGGGCGATGGGGGGACTGGCCCTGTTTGTGCTGCTGCTGAGCTGGTTCGTATTGGGTGTGCGGTTCCGGATCGGCGGCATAGAGACCATGACCCCTGCCGTATACGTAGTCCTATGCGTGTTCCTGTACAACGCGGTTTTCACGTTTGCGATACACGTCTTTCAGGCCGTCGGGAAGGTCACGCGCCGGCTGATTCAGGAGCTGGCCATCGCGCAGTTGGTGTGCGACATGATCGCCGCCTGCGTGCTGGCCCACTACACCGGCGGCGTGGAGAACTTCTTCATCATCCTGATGCTGATGCCCCTGGTCGTTGCCACGGAACTCCTGCCGCGGGGGTTGACCTACCTGGTCGCCGGGGTGGCTGTGGTCTTGATTCACGTGTTGGCTTGGGGAGAGCAGCAGGGTCTGCTGGGGCACGTGTCCCTGGAGTGGCCGGGTAAGACCGCCGGCCTGTACGCCGACCCCATGTATGTGCTACAGGTCACTTCGGCGCTGACGCTGACCATCTTCGCCATCGTGTTTGCGGCCTCGTCCATCTCCCGCCAATTGCGGGGCCGCGAGGCGGACCTGGAAGAGGCGTACCTGTTCCTGCGCCAGGCCGACGAGGCCAAGAGCTTCTTCATGCGCAAGGCCGGGCATGAGATGCGGGCGCCGCTATCGGCGATTCACAGCATCCTGGGGACGATCGAGCACACCACCACCGTCCTGGACTCGGAGCACCGTCGGATGATGGCCCGTGCCCAGCATCGATTGCGCGGGTTGATGCAATTGGTGGACGATCTGCGGCACTACTCCAGGATACGATCCGCCCACAGCTTTCTCCGCATCCGGCGCATTCACCTGGACGCGGTGGTGCGGGCCACCGTGGAGCTCTTCCGCGAGCGCGCCGCCAACGGGGGCGTGTCCCTAACCTGTGCGACCGAGCCGGTGGAAATGGAGGGCGACGAGGAACTGCTCAGCGAAGTGGTGACCAACCTGGTCTCCAACGCCGTCCAATATACGCCTTCGGGCGGGAAGGCCGAGGTCCGCCTGACGGCTGGCCGCCAAGACGCCGTGCTGAGCGTTTCCGACACGGGGATCGGGATCAGCCCAGAGGAACGCGACGGCATCTTCGAAGAGTTCTTCCGCGCCCCCAAGGCCCGGCGGCTGCTGCCGGAGGGCAGCGGCCTGGGGCTGGCCATCACCCGGCGGATCGTGGAGCTGCACCAGGGGCGCATCGAATTCTCTTCACAGGACGAGGGAGGCACGGTCTTCGTCGTGCAACTCCCGTTGCGCCGCAAGGGCGACCTGCCTTAGAGCGCCCTGGGATTGCCCGTTCGGGCGGCCAACGTCTTGAACCCCTCGATGACCATCGCCACGGCCTGGGCCACCGGCGGGCTGAGAGGTTGCCCCGGATTCGTCTGTTTGGGCTGGATCGCCAGGACGGCTGCGCGGCAGGGACGCATCATGTGCAGCAACTCCAGGAAGGCCAACGGGGCCGGCCCGTGGGTGCTGGGGCCTTGACCGGAAATCTGGGTAGGTTCCAAGAAATCGACCGCGCCGGCATAGGCACCCAGGTCCACA
>Ga0315274_10010939_pt1 | contig 13035 bp, 12 predicted proteins | sample YL17G02_20_MG_FD_203700 | JGI IMG/M metagenome (GOLD analysis project Ga0315274, IMG submission 203700) | Sediment microbial communities from Yellowstone Lake, YNP, Wyoming, USA - YL17G02_20 | ecosystem: Environmental > Aquatic > Freshwater > Lake > Sediment | place: USA: Wyoming | collected... | reverse complement strand
TGGTGGCAGAATTCATGAAAGTTTAGAGGTGATGAAAAAAGAACTAAAATGCTTTTTGAGATATACAGGATTCAGGCAAGATATGGGGAAATACTTACGTCCTTAGCTATAGGCACACAAAGTTCACAAGGCTTCATACACAATCCCCCATAATACCACGGGTAATTTATGTTTACAAAATCAAAACAATATTGCATACAATCAGTCCAAAAACAACTATGGTGCCCCCATGTGGAGATTATTGATTTATTTAAAAGATCTATATTCATTCCCCCTTCATTATTAAAAATAGAGAGCATCGTTATATTTTTTTCTTCCTTAAGTGTCATTATAAGTGTTCTTTCTTTTTTACCTTCACAATTTCTATCTGAAAATTGATAGTATGACAAAAAAACTGCATTATTCTCTTCTGAGATTAGGGGAATAAATGTTATATTTGTTCCATCATCATAAAACATTATCAAAGATTCATTTAATGTTTTTGTAAATCCTAACTCTTTCGCATACTCATAAGTTTCTTTAAATTCAGAATCTCTTTCTAATTTCTCTGAAACTTCTTCTAATTTTATTTCTTTTTGGCTTATTATTTTAGGTATAGTTTTATCGAAAGAAATATTAGCCATTGTTTCTCTCTTTTTCTTAATTTCATTATTAGCTTTAAGAGTTATAGTTTCCTCTAAAGTTGGATGGATTATTGGTTGTTCTTTTTTTTCTTGAAATGGAAATTTTGTTTCTGGAATAACAAAGCCTGATATTTTTGATTTCTCTATCTTCTGACAAGAGCTTTTTGATGGTGTGTTAGAAATAGGAATTTGAAAAGCTTTTTCAGTGGAAGAATCTAAACTTTTATTCTCATCAATTATATCAAAACTTTCTATTTGTGATTGATTTAAAATTAAAGGAAAAGTCCGATTATCTTCTATTTCTTTTATATCCTCTTTAAGTATATCTGTTTCTGATATCCGAAAGTATTTAATTTTCTCAGAAGATTCTTGTTGTGGTATGCTTAATTCTAAACGTGACTGAGTTTTCTGAGCCGAATTTATTTTTAGTGCTTCACCTAATTGTTTTTTCTCTATGATTTTAGGAGTAGGAAGTACTGTTGGTGCGATTAAAGAGATAAAAAGGATTAGTAAAAAGAGAATTATTAAAAAATTAATTTTTTTCATTTTCCCTCTTTTTATCACAATATAGTTAGAAATATTTCATATAAATACCTTTCGATTTCTGTTGCTTTATTTTTTTATTTAAGGAAAAGCTTAAATATATACCTAAAGCTTTTTAAAGTTATTTTTTATAATATAACTATGGATAAGTTCAAATTAAAACAATTCATATGGAGTGTTATTTTATTAATTATCGGTTTGGCACTTCTTTTAGTAGGATACTACAGATGGGCCTTACTTCTTATTTTCTTTGGTTTTTTTGGAATTAGCTTGAGGATTTATGTACAAAAGAAAAAAACAAAAATGCTTTCTAAAAAATGGGCTAATATGTATATTCTTATGATGATTCTCGGTCTTATTATCATTTCGCTTATGTTCGAAGAAAAATGGAGTACCTTAGATATAATTCTTTGTGGAATAGTTTTAATAGCAATTTATTTATATTTTAGATTTTTAGCCCCAAAATTAATATTAGGATTGTCAGCTAAAGAGGGGACGGAAAGAATAAAATAACATGACAAACCCAATCTTTCCACTAATAAACAAACCAATTTTAGATTTAGCACCTTTATTAACGCACCCGCTTGGAGAAGAAATTTCTCTTGCATTAATGGCTTTTATTTCAACTTTTTTAGTTCTTTGGTTATTATCAAATATCTTTAATTTTAAAAAACAAGATTGTAAAACCCCTTTTTTCATCGCAATAATTGTTGCTGCAACTTCTTTTATAATTCGTTCAATTAGCTTAATTTTTTCTTTAACAGATATCCAAAAACCAATAGTTAATAAAATTGCGATGATAGTAGAAATTTGTTTATTATTAGTTTTAACAAGAAAAGCTTATAATATAAAATGGCTTAAATCAGTTATTATATTAATTATAACTTATTTTGGAAGATTAATGATTATGGGAATAATTACAATAGTCATCCTTTTCTTTTTTACGACGATTCCGCAAGACATCGAAGAAGAAAGACTCGGAGATAAAATAAGTATAGGTAGTTTCGAAACTACAAAAATCGATAACCATACTTTTAATTTTAAAGCAAATGTGAGTTTTGTGACCAGGACAGAAAACGTTACAATGACAGACCTTAAATGTATGGTACCACACGCTTCATTATTTCCTGGTATAGAAGATCATGAAATAGAATATAAATTTGAATCGTTTAAGTATAGTGGTTTAGATTTAAAAATAACGGGTTCTGCTTATTTTGATTGTAGTTCTGCTTGTGCCGGTGGCAAAGCTTTAATGAATACGGATTCTACAAGAGGAACCAAGATTATTTTTATAGAAGGAGGAGAAAATATAATTTTAAACTTTGATTTTACTGTAACTAGTGGTGAAAATAAAACAATTGATTGTACCCCTATAATTAATAGTAAAAATCCAGAATTTACAACTAAATGGTATGCTAAATTATTTGAAATAAATTATATCGCAGACTAATAAATTAAGCCCAAGAAAATTTTATTTTTCATTTGAATTTATCAGCAACTTGATGGCAGAAATCTCTTGATGTTTCATTTATATGATTACACACACTTCTATTTTTAGTTCTCATTAATAAATTCATAAAGCATTTCTCTTGCGAACCTAAATCTTGTATTAAGTAGCATTCGTCAATATCTGTTTGTGATATGGTCGTGTTTCGTTCCTGTGTCTTTAATTTAAACATTATTGTAACACTCAAAAAATTAATTACGAAAAAGATCATAATCATAATAAAAATAGAGATTAAAAGCATTAAAAGATAGATTTTTATTGCTTTCCACCAACTAATTTGGTAAAATTTCTTAATTAAAAAAGGAGTTAGGATTAGTGTAAAAATTCCGATCAATACTTTTATGATTATTGGGAAAGTTATTCCTAATTGATAGGGGATTAATAAAATAAAACTGACTGCGAACGTTATTAAGGTAATTACAAAAGCTGTTTTAAAATCTTGTCTTTTCAGTTTATATCTTTTAGATACCCACCAAAGTACAAGCATATAAAGAAAAAACATTATAACATAAGTTGCGATCAAAATTAATTGAGTTTTCATTTTTTTCTTGAAAATTATAATCTATCTATCTTTAAAAAGTCTTCTATCAACAAATTTAAATAATACGTAAAATAACTAATACTATGAAAAAGTTAGCTCTAATTTTACTTGCAGTATCAGTTTTCATTATAATCTTATATTTTATTATGAATGGGTTTAATACAAATACTAATTCACAAAAAGAAAAAGAATTATACAAACCTCCAATTTGCGGAAACGATATTTGCGAAGAAGATGAAGAATCTTATTGTTTAGATTGTAATTTAAGTTGTAAATCAGAACTTTGTAATTCAAAAATAAATATTATTTGTGATAATTGTACTGAAACACAAAAAGAATTGCTTCCGACATTATTTGAACATCAAACAATTGCTTATGATTGTTTAGTTGATTATTATGGTTATAGCCCGCCAAGATTAGTTTATCATGTCATTTCAGGCAAAAATTTTTCTGATGAGCCCTGTTCTAAAAAAGAAGGTTGTTATATCGGTGATGTTGGGACAGCTTATCAAGAAGGAGTTGAACAATCGTTTATTCCTGGTTTAAGAGAATTTGGTGAAAATGAAGTAACAAAAGAAGAAAATGTAGGTTTTTCAATACATGAACTTTCGCATGTTTTTACAGCTTATGGATTAGGAATTGTTCCAATATGGTTTAATGAAGGCATATCTATATATTCAGAAAGCAGACTTCTTTGTAATTCGAAGCAGATTTTATCTGAGAAAATGGATGATTTCTCATCTTTATATAATCAACTAAAAAATAAAGAAAAAACCTTAGATGAGATAGCCCCATATGATGAATATTATGAAACCAAACATAATAGCCATAGAATTGGATCCATGTATCTTAGTGCTTTAGAGCAAGACTATAATTGTGATAAAAAATGTATCGCTAAAATTTTATATTCTTTACATGAATACAAAGAAAATTGTACAGGAGAGTGTTTTGAAAATGCTAAAATGGCTATTCCGCAATTAATGAATCTTAGTTTAAATAACAAAGACTTAAGAGTCCCTATTATAACAAACGATATTATAAAACAGAATTCAGAAGAAGTTACCGGAAAAAATTTAAGTTCTTTGTTTGAGGTATTGGAAATTGAATATTGATAATTAATCTACATTTTTAAATTTATCTGCCATTTTTTTCACTCCAATCATTTTTATAAATCTGCATTTTCATACAAGCCTCCTGTAAAGCATAATTCCCCATTAAAATCAATATAACTTACAAGCTCTTGAGTTGAATTTCTAATCTTAAAAGCATTTTTCTCATTACAGCTTGCACTACTTGAGCAATTTCCTTTTTCTGCACATAAATCTCCACTTGAGTTTATATAAGCTACAGGCTCATCAGGGGCAGAAGAATTTGTAATAACAAAGAGATTTTCCGAAGATGCAACACAATTGCTTAAAACATTACACTTACCTTTTAAAGCAATATTTCCAAAATTCCCAAGCCATGCAATAGTATCATTAGAATCATTTTTTATGAAGAATTTAGAGGTGTCTGGAAAAGTAATTGTTAAATTAATTATAGGAGAGTAATAATCAGAATAAGTATTGCTTCCTGATAAATCTATAGCTTTGCATTTTAAATCAACTCCTGATTGTGGCTGTATATTTTTTATATCCCAATTTAAAACAGAAGTTTCAGAATGATTGCCTATGCTTCTCCAAGCATACCCGCCAGATGTTTCATCAGCCTCTCTTCCTATTCCATTATTCCAATCAGTATTAACATCGTCAGCTGACCAAGTTAGGTTCCATAATTGAACATCATCGATTAATCCTTTATAATAATTGCCATCATAACCGCCACTATGCATATTAGCAATACTTGTAAAAGTGTACGCAGCAGAACAAGGAGCTGTCGCAATAAGAACATTGTTAACATACATATTAAGCCCTGAACTATCTCTTGTAACAACAACCCTATGCCAACTATTATCTATATAAGCTACACTCGTATTAGCAACTTCACAATATTCACTTCCACTGCCCCCATCATACCACCCACGCCATAAAAGAGCATTTGCAATAGGTTCTGAACTTGGGGCAAAAAAAAGTTCCCATTCACCTTCGTTACTTGCTGTCATTTTTGAAAGAAGATTATCTCTTACTGTATCATCAGTTTTAAACCAAACTGCAATTGTCCAAGTTTCTTTCAAATTATAAAGAGTGTTATTTCCAAAATTAAAATATCTTGTAGACACATCTGAAAAATTAGCTGAATTTCCTAATTTTCCCTCGCTAAAGACAATCCCACCTATATTATTTCCTACTTGCCCATATTTTGAACTATCACTCGCATTATAAAATCCGCCATCAGAAGCTTCATTAAACTTCCAATATCCTATAGGTTCATCTCCTTTCCACCATCCCCCTCCTTGCTCACTTGAATAATAGTATGAGTCTACAAAATAAGTTATATTATCACTTTCATTATCTGTAGAGCCAGAGCAGTTTATTTCGATAGAACCAGAAAAAGTGGAGTTATTTGTTCTATCAATAATAAAATTGCTAAGTTAACCTATATTTCTTGATCCGTGTATTTTTATCTTCTCGCGGATTTTTTAAATTCTTTATATTTTAGCCTTCATTTTCATTTATTTTAATTACAGGCCCGCCTTGAGGATATTCTATAAGCGCAAGATTTCCTGATTCTAATGTCTTGCACCACCCAATTGCTACATCTCTATTAACATTAAAAAGTTTTGAAACTGTTGATATCCTTATTTGTTTTTTAGTTTTTAAAAGATTAAATAATGTGTCTATATCTGTCCCCCATTTCTCTGTCATCTTGCTTAAGTCTACGCCGGTAATATCATCTTTTTCATTATTAATTCCTTTGTCTCTTATATAAACAAACAACAAAATCGACACTAAAAGAGCCCACTCTATCACCACAAATACTTTTGAAGCTAAAGGAACTTGCGTATATGTTCCAAAAACCATTTCTTTTACTGAAAAACCTGTAAAACCTTTGTCTGGAAAATATTTGTAGAAAAATAATCCTATGTCAATTAAAAAAAGAATAATTACAGCTAATAACACTCTTAAAAAAATTGGTTTTTCCTCTTTTGACATTTTAATGCATTATTTTTTGCTAACCTTTTTTCAAAAGGCTATAGTTATATTTAAATATATTCTTTATTGTATATTATGGTGAGATGTTTTATAAATCTTGCTAAAAAGAGGAAAATGCAGAAGAAAATAAAATCTGGGCAAATAAGCGTGGAATATCTTATTGTTATAGGATTTATAACTTTTGTTGTAATAAGCACTTTAGGAATTGCTCTGTTTTACAGCGGAAGCATAAAAGATAGAATTAAAGCAACCCAGATAAACAACTATGCAAACAAACTCACTTCAACAGCAGAGTCTGTATTTTATGCTGGCTATCCATCAAAAGCAACAGTAACTTGTTATTTGCCAGACAACGCAAAAGATATTGAAGTTTTAACAAATGAGTTAGTTATTACATTTCAAACTTCTTCAGGAACAAACAAAATATCCTTTGCAAGTAATGTTCCTATGCTAGAAAATGCAACTGCACAACTTACAACCTCTCAAGGATTGAAAAAAATCCAAGTTGAAGCTCAACAAACTCAGGTGCTCATAAGCCAAGTTTAGGCAAAGTGAAAATCAAGAAATAAGGCTATAAAAATACAAAATGAAAAACACCATCCACAAATTTAATCTGCAAAAAATGACAGAAGGAATAGAAAATAAAAATAGAATTTTAATTAGTAAGCCTAATCATTATAATATTCCAAATATAAATTTGATATAATGAAACTTAATAGAGCCGTGATGATATAATGAAACTTAATAGAGCCGTGATGATATAATGAAACTTAATAGAGCTGTGATGATATAATGAAATTTAACAAAGCCCAATCTGCAATAGAATTTGTAATCTTAGTTGGAGCTGTTTTATTTTTCTTTACTGTTTTTTTTCTCGCAGTACAGGAAAATATGTCTGATAAAATCAGAGAAAAATATAATATTGCCATTAAAGAGGTTGCTTTAACTGTTCAAGATGAAATTAATTTTGCTTTAAAATCAAGCAATGGATATTTTCGTGAATTTAAAATTTCAGAAAGTATAGAAGGTAAAACTTATGAGATTTCTATAATCGAAGACATGGTATATGTGAAAACAACCGATGGAAAATATGCAATTTCTCTGCCTGTTGCGCCTGTGGTAGGACAGCCCAAAAAAGATAATAATGAAATAACAAGAGTAGACAATGTAATTTATCTTAATGAAAACCCGCCTAATTGTGTTTACGGAGAGTGGGTAAGCCAAGGATGCGGAATTAAAAACTGCTCAGCAGAACAAATGTATCAAAATAGAACTTATTCAGGTACAGGAGATTGCCCAGAATATAAAGAAAGGTGTGTCGAAGATGCAAGTTGTAAATTTGATTGTAACAGTTTTTTAAATATTACAGATGCAGTTTCGCACTGGAAATTTGATGTTAATTTTACAGATAGTATTGATAATAATCACGGAAAAGCGTATGGTAATGCCAGCATAGGAGGAAGCGGGGATTATGCTAATAAAGCATTAATTTTAGATGGGGATGGAGGTTATATTGATGCTGGAAGTAATGAAAATATACATTTTGCTCAAAGCAAAAACTATACTTTTTTAGTTTGGTTCAAAGCAAGAGGAAACATGAGTTTTACATACATTCTTTCAGATGGCCATTATAGCTATGATGGATGGGGTTTAACATATTATTTAGATAATAGAGTTTATTTTGGCCCTGGCTCTGGCTATCCTTTAGTTATAAACACAAGTGTTTTATCACTAAACCAGTGGTATCATATTGCTGCAGTTTATGATTCTAATGCAGGAGCATATCCAGAAAGTCCATACCCAAGACTGCAATTATATCTCAATGGCGATTTAACAGATTCTGCTTATAGCCCACAAGGATTTTCAGCCAGCACTGGTAATTTTACAATGGGCGCTTATCTTTATGAAAATTTCTCTTACTTTAATGGCGCAATAGATGAGGTTATGGTTTATAACAGAAGTTTATCTCCAGCTGAAATAAGCTGCATTTACAACAACCAAACAAGAACCTAATTTAAGAAAAAAGTAAAGAAAAATAAGTAAAAAAATGTTAATGCCAAACCAAAAGAGGAAAAGAACAGAAAGAGTTAATAGATTTAATAATAAAAATAAAAAGAGGAAAAAACAAAAAAGTAAAAAATGAAAAAAATAAGCAAAAAAAGCAAACACGCTCAGGCATGGGGGATGGATTTAATAGTTGCTTCTGTTATTTTTACAGTTGGGCTGGTTGCATTTTATCTCTATGCTTTAAATCGTCCTGGCGAAGCAGAAGAAACAATAGACTCTTTGTTTTATGACGGAAATGTTGTGGCGTCTTCTGTTTTGTCAGAAGGCTACCCCCAAGATTGGAACTCGGGCAGCGTTGTAATGCTGGGGATTTTAAATGAAAATAGAATAAATGAAACAAAATTAGAAAGGTTTAATAATTTTGCAAAGAGTGATTATACAAAAACAAAAACTATTTTTAATATAAGGGCTAATTATTATTTTTTCCTTAATGAAACAATGCTCATTAATTCACAACCTGTAGAGGGTATTGGCTCACCACCAATAACTTATGAAAATCTTATTAAAATAACAAGATTTACAATATACAAAGAAAAACCAACTTCAGCTTATTTTTATGTTTGGAAATAAAAAAGAGGTAATTTGTTTAACTTAATAGAAAAAATTAAAAATGTTAATAAAAGTTGAGAGAACAAGCAAACTCATTAAAGCAGTTAATTTACCTTGCAATAATAAAGTATAGTAATCAAAATTAGCTAAATAATAAAAAGAGAACGAATAAAAAATGAAAAAAAGAGCAGTATTTTTCAGCATAGATGCACTGATAGCTTTAATTGTAATATTCTTGACTATACTTGCCGTTTATCCTACTATGAGATACGCAAAACAAGAGTCTGTTTTAGAAGAGGACATTCTTAAAGTTTTGTCTTCTTTAAAAGCAGGAGAAATAAATAATTCTGATTTTCAGGTTTCAATTGCAAATGGAAACATAAAAGATTTAAACAAGTCTATACTTGAACAAATAGGCGAATTTTATATTACTAACCCTGCTCTTGCAATAAATTTATCAGAATCTTTCCTTTCAACCATAGATACAAGCGAGAATATAGGAATTTGGTACGGAGGCACTTTGCTTGCGTCAAAAAACACAACTTCTTATGAATCAGCAAAAAGCATAGAAACTGCCAAACAGATTATAAGCGGAATAAGAGAAGGAGAAGGAGTAACTGGATATGCTGCAAGAGCCTGGCTTTCAAGCAGCCTGCAAAAAAAATATTTTTATTTTGGAGGCTATGTTGGAGAAGGCAACCTAACTTCAAGAGTAGAATACTATGGAAACATTAGTTCAGCAGAATTAGAGCTTGCGATAAATAATAATTTTAATGTTTATATTAACGGAGTTCTTTCTGGAAGTTACAGCAAATCAGATTCTGATTTTCAGCCAAAAAATTACTCCCTGCCTATAAATAATTTTATTTCAGGGGTAAACTTAGTTGAATTAAAAGGAGAAAACCTGCATGTTGCAGGCGGCTTTGTAAAAATAGCTTATGAAAGCAATGTCCCGTATGAACCGCCGATAAGACATTATTTTCCAGGCATTGATGGAATTATTAATTTGTATGATGGCTTTTATATCCCAGGACAATTAAATACATTATACATTTCTTTGCATTTAAACAGCAATTATGTGGCATTTTTAACAATAGGAAACACAACTGTTTTTGAAAACGCAACAAATGGAGAAGAAACCATAACTCTGACTAACTCTCAGCTTTCTCCTTTATTAGAATATGGAAGTTTAAGCCAAAAAACAATTCCATTCAGGCTTGGATTAGAAAATGTTTCCTATGTCACTAACATAACAACAACCTCTGATGTCTTTTCTGTCATGGACATATCCGGAAGTATGTGCGGAACTTGCACTAATGTGACTTGCGGGAGGTTTGATTGTTGTGGTCCTTCGTGCTTGTTGTGTTACCTGAACGAAGCAAAATGTGAGAATTGCAATGGAACATGCACAGGAGGAATAAATGAAGCTAAAATAGCAAATAAAGTATTTATAGACTCTATTTTAAATTTTACTGGCAACAGAGTTGGTTTAGTTGGTTATAATACAACTGCTCCAGATGAGTATTATCACTCTCTTTCAACTGACAATTTTTCTCTAAAATCAAAAGTTGATTCATGGAATGCAAGTGACACAACATGCATATGTTGTGGCATAAACAAATCAACTAATAGCTTGCTTAATGAATCAAGTGAAGATAAATTTAGGTCTATGGTTATTATGAGCGATGGAGAAGCAAATGTAAGATGTTACAATGCAAATACTGATTTAAACAACGACGGCTCAGTAAACGCAAAAGATGATGCTATAAAAATGGCTTGTGATGCTTATAACAATTATGATATTAAAGTTTACGCAATTGGTTTTGGCCCTTCTGCAGATGAAAATACACTACAATTAATAGCTTCTTGCGGCAATGGAAGCTATTATTATGGCACGGCTGACAACATAATAGAGATTTACAACCGAATCGCGCAAGAAATACTTGAAGCAGCATATAGGGAACAAACAGTAGAGATTATAGGAAGCGGAAGCATTTCTACAAAACTTTATCCTGATTCTTATATAGAATTCGGCTATCCGCAAGAAGAAATTCCTTATGGCTTGATAACAACCTCAGAAAAAAATTTTTCTGATGAATACTCTGGCAGTTTTTCTCTTCCTTCAAATTCAAGAATATTAGAAACAACTGCAATTTCATATTCAGGAGCAAGATGGACAGATAAGGTAGAGATAAACAACACTCCAGTATACTCTCTCAGCAGTTACGGAAGCGATTACACAAAATTAGGGGACCCTTATGCAATTAATATTCCAAATTCGCTTATTCAGCAGGATAACACAGTAAGGCTGACAACAGGAGTATCTCCAACAAATACAACTTATGGCTCTCAGTACAACAAAATTATCTATACAACAATCAGAAATATGACTTCTTATTCTGGAATTGCTGGTTTTATAAAAGGCTGCAAATGGAATATTGAATTTGAAGATGGCTCGTCTGCTCAAAATCTAACAATTCCTTCTGGTTATCCCGGAGCAAACATTTGTGATTATACCTCATCTAACCACGACCTTGATGACATTATACAACTTGATGCTATAAATCTTGCTGTTTATAATCTATTAAAAATTTTGGATTTTGATTTAAATGGAAAGTTAGATGTAAAATTCACAGAACAAGATTTGCAAATAAGCTCGTCTGAAATTATAGGCATTCCTTATGTTTGGTCAACTGAAGTGCAGATTAGAAAATGGTATTAATGCCATTTTCTGACATAAAATAAAGAAAAGAGGAAAATTTTGAAGAAATGGAAGAAGTTGCAGATAAAATAGAGAAAAACAAATAATAAAGCAAAAAATGGAAAAAATAAGCCAAAAAAACAAAAGAGCAGTATTTTTCACGACTTTGTCTATAGTAATTTTATCTTTATTTTTAATCTCCTACACTTTATACTCTGTCAGCAAAAGCAGAGAAGCTGTTGGCAAAAGAATTGAAACACTAAATAGTTTTGTTTTTTCAGTAGAGCAGGATTTGCCAAGAAAACTTTATATAGCAGGGTTTAGAATTATTTTTCTATTTGAAAATAAAATTGCTGAAACAGGAAGCTATGTCACAAACTTAGACAGCAAGTTTGAAGAAGCTTTTTTCAATGGAACAATTGACGGCGAAGACTATAAAACAGGGGAAAACCAGACACTTTACGGAGCAACTTTCTCTGATATGCAAGAATCTTTAAATGAAAAAGCAAATAGTGTCAATGCATATGCAAATATAACAAATCCTAATTTAACAATAAGCCAGGAAGACCCGTGGCGTGTTAAAGTTGTCTTAACAACTGAATTATTTATTAAAGATACAGGAGAGCTGGCTTCATGGAATAAAACTTTTGATATAGTTGCATATATACCTGTAGAAAATTTTGAAGACCCGCTTTATATTCTGAACACAAGAGGAAAAGTTTCAAATAAAGTTAACAGGACAATTTATGAAAACTTTGTTTCTGGGAGCGATGTAACAAATCTTACTTCACATTTAGAAAATTCTTATTATATAAATAATTCAGATGCGCCAAGTTTTTTAAATAGGCTGCAAGGAAGTTTATCACCAAGCGTAAATGGTGTTGAATCTTTAGTTTATCTGCCGGAGTTATCTGCCCAAGGAATAGCCACTAAAGATAAGTCTGCTGTCGACCATATTTATTTTTCAAGTGAAACTCCATCATCCCACCATATTGCAGGCATGCCAGCCTGGTTTATGGTTGATGATGCCCATCTTAGTGTTTATCAAGTTTCTGAGCTGAAGATAGATTAAATTTCAGAAGCTCCTTGATTAAAAATGTAAACTTGATTAAAGATAGCCTTACAAAGCCCCTTCCCAAGATAGTCTCTAATAAGTTTTTCATTAATTAAGGTAAACATTAATTATTTTTAGTCTCTAATAAGTTTTTCATTAATTAAGGTAAACATTAATTATCTTGCGAAAGCCGAGTGAGTCCAAACGAGCAGGATTGCTGAGCGAGGAGAGCGGAGCGAGGCTAATTTGTAAAGAAGATGTTAAAATATGAACTTTCAAATGCAGTATCTCCGAACGTAATTAATCACTCTTAAATTATTCCACAAAGTTTAAATACTTAACCTATCTATTAGATAGG
>Ga0315274_10010938_pt1 | contig 13036 bp, 10 predicted proteins | sample YL17G02_20_MG_FD_203700 | JGI IMG/M metagenome (GOLD analysis project Ga0315274, IMG submission 203700) | Sediment microbial communities from Yellowstone Lake, YNP, Wyoming, USA - YL17G02_20 | ecosystem: Environmental > Aquatic > Freshwater > Lake > Sediment | place: USA: Wyoming | collected... | reverse complement strand
TAGACAAGCCGATACGAGCACAGCGATCAGTACAAGTCTATTGTCACCTGCGAAGGACCAAAGCAACATGATTCCAACTGCCAGAGTTACAGCAAAGATCCAGAAGAACTGTTCAGGCACAATTTGCCTTTCGAACAAGTAGATAGTGCGAACATAAATAGCTAGAAGAGCTGAGGCTGATATGGTTATGAGAAAAATCGACAACGACAAGTTTCTTCGTCGATTATCCAATTTCAGCCACCTTGTTGTCTCAGAGCGCGCGCGACTGGCTTGTTCATTTTTCTTCGATTATCTTTTTCAGCCAAGCTTCCCGCCAAAAACAGAAGCAGGATCTATCGCACCCAAAATGGGCAGAACCATCACAGATTACGCCTCGAAGAAGGACAGTATTCCTTATGTTACGCATTTCACCAGTGGTCTCCAAAGTTATCTTTTCCAGTCGTTTGTACACTCGGAACCTGTGGCCGCAATATTTTTTCATCTCAGGCATGAAATCTAAACCCCTTAGTTTGCCTTTGGTATCTAGAGTGGGTAATATTTCCTCCTCAGAGAGAACTTCCACAAGGTCACCTGGTTTCAGATTCAATCCAATGTCTCGACTTCTTCTGACGGTTCTTCTGACTGTTTTTCCACGCATCAGTAATGAATGGATCTTGATCTTTGCAATAACAAGCAAGCTTTTTCTCTCTTGAATCTGCATCTTCAGCGAGTACAGAAACCTTCTTGGGGTAAGGAATAGTATCGGAGACGAGAAATCGTGAAAATCGCGGTAGGAAAATTGGCATCTCTTAGTCTGGTCTGACATTTTGGGTCATCAACGAGTTCATGGTTCAAGTCAGATAGGGATTGCCCGAGCTTTTCTGGCTTTCGCGACCTTCTTCGAAAGTTAATATCATCGACACAGACGATATGATATCTTCTGTACACAAGAGTCAGGAGAGGACTATTGTCATCTTCTTGAGCATTTTATTCGTAACTCCTGTCTGGCCATTAGTCGAGGCATTACATAGATGCTTTCAGAGAGCGTTTTTGCCCGAATCAAATCTGAATTGTCCGGCTCACCACGCACTTTGAATGACAAACCTGCAATTGGCCTTTGACTGTTCAAAACGATTTCGTCATTTGAAACTCTTTTGGTGTCAAGTTGTTCCAAGGTTAGGATCCATTCAACCAAGTCAGCAGTGCTGCATTTCCATATGTCCGCCTTGCTCATGAAACTCAACAATTTGTTTAGTTCAGAGAGGAAATCAGGATAAGATATCTCATCATTCCAGTCGAAATAGAACTCCCAGAAATGGTGAACGACCCAAAAGGGCTCCTTTCTGCGATATTTCTCCAAGAAGAGCATTTTTGCGCTCTCGTAATTTTCCTTTGGAGTCAGGTGGCTGAAGATCGGTGAACACACCGAAATTTTGTTGTTCGGAAAAACTATGATCGATCTGTTCTTAACCTTCTTGACTGTTTTCAACATGCCGACCTTCTTAAGTGCTCGCCCGACCAATGAGACCGGTCGGTCAAAGAACATACAAAGATCGAAACTTGAAGCTACAGACAGAGCTTTTTTCGAACAAATGTAGTACGGGAAAACAAGAACCTTTGGCCGAAAACCAAAGCTGGATACAAAATTCTCGATCGCATATTTTAAGAGTCTTTCAGAGTGGGCGTTGTCTTCATCCTGGAAATCTTTCAAATCATGCGAATAGCCGTGAAGAGACAGATCGGCTTCACCGTTTCTCCTCAGCGACGAGAGAAAGGACAGAAGTTCCTCGTTTTTTCTTATGTCGTATTTGCTGGCGGTTCCTCTCACGCAAGGTGGAATGCAGGGCTCATAACTCAAGTTGGCTAACAATGGATTTCGTTTCATCGAGAGTCTTGAAGGTGCATTTCCAGACAGAAAAGGAATTACACCGAAATCGATTTTGTATCCATCGTTCCAAGCGCAAGTGTAAAGTTGCCTTAACATCTTTTTTGAAGTGAAGTAACTAATATCGTCACATCTTATAATGACCGGACAACTCTTACCCCAAGGCCAAGGCATGATTTCAACTGACAAGAGATTCGCCTCTATTTTCTTTCAAGTGATAGTCTTAACGTCACCGGTATTTTTTCTCTAATTCTGTCCCATATTAACACGGCTGCTTCCCTCAACTTGAACAATTCATAGTTATATGGAATCAATATATGGTATTGCGGAACGAAGACTCCACCAAAACCCATTTTCTGACGATAGTAAAACGAAGTTGGGTCGCTAGGCGTCGTTCCAAAATGAAAGAAGCGAAGATTTCTCCGTTTAGCCCACTTTATGGCCTCCCAAAAAAGGTACTCCATCATATGAAATTTGGTGCCTAGCGACGTTCTCTCAATTGCAGCATAGTTTGCGAACACGGCGCGCTTGTCTTCTTGAACAAAGAAACCAATCCCCCCTCGAAATCTCACTTTTTCGGCGAGCAAAATTACAAAGCGACCGGGATGAAAACTATCCCAGGCGTTTAAGAAGAATCTGTATGGAAATGGTGTTGCTCCTATGAATTCAAGATTTTCCCAGTACAATTTGTAGAAAGACCGTAAATGGTGCTCATTTTCAGCTTGAACTATGCGAAAACCTTCCTTCTCAAAACGCTTTATGTGCTGACGCTGCGCTCTTCGGCTGTTGAATTCTTTGTTCCATATATGTTCAGGAGTTTTCGTTTCTAGGTCAAGAAGCACGTCACCTATTCCACTATCAGTAGTACCTCCATGTTCTGCAAACCGAGTACTAGTTATTTTATCACAAGAGGTGATCCTGACGCAAGCAATGGCATTCTCTTTGCATTTGCTTTCCAAAAATCTTGACAAGACTGGCAACGCCAGAGACTTAAACGCTTCCAACAACAAGGGACCTCCATAGTCAGAATAAGGCAAAGAATTAAGTGCCTTGTACAAGAGGCCTTTTGAGACTGTATATGGAAATATCCCGACAGTTTGCCCTCCTTGAATAAATGCAATACAATGTCCTTGGACGGGAAAGCTTTGACTCAAGAGATCCAGCCATTCTGGTGTGTGATAGAAAGTGGCGTCTGGACAGCGACACAAAAACGCCTTCCATTCCTCTTTGTCTGTTTCTCTTGCTATCATCAGGAATCATCTCGCAAAGGTCTTGTTCTAGTCATGTGTGTGGTTCACGCCATGTCGATTGTGTTCGAGTCACCACAAGCGCTACAATCCAAGGCGCACGCGCTCATTGCCTAGCAATCCTGTGCTTTCTGGGATGCGTGCGCGCTTTTTGAACCAGTTGCGCACATGCTTATGAAATACGCCATCAAAAAAACGAAAGATTAATGAGTTGCGCATTCATATGTATTGAATAGTAATATTCACTAGACGTTCCGCGGTTATGAGGTGTCTTAGCTGGGAATACGAATAACATTGAGGGGGACAGTACTTGTTCTTGTATTGGTATTCATCTCAGCTTCATTTGTACGCGCGCCAGCAATAGGTCAGTATACGGTGGGTTCTACTGGAACCGTCGTTTATCCGGCTGGACTACCCAGCCTTTATGTCGATGGCAACAAGATTAGAAACGCGACAAGTCCCGTTTTTCTGTTGGGTTGCAACGTTCGTGGTCAAGCATTTAATCCTGCGACTAGTGGAAAATACGACGACTGGTACACGGATAGGTTTCTGGATGCTGCCAACATAGAGACCTACGAATTCAACACAATTAGACTCGTCACTCACTGGGAACGGATCGAAACTAGCCAAAACCCTGCTGATTTTTCGTATAACGACAGTTATATTGAGCTAATACGGCAAACCGTCGAAGCATACAACGCGAAAGGAATTTATGTCATCGTTAACCTGCACACACATTCGTCCGTAAATGATCTGGCGAGATTTGTCCCCACGCTCGGCAATGACGGAGATTTTTCCGATTCTTTCTATTCGGACGTTTCTAACACTAGCGCTAGAGAGCATCTCAAGCGTCTATGGCTAAGAATGTCTGAGACTTTCAAAGACTACGCTGGTTTCGCAGGTTATGACATTCTGAATGAACCTCATCGAAGCACTGGTTCTTTGAGCAATCAAGAAGTTGCTGACCTTTGGTTTGACATGGCAGACTATGTGATTCAAGCCTTGAGGGCCAACTCAGACACCCACATAGTCTTTGTTAATTTCGCGCCATGGGCACGAAACACAGGTTTCATGACCCGAAAACTTGGCGATGTCAATGTGGTTTATGAACCGCATTTCTATTTCGGGATAAACGAGGCGGATCTAAGTGTATCCAATAACGACTACGCTTGGCTCCAACAACAGTTCAATACATACGTTGATGCAAAAATGCGGCAATTCAATGTTCCATACATCATGGGAGAACAGGGTTTTGGAAGTAACCAGATTAACAGCGGTGACTCACGAGATATTTGGCTCAGGAATGTACTCTCCATTCATAAGCAGAGTCCTCTGATGCAGGGTTGGTCTTATTTCTGTTACATATCCTATGACGGTGTTGTGCAAGGCGGAGGATGGCAAAGCACACTCACTGAATATCTGCCCTAGAGACTCGAGTGACACGCACTATCGATGCTCGACCAAACAACCACATTTTCCTATCTTCAGATCGAAAAGTGGTATTTTCTGAGAGGACGCTCGCTGATTTTCCTATCCCAAAATTACTGAAATATCTACAAATAGTTCCATCGTTGAGTTTGCATGGTTCAGTTGCGGTAGGGTTGTCATATTGAACTTCCAAGATCAGAATTCCATCTGGCTTAATTTCTCTGCAGATTTTTCGCGCTCGCTCGCAAAACTTTGACGGAAATAAGTGACCGCATCTTTCTTTTCAGATTGTGTTCTCTTGCCAGCACAGGGGCAAGCTTGTAGTAAAGCGTCGTTAGCGCGCGCAATCAGTCCTGCTTGTCGTGCATAATAGCGGTAAAACAAACTACGTACTAGAAACCGGCGAGAGCCCGTGTTATGCAAAAGACATCAGTCAACGGAATTACGTCCTTTTTAGTGAATTCTCCAACGTTGTTTTCTTCCGAATAGACAATGAGAGCCCCTTCAGAGTCTCCAAGGTATCCATGCATGCCATTTGTCTTTTCCGTAGCGATTGACTGAAAGAAGCTGGGGAATATCAGAGAACCCTTGTCAAGCCAAAAAAAGAGTTCCCCGTACGTATTCTCCTTGAAATTGATGTGTAGTCTTTCTTTTTCATCTTGCGTGAGAATATGCCCGTTTGGAATTCTTGAAAGTTGTTCTGTTACCAATCTTCCAGCTCTCTCATTTGAAAACCAGAATCTAGCTACTGTAGAATCCAGGAAATAGATGTAATCGTCCGGGACTTTCAGAGGCAAATGTCTTAACCTGTCTTCAACATCGATCCCGCTTTCAACCTCAAACATTCCATGGTCACTCGTAACTATGAAGTTGCAATTGAAACTTCGTCTGGCAACTCTGTAGGTCTTGCTTATCCATGAGTCTATTCCTCTCAGAGATTGCTGAAATAGTTCAGGATGAGGACCGAATTTATGCCCAACGCCGTCGAGATCTCCTACGTGTATTATATACAAATCTGAGGGATGTTTCGATTCCACCGATTTCACGATCGGGTCAAACAATGCGCCGCAAGTTTTTGATCCAATGTATCCGTACACCACTGTCTGCTCAAAGCAATCGTATTTAGCAAGACGGCAGAGCGAAGCTAGGTTCGGCAAGCCTTGAGGCAATAGTGCGGAAATATTCTCGAAATAAGGAAGAACCCTCAGTGGAACAAATGCGGGATCTTGATATTCTCGATTTGTTATTAGACTCGTGACCTTTCTAACCCCTACTTTAATCGGGTAATAGAATCGGAATTCGCGCAGGAATCCAAGAAATCCAAAAGGTCGTAACCACAGGAACGGCGAGCTACTAGGAGCATAGCGGTACCAGGTGAAGAAACCGGTCTCATCAGGGTATTTTCCAGTCATCATTGCTGCTTCCTGAGTGAAACCTGGAACAGTTTCGACTCTTCGGAACACTCCTTCTTTAGCAAGTTCATACAGAAAAGGCGTGTTTTCTCTGGTTATGTAGTCATAGCGGCACGCATCGATGTAGACAAGGAAAGTAATGGTCCTCACCTTTCTCTCCCTACTGTGTACCTTCTAACAATGTGCCGATTCTTCAGATCTCCAACATTCATGCTAAAGCGCGTTTGTTGCAGACTCATCCTGTCGTATCGATGGAGATACACGCGAAACAACTTTGCCAAAATAAGCTAGTGAAAATGCTCCAGCGGCAGCTTCTTCTGGCAACGAATATATGGGTAGCCGAGTACCAGTCAAATCGCGCAGATTCTCTACAAATGTGAAACCGCCCGCGGCACAGACAATTATCGGCATCCTGTATTTCTGAACGGCAGAAATCAGAAAACCAGTCAGACTCACCAAGTTTACCATTGGTGTTGGGGTAACAATAATAATTAAGATATCTGCTGCTTTAGTGTCAAGTAGAGCCTCGAGGGTCAATTGATAATCTCTAGCAGTAGCAGCCGCACCAAGATCGATGGGATTCGAAACCGTCGAAGCAAAAACCAGTCCTTGCATTAGCGTCTGTTGACATTCATCATTCAACCTCGGGACTTCAAGTCCGATTCCTATACATGCATCGGCACATACTATTCCGAGACCACCGCCATTTGTCAGGATTCCAACTCTGAATCCTTGAGATTTTTCGTAGCAGACGAAAGCTTTGGCAAAATCGACTATTTCTTGCAGAGTGTTTGCTTGAAGCATGCCCGACTGTTTGAAAGCAGCCCGGCAGATCTCATCCGAGCCAGCGAGCAAACCTGTGTGACTCGAGACACCCCTTGATCCTGCTTCGGTTTTTCCAGCTTTGAAGACTATTATTGGTTTTTTCTTAGTTATTTCCTTGGCCTCATCCATCATTGCACGTCCATCTTGTACCGACTCTATATAGACAATAGTCGCCCGCGTTTTTGTGTCCCCACCGATCCTACGTAACACAGACCATTCAATGGCATTTCGCTGATCAAAAACAACGCATTTTGACAAACCCAGACGTTCTTCTATCATCATGCTGAATATTGATCTTCGCAGAACTCCGCTTTGAGTAATGAATCCTATGCATCCGGTCTTCGGCTGACCAAGAAATGCTGGGTTCACAGAATTCATTGCAAACCTGAAAAGAGTCTTCCCAACAGGGTTCGGAACATTTCTTAAGATATTTCTTACTGGTCCCGCTAGGTAAGACGAGTCAAGGAAAAAAGCGACCAGACTTGTTAGTGGAGCGGAAAACAAACGGATCAGCAAACCCATCTGTTCACTCAAACGTGTCTTATTTTTCATGATCATCCCATAGCGCGCGCTAGTCGCCCGAAAGTCGATTCTTCTAGGACGCAGTTTCACCTGCAATTGGGTGGCACGAAAAAGTTTCCTCATAGATATTTCGCAGTTTTCTCACCACGTTTGACACAGCATGATTCTTCAATATCCATTGTCTGCCCAAATGACCCAATTTACGGTTATTGATATTCGATCTTATGAGGTTGACTGCTTCTTTTGCATGTTTGGCACTCAATATCGGACACGGGCTTTCGTAGAAGGTGTCATATTCCCTATTCCAATAGCTGACAACTGGTTTTCCGCAGGCCATGGCTTCCAATTCTGCGTGTCCGAATACGCCCACATGAAACTGCCCGAGCACAAGTGGATACCTATTTATGGTCCTTGGGACCTCATTTGGTTCAATCTTCTGGACCAGATTCACGTTTGAAGGTTTCATCTTCTTGTAGTATTCTCTATCATCTCCAATGAATGGTATATCAAACTGATAATCACTCATTTCTTTAGCAACATCAAAGACAACATCTATTCCCTTCATTCTATCAAGCTTAGCCCAAACAAGCAAACGATATTTGTACTTATCGACCTCAAGAGGTCTGTATTTCTGAACATCTACAGGATGTTCGAGGTAGATCTTTCTTTGTTTAAGATGATGCATTTTCTTAACGATATTGGGATTTGTGAAGACTATCGTGTCGCATGAGAAATCTTTGTTTGCTTGCAGGGCAGAATAGACGAAAAAGGACTTCGGCAGCCCGTAAACCCGTCGACCACAAGCAAGACAATCTCCGGTTAAGGGATTTTCGCATATACCCGTCACATGAGCTGAGGACCATCTTCTGGGGCATATAAAACCAAAATCGTGGAAAGTTACACACAACGCGAAATCGATTTTCTTTCTCAGGGGCAATAGAGAATACAGCATCCAGTTATGGGCATGAACGATGCTCGGTTTTTCGCGAAGAATAATCTTTTCGATTTTCCTAGTAATCATCCAATCCGAAATTGGAGGGTGAAATCTCCTGTTCCTGTCTTTGAAAAGAAAAGGCATTCTTTGGAAAAAACCATCCAATCTGTATACCTTCACTAGATTAGTCTCTTCGAACTTCGGCAGCGAGTCTTGCATCAAAGTACACACCGCAACGCTACAATCCTTTGTGCGGGCGAGTCCTTCGCTGAGGAGCTGCACTTCTCTTTCCTGGCCTCCTACTAGGGGAGGATACACATCGGAGATCATCAAGATTCGCATCGTCTAGTCCCTTGACCTGTTTTGATCAGTGACTACACCCGTATAGAAAGCTTCGACAGATGGCAAGACTTTTTCCTTGGAAAAGTGAGACTTGTATTCAGCATAACCCTTTTCGCCTAGGCGCTCGCTGACAGAATTTTTCAACATGTAGCTAATTGCATCTGCCAAAGTCTTTGAGTCTCTGGGGGGAACCAGATACCCAGTTTGTTTGTGTCTCACAAACTCGGTTATGCCGCCGTGGTCTGTGGCAATAACCGCTTTTCCATACGACATTGCTTCCAGAGCCACTATGCTGAAAGTTTCTGGAGTGGTGGAGGGAACGACAAGAAACCTACACTTAGACAACGCCTCTTCGACAAACTCTCTTGGCACATTCTTGAAAAACAGAACGTTTTCAAAACTTTTGTAGTTGTGGCCTGGTTCCGGATTGCCAACGAGGACCAGTTTAGTTCGTGTATTCACTTGCCGAAAGGCGTCTATCAAGATTCCCACACCTTTATGATGCCCTAATGCGCCTACAAAGAGAATAAAATCGTCGGGCAGCTCTCCATCGGAGGGCGATTTTTTGACCACATCGTGGTCGCTTTTCCGAATCGAATTGGGGAGTTCAACGAAATTAGGTAGGACAACTATGTCATCTGGGTTTAATGGCAAATGCTTCAGATATAATCTTTTTACAAAGGAGCTGACCGCTATGAACTTGTTTACTTTTCTTATTGAGGTTCGGTTGAGCCTCACTCCTAGATAGGCAAAGGCAGACTTAATCACTCCAGTCCTGTTCCCATAACTCGATTTGCCGCAAAGAATACAACGATTCGAAAAAGCTTGATCACATATTCCGCATTCATTGGCTAGGACCTTTTTAGGGCATATTAGATTGAAGTCGTGTAGAGTACTGACTATCGGTACGTTGAACTTCTTGGCTGAGAACAGCCCAGAATAGAGGATCCATCCGTGTGAATGTATTATCTCTGGAGATTTTTCAACAATGAGTTTCTCCAGTTTCCTTGCAATCATTGGGTCTTGAATTGGAGGATTGTGTTTCAATGTAGCATTTCTGAACAGAAAAGACATCCTTTGGAAGATGCCTTCGTATCTTATTACTTCCACTCCTTCCTCTTCTGTTATTTCCTCTCCCGTTCCTCTCTGGCGCGCACTAGTCAATACTACGACGTCATGTCCTTTTTCCTTCAGTGCATGAGCTAGTAAGAAAACGTGTCTGGCTGTTCCTCCGTCTACAGGAGGATAGTAATCACTCAATAATAGAACATTCACTGGGTACCGCACCTGACCCTTTCCAAGATCGTCTTGGGAAGCTGAACTCAAGGCCTACAGAGGCGCCACGTCGCCACGACCTTGTCGCGAACCGACCGCCATTCGCTGATCAAGTCTTTCTTAGTCTTATTCTTTTTTTCCGTCGGAATTATCAGGCTGAGAGTTGACAAAGCGTTTTCTAGGCACTCCGTTTTGATATCTCCGTCTTCCTCTATCGATATAGCCAAATGGTAAAGTGAAACTCGAACAATGTCTGAAAAGGACTTTCGGATCTTGAGCAGATTGCTGAAGGATTTTAGACGCCTGTGAAGGTTCCAGCTGAATGTCAAGAAATCCAAAATCTCAGGTTTACCATTTTTCAAGTAGACTCTTGGGAAGCTATCGACGGTAAGAATTGAACTCGCAGGCTCACTAGAATTGTGCCACATGCATAGCGCCTTTCCCAAGTAAAAACCCAGCGTTTGCAGAGTGTGATTTCTGGCAACGAACCAGAGTTTGACTGGATCATTGTACATGTCGAAAGATGGCCTCAACTTGAAGCGTGTCGCTAACACATAATCCGATTTAAGATTTGGGCTAGCCTGCAAAATCTCAGGAAATTCATGCTCCGAAGCTTCCTCGAATTCTTCGCATCTCCTCTTATAGCTGAAGTGGTATTTGCCGTACAAAAGAAGTAGACTCTCTCCGCATGCAAGTATCGCCTTTATAGATTGAAAGACCAGATGTCGTTTTTGTTCTTCGCTGGGTATGCTTTTCACCAAACTAGGATCAAAAACCATCTCCAATCCGACTAGCCTATTGAACAGAAGACTGAAGCCTTCACGAATGTCCAGTTCATTTCCCGCATGTATTGGGATTGAATCTAACACTTTGTCGTCCCCGAACAGAAATTTGCTGCCAAACTTAGCCTCGTACCAATAGATTCGTTTTCCAAGAAAGCGTAGCAGAGGTAGCCAAACGTTGTCGACTCCCACATGATATTGAACAGAGAATTTTCTGCGTAGATCTTCAATACCCACGACTCTGAATGTTCGATGAGGATATCTCGAAATAAGAAGGAAATCATAGTCTCCTAATGGTGTGATCTTTTCGTGAGATCTGAGCACACTGCCCTCTCCTCTTCCATAACCACCAAGCAGGAACAATGATTGCACGTCTTTGGATTGCGCTAAGATCATCCTGGTAAATTCTAAGATTTGTTCACCAACCGCCTCATTAGTAGCTTTGTCTTCATATTGAGTATAGTCGGACTCAATAATTCGACGTTCAAAGTCCTCAGTGGGTCCCACTGGTTCAATCTCCTTCTTGGGGCAAAATGTAACTTAGCGCGCTCACAGTATTCTTTTTAGTCCACGTGTATGAGTGCCCGACAGAATAGGGCGCGCGCGCTCTATACCGACTGCTCTTCATACATAACTTCAAGTCTTCTGGTAATTTCATCCCAACTCAACAAATCAAAACTCTCTTGAGGGACATATTTACGTGGTTCTTTTAAGGTTTCTTCGAGCATTAGAGATAAGCGACGGATATCTGGCGGAAAAGGAATCCCCCGAGCATACCCGTTCAAAACAGAATCTTCACAGCCGGGAACCAGAGTCGTTATTACAGGTACTCGAGCTGCAATTGCATCCGCCAAGCATATGCTTTGTGACTCAAACTGACTGAGAAGCACAAATAACGTGCAATTTCGATAAAGAAGAGCAAGCTCTTCGTCAGTTGGATTATACACTATCGAGACTTTGTCTTTCAGTTTCAGTATATCTACTAGTCTAACTAGCGAGCTTTCATAATCTCCGGATCCAGCAATAACCAGTTTGACTTCTTCTCCATCGAAATCTGCCTTGGCAAAAGCTTTTATGAGAAAGTCGTGACCCTTGTATTTTCTGAGCCCCGACACCGAAAGAATGTATCTAGTTCTGAAGGGTATCGTGGAAGGCCACTCATTGTGATCTTCGGACGCGATGAAGCTTGCTCCATTTGGCAGAATGGCGATCTTTGATGATGGAAAACGCCAGCGCCGCGCTAAGAATCTATATTCGGATTGGCTGACGAATATCACCATATCTGCTGTCTGAAGAACTCTGCCAACAAGCAGTCTGTAGGGGAAGTTGAGCACCCTAGTAATAGCTGTCAATGGCCATCCAGAATGGGTCGTCACCAACAACTTCCTGTTGCCTTTGGCAAGAATGGAGGCAATCAAAGGGAAATCCTGATAGCCGTGGCAGTGAATGATATCACAATGACTTTTCATAACGCCTTTAATAAGTGGCAACGAAAAATGATACAGGTGAAATGGAGCCAGTGAACTATACCTTTTCACTACTACACCATTTAAGAAATCATTCTTCTTCAGCTTTCCGGAAGGGTCTGTTGTGAGAACTTCTACTTCATGCCCTCTGGCAACGAGTCTTTCGCTAATTTGCTTGACGTGAGTGATTATACCCCCACGCTCGGGGAGATATTTGTAGCAGACTTCAGCTATTTTCGTCAAACCCCTCCTTGTTTCGTTTAAATGCTCTTGACGAGGTCCCCGATAAAATATTAAGTAGGCAAGAATCTTCTGCAGGAGGCTTCGATTTTGTCCCTTGTATTTCTTTGCAGAATCGGAACATACATTTCGAGATGTTCTCGAATAGCAGACAAGTTCTTCCAAACGTCTTCTATGATTGGCATGAGGCTTTCATATGAAATCTGATTAATGTTGACCGCGTATCTTGACAAATCTAGTTGCTCCAGTAGCCCAAGCTGCTTGAAATCATAGCTTATAACAACTGTTGGGATTTTGAGCAAACACGAGATAACAGAAGAGTGCATTCGTGAACTTAGCATCAAACTGGCTCGTGAAACCTGAAAGGCAAAATCCTCGAGAGTTGCGGTTTCCACGATCTTTGATGACTGGCCATTTTCCATTTTTTTCAACACAAGTTCGCAGAACATACGATCATCATTCTTCTTGCCAGTAACCTCAAATGGCAAAAAAACAATTTCAGCGCCATGCTGACTTACTAAACCATCCAGAGCCCTTGCATGAGCCTCGACGTAGTCACGTTGCTTTCTCTGTGACAAAGTTGATGCATAGATTCCAGGACAGACGACTACGCGTGGCTTCTCGTTGTTGGCCGAACCTCTGCTGAGTCTGTCGAATTCACTCAGAAGTGCAATATCCGACGTGATAACGACCGGAGTA
>Ga0315274_10010935_pt1 | contig 13040 bp, 10 predicted proteins | sample YL17G02_20_MG_FD_203700 | JGI IMG/M metagenome (GOLD analysis project Ga0315274, IMG submission 203700) | Sediment microbial communities from Yellowstone Lake, YNP, Wyoming, USA - YL17G02_20 | ecosystem: Environmental > Aquatic > Freshwater > Lake > Sediment | place: USA: Wyoming | collected... | reverse complement strand
TCCTCTATATACAAGAATGCCGCCCAAAAGTCAAGCCAAAAACGAATGCGAATTTGCCCCCCTACTCCCAATACCCCTTCACAACAATATCTACCCTCAATCCCTCAACACTCTTGCGGAATTGCTGCCGGAAAGCGCGGTTCGTGGTGGCGTCGTGAATCCTCAGGGATCGAACCGTTTGCGCCAAGCCAGGTGCGGCAAATCACACACGGCCGATCAGCCTCTTGTAACGATCGTGGTCCCCAATCCAGAACCAGTAGAAGGTATCGTCTTCAAGAATCGCCAGAGCGCGATAGCCGCCTCCGATTCTGATGGCCCACGCGTCTCCAACCTTTTTGAACCGGAGCGATGGGTGACGCGGCTGTCGCAGCCATAGCCCATAGCTTGCCTTGGCTCTTCTCTGTATATGGGGCGGCAAGGCGCCATAGGAGGCCCAGAAGTCAGGAGTTGTCGATGACTTCATCAAGGGGCCTCGTCTTTCCCGAGGCTATATCCGCGCGGACGCGCTCCAGCACCGAACTCAGACGGCCCCCATCCTGGGCATCTTGCGCGATCTCTTTGTCCCAGTCGTCCTGCCGCTCGGCTTCGTACTCTTCCAGCCAAGAGAGGAACTCTTCATGTTCGCTTTCGGAAAGCGACCTCACTCGTCCTGCTATCTCTTCCACGATCTTCGTCATAGGATATTTATGTTCCCATAACCGGTCATGGAAATCAATCTGCCGATTGCGGATTCGGGTAAATTCTGCGAGTCCTCGTGGGTGGGATCGGGCTGCTCTGAGTTAGCCCTCATACTCGTTCATTGTCCGCGCTATGACTGAGAAGACGCGATCGAACTGATCGCGAGGAAACTCCTCCGTACATCCAATCACGAGTTTTCCCTCCCGGCCGCCTTCTTCCAAGTACTGCCTGGTGTACTCGGCGATCTCGGCGTCGGGCTGTACGAAGAGGTTTCCGGGGAAGTTGACGCTTACGACTTTATCGGGCCAGGCGGCGCGCGCTTCCGCGACCGACATCTGACCCATGGGCGGCGGTGTAAATGCCTCGATAACGTCAATGCCCGTTTGGGCGATACAGTCCTTGATAGGGCCGTTGGCGCCGTCGAAATGGGCGAAGGTCCTCTTGCCGGCCTGCCGAAACATGCGGCACCCGTAGTCGTATGAGTCCTTGCAGTATCGGTTGAATAGGTCGGGCGACACCATTGCTCCGGTCAAGCTGTCCGCGAACCAGATCACCTCCGCTGGGCTTTCGGCGGCGATCTCGAGACGACGCCTGTAAAGGCGCGTGACCGATTCATGCAACTCGTCGAACTCATCGGGGTGCTGCATAAGCCCCGTGCACCACGTCTCCGTGCCCATCACTTCGGTCGCGAGCCACACAAGCGGAGTGGGGGGGAGGCCGCCGACGACGATTCCCCGTTCGCCCATGGCCGCGTCCGCCTCGAGAAAATCCTCCGGGGCCGGCTCGAGTTCCGTGTGGTCGCAAATGTATTTCATGATCGGATAGTCATCGACGGACTTGATGAGGTGGTCGCGTACCCAACGGCTCTCGAAAGATACGTCAAACTCGACGCGCTCGGTCAGTTCGCCCAGGGGCGTCGAGACTCGTGTGAGAACCTGTCTGCGTCCGCTTTCAATCCTTTCGGTCCGGTCCAGCGTGACGCCCCTCGCGGACTCTGTGGATACGCCGCGCGTGTCGATCAGTGTTAGCAGGGAACTATACGGCCTTTCCGCCAATGGCAGTCCTTCGGAGGCCCAACGGTAAATCCACTCATATACAGTGAGCGGCACACGATCCGCTTTCTCGCCGCGGAATACGGTCAATAGCCTCTCGCGATTCGAGAGTGAAGCCTTCATTTGGGCAAGTTTCCTAAGCTTCGACTGGAACAGATCCGCTACGATTACGAGCACAACCGCGGCACAGTAGATACTGCTTCAGTAAATCGACGCCGGGCTACTCTTGACTGGTTACATAGGCTTGCGCCTGGGCATAGATCCGGTTGAGTTCCTCTTGGACGCCTGCTTCGATCGCATAGTTGTGGGAGGCGATCATCGCTTTCGCTTTCTCGGCGGCCATCCTCCACGGGTCGGGTTCGCCGAGTGCGCGCCATTGTTCAACGCTGTTTCGAGGGAAAAGATCGGAGTCGAATAGCTTCGACATTCCTTCGAGCGTTGTGGCATGGGTGAGGAAGTCGCCGCGCGGCCCGACGGACGCGATAGTATCGAACGAAAGATCGGGCTCGTCATAGTAGTCGATACCCCGGATCAAGTGGTTGACGTAGCGGGCGATCTCGAGGTCAATGACGAACTGTGCCGGACTGAACACCTCGTCCATCGAGAGTTGGCCGGCGCCGTACCAAAACCGCCGAAAACCCGCGAACGCCAAGGTCAGTATCCAGGAGGTCCGTTCGAGCATGGCCTGATGGCCGCTCCGCTTGGCGTTGCAGCACCAATAATGGTCCACGAACGGCTTTCCGGAGAAATACCGGGCCACGTCGCGCACTATCAACTGATGAAGAATGTGATCGGGCGAGGCGAACACGGTCGTCATATGACGCATATCGAAGAGGTCGACGCGGAAATGCGGGACGCCGACAAGTGCTCCGTTCGAAATCATGTCCAGGATAATGCACGCTGCCAGGGTCTCGGCGACACTTTGGACGATGGCCCCAGGCTCGAACAGCGGCGCCGTACAGCCCGCCAGCGGAATGGGCGCGGGTGCGGGTTCCAGCGTCACGTCGCTCCGGTCCATGTAATCGAGGATGGTCTCCAGTCCCGACGGATTCATGCGCAAGGGGCTGATGGGAAACTCGACCACCATCGTGTACTTGCGCCCGGCCGCTTTGTACATCTCGATGGCGAACTCGAGCATGCGGCGATCCGCGAATTCCATTCGGGAACCATCCGTGGTGGAGGTTTCGATCCCTGTCTTCTCGAGATAGAGCATTTGGAGTCCCGCGTGGATGTCCGTGGGATAGACCGGCGAAACGCCGCCCGCCTTGGCCACGTGGAGGAGCTTGAACATGTGCCGAACGTCTTCCGCGGTTGACTGCCGCACCCTCCCTGTATCCATGTCCTCGATGTTGAAACAATTCCACGGGCCGGTTACAGAGATCTCAGCGGGCGGCGGCAGGGCGTTTCGGCCTTGTTCTCGCGCGCACTCGATGGCCGCGTCAACGACATGCGGGGCGAACCGGACGCGAGGGCCGTCGATTTTGATGCCTTCCTTAGCGGCGAGTATCTCGAGTACACGCGGGCTGGCGCACTCGACGCCGATCTCATCGAGCACTCGCAGGACTTGGCTGTGAATGTGCCGGAGGTCCTTTTCGGACAATCCGCCCTCAAGATGAAACTGGATACGCTTCATGGCCGCCGTCCTTCGTGTGCGCCGATTCAGGCCTTCTTTCCGGGCATCAACTTGTCACCCCAGAAGTCTTCGCGGACAGGCTGCGGGTCCATTGGGATACCGTAGGCCTCAGCGCCGATCTCGGTCAGGATCTTTCTGCGCCCTGCCGCCTTTCAGCGGGTTTCAAAGGCGCCTATGGTTGGTTTTGCCTTCGCAGGAACCCAGTTTCCCCAGAGATCGCGGCCCCCATTGTTGTCAATGGGTATCCCGGCGCCTATACAAGGCGAGTCGCTCTCCAATCGGTATTCCTTCAGGGTTGGAAGGTCATCAGGCTTCGTGCAGTTTGCCTCGCCTGGCCGGATCAGCTTGGGATCTCCCCAGCGGCCGAGGGGGGCGGTCCCCGAGCGTTCCTGGCCCGTCGCGGCGCTCCACGTTTCGAGACTTGTGAAACCATCGACCGAGAACGGTTTCCCGCCGAGGAGCCAGTAAACGTTTCCCTCGAACTGGCCCTTCGCTGCACCGCCGGTAATGAGTTCGGTCCCGCTGACGAAAACATTGTTGCGGAACCGCATCCCCGGGGCTTTCCCGTCGTTGAAGCCCACGGCGGGACCTTCCGCGTTGAACACCGTGTTGTTATAGATCTCCGCTTCCGACATGCCTTCGTACCAGGAAACCGCGATCGCGGGATTCTTACCTTTCATTCCGTCATTCTGGCTAATGTTGTAGCGGATGATATTGTTCTTCCAAGTTGGGGCGGGATAGTACTGACACAGAAGATATCCTGGTCCGACGTTGTTGTAGGACAGGTTATACTGGACGATTGAATTGGTCACGCCGCCGTCGATGTCGAAGCCGCCGCCGTCCCAGCTCGGACTCTTGTTGTCATGCGAGATGCAGAACTGGATGATGACCTTGTCGGCGTTCCACATCCAGATGCCGACGGGTCCATTGCCCTCTCTTGGCATGTCCCATCCGTTGTTCATGGCCTCGCAGTACTCGATGAGGCACCCGCGAACCGCCCCCACTACGATGCCGTTTCCGCTGTGGTTGGTCAGGTTCAAGGGATCTCCGGGATTGTTCTCCGCGATGCAGTGTCCGATGTAGACGTCCTCCGACCAGTGGTTATCGTCTTCACCGACAGCAATTCCCGCAGAACCGTTCTCGTGAGCGTAGACCTGGACGATCTGCGTGTTCTGGACGCCTTCCACGGCGATGCCGCAATTGCGGAAGCCCTTGACGTCGACCTCGGAAATCGTTGGCCCCTTTGACTTGGTGAGATGGACCCCGCTGCCCGAGTTGCCGTCTTTCCGTCCGCAACCTAGGAAGTTGATGCCCTTCACGAGGAGGAAGTCGCATCCGTCCGCGCGCAAGGCAGTGCCCTTGCCTCCGTCGATAACCGCGCGCCCGTTGCCATACGAAGTGACGAGAACATTCTGCGCGGCCGTTCCGCTATCCTTCGAATCAAGGGCAATCGTTCCGGGGAAAGTCTGGCCGCCCTCGAACAGGACTTGGTCCCCGGGCTTCAGGTCGGCCTTGTTCGCGCGCTCGATAGTTCGCCAGGGTTGAGCCGCGGTCCCGGGATTCGCGTCGTCGCCGCTGGGGCTAACGTGATATTCGGCAGCCCAAGCAGTCGAACCTGCGAACGCGCCTAAGACCAACGCGCACATTACCAACTCAAGAATTCCATTCATCAAACCGATTCCTCATTGTTGAGAGCGTGTCGTCAAGGGCCCTTGCACGTTTGGCCTCCACGCAGTTTTGCCGATTCTCCGCGTGCCATTTTGGGCATGTTATTGCGAGGAGATCCCATGTAATGGGAATGCGCCGGGCCGCAGGAAGGCGCACATCCGTCTGGTGCGTCAGCCGTTTCAACGGATTCACTATCGGTTCTGCGCCGGTTGCTGCGTTGCGCCCCCGCCGGACCTATTCCTCATCATCATCTCCTGAGTCTTCTGCATGATTTGGACTTGCTCGGGGCTTAGCTGGGTTGTCACCTCTTTAGAAGTGGAGCAGCCCTTGTTGATGGCCACGAAGCCGGCCAGCAAGACAGCAATCAGGATAATCAGTTTCACGGTCCGATTCATCTCGTCTTCTCTCCTTGCAGGCGGTTGCATGCCCAATCGCGGGCGGTTTTCGCGCTGACCACAGTCTCGCAAAGCATTTCCCACGCCGAAGGTCTATCGGCTCTCCGCTGAGGGGCCTCGGGCCTTATCGGAGAGCCTCAGAAGCATCCGGGACACTGCCGGGTTCTCGGCGCAGGACTTGAGTATTGCGTGTCCGGCCCGGCCACCGCGGTTGCGTTGACTTGGGTTTGTAGGACTGCGTCGACGGCGTTGCAGGGCCGGACACGCAGGGAGTATCTCTCATTCGTACCCGCCAAAGTACATGTTGTACACGCTTGGATCGCGTGCGGCCGCATGCGAATCCGGGATGACCTTGCACACGCCTTCGGTGGAGAATCGGCAGAAGGCGACGTGGCCGTCCATGTATAGAGCGTTCGAACCGCCGGGGACGTGGTTGAAATACGAGACGATCCCAGTGCCTAGATTTTCATTCGCGGAGTTCCAGGCATCGTACATGATCGGGATCTCGCTTTGTGCCGTTGCGGTCGATGCCGGGTTATTGATATCGGTGATGAAGAACCTCTCGATGCCTTCACGCAGGCGGTAGTACTGATTCGGCAGCGGGCTCGCGCCGTCATCGTCGCTGTACCACGCAGCAGGATAACCGACAAAGGTGCCAGTGAAGTTCTCGGTGTAGGATGTAGACATATCAGCGACGTTTATGCCGTTCGCATACTGGACGGCGCCAAAGCCTTGGCAGCCGTACGCGTCCAGCGATCCGGGCGAGAACTGCGCCACGGTCTGCTGGCCCGTGGTCGACCAGGCGTCGTAGCCCCACAGGTCGGTCTTCATGACCAACACCGCTAGTTGCTGGCTGGCCGTGCGCGACGCATAGGCCAGGTAGATGTAAGAGATGGGGACCGACAGCTTGGCGTTCAAGCAGGACTTCGCGGCCTGCGAGCCGTCCTGCAGGCCGCTCACGCGCTGGATCTCGGCCGAGTAGCTGTCGTTATTTATCAGGCCTGTTGGGGGCCATGTCGGCCACCATCCCGGAACGACCGTCGCGTTCACGGTCGTGCGGGCATCTGACGGACAAATTGAGATGTTCGGGTCCGTCCAGTATTCGGGGTAGAGCGCTTCGCCGCTGAAGCCGCATAAGATCGTCTGCGGTCCATCTGTGGTAACCGGGAACGTGGTTGTGCCCGGCGGGAATGCGCCGCCCTTGGCCTCGTTACTGTACATTTTGCAGATAAGCCCCCACTGCTTGAGGTTGTTCGCGCAGGAGGAGCGCCGCGCGGCCTCGCGGGCCCGCGCCAGTGCCGGCAGCAAGATGGCTGCCAGAATGCCGATGATGGCGATCACCACCAGCAGCTCGATCAAAGTGAAACCTCTTGCCGTTCGCATTGTATTGTCTCCTTTTGTTTAAGGCCTGTCCTTCAACCTACGTGTGTTGCTTGGGATCCCCACGCCGTCGGGAATCCTTGATCAGCACTCCTCGATTTCCCGCCGCCGCTGCCCTCCTTTTCCTTCCAGCCGGTTTCGCCTCCACTTCAATTCTAACCTCCAATTCTCATCCGCGCTTCGTAGGTCCGAACTCCGATTCGGACCGTTTGGTGCGGCCCTCGCGGTCCCATTCGGAGATGGGACCCACGGAGTGTCCCATTTGGAAATGGGACCTACGAAGCGTTCGCTCTGGTTCCTTCAAGATCGCTCAAGGCACTTTCGCCCGCGCGTCATGTCTCTTCGCGGGTGCTTGTGCGCTCCACAGTGTTCTACCCGCATCCTGCGCGCGAACAGTGTATGGACTGCTCCGGTAAATGCCTACGCCGTACGCCGGCAACATGACGGAGTCTCCCGACACTGAATTGCCGAGCAAGGGCGTCAGTCCTTTGGGCAGCGTCACCGTCCGCGCCGAATCGTTGAAGTTGAGCAGGAACAGATAACGTTCACCGTCTCGTTCCCGCCAGTTCGCATCCACGCCCTCAGGCAGAGGCATCCGGCCTGTTATGCCCGACTCATCGAGGATCTGCGCGAGCAAGTCGTCGTACAGCGCCGGCTCGCCGAAGGTGCCGAAGTAGTAAGCGGTTCCCGAGCCGAACTTGTGCCGTGTAATGGCCGGCTCGCCCGTATAGATCGAGTCCGCATAGTGGGCGACGCCTTCCGCCCCTTTAAGCAGCAGTGTATCGGCCCATACGGACACTGTGTATTCCTTGCCTTTGACGGTGCGGATCTTGTTCTCGTCTTTGCCGAGTGGATCGTAATCGTCCACCTCGATCCCGACGACGTCGCGCAGCAGGGAAGGAAGGGGTTCCGTCCGGCATGCGTTGACGCGATCCTTCACGCCTGTACGCGCGTTGAGGATAAGCGTGCCCCCCTGTCGAACGTATTCCGTGAAGCGCGACGCGTCTTCGTCCGTCAGAATGTGCCAGCTTGGCGCTATCACGAGCCGGTACCGGTTCAGGTCTACGGTCAGAGGGACGATGTCGACGTTCAGGCCGTTCTTCTTCAAGGCACTGTAATAGCGGGCAACCTGGTCCCAGATCCGAAGCCCTTCCGCTTGAGGCTGAATGTCCAAAGCGAAATGCTGATCGTATGAATTGACGATGGCCACCTCGCCCCGCGGGATGGTGCCGTTAAGCGCTTCGGAAAGCTCACGCAATTCGAGTCCGAGCGCGGCCATCTCGCGGTAGCGCCTGCGCGGCCGGCCGTCATGGTTCAGCGTTCCATGCCAGTATTGCTCAGTGCCGTGGCACGCCGTCCGCCAACGGAAGAAGACGACGACATCGGCCCCGTGGGCAATCGTCTGCCACGCGGCGCAGCGCAACCATTCCGCCGACGGACGCCGGCCCATCACGTTCCAGCCTGTGATTCCGTTCTGCTGCTCCATGACCCACACGTTGCGCTGCTTGATGCCCCGCATGACGTCCGCGGCAAGCGCGGCCCCGGAAAGCCCGGACCACCATGGCGTGATGGGATAGTTGTCCCATGACACGAAGTCGAGGTCCCGGCCCAGATCGTAATAGTCCATCGAGTTGTGAAGGCCCATAAGATTGTGGGTGATGACGTGACGAGGGGCGTATTTCCGAATGATCGCCACCTGCTCACGCTGGAACTCGACGGTGGCTTGGGATTGGAACCTTCGGAACTCGATCTGCAGGGAAGGATTGTGGAAATCGCCGCATTTCACCTGCCAGGGCAGCGGGATCTGGGACCATTCCGAGTATTCCTGGCTCCAGAAAGATGTGCCCCACGCCGCGTTAATAGCTTCGAGGGAACCGTATTTCTCGCGCAGCCAGACCCGGAACTTCTCCGCGCAGACGGGGCAATAACAGAGGTTGGCGGCAAACTCGTTGTCGGTCTGCCATCCCACGACCGCTGGGTGTTCGGCGTAATGCTTGGCCATCTCCTCCACGATCCGCCGCCCGTGGTCGCGCATCGCGGGATTGTTCAAGCACCGCTGCTCGCGGGTGCCGAACCCGAGGCGATACTTCCGCTGGTCAGCCGGATAGATCTCCGGATGCCGGGCGTGCAGCCAGGCAGGCGGCGTGGACGTCGGCGTGCCGAGGACGGCCTGGATTCCGCGCGCGTGCAGAAGGTCCAGGACTCGGTCAAGCCAAGAGAATTGGAAGTTGCCCTCGGCCGGCTCCATGCGCGACCGAACCTGGGCGAGAACCGGGCCGTGTGTCAAATGCCCCGTTTACAGATGGTGTGAAGGCAACGGACTTCACCTCCGCGATGAGAAAGGCGGAGATCTCCTCCGCTGTCATTATGCAATGCTCGAAAAAGCCTTTCGGGAGAGATAGGCGTTCTCAGGATTGCGGGAAAGACACTCGTGTCCGACGTGTGCGCCGTTGACTACACCATCGCATGAGAGGAATTGCGGCGCTTCGAGATCGGCTACTCCCGCCCGCGCATTATCAGAAGCTTCAAGGCGTCAAGGACCTTGGCTTGTAAGTCTTCGTCGGCTGTGCGGTCTTCGATCAACTCGCGTAGCCGTTGCTCTCGTTGCGCAAGAAACTGCTCGTAACTCACGCGAACTCGTTGGCATTCGGTCTTGTCGTGAGGGACACGAATGAAGCCCCGTCTCGCGGAATTCGCCACCAACGCAAGAAGGTGCTCTTGCCCCGGAATTTTTGCCTCAATCAACGCAAGATTCTTTTTCTTCCCCACCATGAATTGCACGCCGTGCGCAACGAGCATGTCTGAGTAGACTTCGGCTGTCCCTTCGGACGGGACCTCATAGGTGTCAAACGGTTTCGAGGTGTCAAGGAAATCAGGCTCATATTGCCGAAGCAAGTAGCCCTCACGGTCAACGAGTTCCTGATATACCTGCAAGGCGATATCCGCGGGGCTAGTGGGACCTTTCCGCTTCGCCTTCTTCTTGTTCTCGATACCCTTTTCCTCTTTTTGGCGCGTCCATTCAAAGAACTCTCGCAAGTAAGCGTAGAGTTCATCAATCAGGCGTTCGCGTTCACTCTTGGACTTGACGCCCAACATCTCAAGCACGGCGTCATCAAGTTCCCGTCTGTCAGGCATATCAAGTTCACACTCGGTAGACAAGCTGGCGAGTTGTTCCGCTTTTCCTGCTTGCGTGTAGGCCATTTCACGCATGCGGCGCTCTGGTAGGAATTGCAGCGCCTCTCGTTCCTTCATTGCGCCAAAAGCCTTAGCCACACGTCTTAGTTGACGTTGGGTTGCTTGGCGCGGATCGGGCACGAGCATAAGCTTCACGTCGATCACTTCCGTGTCAAGATTGCCTTCCACTCCTACGGGGCGTCCATATTGGTATTTTGCGAGCAACACGAAGGTGGAATTAAGAATGCCGCCTAACGCGTCCGGTTCAACGCCTTTTCCGAGAACATCAAAGAGGCGGTGATTGCAGATCAAGCCTTCATCATTGCTTGGCACCATGTGCTTGTATTGCTGTGCCATCGGCCACAGGTGCGCGCCGCGAGCGTGCCCGGTCAAGTCGTACCAAGGACATGAAACACGGCTTCTAGACACACACGTTGAACCTTTGTCATAGCCCCGTTTTTCCCCCCATTTTATGTAGTCCAAGACGTGAGTATTCGCAAGATGTTGTCTGTCTTCCCCCACAAGCAGGATAGACCGGCCACAATCATCGGCTCTCACCTTGTACCCTCGTATCTCCATTATCGTATGTACTTCCGGTTCAAGAAACCGCGCTTCAATTGGCCTGATTTCTGCCAGGCTCTCGCCGCAAAGGACAAGTTTTGTCCGCCCTGTTTCTACTTCACGTCGCGGCACTCCGTACGTAATCTCAAAATCGGCGGACAATGGGTGCGATTGAAGACACTCGCGGCTACAGTCCTTCGGGAAAAAGAAAACGTCCTTGCCGCTCGTAATTCCACGCCAGATATCTGCAACATCTGCAAGAGGCGCGAATCTCTTCCCAAGGTTGTCGAGAAGACGGAACCACAGATCGGGCGCTCTAAGATGTATGCCCCACTTTCCGCCGAAATACTCCCCGGTTGTCGTGTCTTCTTCGTGCTCATCCTCCGATGCTGCCGTCTTGCCCATCATGACGCCAAGTTGAACGCCTTGCCGCCACAGGTCGCCTTGTCTTATTACACGGGCGCGGTAACGCTCGTTGACAGTGTTGGCGTTCAAGCAGAGCACTTCATCGCGGAATTGGTTTGCCGAAGCAACCGCCCCGGCTGTCGTGCCGTCATGTCCGAGTATGTCCGCAATTGGGCGGCGGAGTTGTACAAAGCGCACACGGTTATTCATTCGCACGGCTTCGTCTCGTTGCTTGCGAAGAATCGTTACCGTCGTGGCAACCCGCGCCCCAACAAACCACGGTTCATCGATGCTTTCAAAGACGGCTATGATCTCGAAATTACGGAGAATCCAATCTTGCAGACGGAAGCCGTATTCCACATCAAGCCATTGGCTTGAGGTAAGCAGACACAGATAGCCGCCATCCTTGAGGAAACTCGCAGCGTGCGGCCAAAAGTAGCAGTGAATGTCACTACGCCCGGACAAGATCGCGGCGCTCTCGTCTCGTACAAGTTTCAGATAGTAGTCTTTCGTTCCCGGCTTCGGCGGTTTCCCCGTTGCCTTCGGGATTTCCTCTTGCCGGATATACGGCGGATTGCCTATCACGGCGTCTAGCAGCCCGTTGCAAAAGGCTGTTTTGTGAACGATGTTTTCAGTGACAAAGGATCTGTGTTTTGGCGCAGAGGTTCGTAAGTGAGAGCGAAACTGCCTCGCGCAGAGCGCCACAGGACGCGCAAGTACAGGAATATGGCCGAAAGAAGGACTTCGGGGAAGTCCTGCAGCCTCCGCGGCGCCCCGATCCCGATGGCCCGCCTAAGTATCAGACCCAGGTTAAACCCCGCTGCATGAATGAGCAGTCGTTTGAGGATGTTGGGATGACCGCGCAGATGAGTTCGCCGCATACCGCCGGTCTCGTAGAGGTGCGCGAAGCTGCGCTCGACCAGCTCGCCGCGGATGCGCAACAGATGCTTGCCCCGCTCCCCGCGAATGCGTCGGCGGTTGACGTAGACGGCCCGTTGAGCTTCCACTTTGTCCTTCCAACTACGTCCGCCTCGGTTCGGTTCGCTGATGTAGGAAACCAGATGATGGGTCTCTTGAACGTCCTGCACGCATTCGTTGCTGTGGTAGCCCTTGTCTGCCACCAACTCGCGCACCGGTTCCATCTCTTTGCGCGCTTGCGGGTCGCGGGCCGCGTCGTGCAGACTCTCTTTCGCCCGCTCCACGGTCTGTTCAAGGGTCGTCGTATCGCCCTGGTCGGCCTCTTGTAGCGTCACGGCAATCAAGGCCCCGCTGTCCATATCCACCGCGTGTTCGGCCTTGTGGGCCAGATGCGTGCGCCCGTCCTTCATCTTCGTAATGCGCGCGTCGGGGTCGTATGGGTGCTGCCAGTCCCGATTCGAACCTTTGCCCGGCCGATTGCGGTCAAGCTTGGCCAAGTCTTCGCGCGTGGGCGTCTCGATCCCCGACGCCTGCGCCAGACGTGTCAGGAACCCCTCGTAGCTCTCACCCGTGTCGCGCCGCACGATGCTGCGCAGCGCCGCATTGGCCTCCAGCGTCGTCGCGTCCACCCCCAAGGTCTTGCCCTTCAACAGACCTTCTTGGGCCAATACGCAAAGCATCCAATCAAAGATCGACTGATGCGTCTCCAGGTCGATACGACGCCGTGTGCGAGACAGACTCGAATGGTCCGGGGTGCCTTCCGTCAGGCCATAACCCAAGAACGCCCGCAACGCCATCGAGTCCGCCGTGCGCCAAGCGATCCCGCGTTCCGAATCAATGCCTTCGAAGTAACCGATGAACAACATCCGGAAGTAAACCCCAGGTGGAATGCTCGGACGGCCCATCACCTCCGCGTAGAAACGCTCGCACGCTTGCTCCACCATCGCATCAAACGCGTGCTTGCTGAGGAGCCCGTTCACCCGCTCGTAAAACGGATGGCCGGGCGACACCGGAAGAGATCCCGCCTCCACCCACAGTGTCTCTTGACGTTCTTTTTCGCGCTTACCCATCGACATCCTATCATCTCCTCGCTTTGCCTGCGATGAGTCTTAAATACAAATAAGAATATGTCAACTACAAAAACAAACAGAGTTACTTTTGCAACGGGCTGCTAGG
>Ga0315274_10010934_pt1 | contig 13040 bp, 13 predicted proteins | sample YL17G02_20_MG_FD_203700 | JGI IMG/M metagenome (GOLD analysis project Ga0315274, IMG submission 203700) | Sediment microbial communities from Yellowstone Lake, YNP, Wyoming, USA - YL17G02_20 | ecosystem: Environmental > Aquatic > Freshwater > Lake > Sediment | place: USA: Wyoming | collected... | reverse complement strand
TAATGTTCTTAGCTTCTCTTATCCTTATTCCCGCCTTCACCTATACCATTTATCCAAAATCATTTTCCCCAGAAAACCCCTGGGATATTTTTATACCACAAAAACACTTTTCAAAAGCTGAACTCCCCCCAGTCTATCATCAAGTCTATGAGTGGCTAGAGACTCACACCGATTACGAGGAGGAGTTCTTCAGAATACTTTGGCTATCTAGCAAAGTAACGCTTAGAGATCTAAGCAATTTCTATCCTTCAACCCCAGCATTCCACTCATCATCGTCTAATCTTTCAAGGTTTATTCTAACACCTTTCTTAGAAGGCCGCACAAGAGAATTCGGTCTGATACTGGCCTTAATAGATGTAAAATACGTCGTCGTCAACATGCTCACAACTTACGAGTCCACGACACCTCATATCTCCGAGCAGGAAGGGTACTTTTATGCTTCCGGCGACCCAGAGGAATTTGTTAGGCTCTTAGAAAATCAAGAGGATCTAAAAATAGTCGCAAACAATACAGACTTCGTAATCTATGAGAATTTGGATTTTACCCCCAGCATCTCCGTTTACGATGACTTCGTCTTAATTCCGACCTTCGCCACTCCAAAGGCTCCCGCTCCACTCTTCTCTCTAATCCCGAACGCGGGTTTTGAAGACGGAAACTTTGACGATTGGTGTCAATACGTGCAGGAGCCATGGAGACAGCGATTCTGGAAGATCGATAATGTAACTTCCCATAGCGGTCCCTGTTCTCTCATGGGCGTGGCTATGGATATGGATGACGGCTTCCAACTCTCCATACCTGTAAAGGAGAACACCACATACTACATATCTGGTTGGATGAAGATAGAGAATGCTAAATCCGCTCACTACTTGGTACAGTTCTTGAATGAAGAGGGAAAGATGCTTAGGGAAGTTCACCCGCAATTATATACGGGTTCTGGATATGGAACAAGAGACTGGTGGCAGTTCGGGATTCTTGCGACCACTCCTCCGAGCACTACGAACGCAAAGATTTGGTGTGGAAAAGGAGTAAGCTTCGACGGAAAGAATCCAGCCATAACATGGTTTGACGACCTCGTGTTTATGCCAGCCGATCTTTTTTCATCTTTTACGGCTACAGAATGGAGTGAAAACCCCGGAAAAGCGTTATTTTATGTTAGTGATCTCCTTTCTGAGATTTCCGACTTCGATTCGAATACCAATCTTATTTTGCTACCCTCCTCAAACACCATGATGGAACGATACTGGAACATCTCCAAGGTGGCTGTTTACATGGGAGGCATAGAATCCGAGGAAGAAACTGAATACATCGACAGAGATATGACGCTTCTTTTCATATTCGAGTCTGAGGTCTATCTTTCTCCAGTAAGTGGAAATTGGAGTAGGTTAGAGGCAACTACCTTGAGTAATCAAATGGCGCTAAGCCTCACGGGTTCGGGTAGGGCCGAACTTGAATTTTTTGCGCCAAGAGACGGATACTATAGAACAACTATCAATATGGCTGCTCATGGAGAAGTTTCCGTCCAAACCGACAACTCCACATCAATAATCAGTGGAACGGAGGGGAAATCCAAATGGTACGAGACTTCCCCTTCGTACTTGGAGCGTGGTGACCATACAATCACAGTCGACTTTAAAGGAGATTTCATGAATATCGACCGCATCTTGGTCACTTCGTCAAAAGAGGGGAACCTAAGAATCCAAGATATGTTTGATGAAAATCAGTCATTGGAAACTAAGGCCGTTAGAATTAGCGAAACCAAGTATGAAGTTAGAACCAAATCTGAAAAACCAGTATACGTTGTGCTCAGTCAGTCCTACCATGACTTGTGGAAAGCATCATTAGAAGATGGAACAGAACTTGAACATTTTCCATTTCTGTTATATGGTTGGGCAAACGGTTTTTACCTCAGCGAGCAAGGAGAACATTTCATAGAGATCAATTTCGAGGAGCAAAAAACGAGAGCAATTCAAATAGTCGTATTTTCCTCTTTTTGGTTGTTTCTAATCGGTGGTACATTATACACATCGAAATCCGTTAGATACGCCTCAAAAAGAGTACTTAAAAAATTGATCGGTAATGTTACCAAATGTTGATACAGGAAACTTAGAGCTAGCTATTTTTGTGCTATGCAGAACTAGAGGCTTAAGGACGTCATGTTAAAGGTGAGATATATATTAAAATGATCTCCAGATCGTTTACGCACCTCTTAAGGAAGCTTTCGTATAGTGGTTGGACTGGAGCTATGGTTACTTTCCTAGGAATCGATGGTTATGAGAGATACACCAAGATTGCGCGTCTGCTCAGTAGAGCAGGCTGCAACACAATTCTAGACGTTGGTTCGGCTGGAATTTCACCGTTAAGGTATATGGGCTATCAATGTTTATCCTGCGACATCAAGGCGACATCAAAGACAGGTTTGGATATTGTAGCAAGCATAACGCACCTTCCATTTCGTTCTAAAATCTTCGACTGTGTAACGGCAGTCGATGTCTTAGAACACGTACAAAGTGATAAGAGGGAGCAAGCGATTTTTGAGATGAAACGTTGTGGGAGTAAAGTTATGGTGCACACTCCACTATACGACGGCAAAGTGTTTATGGGTGAAGTGGGCGACCTTGAACTCTACCAGTTCAATAAGAGGGGTTGTAGTAGAATTGATGGGAATGTCCTTGAACATATAATAAATCGTGAGCCTTCACCAAGCGAGTTACAAAAGCACGGCTTTAAAATCGTGGAGCCAGACTGGAACTTAAAGACATGGCTGATATTTATGAAGCTTCAGAGCCTTAGAGGTTTATTTCCGGGGGTTCTTGGATATCTATTTAGCGGTCTCATAAGCCTAATTCTGATTCCATTGTATCTTGTTATCTTGCGGAACATCAATAATCCTCCTTATTGGGGGGGATATCTTACTTTCGGGTAATGTTCTCTGCGTCTAAAACAACTCATAGAGTTATTGAGAAATGAAGCATAAGTTGAAGTACGGCTTACGTTATCCAAGGAGACGTTAATGTATCTTTTCTTTCCTCAAAGATATCACTTTATTCAAGATGAAAAGGGAGTAACTGAAGCTGAAAGGATGGAGCGCAATATCAAACCAGATAATGCTCTAGAAGCACATGTGGTCAAGCCAACAGATATCCACGAACACCTTGCAACGCTGTATATGATTACTGTCGAATTAAATTTAAGAACCGTAGTTGAGCTAGGCGATAGGTGGGGAAGTTTACTATAGGCCTACTTAAAGCAGTCAAGCAAATAGGAGGCAGAGTTCACAGCATAGATGCGCGCGCGAAAAACCAGTCACAGCACTTTAGGAACCTTGGTTCTTAAAATGTAGGCGGTAAAGCCATGAATTGTGATCCGAAGGTTTCAATCGTAATTCTAAACTACGAGGGTATGAACTACGTAGAAGGCTGCTTAGACTCTGTATTGCACACAAACTATCCGAGTTTTGAGGTCATTTTCGTTGATAATGCTTCGACAGATGAAAGCCTCCAATACGCTAAGAGGAGGTTTGGCCATGATCCTCGTCTTAAATTTGTTGAAAACGATAGAAACTACGGTTTTAGTTTAGGCATGAATATCGGCGCGAGACATGCCAATGGGAAGTATGTTGTATTCTTGAACAACGATTTAGAGGTGGATGCTAACTGGCTTAAAGAATCGATCAAAGTAATGGAATCGGACAGAACAATTGGTGTTATTCAACCTAAATTACTACTTATGAATAATCATAAGAGGTTTAATACGTGTGGACATATGCTTACTCCTTATGGTTTCCTATGTGGAAGGGGTGACGGGGAAGTAGACGAAGGTCAATTCGATTACCTAGCTGAGATTTTCGGAGCCAACGGAGCCGCGATGATAGTCAGACGTGAAGTGCTGGAGGAAGTAGGGATTTTTGACCCCGATTATTTCCTGTTGTGGGAAGAAACGGATCTTTGCTGGAGGGTATGGCTTAGGGGTTATAGAGTTGTATTCGTTCCGAACTCGGTAGTATACCATGATGTAGGAGGATGGGAAAAGTCGACAAGTGAAGAACCGATTGTATTAGCTCAACAAAAAGCCTATCATTCCTTCTTGGGATATCGGAATAGCTTAATCACCTTAATGAAAAACTTGGAGTTTAAAAACCTTGTAAAAGTCATTCCTTCTTACATACTCATATCTCTTGGAGTGGGGTTAGTCCAAGACTTAGAGGCCAAAGTGCTTACATTTCCGCTCATAGCAAAGAGTATTGTATGGATAATAAGTAATTTCCGACAGGTGATAAAGAAGCGTTTACGAGTTCAGTATCTTATAAGAAAGAAAACGGATGCAGAAATAATGCCATGCATCATGGTACATCCACACATCAAGATAAGCGAAGCAGGTTTTGCGCGCGTGGCCTTCGAAAAGGTCGCTCCAAACCCTGAAACAGCCACCTCCAAAGCCAGCCACAAAATTCTTATCTAAAAGCCACCTCAGAGGCCTCACAGATTTGAACTATGAAGGCATAACTGCTGCGCGCGCGAAGAATACGCTGGTGCTGAGCCCTTCATTGTCTACCTATGGGACAATCTTCTAAAAGGAGGTTTAGCAGATTAAAAAGACTAGGAGAATGCTATGAACGTAACTTTAGTTAATCCCCCTAATCACTTCGCAAGAAGTAAGCCTAAACACAAGCTTTACGGTTATGGTGTAATTCCTCCACTCGGAATACTCTATTTGGCTTCAGTGCTAGAGAAAAACGGAATTCCAACTAAAGTCATCGACGCTATGGCTCCTCTGGCTCCTTTAACGGAAATGAATGAAATGATAAAAATAATTAAAAGAGAAAATCCTAGCATTGTCGGAATTTCGGCGACAACCCCACAAATTCGCGGAGCAACTCAATTAGCCACAAAACTAAGAGAAGAATTTGGGAAAGACATAGTCATCGCATTAGGTGGGATTCATGTTACTTCTGACCCAAATTTTCTGAAACGCTTTTCTGTATTTGATTTTGGAGTAGTTGGGGAAGGAGAAATAGCTTTCTTGAAGCTGGCAAAGCGGATTCAAGTGCGGGAAAGAGCCAGCGGGATTCATTACGGGGAGAGACCAACCAATCTTGACGAAATACCCTTTCCTTCCAGGCATCTAATAAACAAGTATGATTACTTTGAACGAGGGCAAGAATACGCTAATATTTCTACAAGTAGAGGATGCCCATTTAGCTGTATATTTTGCAATGTTCCTGCTTCTAAAGGTCAAAAAGTCAGATACAGGTCTGTAAAGAACGTCGTTGATGAAATGGAAGAAATTAAGGACGAGTATAATGGGCGCTTTTTTTTTGTTGACGACTCTATGACCCTAAATAGAAAGCATACGCTTCAACTTTGTGAAGAAATCATCACTAGAAAAATGGATGTTGAGTGGTGTTGTCAAACGAGGGTCGACTTAGTGGATGAAAGTTTACTGGAAACTATGCATAGGGCCGGATGCAAATCTATCTCACTCGGCGTAGAATCTGGATGCGAGAGGATAAGAAATAAAATTATTCATAAAAATATTACTAATGAACAAATTTTCAGGGCTTTTCAATTATGTAAGGAAATAGACGTAAGATCATCATGCTATCTGATGTTAGGCTTCCCGACAGAAACAAGAGATGAACTTTATCAGACAGTCGACATTGCTATGAAGATAAATCCCGACATTATAGGTGTTCACCTTACTGAAATAATGCCAGGAACAGATATTTTCGAACACGCAGTAAAAGAAGGTATCATCGCGAACGAAATTTTTGATAAGTATGCCCATGGCGAAGTGCAGCTTGTGAATTGGCCAGTCTATATTCCAAAAGGCTTATCCCTAAATGACTTGCTTGAGGCACGAAAAGAAGCCTATATGAAATTTTACTTCCGTCCTCAATTCATACTTCGGCGACTTGCTCAAGACTTGGTTTCTTGGCGTAATTTTAAGATGGATGCCTATATGGCTTGGCAACTATTTCGACATGGCGCAACACCTTCCTCATTAGACCGCATGGATTGATCAAGATTAGTGATATTTGGGGCGATATTATAACGATGAAAATAAAGAGCTTTTACCATGAAAAATTCGCAGAAAAATTGCATCCTAGTCATCGTTTGGAAAAAGTAATTTCTGTTCGTAAAAACTATCATTTTAATCGTTTATTAGACGTGGGATGTGGTGATGGCTCATTTTCTGCCCTTCTGAAGGGTTTCAAGAATGAGGTGTATGGAGTTGATATCAGCGAAAAAGCGCGCGCTAGGGCGTTGCTAAATTCAGATTTTAATAGTTTTTATTCGGTTTCATGAGTAGTTGGCAGTTTTTGGTTGAACAATCCTCCCATCAGAAGCACCCAAACACGCACCGAGAAAAAAGCTAACACCTAATGAAATCCATTTTTGTCCGAATTTAGCAACAGCCTAGCGCGTCTAATCCTAACTGTAATGTGGACAAGTTCTGGAGAGAGATTAGGGTGTCTAATGTAACGAAGGAGATAATTGCTTCTGAAGATCAGGGCTGGGCTGGCATAGGAATAATATATGTTTAAGTGTGCTTGAGATCTCAACCCAACGCGAACTATCCAAATACTCTACTAGTTATCGATTGATAAAGGTATAGCCTGTGCCATCGATCTCTGCAGAGAATATATAGTCGATGGGTCCTTCATTGTCTATCTAGAGGACAACGTTCGGTCAACTATCGGCTTCGTGTAAAGAAGGTTGTAATATGAAAAAATGGACAAGCAATAAGCCTTCTATTTCGGTAGTGATTTTAAATCATAATGACAGACAATTCCTAAATAATTGCCTGAAAACTGTCCTAGCTAGCAACTATCCAAATCTCGAAGTAATTTTAGTAGATAATGCTTCGACGGATGGAAGCGTCGAATTGGTTAAAAGAGAGTTTGGGGACTCTCCTCGTCTTAAGATAATTTTGAACTCTAAAAACTTGGGTTTCGCCAAGGGTAACAACATCGGAGCGAAAGCTGCAAAGGGAAAGTACATATTCTTCTTAAATAGTGACACTAAGGTAGATCGCAACTGTTTAAAGGAGTTGGTAAGGGTGATGGAAGTCCACCCTGAGATAGGCGCGGCTCAGCCGAAAATCTACCTCATGGATAAAGAGAAATGCTTCGATGCCGCTGGCCACTACATCAATTTCCTTGGCTTGGGGATTCCTAAGGGGAGAGGCGAAAGGGACAGAGGCCAGTTTGATCATATGAGTGAGGTTTTCCCTCTCGGTGCAGCTTTTATCATCAGGCGTAATCTGTTCAGAGAAATGGGAGGATTCGATCCAGATTATTTCATATACTTCGAAGAAACAGACCTATTTTGGAGAATGCAGTTAAGGGGATACGGAAGTGTCTTTGTACATAGGGCCTTAGTACATCATAAATGGGGTGCAACAACATTTAGTTGGCCACAGAGTAGGAAGGTATATCTCACCTGGAAAAATAGGATTACTACACTGCTGAAGAATTATAGCTTAATAAACCTAGCAAAGTTCCTGCCAGTATGCATTCTCTCAGCACTCCTGCTTTCTCTCCTTTACTTCTGGAAAGGAAGGAAAGAAAATGGGGAAGCAATAATAAGAGCAATCATTGAAAATCTCCTTCATCTAAAGGAGACGATTCAGAAGCGTAGGAAGGCGCAAAAGATGAGAAGGGTAGAAGACGAGTTTCTCATGCAAAAAGGTCTTATTGTGAGACCGGACTTCCTGAGGTTATTCAAACGGAAATTTTTGGAGTCATGAATACATTTTCAATTAGGATGCAAGATTCTTTTATTAAAGAGACAAAAAGCTATGAATAAAAGGAAAGCCTCTATAAGCAAAGAAGAAAAAGAGTGCGGTCCCCTTATTTCCATTATAATTCCCGTATACAATTCTAGTCGTACCCTAGATAGATGCATCAGATCAGTATGTAGTCAAACCTACGAAAAATGGGAGATAATCATTGTAGATAGCGAAAGCTCAGATAGAACACCCCATATAGCAAAGAAATGGTTCAATAAGCTTGGAGAACGATGTCGTTATTATGACATTAAGAAAAGAAACATAGCTCTTGCACGGAATTTTGGAGTTAGAAAATCTAAAGGTGAAACGATATTAACGCTTGAAAGCGATGTCTATCTCACTCCTCGAGTCTTGGAAGATTGTGTTATCAAGGCTTATGGAAAGTTCGATGGTGTGAAACTGCCCACTTACCTTGATCTTTGGCTTAATAAAGGATATATTTCAGCATGTCGATGGTACGCCTCATGCAGGAAGGGTGACCCTAACCCTGCTGTTCCTAACTTTATCAGCAGGAAGGTATGGCTCACGCTTGGAGGTCAGGACGAAGAATTAGGATCGGTTCTTGAGGATCTAGATTTTGGTATCAAATTTCGGAGGCAAGGATACAGAAGTATTAGGATAGAGGAACACGCTATACACGATGCGAACTTTTCGCTTAAGCATCTAGTTCTTAGATCAATCTATACAGTATTAGGCGAAAGAAGACTTGTAAATAAATGGAAAGAGGTTGGCAATTTAGGAACTGGATATAGGGCATTTTTTATATTGGAAAGACTTCGTTTTCTTATAGAGAAACAGCCGAAATTCCTTCCCGGTGTCCTCCTAATCACATTAATAGCTGCTATGGGCAGAGGATTGGGTGCTTTATTATCTTTGGTTAAGAAGACCATAAGCTCATGAATATGTTTTCCTCAAGGAGGATGATGCTGTGGATTTTATCCTATAGTTGACAAGCTTGGTTTTGATCTCATCGCCTCTGTAAATCATGAACAGTTCGCTATTTGCTAAAATCAGGACATAAATATCTTAAAAACATCAAAACTGGGATGTTTTATCGAACAGGCTCAAAAGAGCCTTCTCTCGTGTACTCCAATCTCATAGATAGTTAAGGTGGAGTGCCAAAGTAAACCCTAAAGAAGGAGTTGAGAGATCAGTCAATTGGATCGTAGAGAACGAGCGCTTCTTCAAATAGGGAGTGATATCCGTGAAGGCTAAAGGCATAGAGAAAGTGTTGGTGACCGGCGGTGCAGGCTTCATAGGCTCGCACACAGTTGACCTCTTAATCAAACGAGGCTATCATGTTACCATACTTGACAACTTAGAGCCTCAAGTCCATGAAAAAGGGGAAAAGCCTCCAGGCTATATCAACAAGGATGCAACCTTCATTTATGGCGACATTAGAAATCGTGGGTCACTAAAAAAAATTATCCAAGAAGGTGATGCTGTAATTCACTTAGCAGCCATGGTCGGTGTAGGCCAGTCGATGTACCAAATGGAACGTTATGTAGACGTTAACACGAAGGGGACAGCTAATTTGCTCGATGTTCTGGTCACCGAGGAAAATGATGTAAAGAAGTTTATTGTGGCTTCAAGTATGTCCATCTATGGCGAGGGGAAATACTACTGCGAAAAATGCTCCACAAACGTTTACCCTGGACTACGTAGCGAGAAACAGCTTAAAAAGCGCGGATGGAACCATCTATGCCCAACATGCAACTCACAGTTAACCCCTCAACCAACAGACGAAGAAAAACCATTGCTATCAACATCCATATACGCCATGACAAAGAGGCAACAAGAGGAAATGTGTCTCTTAATAGGAAAAACCTACGGCATTCCAACAATCGCCTTAAGATACTTCAACGTCTACGGCTCTAGACAAGCCTTATCGAACCCATATACCGGATGCGCCGCCATATTCACAAGCCGCATACTCAACAACAAACCACCCTACATTTTCGAAGATGGAAACCAAACACGAGATTTCATCCACGTAAAAGACGTAGCCAAAGCCAACCTAAACGCACTAGAACACAACAACGCCAACTACCAAGCCATAAACATAGGAACGGGGAAGCTCCTATCAATCAAAAACCTAGCTGAAACCCTAACAAGACTCTACAACAAACCAAACCTTAAGCTATATATATCAAACGAGTACCGCAAAGGCGACATACGCCACTGCTTCGCCGACACAACCAAAGCACAAAAACTCCTGAACCTCAAACCAAGCTTAACTCTAAAAGAAGGATTAACCGAACTGGCCGAATGGGCTAAAACCCACGACTGGGGAGCCATAGACCTCTTCGAAAAAACACTAAAAGAGCTGAAAGAAAAACACCTTGCAGCCTAAACTCTACCACTTTCAACTTAATATTATTTCATAGTTTATTCGATTCAAAATAACCACGCTCAGCCATAAATGAAACACATGACAAACTAAGAATAATATGGTACCTATAGGACAGCCTAAAATCCTAGAACTTTATAAACCAACACTCTATGCACGGTCATGTTTATCAATTAGAGCCACCACAATAATTCTGTCGAGGTAAACCTCATGGAGGTTCAAGTGCTAAAAGACATTAGAGACGAGTTAAAAGAGCTTAGACTTCTCTACAAAGAACTCATCGAAAAACTCATGCCAGTTGAAAGGCCAACCAAAGAAGAAAGAGAGGCCATCCAAGAAAAAGACGAAATAGCCGACGAGAAAGAGTTAATGAAAGCCTTAGGCAAAACAAATGTTCAACATTGAAATAAAAAGAAAAGCTCTACGAAAGCTTACAAAACTAGACCAAAAGAAAAAGGAAACGATAAAAGAAATCATATCAATTTTGAAGCAGGATCCAATACCCTTCAGAAAAGTAGACGTAAGCAAACTCAAAGGTTACAATAACATTTACAGGATAAGAGTAGGAGACAACCGAATTGTTTATGAAGTTTTGTGGACTCAGAGAACCATATTAATTCACTATGTTGGTCCAAGAGAAAAAGCCTATCAAAGATAATTCAAAAAACTGTAATCAAAAGACCTTCCTATAGACTAGGTCTTGACTTCCAACCCAGAAAAGCCACCTCAAACTTGTAATTAAACACATCCTCCTTTAAGCTATTTTCTAGCAAAGGATGAAATATTAACAAAAAAAGCACTACCACGAAGCCATAAACATCTGAACAGGAAACCCAATAACAATAAAAAACCTCGCAGAAACCTTAACAAAACTCTACAACAAACCAAACCTCAAACCACACATGTCAAATGAATACCGCAAAGGCGACATCCACCACTGCTACGCAGACACAACCAAAACCCAAAAACTATTAAACTTCAAACCAACCATCACCGTAGCAAAAGGACTAACCGAACTAGCAGAATGGGCCCGAACCCACGGATGGAACGCTGTAGACTTCTTTGAAAGAGCATTGAACGAATTAAAGAAAAAACATCTTTACAGCTTAGTCTTTCCATTAAGAACACTATTTAGAAACTAGTCGGAGGTGATACACTATTGAGTAAGGATCAGGCCATTGGAGCGTTCATCTGCATTGTTTGCGTAGCTCTAGCAATCACCTATGTTATTGCACTTTTCTGGCCGGCTTTTGAAGTCATCAGACTATGGCTCGTCGCAATCCCAGTAGTCATAGCATTCATTTCCATCCTAAGCATAGGCGCTTGGATAGGGTGGACAATGGCTACCACTCCACCGCCAAAACCCATGGAAGATTTGCAACCCGAACAAAAAGAAGAAACGCGCCCTACCAATAAGTGACAACATAATCAACTTAACTGAAAAGAGTTAAGAAATCGTCTTTTTTTCATTTATTTTTTCTCTGAAACCAAGTGATAGTTCTTTCTAAACCCTGTTCTAAACCTATTCTAGGTTTCCAGTTTAGAAGTTTCTCCATTTTGCTTGTGTCTGGGCATCTTCGTTTTGGATCATCTTTCGGCAAAGGGTGGAAAGTAAACTGAGAAATGCTTTTGGTAACCTGTTTAATCTTGTTTGCAAGCTCCAAGATGCTTATTTCCCTAGGATTTCCAACATTTACAACTTCTCCCTTAGCCTTCTCGTTGAGCGCCAGCAACATCAAACCTGTAATAGTATCAGCTGCATAGCAAAACGACCTAGTTTGCGCACCATCTCCATAAATGGTGATAGGCTCGTTGGTCAACGCTTGTGTGATAAAACGTGAAACAACTCTGCCGTATAGCCCGTCCTCTCTTGAGCGTGGACCAAAAGTGTTGAAAATTCTGGCAATCTTCACATCCAGCCCGTATTGCTTGTGATAAGCCATGAACAAGGCTTCTCCGAAACGCTTTCCTTCATCATAACATGACCTTACTCCAACAGGGTCAACATTGCCCCGATAAGTCTCAGGTGTAGGAACAACTTCTGCGTCGCCATATACTTCCGACGTGGATGCAAACAGTATCGCGGCATCAAGCGTTCTAGCCAACTCTAACACATTAAAACTGCCTATAGAATTAGCCTTCAACGTCATTATTGGGTGTTGCTGATACTCTTGCGGAGAAGCTCGACTTGCCAAATGCATAATGTAGTCAAATTTCATGTAGTTTCCGACTCTAAAGTTGCATACGTCACCTTCAACAAACTTGAAAAACTCTTTACTCACCAAATGGTCTATGTTTTCTAATTTTCCTGTAGAAAAATTGTCCAGACAAACAACTTCAGCTTGAAAATTCGCAAGGACATCGCAGATCCAGCTTCCAACAAAGCCGGCTCCGCCAGTTACTAAGACACGTTTTCCCTCAAAGTCTTCTATTTTGAAATTGTTTTCTATTTTTTCTACGTCTTCGAGAATTATGTTTTCGATCATTCAACTCTCCTGCAGGACCAAGGTTTTCGTCATGAATTCAGATTTCTCGCCAGAAAGTCGACGCGACAGGTCCAGAGCTTCCCAATAAGTTTCTGGACTACCTATGTCCAACCATGCATTGTGGCTGTCAAGTCGAACAGCATATACATTCAAGCCCCAATTGATGACTCGTTGAATAGCATCTGTAAGCTGAATTTCCGCGTTTCTGCCTGGCGGTGTTTTCTCTAAGGCTTTAAGAATTACTGGATTAAAGCAGTAAATAGCCATGATGGCGAGGTTTGTGGGGGGTTTTTCCGGCTTCTCAGCAACACTTTTGATCCTGTAGATACCATTTTCTAGTTCTTCCCCTTCAACAATGCCATATTGTTTTGGGTCTTCAACTTCCTGAACAGTAAATGCTACGTCAGCTTTTA
>Ga0315274_10010931_pt1 | contig 13041 bp, 13 predicted proteins | sample YL17G02_20_MG_FD_203700 | JGI IMG/M metagenome (GOLD analysis project Ga0315274, IMG submission 203700) | Sediment microbial communities from Yellowstone Lake, YNP, Wyoming, USA - YL17G02_20 | ecosystem: Environmental > Aquatic > Freshwater > Lake > Sediment | place: USA: Wyoming | collected... | reverse complement strand
CCGGGACATTCGACGCGCGATTCCTGCGCGCGCGGACGCCAACGGAATGCGTTCGGCAGGGACGATGACGCGTGAGGTGAGCCCGAGGTGAAAGAACGAACGCTGCTCGTTATCGTCCTCGTGACCACCGCCTTGCTGGCGGCCGGTTTCTGGGTGGCGGCCAACGTCAACCTGATGCCCGCCGAGGCCTCCACCCGTGCCGCGCTCGTCGACCAGCTCTTCCGCGCCATGCTCGGGCTGGCGGCGGTCATCTTCCTCCTGGTCGAGGGGCTGCTGCTGTACTCGGTCCTGCGCTTCAGGCGCTCCAAGGGAGATGAAGGCGATGCGGTGCCCGTACACGGCAACCGGGCACTGGAGATCGTCTGGACGGTGATCCCGGCGCTGATCGTGGTCGTCATAGGCTCCTACTCGTTCCGCGTCCTGGCCGCCAGCGAGACGCGCGAGGCCGACCCCATCGTGGTCAACATCCACTCGCGTCAGTTCTCCTGGTCGTTCGAGTATCCGGCCGAGGGCGTGACCTCCACCGATCTGCACTTGCCGCTCGGCCGCCAGGCGCGCTTCTTGATCACCTCGGATGACGTGATCCATTCGTTCTGGGTGCCGGAGTTCCGCGTGAAGCGCGACGCCACACCGGGCCAGATCGCCGAGCTGCTCGTCACCCCATCGCGCCTGGGCGCCTACCCTGTGCGCTGCGCGGAACTGTGCGGCGTCGGTCACGCGTCGATGGGTCTCAGCTCGCAGGCGGTCGTCGAGAGTCCGGAGGACTTCCAGAGCTGGATTGAGAAGACGCGGGCGCTATCCAATGATCCGGTGACGACCTTCAACACGATGGGCTGCAACGGGTGCCACAGCCTGGCGGCAGCCGGTGCCAAGGGGGTCGTCGGGCCGGTGCTGGATGGGCTGGGGCAGCGAGCGGGTTCGACGGCATCGGGTCAGGATGCCGCCACCTACATCCGAACCTCGATTGTCAAGCCCGGGGATCAGATTGTGCCCGGCTTCGCAGACAACGTGATGCCGAGGAACTTTGGCGAGCGCCTGAAGCCTGAACAGCTGCAGGCCCTGGTCGATTTCCTGATGGCGCAGTAGGCGCCGTGAGCAACGGGAGACGAGAGCGATGACTTCTGACGCAATCGCCGCAAAGCCGGCACGGGCGTGGCGCCGCTACTTAGGCTGGAGCACCGACCACAAGGTGATCGGCGTCCAGTACATGGTCACCAGCTTCTTCTTCTTTCTTCTCGGCGGAGCCATGGCGGGCATGATCCGCGCGCAGCTCCTTACTCCGGACAGTACGTTGGTCAGCGCCGAGGCTTACAACCGGCTGACGACCAATCACGGCTCGGTCATGCTCTTTCTGTGGATCCTGCCGGTGCTCGCCGGGCTTGGCAATTACCTGATCCCGCTGCAGATCGGCGCCCGTGACATGGCCTTCCCGCGCCTGAACGCGCTCTCGTTCTGGCTCCTGGTGCCGGGCGGCCTGCTGATGCTGGCCAGCTTCTTCGTCGGTGCGGCGGAAGCCGGCTGGACGGCCTACGTTCCCCTTTCCGTCGCCGGGCCGGACGGGCAGACGCTTTGGGCGATCAGCGTTGTGCTGCTGGGCACGTCGTCGATGATGGGTTCGATCAACTTCGTGACCACGATCTTGACCATGCGCACCGCGGGCATGACGTTCTGGCGCATGCCGCTCTTCACCTGGTCGATCCTGGCCACTTCGATCCTCGTCCTGACGGCCACCCCCGTGCTGACGGCCGGTCTGGTGCTGATCGCCATGGACCGGCTGGTCGGGACACTGTTCTTCAGCGTGCCGGCCGGCGGCGATCCGATCCTGTGGCAGAACCTGTTCTGGTTCTACTCCCACCCGGCGGTCTACATCATGGTCCTGCCGGCCATGGGCGCCATATCCGAGATCTTCCCGGTCTTCTCGGGCAAGCCGGTCTTCGGCTACAAGATGATCGCCATCTCCAGCCTGGCCATCAGCCTGCTGGGGTTGACCGTGTGGGCGCACCACATGTTCACCAGCGGCATGGACCCGCGGCTGCGTGTGCCGTACATGATCAGCACTATGATCATCGCCGTGCCGACCGGTGTGAAGATCTTCTCCTGGCTGGCGACGATCTGGGGCGGAAAGATCCGGCTGGATACGCCAATGCTCTTCGCCCTGGGTTTCATCTCGATGTTCTTGATCGGCGGGATCACCGGCGTGTTTCTAGCCGCCATCCCGATCGATCTGCACGTGCACGACACCTACTTCGTTGTGGCGCACTTGCACTTTGTCCTGTTCGGCGGCAGCGTCTCTGGCGCCTACGCCGCCCTGTACTACTGGTACCCGAAGGTCACCGGCCGCCGCCTGGATGAACGGCTGGGCAAGATTCACTTTGCCGCCAATTTCATCGGAACCAACCTGGCCTACCTGCCGATGTTCCTGGCCGGCCTGCTGGGCATGCCCCGCCGCGTGGTGAACTATGACCCGCGCTTCACCCAGCTCAACCAGCTGGCTTCGCTGGGCGCCTTTCTGCTGGCGGCGTCCGTACTGCCGTTTTTGTACAACGTGATCGTCAGCTGGGTCTCGGGGCCCAAGGCAGGCGACAACCCGTGGCGAGCCAAGGCGCTGGAGTGGAAGACGAGCTCGCCGCCGCCGGCGCACAACTTCGACACACCTCCGGTCGTCACCGAAGGTCCGTACGACTACGGCGAGCCCGTGCAGGTTTCGCTCGCCGCAACGCCTGCGGCGGCCGGCGACTGAACGGCAGGAGATGCACATGACGTCACACAGCAGGACGCACGAAGACGAATTCCGCGCCGGGCGCGAGCTGTCACTCGACCACCGTAAGCTCGGGATGTGGCTGTTCCTGGCCTCCGAGGTGATGTTCTTTGGTGGATTGATCGGGACGTTCCTGCACTACAAGGCCACCATCCCATCCCCGGAAAGTGCCGAGCTGGACACGATCCTGGTGGGGATCAACACCTTTGTCCTGATCACCTCCAGCCTGATGGTCGTCCTGGGATTGGACGCCATTCAGCGCGGCAACCGTCGCGGTCTGGCGACCTTTCTGGGGCTGACGGCACTTCTGGGCGCCGTCTTCCTGGGCGGCCAGGTCTACGAGTTCGTCAGCCTGTACCGCCACGGCATCACGTTGACCAGCAGCGTCTTCGGCTCGAGCTTCTTCACGCTCACCGGTTTCCACGGGCTGCACGTCCTGATCGGCGTCGTCTGGGCGGCGCTGACGCTGGGCAAGGTACTGCGCGGCGCGTACTCGGCACAAGATCACGTCGGCGTGGAGGTCTTCGGGCTGTACTGGCACTTCGTCGATATCGTGTGGATCGTCCTGTTCACGATCATCTACCTGATCTGAGGCACAGCCATGACAAGCAGCTCCTCACCCTCGACGTACGGCGCCTCCCGGGCGCGTCAGCATCTCCTGGTCTTCGCAGCGCTGGCGGTCATTACGGCGATCGAGATCGCCATGACCCAGGCATCCATCGCCGCCTCGCTGGCGAATGCCCTGTTCCTGGCATTCTCACTGGCCAAGGCGACACTGGTGGCCGCCTTCTTCATGCACCTGCGCGACGACTCGCGCATCTACACCGCCATCTTCCTGCTGCCCGTCGTCCTGGTGCTGGCCTTCTCGACGCTGATGCTGATGAGCGCCGGGGGGCATTGATGAGCGTCGGCGACCGGCTGGCTCAGCATGGCGGCCTTCCTCCCGTTCGCCGTGTTCTTGCCCTGGAAACCGCCGGGCTCCTGGACGTGGGCGCTCCTTTGCCGCAGGGACTACCAACAGGCCGGAGTGCCACCGCTGCCCGGCGTCGACAGCGTGAGCTCGACGGCATGGTAGATCTTTCGGTACACCGTCCGACGCTTCGCGCTCATCCCATCGTAGCCGCTCGCCGGCGAGGGAGGCGGGCTGTTCGCAATCGCCGCGGCGGCCTTTGGCCTGGGCTTTGTCGCCTTCGCCTGGCGGCTGTGGAAGAACGGCGGCAACCGCCTGGCCTGTGGGCTGTACCGCTATTCGAGCATGTACCTTGCGCTGATCTTCGTTGCGCTGGTCGTCGAGACGCTGCTGCGCGCCTGGCCATCGCACCTGGCGAACCGGTCCAGTGAGCCGGCGCGTGGATCTTGTGGGTTCTGACCCTGGAGGCTGGCTTGACTGGTGAACTCCCGGAGGTGCTACACCTCCTCAACGGTGTCGACCGCTTCGGCGAGCGTCATTCGCTTGGAACCAGTACCATCGATGTCAAGCTCGCGGGGCGCGACACCGGGGAGAGTGTGCTGATCATCGAGCACACTAGCCGGGCCCACGGCGGCCCCGCCCGCCACCTGCATCATGGGCAGGAGGAGTGGTTCCACGCCCTCGAAGGCGAATTCGTCGTCGAGGTGGGCGAGCAGCGCTTCCTTCTGTCCCCGGGCGACTCGGTCCTGGCACCGCGCGAGGTGCCGCATGTCTGGGCGCACGTCGGAGGCCACCCAGGCAGACTGCTCATCGCCTTTGTGCCCGCAGGCAAGATGGAAGCATTCTTCGCCGAGGTTGGCAAGACCAATGCCATGCCGGTGCAGGACCCTGCCTTGTGGCAGAAGTTCGGGATGGAGCTGCTGGGTCCGCCGCTGACCGTGGAGTAGACGCGCGCCCCGGTTTGTCCTCCAGACACGGCGCACTTGTTTCCGTACGATGGGCGGCGACATAGTCATCGCCGGCAAGATCTGCCGCCTGGAGGAGCCCTTTGTGCTGGAGCTCACGGGGGACGGTGCGACGGGAAGCATACACCTCACACCGGTCAGCCTGCTCGCCGGGACGTCTGCTTTCGAGTTCTCCGGTGATGGGTTCTCAGCGAGCGGGGGTTTGAGCGCATGAGGTCAACCTGCTTCTTACGCGGACCACGTCCGAGGGACGTGGCGAGGGCTGCGTGATCGGCGCGGGTTTCAGCAACAGCGGGCCTGGCATCCTCGAGGCGAAGATGACCCTGATCAAGTGCGGCGGTTTGAGATCTCGAGAATAGGCACGAACTCTGTCGAACTCGAGAGGCAGGCTCGAGCCGGGCAATCGCCCGGCTCGTCGCATGGCGGCTTGGGCACACTCAATCAGGGAAGCATGAGCAGCAGGTGGGCAGTGGCCGCGGGTGTTGCCTCAGGGGCTCGCCGCAGTGGAGACGACGGGAGGTGGCTTGCGAACCTGGGGACTGCGGGGAACGGACGTAGCCGCTGACTTGGCTCAGCCTCGCCCGCGCCCGGCGGTGCGCAGGAATAACAGGCCGAACAGCGCGGCGATGACCAGCGGCACGCCGGCCAACACCCAGCCTGCCACGTTGGCCGTACCCCCGACGCGCTCCGAGAAGCCCACAGACGCCTCGCCGTCGGGCCCCTGGATGGTCACTGCGACATCCCAGAATCCAGCCGACGGCACGGGCAGGCTGACGGCATAATCCCCGGGGATCTGGGCCTGGTCCGGCGCTGCCGTCCCGTTGACCGGTGATCCCTCCCGATTCGCAGGCACGGCTTCGACGCGGATCGTCAAACCCTCCAGCGCCAGACCAGCCGGATTCTCCACCCGCAGCTCGACGAACAGATCGCCGACCTCGGTCGGGCCGGTGAACGCGTCGACGATGTAGGCCCCGGCGGATTCACCGGTGAGCCGTACGCGAAAGGTCGCCTGGTGCGCCTCGCCCGTGCCGGGGTGCGGGTCCGGATGAGGCGCGGCTTCGGCGGCCACACCGGGTGCGGACGCACTCGACGCGCGCAGGACCGGAAGCGTGAGCCCCGCGGCGGCGATCCACGCCAGCGTGAGTAGGGCGGCGCATCCAATCGCCGCGGCGAACAGCCTGGCGAGGCTGCCATATCCCTGCGGACTCGCCGCAGAGGATCGGATCCTGTGCTGCCCGACTAGCACCCCGAGGCACATCAAGCCGGCGGCGACGCGGATCACGCTGACGCCAAGGCCAATCCCGGTCCCGGTCGAGGGAATGGGTATAGCGCCGAGCACCGCTGAGGCCACCCCGGCCGTCTGAAGGACGACGCCTGCCCACGCGACGTTGGATGCCTGCCTGAGGATGTACACCGCACCCCAAAGGACCTGGCACAATCCGGCAAGCGCCAGCAGGATCACCGTCGCGTTGGCCCCGGCGGCCGATGCCGGCACAACGGCCAGGCTCAAGATGCCGGCGATGAGCGAGGCGTAGCCGGCCAGCCAGGGAAGCCAGGCGCCCGCGCGACCAGCCCTCATTCGACCCCACCGGGCCAGCGGTCGAGGCGGGTGTGGTGCTCGAGCCCGGCCGGGATCGCCGTCACCCGCCAGGCTCCAGGAGCAAGCGCAGGTCGGCCAGGATGTCTTCCTTGGGGATGGTCGGGTCGTAGCTCGTGGCAAGATCGCCATCGGGGGCGACCAGATACACGCGGGTCCCATGAACCACGTCGGTGTGCTCGTGACCGGACTCCGGCGTCGCGGCTAGGACGCCGTACGCCAGGCGGCTTTGCGAGAGGTGAGTATCCGAGCCTGTGAGCCCGATGAAGCGTGGGTTGAATCGGTCGAGGTAGCCCCGCAGGACGTCCGGCGAGTCGTTGGCCGGGTCAACCGTAACCAGGACGAAATCGACGCGATCGCCCTGGCTTTCGAGCTGCTCGACAGCCCACTGGGCGCTGGCCAGGGTGAGCGGGCACTCGTCTGGGCACTGCGTATAGCCAAAATAGATGAGCACGGCATGGCCCTGCAGGCCGGCGAGGTTGAACGGCTGTCCGCTCGTGTCGACCAGGTCGAGGGCGGGCGCCAGACCGGGGGATTGGTACGGACTGCCATGCAACGACGGGGAGCCTGGCGCACAACCTGCCACCAGCGCCGCGGCCAGCAGCAAGGCCAGCAACATGGTGATTCGTTTGGCTGACATGCAGTTCAATTCTATCATCCGCACGTTTGGATTCTTCGCGCGACGGGGCGTAGGCTTGTGGCTGCGTCGGCGATCCCGGAGGCGGTCGTGGAATACCGGACACTAGGCAGCACAGGTCTGAAGGTCTCCGAACTGTGCCTGGGCACGATGCAGTTCGGCTGGACTGCCGACGAGGCGACGTCTCACTCCGTCTTGGACGCAGCCTTCGAGGCGGGCATCAACTTCATCGACACGGCCGACATCTACTCGCGCTGGGTCGCAGGCAACCCGGGTGGCGTCGCCGAGACGATCATCGGCCGCTGGCTGGCAGCACGGCCGGGCCGGAGCGCCCAGATCATCCTGGCGACTAAGGTGCGTGGCCCGATGGGAGATAGGCCGCAGGACGCCGGTCTGTCGCGCGGCCACATCCTCGCTGCGGCCGAAGCTTCGCTGCGCCGGCTGGGGACTGACTGCATCGACCTGTACCAGACGCACTGGCCCGACGACGACACATCGATTGATGAGACGCTGGAGGCGCTGGACAGCCTCGTGCGCCGGGGCCTCGTGCGCTACCTGGGCTGCTCGAACTACCCGGCCTGGAGGCTGATGCAGGCGCTGTGGGCCTCCGACCGTCTGCTTCTGGCAAAGTTCGAGTGCCTGCAGCCCCACTACAACCTGGTGCACCGCCACGAGTACGAGCGCGAACTCGAGTCGGTCTGCCGGACCTATGGGCTTGGCGTGATCCCGTACAGCCCGCTGGCCGGGGGCTACCTGACCGGCAAGTACGTCCGGGGAGCCGAAGCGCCCGCCGGAAGCCGCGGCGCCTCGAGCGGGCGGATACAGGAATACGTGCGCTCCGAGAAGGGGCCGCGGGTCCTGGCTGCACTCGGTTCGATGGCGGCGGCAGGCGGGCGCACCCCTTCCCAAATGGCGCTAGGCTGGCTGCTCTCGCGCCCTGGCATCACCAGCCCGATCATTGGCCCGCGTTCGCTGGTGCAGCTAGCAGACAACCTGGGAGCGACGGGGATCCGGCTCGAGCCGGAAGAGGTGAAGCTCCTGGACGAGGCTTCTGAGTGGACCCCGGACCCGGCCTAGGCTGGCCGCCGGCACTCTGGTCGACAGGAAGCGGGTGGGCACGCGGCGTGCTTGCAAGCGTGGCTGGCCTCTCGCGGGAATCCATTGCCCGCTTTGCACTTATGACAAGTGTTGCGCTATAATGATTCACTACCCGCGTGTCGGTTGGGATGGGCGGCCGTGGACGAAGTCATCGAATCCTTCCTGTATCAGCTTCAAGCGAAGCAGGGGCGGGCCAAGAACACCGTCCTTGCCTACCGGGCCGACTTGCGCCAGTTCGCTCACGCCCTGGCCGAGATCGCCGGTCGCCGCGTGACCTTGGGCGATATCAACAGCGACCTGCTGACGAAGTACGCCGCGTGGCTGGGGACGCTTGGCTACCGCCCGGCGACGCTCTCGCGCAAGATGGCCGCCGTGCGCTCGTTCCTCGAGTCCCACACCGCAACCGGCTCGGAAGCGGTTCCTGAGCTGGCGGATGCGCTCCGGCCACCCCCGGCGCCGCGGAGACAACCGCGGCTGCTGACAACGCACGAAGTTGACGAACTGCTTGCGGCCCCGCTAAGGGGGAGTACGCCTCGCAGCCTGCGTGACGCGGCACTCCTCGCCGTGCTGTATGCCACAGGCCTGCGTGCCGCCGACGCCGTTGGTCTCAAGCTGGCGGATGTCGACCTGGTCGATGGCCGACTCCGGCGAGCCTCGGACGACGGGGCGGGGATGGCGTTAGGGACGGCGCTGCCGATCCTGCGTCGGTACGTCGACGAGGCACGCCCCCAATTGGTGCATGACTCCGAGGTTGCGGCGGTGTTCGTCAACCAGCGCGGCAAGCCGCTCAGCCGTCAGGGGCTATGGCTGATCGTCAAGCATTGGGCGGGTGCCATCGGCCTGGGCGAGAAGGTCTCCCCTCACAGCCTAAGGCACGCGCTCATCCAGCACATGCTGTCCGGCGGCAGGTCACGCCGGGATATCCAGCACGTTCTTGGGCTGCGCAGCCCGAATGCGATTCGGGCCCCGATCAAGGAGCCTGCCGGATGAGCCTGCACACGGGCAATGAGGAGGCCCTCAGCCTCGAGGTCATCGATCGCGCCGCCCGCGCCGTCCGGGCTCAAACGCCGCTCAAGCCGCGCCTCGGTCTGATCCTGGGCTCCGGGTTGGGTGGATTGGCCGATGCGGTGGCGGATGCTGCTGTCCTGGCGTACCACGACATCCCCGGCTGGCCGGTGCCGACGGTCGAGGGACATGCCGGGCGCCTGCTGCTCGGTACGTTGGAGGGCCTGCCCGTCGCCGTCCTTCAAGGCCGGGCGCACTACTATGAGGGCGTCCCAATGCCATGGGTCGGTCTCCCGGTCCGGGTGCTCCAGGCGTTGGGGATCGAGACACTGATCGTCACCAATGCCGCCGGGGCGGTGAACCCCGAGTTCGTGCCCGGCGACCTGATGCTGATCACCGATCACATCAACCTGCTCGGGATGGCCGGCGTCAGCCCGCTGCGCGGCCCGAACCTGGACCGCTTCGGCCCACGCTTTCCTGACATGAGCCAGGCGTATGACCGCGGCCTGATGCAGGCAGCGCGGGCGGCAGCCCGTGCCGAGGGCCTGCTGCTGCGCGAGGGGGTGTACATCTGCCTGGCCGGACCGGCCTTTGAGTCCCCGGCGGATCTGCGCTTCCTTCGCTCGGCCGGCGTGGATGCGGTGGGGATGTCGACCGTGCCCGAGGTCATCGTCGCCCGGCATGGCGGGACGCGTGTCCTTGGAATCTCCGGTATCAGCAACAAGGCCAACCTCGACGGCGAGACGGTGACGACGCACGCCGAGGTGCTGGCGGCTGGAGAGGTGATCGTACCGAAGCTGACGGCGTTGATCCGTGGGGTCTTGCGGCGGTTGTGAGCGGGTGACGGATGGAAGACGCGCTCCTCTTCATCGAGGAGTATCAAACGTGGATCTACCTTGCCCTCGGGTTGGCGGTGCTCGTCTACCTGAGGGTCACGTGGCGTTGGTACCGATCCCGCCGGGCGACGATCTTCTCGCTCGAGCGCGAGCACGCCAGTGCCGGGCTCGCCCGTTCGGCAACGCTGCTCGCGCTGGCGTTGGTTCTCTTGCTGGCGACTTTCGCGGCCACGACGTTCCTCGGGCCGGCAATGCCGGCTAGTGAACGTCCCACTCCATTGCCGACGGTGTCGCTGCTGGCAACACCCACCTTCCTGCTCGAGGGTTCCGAGGGGCTGACGACCGCCACGCCCCTGCCCACCGTCGTGGTCGACAGCGCCGGTTGCGTCAATCCGCAGGCGACGATCACCACGCCCAAGACCGGGGATTCGCTGACCGGGATTGTCGAGATCAACGGAACCGCCAGCATCCCGAACTTCGCCTTCTACAAGTACGAGTACGTCGGCCGCACGGCGGGCGCCGTATGGCGGGCGATCCAGGCCGGCACGAAGCCAATACAGGACGACGTGCTGGGCACGTGGGACACGCGCCTGGTCATCCCGGGCGAGTACGCGCTCCGCCTGGTGGTGACCGACACGGTGGGCAACGCCCCCCAGCCGTGCGTCATCCTGGTGCGGGTGCTGTCGCCCGCATGACGGCCTGAGGTGTTCATGGATCATCTGACCGTCCGGCAAGCGATCTCGAGTGACATCCCGGACCTGCTCAGGCTCGACCACGACTACAGCTCCGACCATGTGTGGCAGATGAGCCTAAACCGGGGGCCTGAGGAGGTCGGCGTCGTGTTCCGCGAATTACGACTGCCGAGGCCGATGCGCGTCACCTACCCGCGCGACCCGCAGCGCCTGCCGGACGAATGGACGCGCCTGGCCGGGCTGCTTGTGGCCGAAGGCGGCGAAGCGCGCCTGGGCTACCTGGCGCTGATGCTCGGACCGGCGGCCGGCGCCGGGTGGGTCACCGACCTGGTCGTCGGATCGCTTCACCGACGTCAGGGCGTCGGGACGCAGCTGCTGACCCATGCGCGCGAGTGGTGCCGGCAGCGCAAGCTCAGCGCGCTGTTCCTTGAGATGCAGAGCAAGAACTACCCGGCCATCGCTTTGGCCCGCAAGCTGGGGTTTAGCTATTCCGGCTACAGCGATCGCTACTACGCCGATCAGGATATCGCCCTGTTCTTCTACCTGGGAGTATGAGATTGAGGCGCTCGCACCCTGCGGCCGCTGAATTCTCCACATGAGCGCCGTCTTCTTCTCCGCCCTGCTGGTCTTCGGCCAGATCCTGAACGCGGGCAACTCGATCACCGCGTTCGCGCTGCTCCTGTACGCGTTGACCTTCAACCTGCGCGAGCGCGTGGCGCGCACCTTCGCCCTGGTCCTCGCCTGCCTGACTCTGGTGTACTTCGGCGATGTTCTGGCCGGGCTGGCCCGGCATGACATCGACCTTGAGCTGTGGTTGCGGCTTCAGTGGGTCGGCATCAGCTTCCTGCCCACCACCGTGCTGCATTTGTCGGATGCCATCCTGTCGTCCACGGGCCGTCCGTCGCGCGGCCGCCGCCAGGGGTTGATCCGGCTGTCCTACCTGGGAAGCGGGGCGGTCCTGATCCTGGCCGGCACCACGCAGGCGCTGGCCGGCAGCCTGCATCGCGCCGACCGGGCAGGCTACCTCGAGCCGGGTCCGTTCTTCCTCCTGTTCCTGCTCTTCTTTGCCGGGGCGCTGATCCTTTCGGGGACCAACTACCTACGCGCCTATCGACGTTGTTTGACCGTTGACAGCCGTCGGCGGATGGGCTACTTGGCCGCCGGTTCGCTGGCGCCTGTCCTCGGCGGATTCCCCTTCCTGATGCTGGGCGGTCCATCGCTGGCAGCCATTCCATTCTTGTTCTGGGGCGGGCTGGCAATCATCAATATCGGTGTGGCGGTCCTGTTGGTCTTGATGGCGTACGCCATCGCCTACTTCGGTGTGAGCTTCCCCGACCGGGTCGTCAAGGCGCGGCTGTTCCAATGGATCATGCGCGGCCCGGTCGTCGCCTCGTCGGTGCTGGCGGTGACTGTGGTCGTCAATCGGACGACGCAGCTGCTGGGGCTGGGCGAGAGCGGCGTCACGCCATTCGCCATGGTCGCCAGCCTGCTCCTGCTTCAGTTCGTCATCACGCTCATCCGCCCGCCGGTTGAGCGCTGGCTGTTCTACGGCGAGGACCGGGAGGACATGGCCCGGCTGCAGCTGCTTGAGGAGCGCCTGCTGACCAGCGGAGATCTGCGTCAGTTCCTCGAGTCGGTTCTCAACGCCGCCTGCGACGTCACCGGTTCGCCGTCGGCCTTTGTCGCTGCCGTCGGGCCCGCCGGTCTCGAGCTGGAAGTGGCTGTCGGATCCGAGAACCCGCTGCGCGACGGCGGCGATCTGCCATCGGTCCTCCAGCCAGGTCAGCGGCACGAGGTGGAGCCCCTGGGCGCCGTGTTCTCCTGGGATGGGTATTGGCTGATCCCGCTACACGCGGCTGAGTCGATGGAGATGATCGGGCTGCTCGGCCTGCGCTCCAAGGACTCGGCCCAGGCCTTCTTCGAAGCCCAGGCGGCCGAGCTGGCGGTCCTGGCCGAACGGGCGGCCGTTTCGCTGACCGACCGGCTGCTTCAGCGCGAGGTGTTCCGTACGATGGACCGGCTGGTGCCCCAGGTCGAGGCGATCCAGCGGATGCGGGCGGCGGCACGCTACGCCGGCGTCCAGGCACTAACCGCGCCGACCGCCGAGCTGCCCCCCGACGCCGACCTGATCAACATGGTGCGCGAGGCGCTTGGGCATTACTGGGGAGGCCCGCGGTTGACCAGCAGCCCGCTGCTGGGGCTGCGCGTCGTCCGCCAGGCGCTCGAAGAGCACGAGGGGAACCCGGTCAACGCGCTGCGGGCGATCCTACGGCGCGGCATCGAGCGCATCCGGCCGGAGGGCGATCGGCGTTTCACCGGCGAGTGGATGCTCTACAACATCCTCGAGATGAAGTTCCTGGAAGGCCGAAAAGTGCGTGATGTGGCCATGCGGCTGGCGATGTCGGAAGCCGACCTGTACCGCAAGCAGCGACTGGCCATTGAGGCCGTGTCCCAAGCCGTGGCGGATATGGAGCGAGAGGCCGCGCGCACACCGGGCAGGCCTGTCGGGAGCCAGGCTGAGAGCAGGAGGGTTGCGCCGGCGC
>Ga0315274_10010930_pt1 | contig 13041 bp, 12 predicted proteins | sample YL17G02_20_MG_FD_203700 | JGI IMG/M metagenome (GOLD analysis project Ga0315274, IMG submission 203700) | Sediment microbial communities from Yellowstone Lake, YNP, Wyoming, USA - YL17G02_20 | ecosystem: Environmental > Aquatic > Freshwater > Lake > Sediment | place: USA: Wyoming | collected... | reverse complement strand
AGGCCGGTCCAGGAGGGGGCACGGAGGACATAGAGCGCGAGCTTCTCATCCCAGAGGATCTCCTGCGACCAATCGCGCTTCGCATAGTCGGGCAGCTTCTCGAGGCGCACGGTCACCGCCTTTCCCTCGGAGGTCACCCCCTCGAAGCTCGCCCGTGTCTCGGGCAGATAGCCCTTCACCTTCTTGCCGTCGCGGAGGGTGACATCGAGGTAGAAGTGCCCCGCACGGGCAACCGATGCCGCCAGCAGCACCGCCAAGAGGATGATGAAGCGACCCACCGATGGTCCTCCTTCCCTGACGTTCCCCACCCGTTCAGGAATCCGACTTGCGCATAGTGTACCTTCGCTCCCCAGGACATGCAATCGCCCCTCGGCAAGCCAAGGGGCGATTGCGCGGCAGCCCGGCGAACTGTCACAAGAAGGCAGATGCTACGGGACAGGGCCATCCCCAGAGCGCAGGGGTCTCACCCTCAGGCCTTCCGGCTCCGCCTCCACCAGGGCCGAGGGGGCGGTCTTACGGTCATCACCGACAGGGTCGAAGCCGAACCAGCCAGCAACGAAGTCGAACATCTCATAGTAGCGGAAGTTGGCGGTCACACCGAGCCACCCCAGGTGGAGGTAGTGAATGCACATGGGCCTGTAGTGGTTCTCGCCCTCCTTGATGCCCAGCGCTTCGCCCTCAGTGTCGCGCGCGCCGCGTGGTACGGGCCGAGTGCTTGACAACTCCCTCCGCTCGGACTAGCATTGAGCGCGGCCAAGGGGCATGACCACTCCGCCGCCTGCGAAAGGGCACTGCCATGGCGACCCGTAGACTGTGGATCCTGGTGTCGGGCATCTTCGTTCTGGGCTTGCTGGCCAGGGTTTCCGCCGCCGAGCCAGCGCCCTGGGAGGGTGAGCACGACCCGTTCCGCATGCGCATGGAGCAATTGGCCGAGCAGGAAGCCCGCGGCGCGCTCGACGTCGAGCAGGCGCGGGAAGTCAACCGCTACTGGTCCACCCACCTGCGCCGCGGGCCGATGACCTCCCTGGAGGCGGCCCGCTCCGCCATTGCCGAGATCCACCTGCGCCGCGGGGAGCCGAAGGAGGCCATCGCCGCTCTCGGCAAGGTGCTCGAGGCCGCCGCAAGCGAAGACCTGAAGGGCCTCACCCACTTCAACCTCGCAGAGATCTACCGCCGCCAGCTCGACGATGCCGCCAAGGCCCTCGAGCACTACCAGAAGGTCGAGGGCGCGCTCCGGCCCCGCGCCCAGCTCGTCCTCCTCGCCCTGCTCGCCGACATGGGCCAGGCCGACGAGGCGGCCAGGAAGATCGAAGAGCTCATCCAGGCGGCCAAGGACAGGGGCGAGAAGCTCGCCCTGCTCCAGCGCCTCGCCGGCCTCTACGACAAGGCCAAGATGCTCGACAAGGCCCTCGCCATCTACCAGCGGATCCTGAAGGACTTCACGCCCGCGGACATCGAGACGATGCGCCAGGCCGCCGCCGCCGAAGCCAGGGAGACCGTCCAGAAGATGGACGCGGCGCGGCGGAACGGCGACGGCCAGGAAGTCGAGCGGCTGGAGCGCCAACTCCGCGGCCGAGTCGAAGGTCTCCGCATCGCCGGACGCTGGGAGGAGTTCAGGGCATTCGAGCAGGCCGCTCGTGCGCTCATGCAGCAGCTCTTCCGCCCCGGGCCGCCCCCGCAGGGCGAGCAGCCCCCCGAGCCAGGCCGCAAGCGCGAAGGCGAATTCTGATGCTCCCATCCTCCCGTTCTGGGAGGGCGAGCCGGTGACGGTTGGTTGGCGCTTCCCTGGGGTGTCGAGCAGGAGGAGAACCACATGAACGCCAGGAACCGCCGCGAGTTCCTGAAGGCCGCCGGCCTGGGAGCGGCCGCCGCTGCCGTGGCGCCCGGGTGTCTCCTGGCCGGCCCGGCGGCGGCGCCCATCGCCAGCGATGGGCTCCCGCCGCGGAGAAGGCCCAACGTGCTCTTTCTCTTCACTGACGACCAGCGGGAGGACACGATCGGCGCGCTGGGCAACCCGCACATCAAGACGCCGAACCTCGACCGGCTGGCCAGGGAAGGCGTCGTCTTCACGAACGCCTACTGCATGGGCGGGTTCAGCGGGGCCGTGTGCCTGCCGAGCCGCATGATGCTCCTGCGCGGCCGCTCGTGGTTCTCCGTGAGGAGCTTGCCGCCGGACTTCCCGAACCTGCCGAAGTCGGTCAACGAGGCGGGCTACGAGACCTATCACCTGGGGAAGCGCGGCAACACCGACACGCTCGTCCACAGGAGCTTCACCCACAGCCACTATCTCAGCGACGACGCCGACCGCAAGTCGGGGTTCCCCTGCAAGCAGCTCGCCGACGACGCCATCGCGTTCCTCAAGACGCGCGACAAGAGCAAGCCCTTCTTCATGTGCCTCGCGCCCGCGAACCCCCACGACCCGCGGATCGCGGACAGGAAGTACATGGATCAGTACGACGTCGGCAAGATGCCGCTGCCGCCCAACTTCAAGCCGTTCCATCCCTTCAACAACGGCGAGCTGCTCATCCGCGACGAGAAGCTGGCGCCCTGGCCGCGCACCGAGGCCGAGATCCGCAGGCACCTGCGCGACTACTACGCCGTCGTCACGGGCATGGACGAGCAGATCGGCCGCCTTTTCGATGCCCTGAAAGAGCTCGGCGAGTACGACAACACGATCCTCATCTTCTCCTCCGATCAGGGCATCGCCATCGGCAGCCACGGGCTGATGGGCAAGCAGAACCTCTACGAGCACTCGATGGGCGTGCCGCTCATCTTCGCCGGCCCGGGCATTCCCAAGGGCAGGAAGGCCGATGCCTTCGCCTACCTGTTCGACGTCTACCCCACCATCTGCGAGATGGTCGGCGCGAAGATCCCGGGGACGCTCGAAGGCAAGAGCCTCGCGCCCGTCATCCGCGGCGAGAAGGAGGGCGTCCGCGACACGATCTTTCTCGCCTACCGAAACGTCCAGCGCGCCGTGCGTCGCGGACCCTGGAAGCTCCTCCGCTATCCGCAGGTCAACAAGACCCAGCTCTTCGACCTGGAGGCCGACCCCTTCGAGACCAAAGACCTCTCCGACAACCCTGCCCATGCCGCCAAGGTGAAGGAACTCCTGGCCCTGATGGGCGAGCAGCAGAAGCTCTTCGGCGACACCGACCCGCTGACCGTGGCTGACCCGAAACCCGCCGAGGCCGATCTGGACTTCTTCAGGAAGCCCCTCGGCCCAGCGAAGGGCTACGGCGAGTTCCGCAAGCTCATCCAGGAACAACTCGAAGCGAGGGCATAGCAATGGCGAGGACAATCGCGGTGATTGGGGCGCTGGATACCAAAGGCAAGGACGTCGCCTTCGTGACAAACGAGATCGCGTCGCGGGGGCACCGGGCGCTGGTCATAGATACCAGCGTGATGGGGAAGCACCCCTACAGGGCCCACGTGCCGGCCACCGAGGTGGCCCGAGCCGGCGGCGTGAGCCTCCGCATGCTCAGGGCCAAGGGCGACAAGGCCCTGGCGATGGAGGTGATGACCAAGGGCGCCGCCAAGGTGGTCCGGAAACTCTTCGAGCGGGGCAAGATAGACGGCGTCCTCGCGCTCGGTGGCACGGCGGGGACGGCCATCGGCACCGCGGCCATGCGCGCCCTCCCCATCGGCTTCCCCAAGGTGATGGTGAGCACGGTCGCATCGGGCGACACCTCGGCCTACGTCGGGACCAAGGACATCGTGATGATCCCCTCAATCGTGGACGTGGCGGGGATCAACCGCATCAGCGCGCCCATCTACGCCAACGCGGTCGGCGCCGTCGTCGGGATGGTCGAGACGAAGCCGCCGAAGATCAAGGCGAAGCCGCTCCTCGTCGCCTCGATGTTTGGCAACACCACCCCAGTCGTCAACCGCTGCGTGGCCACCATGGCCGAGCGGGGCTACGAGACCCTCGTCTTCCACGCCACGGGCACCGGCGGCAGGACGATGGAGAGCCTGGTGGACGAGGGCTTCATTGACGGCGTGCTCGACATCACGACGACCGAGTGGGCCGACGAGGTCTGCGGCGGCGTCTTCACCGCCGGGCCGACTCGAGGCGACGCGGCGGCCCGACGCGGCATCCCCCAGGTCATCTGTCCCGGCTGCCTCGACATGGCGAACTTCTGGGCGCCCGAGACCGTGCCCGTGAAATACCAGGATCGCCGCTTCTACCGCTGGAACCCCAACATCACGCTCATGCGCACCACGCCCGAGGAGAACGCCCAGATGGGCCGGATCCTCGCGGAAAAGGCCAACGCCTCGAAAGGCCCGGTCGCCTTCTTCCTCCCGCTGAAGGGCGTCTCGATGCTCGACGCCCCCGGCAAGGAATTCTGGTGGCCCGAGGCCGACCAGGCCCTCTTCGATGCCATTGAGAAGCACGTGAAGCCCGACATCCCCGTCATTGAGATGGACAACAACGTCAATGATGAGGCGTTTGCCGATGCGGTGGCGGCGGCACTACTGGAGTTCCTTGGCAAGGGTCGGCATCCGCAATCCGCAATCCGTAGTCCGTAACCAGAAGAAGCCGACTCGGGGTTTCCTTCTGTTGTTACGGATCACGGATTCCCCATTACGGATTCCCAGGCATCGTCAAGAGCAAAGGAGTCGAAGAATGCCTTTCATCCCACGCGCTGAGGCATTGAAACGCCTCCGCCAGCAGGTTGCCTCTGGCCGCCCCATTCTGGGTTGCGGGGCGGGGACGGGGATTTCGGCGAAGTTCGCGGAGAAAGGTGGGGCCGACATCATCATCATCTACAACTCGGGCCGCTACCGCATGGCGGGGCGCGGCTCGCTCGCCGGCCTCATGCCCTACGGCGATGCGAACGCCATCGTGGTCGAGATGGCCGCCGAGGTGCTGCCCGTTGTGAAGAACACGCCCGTGCTCGCCGGCGTGTGCGGCACCGACCCGTTCCGTCTGATGCGCCCGTTTCTTCAGCAGCTCAAGGCAATGGGCTTCGACGGCGTGCAGAACTTCCCCACCGTCGGCCTCATTGATGGCCTCTTCCGGGCGAACCTCGAGGAGACGGGGATGGGCTATGGGCTGGAGGTAGAACTCATTCGCCTTGCCCGCGAGCTGGACATGCTCACCTGCCCCTACGTCTTCGACGAGGAGACGGCCGTGGCAATGGCGAAGGCGGGAGCCGACGTGTTGGTGCCCCACATGGGCCTCACCACGAAGGGCAGCATCGGCGCCCACACCGCCCTCACCATCGACCAGGCCGCGAAAAAGGTCCAGGCGATGCACGATGCCGCGAAGAAGGTCAACCCCGACATCCTGGTCCTCTGCCACGGCGGCCCCATCGCCGAGCCTGACGACGCGCAGTTCGTCTTCCAGCACACGAAGGGGGTCGCCGGCTTCTTCGGGGCATCGAGCATCGAGCGCCTCGCGGTCGAAGGCTCCATCGAGGGGCAGGCGAGGGCGTTCAAGGAGCTGACGCTCCAGTGACGAGTGTCGAGTGACAAGTGGCAAGTGAGGAGAACCGTAGAATGGACAAGTTGGGCAAGGGGGCGGTCGTGCGGCCAAAGGATGTGGAGACCCTCATCTACGATTGGGGGACCATCCGTCTCCTGAGCGAACCAAAGCTTACAGGCGCGAAGAAGATGACCTGTGGCCTCGTGGAACTCGCCCCAGGCAGCGGCCATAGCCGCCACAACCACCCCGGCACCGAGGAGATCATCTACTGCATCTCCGGCACCGGGGAGCAGACGGTGGATGACCACGGCCCCGTCCACGTGAGCCCGGGCTCCTCGATCTTCGTGCCCACGGGCGCCTATCACTCGACCCTCAACACGGGCAAGCGCACGCTGCGCCTCCTGGTCATCTATGCGCCGACGGGAACCGAGAAGGCCCTGCGCGCCATCCCCGGCGTCAAGATGGTGCCACCGGGAAGGCGGCGCTGAGTGTTCTGAACCTGGCACGGCTGGGCAGGCCAGCCGTGGCGCAACTGGGGGGTCGCCTTGATCCGTGCCACGGTCGGCTTGCCCGACCGTGCCCGAGGCAGGAGGAAGCGCGTTGGGAGTCCCGCGTTCACGCGGTCCCGAGAAGCCGACCGAGGGCGGGACTCCAGGCGGGTCAGTTCGTGGCCTTGTGCTTCCCGTGGCAGTCGGTGCAGACGGCGTTGGGAGGCGGTGGGCCCTCGCCGTCCTTGCGCTTCGACTCGGCCTTGTGGCGGATGTGGCATTGGAGGCAGGCCGCGGCGACCTCGCCGCGGGTGTACATGACCTCGGGCGGGGTCACGTTGTCCTCGTCGGAGCGGTGGTCGAAGCAGGTGCCGTGGCAGCCGGCGCAGCCGGCCTTCTTCGGCCTGTCCTTTGCGGGCTTGAGGTGCTCATCATCCTCCTCTCGTTCGAGCTTGTCGGCCTTCTCGGCGGCGTGCTTCTTGCCGATCTTCTCGCCATCGAAGTTGGCGTGGCAGACGAAGCAGGCGGAATCGGGCGAGGGGACGTTGGCGTGCTTCTCGCGGTTGAGGGGGCGCATTCGCAGGAGCCTGATCTCGAAGGGCTGGCCATTCGCCACGAGTGAGATCGCCCCCTTCGTGGGGCAAGCCGCGTCCTTGCCTTCGGCCACCTGCTTTCCGTCGAGACTAACGGTAAAGGCGTCCTTCGAGACGGTCAGGCGCAGCTCGCGCCAGCCATCGGCCTTGGTCCCTGTGCCCTTGGCCACCGCGCGGTTCTCCGCCGCGCGGAGGGTGCCGTCGCTCACGTCGAGCCAGTAGCCCGGCTGGGCCGGCGTGACGATCGAGGAGGCGCGGCAGCGGATGGAGCCGCTGCCCCTGACGGCCCCGATCAGCTCGAAATCCGTCCACTGCCAGTAGCTCGTGATCTCGCCCTTGGAGCCCGCGAGCACGCCGTCCTTCAGGGCCCAGTCGCTTTCCTTGCTGATCTTCCATTTGGCCAGGTCGGAGCCGTCGAAGAGCGTGAGCCAGCCGTCTCTGCCCGGCTCAAACGGTGTCTCACCGGCTTGGGCAGCGCCGGCGATGAGAAGCGCGGCAAGGACAATCTGGAATCCGTAATCCGCAATCCGTAATCCGCAGCCAGAGACGAGGCGCGGCGCTTGACGACAGAAGGGCATTTGGCCTCCTTGCTTCTCTTACCCCGAACACCGAACACCCAACACCGAACACCTGTTCTTCTTCAGACGCACTCCCACTTCCTGAGCCACTGGTAGCCGGGCGGCAGGTCGCGCCACACGTCGGCCTGGAGCTGGGCCAGGCGCGGGTCGTCGAGAATGGCGGGGCGGGCGCCCAGGTCGAGCTTGCGGCGCTCGGCGATGGCCTCGAGGCAGTTATCCACCTGCTGAGGATACGACAGGCCGGGGATGGGGGCGGTGATGGCGTCGTTGCACAGGATGTAGCGGAGGGCGAGGCGGGCGCGCTCGTTGTCCTCCTTCTCCAGGGGGTTGCCGGGTTGGCTGTCGCCCTTGAACAGGGAGTTGTTGGCGAAGGGCTTGATGCCGAAGAAACCCACGTCGCACTTGCGAATGGTGTCGTAGAGGCTGTGGGTCGGCTTCTCCTTGCTGCCCGCCGTGTAGGGCATGAGCACCACGGAGATGATGGGGAAATCCTTGATCATCAACTCGAGGAATTCGGGGTCGTGGGTGGAGATGCCGAAGAAGCGGCACTTGCCGTCCTTGACGGCCTTCTCGCCCGCGGCGGCCATCTCGAGGACCTCGCCAAAGGTGTGCATGCGGCCTGGGGTGTGGCAACTGACGCGCCAGAGGTCCACGCAGTCCAGCTCGGCCTGCTTCATCCCCTTGTCCAGGGTGGCGAGGAGGGCATCCTTGGTGCGGAACTTGGGGTTGCGCATCTCCTCGACGCACCAAGAGAAGCCGAAGTACATCTTGTCGCGGCGGCCTTTCACCGCCTTGGCGAGGGCCAGAATCTCGTTCCACTCGCAGGCGTCGAGGTAGTTGATGCCGGAGTCAATGCACTTGCTGACGATCTCGGTGCGGTTCTTGAGGAGGTCGGGGGCGTCCCACGGGCCGCCCCAGACGTCCTTGCCGTTGACGCAGGTGCGCTTCCAGTGCCCGCCGAGGCTGATGGCGGAGACCATGAGGCCGGTCTTGCCACAGCGGCGGTACTCCATCCGCTCGTTGAAGTTCAGGATCTTGCTCTTGTCGGGCGGCTCGGCTGCAAGCGCCGCGCGGACCCCCAGCGCGATCCCCGCCGCGCCAAGAGCGCCCTGCTTCACGAAATCGCGCCGCGACAGGTCGTCGTTACGCATAACCTGGCCTCCTTGGAGGAACGCGCCGGCCCCTGTTCCGCGTGCAGAGCCTGGCCCGAGGGTTTCCGAGGGCTATGCACGCCCTACCATCTGATCCGTCTGTTGTCCAATCGGCAATCGGCAATCGGCAATGGGTCTCACACCCATTCCCAGTTCTTGAGCCACTGGTAGTTGGGCGGGAGGCGTTGCCACATCTCGTCGGCGGCGCGGGCCAGCTCCGCATTGTCGAGGATGGCGGGCCGGGCGGCCATATCCTCCTTGCGGCGCTCCTCGATGGCCTTGAGGCAATTATCCACGTGGTGCGGGAAGATGAGGCCGGGGATGGGCGCGGTCAGCGCGTCGCAGCACAGGACGTAGCGGAGGGCGAGGCGGGCAATCCGATCGTCCTCCTCTCGGTTCGGGTCGTCGGGGCCGCTGCCGCCCTTGAAGATGGAGTTGGAGGCGAAGGGCTTGATGCCGAGGAAGCCGATGTCCTGCTTCCGCAGCGTGTCGAAGAAGCTCCCCTGTGGCTTCTCCTTGGTCTTTGCGGTGTAGGGGGTGACGACGACGGAGACGATGGGGAACTCGCGGACCATCATCTCGATCCAGCGGCGGTCGTGGGATGAGAAGCCGAAGAAGCGGACCTTGCCGTCCTTGACGGCCTGCTCGCCCGCAGCGGTGAGCTCGCACGACTCGTTGAAGCTGTGCATTCCGCCCGGCTCGTGGCAGGTGATGCGCCAGAGGTCCACGACGTCGAGCTCCGCGCGCTTCATGAACTCGTCGAGGACTTCCAGCAGCACCTTCTTGGTGCGGAACTGGGCGCTGCGCACCTCCTTCTCGCACACGGAGAAGCCGAAGAGCATCCTGTTGCGCTTGCCGAGGGTCTTGAGGGCCTTGGCGTAGGCGAGGATCTCGCCGCCGCAGCAGGCATCCACGTAGTTGATGCCCGAGTTGATGCACAGGTCGGTGATCTGCGCGCGATTCTTGTCGAACTCCTCGCCCTTGAAGGGGCAGCGCTTCCAGTGGCCGCCGAGGCTGATGGCGGAGACCCACTGGTCCGTCTTCCCAAGGCGGCGGTACTCCATCTTCTCGTTGAAGCTGAGGATCTTCTCCTTGGGGGGCATCTTGGGCGCCTCGGCGGCAAGCGCCCTTGCAGCCAGGAGGCCCGCCCCGACCGCCGCCGCTCCCTGCCCGATGAACTCACGTCGGTTGAACTCCTTCTCCGCCATTGGTTCGGCTCCTTTCAGTACTCCGTGAACTCGCGGCGCCGCAGGCCCTCGAGATCGAGCGTGCCGTTGCGCGGGTCGAGCCGGATCTCCCATTGCTCCATGCTTCGGGCGCCGATGATGACGCCCAGGTCGTGGCCATCGGCCCACCCGAGGTCATCCACCACGACGGCATCGGTGAAGAACCCTAGCCCTTCGATCTTGCCCTCCATGATGCAACACTCGCGAATCTCGACCTCGTGCCCGCCGATCCCTACCCGTACGGAGGGCGTCACCGCCTTCCTCGGCGCTTGGCCAACCAGCTTCGATGTGACGTAGCTGTAGAACGCCCCCGTGTCGAAGAGCGCCTTGGCCGGCTTCCCCTCGATCTCAATGGTCTTGATGATGCGGGACATGGCTCGTTCCTTTCCTCCGGCCTACGCCTCGGCGGCCATCTTCTTCAGGAAGGCGAGGCCGTCCTTCGCCAGGCCGTCGGCGGATTCGTAGATGGGCCGCCAGATGCAGGCGGCCGAGCAGAGGTCGAGGATGCCCGTGGCGAAGCTCTCAATGGTGATCCAGCGGTCGTACTGGATATCCTTGAGGGCGCGGAAGACTTCCTTCCAGCGCACCTGCCCCGTGCCGGGCACGCCGCGGTCGTTCTCGCAGGCGTGGAAGTGGCCGACGTAGCTGCCGCAGGCGCGAATCGCCGCCGCCGTGTCCTTCTCCTCGATGTTCGCGTGGAAGGTGTCCACCTGCACCTTCAGCCGCGGGTGGTCCACCATCTTGCAGAGCTTGGTGGCGTCGGCGATGGTGGTGACGACGTAGGTCTCGAAGCGGTTGAGGGGCTCGATGGCGACGTTGATCTTCGCCCTGTCGGCATGCTCGGCGGCGGCGCGGAGGGCCTCGGCGCACCACTTCTTCTCATCGTCGGTGGGGGCCTTGCCCGTGAGCTGTCGGACGGGAGAGTAGAGGGGGCCGGCAATGGCCTCGCCGCCCATGTCGGCACAGATGTCCACCATCTGCTTGAGCCGCTCGACGCCGGCCTTGCGCTCCTCGGGCTTCTCGCTGCACGGGCTGGTGCCGGGCACCATGACGCAGCAGGCGTTGATGCCCATCTTCGCCTCCTCGCAGGCTTTGCGCGTAGCCTTGGCGTCCAGGATGCTCAGGTCGGCGAAGAGCACCTCGACGCCGTCATAGCCCATGTCCGCCACCTTCTTGACGAGGTCCACGTTGTCCTTCGTGAAGGCTGCGGTGTAGACGAGGAGGTTTAGGCCGTACTTCACCTTCATGGGTTTCGTCTCCTGTGCGATGGCCCCGCGGGCCACGAGCCCCGCGGCGCCCACTGCCAATGCCGACGTGCCGAGAAACTCACGCCGAGTGACGCCATCTCTCGCCATTCAGGCTTCCTCCGTCAAGGCTCTCCCACTGAGTCCATATTCCTTTATACGACGGCAGGGCTGCTCCTGTCAACTCGGAAGACGAGGGCCACCGCGCCGCGGCGCCCCTCGATAGGACAGATAGGACCGATAGGACGGATAGGTCCCATCGGTCCCATGGGTCCCATCGCCCACCGGCGCCCGCCGTGTTGACAGTGGGAGAGCGCTCTCTTATCCTGTGTGGTGAAAGGATGCCCCAGTGGACCCTGGTTTCCCCATCCTAGAGTTCGACCCGACGCCCGAGGCGGTCATCGAGCCCTCGCGCGTGAACGAGCGGCTCGACGTGCCAGAGCACTGCGTCCCCTGCTTCTTCCGCGACGTGGTCAGGAAGGTGGCGGAGGGCCAGAAGGCGAGGGTCATCGCGGAGCAGAAGTGGGAGCACGGCTCGCGGCGGAAGCCTGCCTGAGCCTGTGAGGAAGAAACGAATGAGGCATTCGATAGCCGTCTTGTGTTTGGCCTTTGTGCTGGCTCGTGTTGCCGCGGCAGGGGATTCGCCCGTTGCCCTGCCCCTGGACAGGGAAGCCTACATCGTCGGTGAGAGAATCCCGCTCGCCGTTCGCGGGGACGGGGATGAGGTGAAGATCGAGCTGGTGGGCGAGGGCGGCGAGCGGCTGACGGTGTACCATGGCAAGCGGGCGCCGCTGGTGCTGAACAGCGCGGGCCTGGCGCCGGGGAAGTACGCGATCCACCTGGGTGGCAAGGAGACGGGCGTCGAGCTGGTGATGACCAGCCCGGTCCGCAGGTCGCCTGGGGCGCTCACCGATGAGAGCACGCCGCATCCGCCGCAGTGGCCGCCCGAGGTCTCGCGCGACCCGGCGAAACGGGCGGCCGCGCTGGATGCCTGGCGGAAGACCGTGCCGCAGGTTTTCCGCGAGACGGGAATTGACGTGGCCTTCGAGATGTGCGCGGCCGAGATGGGACGGGACGAGCGTCTCGACGCCTTCGCCGCGGCGGGGAGCCTGATGCTCGTCAATCCCTACACGCGGCCTATGAGCTTCAACCCCGCCCGCATCTACGAGCCGGAGATGGCCGCCTTCAACCAGCGGCTGGCCCTGATGGCGCAGGCGAATGCCCGCTACCCGAGCTTCGGCGGCTTCTGCCTCGACTTCGACCCCGTCGGCCACCTGAACCGCAAGATGCTGCTGTTCTACTGGGGCTGGGGCAAGGAGGAGGCCGCCCTCCGCAACTACATCGCCCGCAGCGACGAGGCGGTCTACGCCGAGTTCACCCGCCGCACCGGGCTGAAGGCCCCCCGCCTCGACGAATACGTCACCTATCTCCTCTCCATCGGCCGGCCCGAGTTCGCCCCCGCCATTGACCTGCCGACCGCCCGCTGGCTGGAGGAGATGGCGACGCACCTCAAGCCCCTCGACCCCGCCCGTCGCGCCGAGCTTGAGAAGCGGATTGACGCCTGGTCGAGCTTCCTCATGGGCATCTACGAGGAATCGCACCGGGCACACCTGAAGCTGCTCCGCGACGTCGCTCCCTCGATGCGCCACACGAGCAGCATCAACCTCGACCACTGCACCGTCAAGGACGGCCAGTACGTGCCCTGGGCCTACCGCCCGTTCGACCTCCGCTACATCACCGCCTGGAACGACCAGGTGGCCGGCCCCGACTACGCTTACCAGTGGCTCTTCAGCGCCGCGATGCTCAACACCAACAGGAACAGTGAGCCGATCTGGGTCGGCCACAGCCTGGGCATGGTCCACGGGCAGGCCGAGTATCCAGGCAAATTCGTCCGCGCCATCGCCCACAACCTCGCCCACGGCGCGTCGGGGGCCGGCTTCGCCCTCGAAGGTTTCTCCACCGTGCTCGGCGGCATGAACAAGCAGACCCACTGGGCAGAGATGAAGGGCAAGCCCATCGCCGAAGGGCTTCACGCGGGCCGCGACTTCCTCAATCGCTTTGCCTTCCTTGCCACCGAGTGCCGGGGCGACTACGGCGTGGGCATCCTCTTCTCGAAGAGCCAGATGGCCCGCCAGCACCTCTTCCAGGGCTTCGGCACGCCGCACTACAAGCTCCTCGTGAGCCTCACGCGGCTCGGCTACACCCCGCGCTTCGTCACCGAGGAGGAGATTGCCGAGCGCGGCGTCACGGGCGTCAAGGCCCTCGTCGTCGCGGGGCAGACGTTTCCCCTCCCGCCCAAAGTCGTCGAGGGCATCGAGGCATTCGCCAAGGCCGGC
>Ga0315274_10010929_pt1 | contig 13041 bp, 10 predicted proteins | sample YL17G02_20_MG_FD_203700 | JGI IMG/M metagenome (GOLD analysis project Ga0315274, IMG submission 203700) | Sediment microbial communities from Yellowstone Lake, YNP, Wyoming, USA - YL17G02_20 | ecosystem: Environmental > Aquatic > Freshwater > Lake > Sediment | place: USA: Wyoming | collected... | reverse complement strand
CATCTGACCGAGGGTATCCATCAATTTATTCGTGTTGGTGACATACCCTTGGTAGAGAGTGAAGTGGTTCTTCAGAAGGGTATCACTAAATCCCTCCATCCCTAAAAGTTTACTGTAATCTTTCGCCGTATAAGCCATCTTTTCCTCCTTTCGAGACTGAGCGAGAGAAATTTTGCATTGACTGGATAGAAGAGAGAACAGTCCAATGCCCGACAGACTTAAAAACTGACGCCGATTGAAAGACATGTTTTTCATTTGATCAGGACATTGATAATCCCCCGTCTATACACCCTTTAATAAAGTGGGAGATGGGGGGTTATTTGACCCAGGTGACGAAATTTTGAGATCCAAAAGGGTTGGAGGATTTTTCTACTCCAGGAAGACTTTCCACCCAAACATTGTCCGCAAAGAACTTGTATTCGTGGCGGCCTGGAGGCAATTTGATCTTTGTCTTCCAAATTCCACCCTTGCGTTTTTTCATAGGAAGTGATTGATTATCCCAGCCGTTAAATTCACCTGCTAAGTATACCTCCTTTGCCTCTGGAACACTATAGTTGAATTCAACCGTTTTCTCGATAGGCTTTTCTTTTTTCTTGGGGACCGACTTCCCTTTGCTTCTTATCCTCTTGTTTTCTTGCTCAACCATTTTGTTGTACTCCTTATTGTCCCCTTGGGGATTATGTAGACCCCTCACCCCGCCTTCTCCCCCGGGGGGTTGTGTAGAAGGGGTGAGGGAGAGGGTGAGAGGTCAATTCACCAATTCAAAGGAGGTTAATCGTTTCTTAATTGGACAATTCTGGCATATGGGAAACTTCTTCTTCAGAACCCGGTTAAAGATGCTTCCTGTCCCAAGGTCTTCAAGGCGGGCTTCCATATGGCCCTTAACGCATGCCTTCTTTGAAGTCGTCCACTGACTTAATTGATAGGAACAATGCATCATTGCTTATACCCTCCTGTTATTTTTTCTTCGCTGCCTCAATTTGAAGATCCTTATCTGCCATTTCAGAAACTGAATTTTCATTAACGTAAGCATCTCAAGATTCTCCTTATTATCTTTCATATTGGAAACGGCGCAGAAAGTAAATAAGGGAAACCCTGTATTTGGCATAAAAAAATCATGTATTTTTGATGATTTCGTAAAAAGTCTAAAAACTGTCACTCCTGCCCCGTATCAAGTACGGGGTAAACTCCAACAGGAGTCCAGAACTATTTGGGTTTACTGGAATCCCGCTCCCCGCTTTCGCGAGGGCAAGCTTCGCGGGAATGAGAAAATTGGAGAAATTACGACTTTTTACCCTCCTACGCAGAAAGCCACAGTCTTTGAGAGACCGTGGATGAATGCGTGGAGGGTACCCTACGAAGGTCATACGAGCGCAGTGGGGTATGCTTCGGAGGGTTCCGCCCTACGAGGCATGTGGAGGAGTCACGGGCTTCAGCCCGTGGGGGCTCCATGAAGCCATCAAATTTCGAATTACAGTAACCTCATCCTTGACCCATTCGGCGGCGCCAAGCCCCGCCTTTGAGGGCGGGGTAAAGAAGCACCGCTCAGAGCTTGTCCTGGGTAGATCGGACGGGTCAACCCCTGCCTACCGGCAGGCAGGCTGAGCAAGCCCAGGCCGCTTGTCCTGAGCGCAGTCGAAGGATCAGGCCGGGAAGTCGAAGAGTTGACTTTCTCAGGTAAAATTTGTACAATATGCTCACATTGTATCAATTGGAGGAGTCTTAAATGAAAAATATTGTATCGATTAGCAATGCAAGGAAGGACCTTCCCAAATTGATTAGAGAAATCGAGAAAAATCCCGAACTTGTTTTTAAAATTACGGTTCATAATGAGACGGTTGCTGAGATCCGGTCTGCCAAAACAATGGTGCAACGAGGGGAGGCCGTCCAAAAGTTGCTTCGTCTCAGGAAGAAACTGTCTTCCGGCATCAGGGGCCGATTAAAAGAGCCCATTTCCCAAAGAGTCAAAGACTATCTTTACCTCCAAGGAAGTTGATGATAGAATTTCCTGCGAGCCAGGCCTTCTGCGATACCTCCTTTTTCTTTGCGTCCCTCTATCCAAAGGACATTAATTATGAGCGGGCAGGTCAAATTCTTTCAGAAGCTTTAATCAAAAAGATCTTGCTTTGCACAACGTGGGACATTATTAGTGAGACGGTTACCCTTCTTCTTTATCGATTTAACTCAAGAGCAGCGATCCGCTTTCTGGATGAGATCAAGCCCGCACTCAGTATCATTTACTACAATGATTCTGTCCGAGAGGAGGCTGAAAGGATCTTTCGCCTTTTCAGCAAGGACAAGAAACTTTCCTTTTGCGACGCCATCTCGTACGTCATAGTAAAGACAATTCTTAAGGATATTTTCTGCCTCAGTTTTGATGAGGATTTCTCCCGCCTCGGTCTCAATGTCATTACTTAACAAAGATTCTGTGTCCCTGTTTTCAATGGGTTTGCGTGAATGGAGAGCAGAATTTTAGCTCCCCCCGGTCTCTGACGTTGAAGTGCTTGGAGGCATGTAGACGGGTCTTCTCCCCCTTCGCTGGGAAGGAGGTGGGAAATAAGGCCTTGGCGTAGGTGTGGGGGAACGAGGAACAACCTGTTGCTGGGGCGGCTCTTTAGGCTTTTCTGCTGATACTGGGGGCGCAGGAGGTTTTGATGCTTCTGCTCCTGGAGGGGGTGCAGGGGCGGGTTGAGTGCTAATAACCGTAGGGGGCTTCGTTTCTGTTCTCAGCTCCATTCTTTTCTTTGGGTTCCTTGAATCATATAGGAGGACTTCAAAGGCATCCCCGTTGTTTTCCAGGGCAATACGATCGGGCAATACCTTCGCCAGCTTATACTCTCCGATTTTTTCCCCTATTTTAAGGGTCATGGTCTCCCTCTCCCCTTTTCTAAGGGGTCTGCCTGGATTGACGACGGAGGCGGCTTGATAGTCTTCCGCAATCGTCACGCCGTAGAGAACAACCTGTGGCCGGACATTGGTTTTAAATTGTTCAACGGCCGTGACGGGAAAATCTTTCCTTTCAGGGCTGAAAATATTCTTTTCGGAAATCAAGATATAGGACTGAATCGATGGAGATCCTTTTGTTATGGGCATCGCAAGAGAGGTTTCAGTCTTTATCGCTGGTTTCTTAACCGCTGTATGATTGGATACCAATTCAACGGGACGGGTCCATGTATCACAATTCTCAATGGCGACCGTGAGGACGACGAATAAGAGCAGGAGATTTAGGATAAGATATTTAAGAGACATGATTCGCGTTAAGTAATAGCAAGTTCATGCATTATGGAGGTTAATAAAAATTTTTTCTACCTGTTTGAGAGGCTTGGTCTGTAGCATTTTCTGGAACTTCAGCGATGTGTCCCCATTTCTCCAAATATCAATTTTCTGAGTGCATGATGAATGAATGGAAAAAAAGAAGGGGAGGGATTTCTCCCTCCCCGAAAGACATCATTATCTGCCGATTTACGGTGTGCGTATGGGGAATTGGGTAGCATTCACATACGCCGATGGGTCCGCGCTATTGAACGCCTGGACCCTGAAATAGTAGTTCACGTTGTGCGCTAGGTTTCCGGTTTGGAACGTGGTGATGTTAGCACCGACAGTGCTGGTCACCACCCCGGACGTAAAACCTGTGTCGAGGGCGCGCTGGATCCTGTAGCCGCTCTCGTTGACGACATTCGTCCAGGTCAGCGTTACTCTGGCATTGTTGCCCTGCGGCGTGTTCAAAGCCGTCACGGGAGAGGGCGCCGGCGGTGGGGTGAGAGGAGCAGTTGCAGGATATGGTTTCGTGTTGGAGAATCCGGAGGTGAGGGTCTCCTTGGGGAAGCCGAGCGGCGAGCCTGCGTACACTGCAGTGTCTCCGACCGTGTTGGAAGCAAACACCCTGTAGTAGAATGTCTGGTTCGGGCTGCCGATGGGATTGGTGTACGTGGTCACCTTTCCAAGCGGCACGGTCAGCAGTCCATTTGTGAAGCTGACATTGGTTGCCCTCTGGACCGTGAAGTTGGTGGCATTCACGACGTCTGTCCAGGTCAAAACTACACTCCGGTTATTACCGTTACCAATAAGTGTGGCAGACAGGATGGAAGGCGTCGTCGCTGGCGGAACTGCAAACGCAAGCGAGTGCATCATATCCATCTCTTCATGGGCGAGAATGTGGCAGTGCCACACGTACTCCCAGCCAAAATTGACGTAGTGGTTGAGGATCTCCGCGATCTTGTTTCCAGCCGGGTCGAACCATCCTGCTGGTGGTGGTGGGATTAGCGGGGCCCCCACAGGCATCGTCGGGTCGATCAAGCGGATGCTGTTGGGTACCGTGAATGGGACCTGTGCTTGAGTGGGAATGATCGGTCTCATCGCAATGATCGTATGCTCCAGTGGGTTCACCCTGAAGGTGTCTTTCCAGCCCAGCTCGTTGGCGTCGGGCACCAGCATGATCCCGTCCATGGCAACGCGGTTGATGAGCTGAGCGTTAAACAGGTGGGTGTGTATGGTGTGTGTATCCACGCCGTTGTGGGTGATCTTCCAGATCTGTGTGCCATCGGGAAGCAACCCTATTTGACTCCCGGATACTGAGCCTTTGATTATATCGGTGGGCGGGCTTGCATAGCCGTAGGCTAAGAAATTGGCGGCGGTGGATGTAGGGTTCGGGTTATCGAGTCCGAGCATACCGCTCATCCGTCCAAACTGGGTGTCGTACACACCACCCATCTCGTCATGCATTGCTTTCGGCTCCAGCGGGAGCGTGACAAACGGAAGAAGAGATCCGGTCGTGTCGATCGGCCTGAAGGTCTTCGATGTCTCAAAGAACTGTACATATTGACTTGCAGCACTGGTCGGGAAATTCGTTACGTTGTAGGCGGAGTTGTAAGCGGCCTGCGGCATGATGATCGGGTCCTGGGATACCTCGAAGACGCCCCTCTTCGTCGCGGCTGGCCCCTTCGCAAACACCGCGTTGAGATTTGCAAGAGTAACGTCAGGTGTTGTTGTCGTTACAGTTGTCCCCACCCGGATCTGCATGATGGTGCGGGTGTTGGGACCGTAGCCGGGCTGCGTGGTAGGCGCTCCGCCGGTATCCATCTGGTCCGGGGTGCCCGTGTAGTAGTCGTAGCTCGGGACGCCCGCCGGGAAAGCCGCAGGGGCATCGTTGTAGAGAATGAGTGTTTTGCCGGCGTAGGCGGTGAAGTCAACGACTACATCGGCCCGCTCCGCTGTTCCCAGGAGAAGTGAGTGCTGATTGACGACCCCGTAATTGAAGGTTGTCGGGTTAAGGTTCCAGCCGATGGGCTGGCTGGGAATCACAACAGGCTTCGGTAGGAAGCCGCCTTCGGTGCCGATCTGAATCCAGTCCGGTCCTTTAGTTAATGGATCGGGCAGGCCACTCGGCCAGTCCGCCAGTTGGTTCGGAAACCCGGCGGCCGGGATCATCTTCACTTCCGTGCAGTTGGCAACCGTTGCGCCGGATGCTCCGTCGCACAGCACGGTGCCGATGGTGCCGGGCGTTGTCGGGTTGGTCTTGTCGGCGGCTACATATAACTGCAGGTTCAAGAAACGGTCATCGCCGGCATTCAGGATGCGGAACCGGTAAGCCTTGGGCTCCACCTCCAGGTATGGGTAGGCGGTGCCGTTGACGACGGGGGTGTCCATGAAGGCCTCACCCGGCATCGAGGGGTTCGGCGTCCCTGGCATCAATGGCGGCTCCCAGGGCGCGGTGCAGCCGGGACCCGGGGGAACCAGGTCACAATCAGCCTGATAGTACGGGTTCGCGACCGGCCCCTGGTCTATATTAGTTGTGGGCGGCCAGAACCAGGGGCCATAGTGCCACCGACCGAAGGCATTTGTCCCGGAAAGGTCATACGGATTCTGGGCTGACATGTAGACATGGGGGTACCAGAGGTCGCCGGTGTTTGGGATCGGGGGCGTAGTTCCCCAATTCCAGGTAGGATCCTGCGCGGCGATTGTGGTCGCGTCCACGAAGGTCCTGTCCAGGATGACCAGAGGAATCCCGATATCGGGGAGAACCTTCAACCCAGTGGGGTTGACGTCCGAAAGGTTGCTGCCGATGATCAGGTCCTGCTCGACCTGGTCAGTCACCACATAGCCCGCGGCCTCGCCCGCATAGACATTGAGACGCGTGATCCCGTAGGAATGGTCGTGGTAGAACATCAACCTGGCGCTCTGCGCGTTGGTATAGTAGAAGGTCATCGTGCCAGCAGCGAGATCAACGGCGGGTGGCACAGGGGGTTTGCCGGGGTTCGGCATGTCGGGGACATTGTACACGCTGACGCCCTTGGGATAGGAGGTGATTTCTCCAGCTGGAGTTATCCACTGATGGGTCGTTCCGTCGCTGATCCAGACGGTGTTGTTGCCATGGAGATGCACGGTGGCTCGGTTCTGCGTGTAGTCCATGTCACCGACAGGAGGAGTCATGCCATAGGAGCCCATACCCGCTCCCATAACGGTGGGGTCCACCGGCAGGAAGAGGTTTCCACCGGCTCCGGTGGGAAGGAGGTTGTAGAACTTGAGGCGAACCGGCACCGGCTGGCCCGGCACGCCCGGGATGCTCCCCATTGCAACGATGACAGGTCCTAGAAAATGAGGGTAATCAACAGCAATGGCTTGAGTGCCATCGGGCTTCAAGATGGGAGTGCCGTTGGGATTGGTTAGAGCAATGTGTTTGCTGACGGCAAAGTTCGCCGGTGTCTCCAGTTGTACATAACCCCGATGTCTGGTCGGCGGCAGGTCCGAATGCATCCTCTCGTTATACTCGACTAGGGCTATTTCGTAGTAGTCGGAGCCCGCAAAGGTCATAGTATCGGCAACAGCAACCGGGATGTACTGGGGGCCACGGCCAGGTGTTACAAGGCTGTTTGCCCCGGCAGGTGTCAAACCCGGCAGTTTGTCGACGAATTTCCTGATGCCGCCGGTGAGGGTGCCACCTATGGTTGCCGTAGCTGTGGCGTCTATGCCTGTAGGATCCGTGATGGTGACAATGGGAGCGCTATACCCAGTGCCCCCGGTAAACGTGATGCCAGTGATGGCGCCACCTACCCCTACTGTTGCTGTAGCCGTAGCGCCTGAGCCCGTACCGTAAACATCGTCGATGGTGACAAGCGGAACGGTATACCCAGTGCCTCCGCTCGTCAGGGTGACGACAGCGACGGGACCCCTGGGGAGCGGGCTGTAAGCCCAGTTACCGAACGGCCCGAAATAATGCGGTACCCCGCCAGGCCCTTCGTTGATGGCGGCGGCACCAATTGCGGCGGCACTAATTCCGGCTACCCCCGGCTGAAGACCGAGGGCTTTGGCACGAGCTGCGGCGGCCTTCTGCTCGGAGGGTGTCACTTTTCCTTGTTTTTTAAGCAACTGGTCTCTGGTGTGGCCATTGCCCTTTCCGTTGTTTTGCGCCCAGCCCTGGTCAATTCCCCAGGAAAGCGCAACCAGTGCCATTACCATACTCATAAAGATCAAAAATTTGCGCTTATTCATGTTATCTCTCCTTTTTTGTATTTGTTTGATGTGATGTTCTTGTTGGTTTTTTCTTTGACGATAACCCTTAGCTGACCTTTAGTTGTTCTGCTTCATCACCTCCTTCTCAACCATTTTCTGTTCCCCCCATAAATTTTCCCTCCTTGTTAAGATTTTTTCTCGTTAAAATTTCTTTCATCCTCGTTTTCATCCTTCTTAAAATTTACCTCCACAATACAAAATAATTTTCTTAGAGGTAATGGGGTGAACCCTGTATTTTTTGAACGCATTCCCCCTATTTTTAGGTAGGGTTTTCGTGTAGGAAAAACTTTTCATACATCCTCAGCTTTAAAAGTGGAAATCCTTTTGCATTTTTTCCCAAACTTTTCCCCTCATATTTTCTTCCGTTCCAGTTCAATCCCTCTTCAAATTTCATCTTCAAACTATTAAAAATTGGGACACATCCCATTTTCCATTCACCGGATTTCCTGCATAAACAAGGAGAGTCGGGATTCCCGTTTTCATGGGAATGACACATCCTCACTTTACATATCTCCCATCTCACCCATGAGGTGCCACATGCCCATCATTAATATGGTTCTCTAATATGGTTCTCTGGGATCGTGTCCATTCAAGTCTATATTTCGTTTTGTTAAGATAGATTTGACCAGGGTCAGGATATTCTCTTTGGTCGTTGTCCCTTTTGAGAGGAAATGGTTGGCCTGGTATTTCTTTGCTGCTTCTCGGTATTCAGGAAGATCGTAACTTGTAATAATAATGACGGGGATATCAGGATATTGGATCTTTATTTTCTTTGTGACCTCAAGGCCACTATCCCCGGGTAGCTTAATGTCCATAAAGATAAGGTCAGGGAGTGATGCTTTGATCATTTCTAAAGCTTCTTCTCCACTTTCTGCTTCCGAAATCTCTATTGATGGAAATTGACCTATCAGTGTCTCTTTTAACAACTGACGATAAAAAGTACTGTCCTCTACGATTAATGTTTTGAACATGTTGGTTTCCTTTGATATGCTGAAACAACTTCAGCATGACATAACGGGAGGCGGTTCCTTTTTGTCATCCCGAACTCGTTTCGGGATCTCGGTTTTGGATTTAAGGCTCTGAAGCACGGCAATGTCGGTGAGGTCATCTTTTTCCACTTTACTAATGATTAAGAAATTGGTAAATAAGGTGTGCACCCTATTTATGGCGGATTCATACTGTATTTTTTGTAACAAAGTGAGGCAGGATAGAGATCATGAGTCCAAAATACCGGATTGTTATTGCTGAAGACCATACGATCCTGCGGGAAGGACTACGATCATTACTAACGTCCGGTTCTGAATTTGAGGTCGTAGGAGAAGCAGAGGACGGCCGGGCAGCCATTCGATGTGTTGAGAAGTTGAAGCCAAATCTTATCCTCACAGACCTCTCCATGCCGAGAATGAACGGGATGGAGGCCATCAGAGAGATTAAGAAACGATCTCCGGAGACAAAGATTCTGGTCTTGACGGTTCACAAAACCGAGGAATACATTCTTGCGACGCTTCAGGCTGGTGCCGATGGATATCTCTTGAAGGACTCTACCCATGCCGAACTTCTGATGGCGGTCAAGCATGTATTAAGCGGCAAGCATTACATTAGCCCTGGAATTTCTGATAAGGTCTTGGAGGGATATTTGGACGGAAGAAGAACTCTAAAAGCCCGTACTTCCTGGGAAACCTTAACCCATCGCGAGCGGGAAATTCTGAAGCTGATTGCCGAAGGATATAGAAACAAAGAGATTGCAGAGGAACTCTGTATCAGTGTAAAGACCGTGGAGAAACATCGGTCCAACCTCATGGAAAAACTGAACCTCCACAATATCCAAGCCCTGACTGCTTTTGCGATTGGAAAAGGTTTAGTTTCACGGGAATAAACATGACACGGTGAGGGCGTGATAGCGAGACACGGTGAAATAAACAAAGAACAAGAGAGCATGACACGGAGATAGAAAGATTTGCTGAGGTATATTCTCCGCGTCACAGTGTCACTCAATCACGCCATCATTTAATTGTCCACTGCTCCGGTCGTGTCAACATATTAACTAACTTGCCCATGATGTGGTCGTAGGTCTTATCGAGTTCCTCGACAACAGCTTGCTTCAGATACCCACATTTAGAGGCAAATTCAAGCCAAACCTGTGTTTCAGCAGCCTCTGCATCTGAATCGCTAAGTTTACTCACAAAAGCATTAGGATATCGCCGCTTGCGCCCCTCCGGGTCAGAGACCCAAAAACTTATCCAGGTCTCTTTTAGAGCGTTTCAAAGAGCGTTCCACCCATCTAGCTTCCGAACGCGAAAGATACTCCTTAAAGGCGATTAGTTGCCAAGGCATGCCAGCCTTAGTTGATTTTACACGTCCTGAATTATGTTCTCTGAATCTTCTGTACAAGTCTTTCGTGTGATCGATGTAACGTCTACCGGTACGATCGCTATGAAGCACATATACAAACATTATCTGTCCCTCTGGGTCGGAGACACGCTTCAGCGATATTTGTACAAACTGAGCGGGAAGACCGCCGTATCTGATCAGTGAGAGAATATTTCTCTTCCGGTGGGAAGTGCTTGCTGACATCAAATATTTGCATCGCTGAATCCATTGCCAACTGATATACCTCCAATTCTCGAAAATGACGAATATTGGTTTTCCGTTTTTCCATATCTCTCCTATTAAGCATTTTAGGTTATCTATTCTTTTAAAGTCTCCGCGTCTCGCTGTCCTTCTATCTCGCTATCGTCTCCTATAATGGCCAATAGGCTTTTATCGTTGTTCCTTTTCCAGGGGTCGATTCAATTGCAAAAGAGCCACCCGAAAGTTCGGTGCGTTCTCTCATGCTGGTGAGCCCCAATCCTTTCGTTGAACTTTCTATATTGAATCCCTCACCGTTATCCTCAAAGGACAATTCGATTTTGTCGACTGTCTTTCTGAGAATGAGGCGGGCAAGATCAGCTTTGCTGTGTTTGGCGGCATTGTTCATGGCCTCCTGCAAGACCCTGAAAAGAACTGTTTTTAAAGAATCGGGGATTTCGTTTTCCTCTACAGAGATCTGTTTCTCGACGGAGATGTGAGAATAAACTTTTTGAAATTCTCTGGTAAACCATCCGATGGTAGCCAGGATCCCGAGGTCATCCAGGACGGAGGGGCGCAAGTCCATTTGAATTCTCCGGGATTCTTCAATACCGTTTTGAGCTAAGGAAACGATATTCTCTATCGAAATTCCTGGAGGTGGGGAACCCGCGCCCATCTGGCTCAACTTGCTTTCCAATCCGAATTTTATTGCAGCCAGTGTTTGTCCGATACTGTCATGGATTTCCCGGGCGATTCGTTTTCTTTCTGCTTCCTGTACGGTCAGGAGTTGAGACGAAAGCAATCTGAGTCGGGTTTCCGACGCGTGAAGCTCTTCCTCCAGGTTGAATCCATTAACCGCTTCTCCGATAAGGGGGGCCATGGACTCGAGAAATTCTATGTTCCTGAGGGGTACGATCCCTTCCTTTTCATCTGCGAGATGAATGGTCCCGAGGATCTTTTCGTGGTAGCGAATGGGAATAATGGCAACGGACTTAAATCCATGCTGGACGCAGACCCCTCTGAATCTGGCCTTCTCCTCTTCCGAGAGGTTGCCGACGAATTCAAAGGTATTATTACACCAGAAGGAACCTGCAAGCGTCATCATGGGATGATCTTGGGGGTCAGGGTTTCCCGTGACGACCCGAATGCAGGCGCATTGATCATATTTAACCGAAAGTAAATTCTCCGATTCCCAGAACTGACGACTAAAACCTCTGTAGGATTCGTAGGGGATGTAGTCCTTCTCGTTCAAGACCCGAATGCCAGCGTATCGGCAACTGCTCCAGTTTTGAATCAGCTCAAGGGCTGCATCGAGATAGTCCTTCCGTGAGGGCATCCTGACAAAGAGATTTAAGAGGGCATTGGTCGCCTCGATGCGCTTTTCGATTTCTTTGCGCTCAGTGATGTCACGGTTGCTTCCTCGACGTCCCAAGAAGCGGTGTTGTTCGTTGAAAACGGGTTGACAGGCATGGGCAATCCACCGGAGGGACCCATCAGGACGGAGAATTCGAAACTCTATCTCGCCCGTGGTATGCTTCTCCTCAACTTCGATCTGATGTCTAATGGAAGAAGACTTATCGTCAGGATGGATAATTTTGAGGAGCAGGTCTGGGTCTTTTATGAATTCCTCTGCTTCGTGATGCGTAATTCTCTTGCAGGATGGCGAGACGTAGATAAAATTTCCCTCTGGATCCCTCCACCATTCCCAGTCATAAGTATTATCGGCAACGATGCGGTACTTCATTTCGGACTGCCAAAGCGCTTCTTCTGCCTGTTTGCGTTCTTCGATCTCAAACTGCAGGGCCTGATTAGATTTTTCCAATTCTGTGGTTCGCTCCTGAACCCTTATTTCCAGCTCGTCCCGAGATTTTTGAAGAGAGTCCTTGGCCTTTTTGCGTTCAGTGATGTCACGAATAATTCCTGTAAAGAAGATTCCTTCCCTTGTCCCCCATGTGGCCAAAGAAAGCTCAATGGGGAATTCGCTGCCATCTTTTCTAAGGCCAGCCATCTCGACGGTTTTCCCGACGATGCTTGATTTACCTGTTGAAACAACCCGACTCATTGCCTCTTGATGAGATTCGCGGAATCGTTCGGGCATAATGAAGGTAAGCGGCCTCCCCATGACTTCATCGAAGGAATAACCAAAGGTCAATTCAGCTGATTTATTCCAGAATATGATATGGCCTTGGCTGTCAACAGAAATGATAGCGTCGTTTGCAGTTTGAACGACAGAGCGGTTGCGTTCTTCACTGTGCTCCAACGCTTCCAATGTTCTGCTATTGTGGAGGGCAATGGCAGCAAGCTCACCGAACCCAGATGCCATGCGGGCGTCATTCTCAGTGAAGCCACTGGGTTTGTTGGCAATCCCGAGCAACCCGATCACTTTTTCATTGATTGTCAAAGGAGCAAACAGGACGTTATCGAGGGTGGAATGCCCTTCTGGCATAAATTTCATATATTCACTACAGGGAAAATCATTATGATAAATTGTCTTACCAGTTCTGTGCGCTTCTGCGCGCAGTCCCCGAATGGGCATGGGAAGATTCGGATCAACCGTGCAAGGTAATCCTCCCGAATCTAGGAAGACGACTTCGTTCTGTTTACCATCCTCACTCAGCAGAGATATATATCCCGCGGTCGCCCCTATCACATTCTTACAAGAATCGAATATGGCTTGGGCCGCATCTTTAAATTCATGATGTTCCAGGACAGCCTTGGATCCATTGAGGAGTGCTGAAACTTCAATCTGCCGTTGTTTTGTCTCCAGAAGGGCCTGATGCAGGATTTCTTCACTTTTCTTTAAATTTCTAAACAGAAGATCATAGGGTTTTGAGAGGCCTGTCTCGATAAGGGCCTTATAGATGAAATAGAAAGAAAGGATCTTAAAACAATGCCCGACCAGATTAGAAAAGCCATAGGCATCGATATAAAAAGTGAAAGCCAATTCAGAAGCAATAGTCACGG